>Ga0256839_1004583_pt1 | contig 13386 bp, 10 predicted proteins | sample 354166metaG_FD_185968 | JGI IMG/M metagenome (GOLD analysis project Ga0256839, IMG submission 185968) | Hydrothermal vent microbial communities from Mid Atlantic Ridge, Atlantic Ocean - 354-166 | ecosystem: Environmental > Aquatic > Marine > Hydrothermal vents | place: Atlantic Ocean: Mid... | reverse complement strand
TCATACCAAACCGGAATCTGGTGCCCCCACCAGAGCTGGCGCGAGATGCACCACGGCTCGATATTCTCCATCCAGTGATAATACACCTTCTCGCCGCTTTCGGGCATGATCGTCACGCGCCCGTCCTTCACCGCGTCGAGCGCGGGACCGGCCAGTTTCGCCGCGTCCACATACCACTGGTCCGTCAGCATCGGCTCCATCACCACCTTGGAACGGTCGCAGAAAGGTTGCATGATCTTCTTGTCCTCGACCATGATCATCAGGCCTTCGGCGTCGATATCGGCAATCACCGCCTTGCGCGCCTCGAACCGGTCCATGCCGCGATAGGCGTCGGGCACAAGGTTGATGGTGTCCACCTCGGCCTCGTCGAATTCCGCGCCCTCGGCGATCTCCTTGGCGCGCGAGGCGGCGGCGGCGTAGTCCATGCCGTCACTGCGCATATGTCCGCGCGTATCCATCAGCCGATACAGCGGAATGTTGTTGCGCTTGGCCACGCCATAGTCGTTTGCGTCATGCGCACCGGTGATTTTCACCGCGCCCGAGCCGAAATCGGGGTCGGGGTATTCGTCGGTGATAATCGGGATCAAACGCCGGTGTTCCTTCGGTCCCACCGGAATTTCGCACAGCTTGCCGACAATCGGGGCATAGCGTTCATCGTCGGGATGCACCGCCACCGCGCCGTCGCCCAGCATGGTTTCGGGGCGCGTCGTGGCGATGGAGATATAGTCGCGCTCCTCGCTCAGCACGACATTCCCGTCCTCGTCCTTTTCGATATAGGTATAGGTGGCGCCGCCGGCCAGCGGGTATTTGAAGTGCCACATATGGCCGTCGATCTCGATATTCTCGACCTCCAGATCGGAAATCGCCGTCTCGAAATGCGGGTCCCAGTTGACCAGCCGCTTGCCGCGATAGATCAGGCCCTTGTTGTAGAGATCGACAAAAACCTTCAGCACCGCGTCGTGGAAATTCTCGTCCATCGTAAAGGCGTTGCGGTCCCAGTCGCAGCTGGCGCCGATACGTTTGAGCTGGTTGATAATGGTGGAACCGTATTTCTCCTTCCACTCCCAGACCTTCTCGATGAACGCCTCGCGGCCCATTTCGGCGCGGCTCGGTTCCTGATTGGCGGCCAGCATTTTCTCGACCTGCAACTGCGTCGCGATCCCGGCATGGTCCTGCCCGGGCTGCCAGAGCGTATCGAACCCGCGCATCCGGTGCCAGCGCACCAGAATATCCTGAAGCGTATTGTTGAAGGCATGGCCCACATGCAACGCGCCGGTCACATTGGGCGGCGGAATCATGATGGTAAATGTCTCGTCACGGGACTTGTTCGCCCCCGCGCGGAAGGCGCCCGCGGCCTCCCATTTTGCATAGATTTCCGCCTCGGCAGCGGCCGCGTCAAAGTTCTTTTCCATAGCCATGGGTCTGTCCTGTGGTTTGGTTCCGGCCCGTCATACAGGGGCAAAGGCCCAAGGAAAAGACCTTACAGCGATCTGTCGAATTTCGTTGACAGGTGAATCAGGCTTTCGGAGGAGCGCACCCCGTCAATCGCGCCGATCACGTCCAGCGTTTCATCCAGTTGCGCAGTGTTCTGCGTCGCCAGTTGCAGGATCATGTCGAAACGGCCCGAGGAGGTATGCACCGCCTCCACCGCCGGAATGGTTTTCAGCCGTTGCAGCACCAGCGGCCCCTTGCGCGGATCGAACTGCAGCAGCACCGTCGCCCTGATCCGGTCCAGCCGCGCCGCCGCGCCCAGCTTGACCGTATAGCCCGCGATCACTCCGCTGCATTCCAGCCGCTCGATCCGCGCCTGCACGGTGGTGCGCGCCAGCCCGAGCCGCCGCGCCAGCGTCGAAACCGAGGCCCGCGCATCGGCGGCAAGTGCATTGATCAGGCGTTTATCTGTGTCATCCACGGCAAATCATCCGGTATTTCGTTAATCTGCCCGAAGTTTCTCATATTTTACCCGATATGACGAGTGAAAATGTCGCCTCGATGCCGGATTCTGGCAAAAAAGGGGAGAGACCGCATGAATATTTCCGCAGAAATCTGGAATTCACCCGTTTCCTATCTGGCCGCCCGCCGTCCGGAACAGCCGGTGCATTTTTTCCACCCCGAAACCCTGCGCGCCCGCGCCGCCCTGTTCGCCCGTTCCTTCCCCGGTCTGGCGAGCTATGCTGTCAAGGCCAACCCCGATCCGGCGGTGATCGACAACCTGCTGGCAGCGGGGATCAGCGCCTTCGATGTGGCCTCGCCCAACGAAATCCGGCTGATCCGGTCCCGCGCCCCCGATGCGGCGCTGCATTACAACAATCCCGCCCGCTCGAAACAGGAAAACGCCTTTGCCTACGGCGCGGGGGTGCGGTCGTTCTCGGTGGACAGCCTCGCGGCGCTGGAAAAACTGCGCGCGCTGGGAAGTCCGGCGCAGATCGAGGTCTCCGTCCGCTTCAAGCTGCCGGTGGCGGGTGCGGTTTATGACTTCGGCACAAAATTCGGGGCGGAGCCGGACAAGGCCGCGGCCATTCTGGCGCAAGCGGCGCAGGCGGGGTTCCGCCCCTCGATCACCTTCCACCCCGGCACCCAGTGCGAGGATCCCGACGCCTGGGCACAGTATATCGCCGAGGCCGGACGAATCGCGCGCACGGCGGGGGTAACCCTGCACCGGCTGAACGTCGGCGGCGGTTTTCCGGCGCAACAGGCGGGGCAGGCCCCCGATCTGCGCCGGTTTTTCAACATCATCGCGCGCAGCACGGCGCAGGCCTTTCCCGAAAACACCCCCGCGCTGGTCTGCGAACCGGGGCGCGCCATGGTAGCCGAGGCCTTTGCCCACGCCGTCTGCGTCCGCGACATCAACGACGAGGGGGCGCTTTTCCTCAATGACGGTATTTACGGCGGTCTGTCGGAATTCCCCGTCCTGCCGATCGCGCGCCGCCACGCGGTTCTGGCCCCCGACGGCACCCCGCGACGCGGGCCGGAACGCAAGGTGACGGTTTTCGGCCCGACCTGCGACTCCCTCGATGTTCTGCCCGGCGAACACCTGTTGCCCGAAACGGTGCAGGAGGGCGACTACATCCTGATCCACAGCATGGGCGCCTATGTGAACGGAGTGACGACCGCCTTCAACGGCTATGGCAATCTGGAACGGATCACGGTTCTGTCGCTCTGAACACCCTGCAACATCGTCCGGCGTGATTGCGCCCGCCGCCAAGGGGCGCTAGCAAGGGGCATGAGCAAAGCGATCATGATTCAGGGCACCGGCTCGAATGTCGGCAAGTCGATGCTGGTGGCCGGCCTGTGTCGCGCCCTGACCCGCCGCGGCCTGACCGTGCGCCCCTTCAAGCCGCAAAACATGTCCAACAACGCCGCCGTCACGACGGACGGTGGCGAGATCGGCCGCGCGCAGGCCTTGCAGGCGCTGGCCTGCGGTGTGCCCCCGCACACCGACATGAATCCCGTATTGCTGAAGCCCGAGACAGACACCGGCGCGCAGGTCATCCTGCATGGCCAGCGCCTGACCACGGTGGCGGCGCGCGATTACGCCACCCTGAAACCGCGCCTGCTGGACGGCGTATTGCAAAGTTTCGACCGCCTGAAAACCGAAGCCGATATCGTGCTGGTCGAGGGCGCGGGCAGCCCCGCCGAAACCAACCTGCGGCGCGGCGACATTGCCAACATGGGGTTCGCGACAGCAGCAAAGGTGCCGGTGATCCTGACCGGCGATATTGACCGCGGCGGTGTCATTGCGCAGATGGTCGGCACCCATGCGGTGCTGCCGGATACCGACCGCGCGCTGATAGAAGGCTTTATCATCAATAAATTCCGCGGCGACCCTGCCCTGTTCAACGAGGGACTGGCCGAAATCGCCACCCGCACCGGCTGGCGCTCCATCGGCGTGCTCCCGTGGTTTCCCGACGCCGCCCGCCTGCCGGCCGAGGACGCGCTCGACATCACCGGCGCAACGGGCGGGGCGGTGAAAATCGCCGTGCCGATGCTCTCGCGTATCGCCAATTTCGACGACCTCGACCCGCTGAAACTGGAACCCTCGGTGACGCTGGAGATGGTCAAACCGGGCGAGGCCATCCCCGGCGACTGTGCCCTGATCCTGTTGCCGGGCACCAAGTCCACCATCGGCGACCTCGCCTTTCTGCGCGCGCAGGGCTGGGACATCGACATCGCCGCCCATTTGCGGCGCGGCGGGCGGGTGCTGGGGATTTGCGGTGGCTACCAGATGCTCGGAAACACCCTGTCCGACCCCGAAGGGATCGAGGGCGAAGCGACCACGGTCAAGGGGTTGGGGATGCTGGATATCGATACGGTGATGACGCCGGACAAGACGCTGGAGTCGGTAACGGGACGCGACCTGGCCAGCGGCGCACCGGTCAGCGGCTACGAAATCCACATCGGTGAAACCACGGGGCCGGACAGGGCGCGCGCCTGGCTGGAAATCGGCGGCAAGCCCGAGGGCGCGGCCAGCACCAGCGGACAGGTTGCGGGCTGTTATATCCACGGGCTGTTCGCCTCGGACGCTTTCCGGCAGGCGTTCTTGCAAACCCTCGGCGCACCCGCCTCGGCCCTCGCATTTCAGAATACGGTCGAGGAAACCCTCGACGCGCTCGCCGACCATCTGGAAGCCCACCTCGACGTGCAGACGATCCTTGATCTGGCGCGCTAATACCCCGCCTTGCGGTCCACAACATGCACAAACGGCTGCCCCGCCTCGCCCCGCGCGATATTGTCGGCAATGGTGCGCGCCGCGCTTTCGGGGCGGGTTTCCGAGGCAATATGCGGCGTCACCGTCACTTTCGGATGCGCCCAGAACGGATGTTCCGGCGGCAGGGGTTCCTGCCGGAAAACATCCAGCGTCGCATGGCCCAGATGCCCGGAATCCAGGGCGGCCAGCAGCGCATCATCGTCAATCAGCGTGCCGCGTCCGGGATTGATCACCACCGCCCCTTTTGGCAACACCGCCAGCGTTTCATTGTTCAGAACGTTCCGCGTCGCCGCCGTGTCGGGCAACAGCAGCACCAGAATTTCCGAGCGTCCCAGAATTTCCCGCAAACCCGCCGCGCCGGAAAACGTCGGGAATTCCATATCCTTGGCGCTGCGGCTCCAGCCCGCCACATCGAAACCCAACCCCGCCAGCACCCGCGCACAGACCGCGCCCAGCGCCCCAAGCCCCAGAAAACCCACCTTGCGGTCCCGCGCCAGCGGCGGCACGATACCGTTGCGCCAAACGCCATCCTGATGGCAAATATGCACATCCATGCCCAGATGATGCCGCAAAACATGGCCGGAGACCCATTCCACCATCCCCCCGGTCAGCCCCTCGTCCACCATCCGGCATAACGGCACTTTGATCGTCTCGTTCCCCTCGATCCTCTCGACACCGGCCCAGAGGCTCAGCACCGCCTTCAGGTTGGTAAACGGCGCGAAATCCTGCACCGGCCCCATCGGGGAATAGATGATGTAATCCACGGTTTCCGGCGCATCCGTGTCGTTAACCAGATCCACCTCCAGCCCCCTTTCGGCAAAAGCGCGTTCCAGCGGCGCGCGATACCGCTGCCAGTTTTCGGCACGATCGGCAAACAGGGCAATGGTCATGGGCTACCTCGGTCGGTGGATATGGGCGCTCTGGATCAGGCCGAAGGCCCCGAGCAGCACCAGCATAGCGGTGCCGCCATAGGACACAAGCGGCAGCGGCACGCCGACCACCGGCACCAGCCCCATCACCATCGCCATATTGACGGCAAAAAAGAAAAAGAACGTCGCCCCCAGCCCACCGGTCAACAGCGCACCGAAGCGGTCGCGGTTGTTGATGGCCGAAACCACGGCAAACACCACAATGGCGGTATAGATCGCCAGCAGCGAGATCGAGCCGACAAAACCGAATTCCTCGGCAAAGGTCGTGAAAATAAAGTCGGTCTGTTTTTCGGGCAGGAAGTTCAGCCGGCTCTGCGGTCCCTGCATGAACCCGCGCCCCGACAGCCCGCCGGATCCCAGCGCGATCTTCGACTGCGTGATGTGATACCCCGCCCCGAGCGGATCAAGTGACGGGTCCAGAAACGTATCGATCCGGCGGTACTGGTAATCCTTGAGCAGCTGCCACGAGGTTCCCCGCGATATAAACACCGCGGCAACCAGCCCGCCTGCCACAGCCAGTGCCGCCCCGAAATACCACAGGCTGACACCGGCCAGAAACATCACGACACCACCGCCTGCCGCCAGCAGAATCGCGGTGCCGAGGTCCGGCTGGATCAGCACCAGCGCCATCGGCACCAGCGTCAGCAACAATGGCACCGCCACCCAGAACGGGCGCGAGACCTTTTCCCGCGGCAGCCAGTCGTAATACATCGCCAGCGCCATAATCAACGCGACCTTCATCACCTCGGACGGTTGCAGCTGCATGAACCCCAGATTGATCCAGCGCTGTGCCCCCATACCTTCGGTGCCGAAAAAGTATACCACAATCAAAAGGATAACCGAAAAGATATAGACAATCGGCGTCACCCGCCGCCAGACACGGATATGGATGAAGGCAATCACGAACATGGCAACGAAGCCGACACCGAACCGGATCATCTGCGCCCGCGCCCAGGGGTCATAGCTGCCCCCCGCTACAGAATAGAGCATCAGGAAACCGGTGACCGAAACCGCCACCACCAGCACCACCAGCGGCCAGTTAAGGTAAAGCACCTTGGCAAAGCCCGTCGGAACACGGCCGGAACCGTCGAAATAGCTCATTGCCCCTCTCCGTTTTGCTGTGTGGCCAGTTCCGCCGCGCGCGCACGTTCCTGCTCGGCCCGGATACGGTTGCGTTCGGCGGGCGGATAGGCGGCGAGCGGCGGCTCGCCATCATAAAGCGCACGCATCATGATATCGCGTGCAATCGGAGCGGCCGTGCCGGACCCGCTGTCGCCGTGTTCCACCACCACCGCCACCGCGTATTTCGGCTTGTCATAAGGGGCATAGCAGACGAACAGCGCATGATCGCGGTTTTCCCAGGGCACCTCGTCCTTGTCCGGCAATCCTGCCTCGCGCTGCGCCATGGTAATGCCCCGCACCTGCGAGGTGCCGGTCTTGCCGGCCATCAGGTTATTCCTGTCGGCAATGCGGGATTTGCGGGCCGTTCCCTGCTCGGAATTCACCACCGAATACATGCCTTCGCGCACATAATCCAGCGCGGATGCGGATATCCCCAGATCGGGCGCCTCTGTGCGCCGCGCCGGGACCCCGTCCAGCGAATAGACCAGATTCGGCAACACCGCACGCCCAGTGGCCAATCGCGCGGTCATCACCGCAAGCTGAATCGGCGAGGCAAGCACAAACCCCTGCCCGATACCCGCATTCAACGTATCGCCGATCTTCCATTTCTCGCCGAAGAGTCGCAGTTTGTAAGCCTTGTCCGGTATCAACCCCGAAGACATCGCCGAAAGCGGAATGTCGAACTCCTGCCCCATGCCGAGGCGGCGTGCCATGGCCGCGATTTTCTCGATCCCCACACGACGGGCAATTTCGTAGTAGTAGACATCGCAGGACTGTTCGAGGCTCTTGTCCAGATCGACCCGACCGTGCCCGCCCCGTTTCCAGCAATGGAAACGCCGCCCACCCAATTCGATGAACCCGCGACAGACAATGGTTTCGTCGGGTTCGAGAAGTCCCTCTTCCAGCGCCGCAAGCGCCACCGCCATCTTGAATGTCGAACCGGGCGGATAGGCCCCGGAAACCGACTTGTCCGACAGCGGCCGGTATTTGCTGTCACGCAACGGCTCCCATTCCGCGTTGGATATCCCGAGAACAAAACTGTTCGGATTGAATCCGGGGGCCGAGGCCATCGCCTTGATATCGCCGGTGTTTACATCCATGACCACAGCGGCGGCGCTTTCTCCGGCCAACCGTTTCCGGGCGTATTCCTGCAAGCCGGTTTCAACTGTCAACTGCACGTCCTTGCCCGGCGTGGCCTCGTCCCGCCCCAGTTCCCGCATCACGCGACCTGTGGCGTTCACCTCGATCCGCCGGATACCGGCACTGCCGCGCAGGGTGTTTTCCAGCGTGCGCTCCACGCCGGTCTTGCCAATCGGAAACCGTGGAATCTGGAACAGCGGATCGGGATCTTCCATGCGGGACAGGTCGCGCTCCGACACCGGCCCGACATATCCGACCAGATGGGCATAGGTCTCGTTGAACGGGTAGTTCCGGTTCAACCCGACATCGGTAATCACTCCGGGCAAGGACGGACCGTTGGCAGCAACCAGCGCAAACTCCTCCCAGCTCATATGCTGCTTGACCGTCACGGGCAGGAAAGGGCTGCGTTTATACATATCCTCCAGCACATCCCGCTTGTCGGCGTCGGACAGGTTGATCAGACGCGCCAGACGGTCGAGAACCTGTTCCACATTTTCCGCCTGCTCGCGCACCATGACGATACGGTAATTCGGCTGGTTCCGGGCAACAAGAACCCCTCTGCTGTCGAAAATCTGCCCGCGCTCCGGCGCGATCAGGCGGATATTGATGCGGTTTTCCTCGGCCAGCAAGCGATACTGGTCGGATTGTTCCACCTGCAACTGGCGCATACGCCAACCCAGCGTGCCGATAACCCCGAACTGGATGCCCAGCAACATCAGCCCGCGCCGTGTTATACGGGGGCTGTGGTCCTTGCGGCCATGCACCGGCGCCCTCACAGGACCACCCCGACACGATTCGGGCGGGTGTCACGGCGCGGCGCCCGTATACGCAGAATCCAGTGCAGGAACGCCACCACCAGCGGATAGATGGCCACAGTGCGCACGATGTGCCAGAATTCGACGCCAAACCCGGGCATCGGACTGAAACTGACCAGCAACAAGAGGTTCCGCAACAGGTTCAGCACGACAAACAGTCCGGCAACATAGGCCCATTCCAGCAGGAACGGAATATCGCGAAAGGCGCGCTGGCTGGCGCGCAATGCCTCGCTCCCCAACAACAGCAGCACAGCCCACAGCCCCAGCGGACGCATCAGCAAAGCGTCCGCCAGCACAGCCAGAAAGACCACCAGAAACATCGGGGCGCTGTCGGGGCGACGGATAACCCAGGCCGCAATTACCGTAAACAGAAGGTCGGGAAACGGTGTGGCATTGGCAGCCAGCCCCATCGGGATCATCGGAATACCGATGCCAAGCAGCCCGATAAACAGAAACAGCAGCATATTGCTCCAGTGGCGGGGCGGGTTCTTCATTGTCCGGCCTCCGGCACAGGCTCCGCCGCCGGCAGAGCGCCCACTATCTCCCCCACCCCGTCGATCCGCTCGACCGGCGTGGTTTGCAGCACGCGGATAAACTCCAGATTCTCGAAATCCGCTGCCAGCCGCACCCGGAACCGTCCCTGCGGATCGATCACCACCTGCCCGATCAGGATATCCGCCGGAAACACATTACCGTCACCCGAGGTCATCACACGATTCCCCGCCTGCACACCGGCCTGCGAGTCCAGAAACGCGATCGGCGGTACAACCGTATTGTCACCCTGCACGATAGCACGCCGCCCCGACGGGACAATCACCACCGGCACGCTGAAGTTCACATCGGAAACGAACAGGATACGCGAGGTCCGCTCGCCCACGCCGACAATCCGCCCGACCAGCCCCAGCCCGTCCACAGCGGCCGATCCGTCACGCACCCCGTCCTGCCGCCCGATGTTCACCAGCGCCGACTGGCTGAACGGCCCGCCGGAATCCGTGGTTACCTCGCCGGTGATGAACGAGAGCCTCGGGTTCAGCTTCACATTGTTGAGCGCCAGCAACTGCGCGTTTTTCTGCTCCAGCTGCAGCGCAGCCTCGCGCCAGCCTTTCATACGCTGCAACTCGCCGCGCAATTCCTGGTTCTGGGCATAAACCCGCGTGTAGGACTGGAAATCCGCCAGCATCCGCGACATGGCCGTCACCGGCCCCAACGCCCAGTCGAATCCGGGATAGAAACGGTCGACAATTGCCATGCGGATACGTTCGGCACGCGGGCTGTCGACCCGCGACAGAAAAAACATGCCGAGCAGCGACAGCACCAGAATACCCAGTATCAGGCGACGCAACAAACGCCAGGCATGGGAGACGGATTTATCCGGCGCCGCCACGGAAACTAGTTCCCGTAGTCAATGACATGCAAAAGCTGGTTTTCGAATTCCAGCGATTTGCCGGTGCCAAGCGCCACACAATTGAGCGATTCATCCGCGACCGAGATCGCCAGCCCCGTCTGTTCGCGCAGGGCCAGATCCAGATCGCCGAGCAGCGCCCCGCCACCCGTCAGCATCACGCCGCGGTCGACAATATCCGCGCCCAGATCCGGCGGCGTCGATTCCAGCGCCGTCATCACCGCTTCGCAGATCTGCTGCACCGGCTCGGCCAGCGCCTCGGCCACCTGCGCCTGCGTGATCTCGATTTCCTTGGGCACGCCGTTCAGCAGGTCGCGCCCGCGGATCTCCATGCTCAGCCCGCGCCCGTCCTCGGGCATCCGCGCCGTGCCGATGGAGGTCTTGACCCGCTCCGCCGTGGATTCCCCGACCAGAAGATTGTGCTGGCGGCGCAGATAGGAAACGATGGCGTCATCCATCCGGTCCCCGCCCACGCGCACGGAACGTGCATAAACAATGTCGCCCAGCGACAGCACCGCCACCTCGGTCGTGCCGCCGCCGATATCGACAACCATGTTGCCGGTCGGATCGGTAATCGGCATCCCCGCCCCGATGGCCGCCGCAATCGGCTCGGCGATCAGGCCCGCCTTGCGCGCCCCCGCCTGCAACACCGATTCCCGGATGGCGCGTTTTTCCACCGGAGTCGCGCCGTGCGGCACACAGATAATGATCTTCGGCTTGGCAAAGCTGCCCCGCTTGTGGACCTTCTTGATGAAGTGCTTGATCATCTCCTCGGCCACGTCGAAATCGGCGATCACCCCGTCACGCATCGGGCGGATCGCCTCGATGGAGCCGGGCGTGCGGCCAAGCATCAGCTTGGCATCCTCGCCAACGGCCAGCACCTGCTTTTTGCCATCGCGGATGTGATAGGCCACAACCGACGGCTCGTTAAGGATAATCCCCCTGCCCTTGACGTAGACCAGCGTATTCGCCGTGCCCAGATCAATCGCCATATCGGCGGAAAACATACTGCCCAGTGACCCAAACATTCCTTGCCCCTTGATTGTTGCGGCCAAAGCGGCCCGCTGCCTCAAGCCGTTATAGGGTTTTCAGGGGTTCGGGGTAAAGAGGGCGACAGAATATAGGCTGTTCGAAAACTGCATGTTTTTGCGACATTGGCAGCATCACGCCTATGATTGGTGCAAGTATTGGAAAACCGGCCCGCAAAATAACATTTCTGTAATCCCTTTGCCCGCCAAGGCAAAGGGACAGCCCGTTTGCTACAACGCCGCCGGCGCGGATTTTTCCCGCCGCACGATCAGCTTGTTGAGCGCATTCACATAGGCCTTGGCCGAGGCCACGACCGTATCCGTATCCGACGACTGGCCGGTGACGATCTTGCCGTCCTCCTCCATCCGGACACTCACGGTAGCCTGTGCATCCGTGCCCTCGGTCACCGCATGCACCTGATAGAGCGCCAGCTTTGCCTCGTGCGGGAACACCTGTTTGATGGCATTGAACGTCGCATCCACCGGCCCGTCGCCGGTCGCCGTCACCTGATGGGTATCCTCGCCCACCACCAGCGTCAGGTCCGCCGATTGCGGGGCCTCGGTACCACAGATCACGCGCAGGAATTTCACCTGTATGTGGTCGTTGGCAGCACCGGTGGTATTGTCCGACATCAGCGCGATCAGGTCCTCGTCATAGATTTCCTTCTTGCGGTCGGCCAGTTCCTTGAAGCGCACGAACACGTCCTTCAACTGGTTGTCGCCCAGTTCGTATCCCAGATCCTCCAGCTTCGAGCGCAGCGCCGCACGGCCGGAATGCTTTCCCATCACCAGATTGGTTTCGGTCAGCCCGATGTCCTCGGGGCGCATGATCTCGAAGGTCTCGGCATTCTTCAGAACCCCGTCCTGATGGATGCCGCTTTCGTGGGCAAAGGCGTTTTTGCCGACAATCGCCTTGTTATACTGCACGGCAAAACCGGACACCGCCGCCACCTTGCGGCTGATCCCCATGATCTTGGTGGTGTCGATTCCGGTCCGGTAGGGCATGATGTCGTTGCGCACGCGCATGGCCATCACCACCTCTTCCAGCGCGGTATTGCCCGCGCGTTCGCCCAGTCCGTTGATCGTGCTTTCGATCTGCCGCGCTCCGGCCTCCACCGCCGCCAGCGCGTTCGCCGTCGCCATGCCCAGATCGTTGTGGCAATGGGTGGCAAAAACAATCTCGTCGGCCCCCGGCACCCGCTCCAGCAACATGCGGATCAGCTCGGCACTCTCCCGCGGGGCGGTATAGCCGACCGTGTCGGGAATATTGATCGTCGTCGCCCCCGCCTTGATGGCAATCTCCACCACGCGGCACAGGTAGTCGTGCTCCGTGCGCGTCGCATCCATCGGCGACCATTGCACATCGGCGCACAGGTTGCGGGCATGGCTGACAGTCTGTTCGATCTTGACCGCCATTTCCTCCTGATCCAGCTTGGTGATATCGCGGTGCAGTGGCGAGGTGCCGATAAACGTGTGGATACGCGGCTGCGCGGCGTGTTTCACCGCCTCCCAGGCGCGGTCTATGTCGCCGTAATTGGCCCGAGACAACCCGCAAATAACGGAATTGACGGAGTTTTTCGCAATCTCGCTCACCGCGGCGAAATCCCCTTCCGAGGCAATGGGGAACCCCGCCTCGATCACATCCACGCCCATCTCGTCGAGCATGGAGGCGATCTCCAGTTTCTCGTTGTGGGACATGGTCGCGCCGGGGCTTTGCTCGCCGTCGCGCAAGGTGGTATCGAATATAATTACACGGTCCTGTTCGGAGGCCGGTATTGCGGATTTGGTCATTTCATTAAGATCCTTAGCAATCGGGTTCTAGGCGCGTGAAAACTCCCCTGAGCGCGCGCGCCGTTGTCCCGGCACGCTCAGAGGCTGCTAAGAAGTAGAAACGCAAAAAGGCCACGGGCGGCACCCGTCGTCGAAACCGTTTTGATATGCGCATCTATAATCATGGTCCGGCACTATAGCGGCCCGAAATCAAAGTTAAAGAGGGAAATCGGCGCGAAATTGCCAAATATTCCCCTGCCTTTAATTGGATTTTTACACGAAAGCCCTATATAAGAGGCCAAACGTGTCGTGCGACATAGCAATTTGAAGACCAAGGTATTCCCGTAACGCATAGCTGGTATGCGTTATTTGCACTACTTATGTGTCGGAAAACTGTCATATTGCACCGCACACCATTCAAGATTGGAGAAGGGCAGCGTATGTTTGATTACGTTGATTCAACAGCTTTTGC
>Ga0256839_1004582_pt1 | contig 13387 bp, 13 predicted proteins | sample 354166metaG_FD_185968 | JGI IMG/M metagenome (GOLD analysis project Ga0256839, IMG submission 185968) | Hydrothermal vent microbial communities from Mid Atlantic Ridge, Atlantic Ocean - 354-166 | ecosystem: Environmental > Aquatic > Marine > Hydrothermal vents | place: Atlantic Ocean: Mid... | reverse complement strand
AAAAATCTGTCAAACCAGTGGCGCAGGATGAATGGGTCCTGACCCTAGGTAAAACCGGCTCGCCAGTTCACCCGCGCAACGCGGCGGGATGAGTGGTGCCTGGCGCATGCCGACAGGCGCCCGCGCGCTTTGCAGCCGCGGGCGCCTTGCCTTTCCTGCCCGCAAGTTTCAGGCAAATCCGCGCCCGCGCAGCAGCGCCTCCACCCCGGGCAGACGGCCACGAAACGCCGCATACAGCTCTGCCGCATCGCGTGACCCGCCGGCCGACAGGATGTGCCGTTCCAGCTTTTTCGCCAGGGCCGGGTCAAACGCATCGCCCGCCTCCTCGAACGCTTCGAACGCATCGGCATCCATCACCTCGGACCACATGTAGCTGTAGTAGCCGCTGGAGTATCCGTCGCCGGCAAAGACATGGGCGAAATTCGGCGTGGCGTGGCGCATCGCGATTGCCGGCGGCATGCCGAGATCGTCGAGCACCTGCGCCTGGCGTTCCATCGGGTCTGCCGGTGCCTCGCCTTCGTGAAAGGCCAGATCGACCGCCGCCGACGCAATGAATTCGACCGTGGCAAAGCCCATGTCATAGGTGCGCGCGGCCAGCAGCCGCCTGAGCAACTGCGCCGGCATCGGCTGCCCGGTCTGGGCGTGCGTGGCAAAGCGTTGCAGCACCTCGGGCTGTTCCAGCCAGTGCTCGAAAAGCTGGCTGGGCAGTTCGACGAAATCGCGCGCAACCGAGGTGCCGGAAATCGACGGGTAGGTGACATCCGACAGCATCTGGTGCAGCGCGTGGCCAAACTCGTGAAACAGCGTGCGCGCATCGTCGAAGGACAGCAGCGCAGGCTCGCCTTCGGCCGGTTTCGCGAAATTGCACACGTTCACCACGATCGGGCGGATGTCGCCGGCCAGTTTCTGCTGGCTGCGCATCGCCGAACACCATGCGCCCGAGCGCTTGGAGCCACGGGCGAAATAATCCCCGATGAAAACTGCCATGTGCCGGCCGTCGCGCGTCACCTCCCAGGCGCGCGCATCCGGATGATAGAGCGGTACGTCAAGCGGCGTGAACTCAAGCCCGAAAAGCCGGTTCGCGGTGTCAAACACCGCTTCGATCATCCGGTCGAGCTGAAAATAAGGTTTCAGTTCCGCTTCATCCAGGTCGTGTTCGGCCTTGCGGCGGCGCTCGGAATAATACCGCCAGTCCCAGGGGGCCAGGTCGGCATTGGTGCCGTCTTCGTGCATCATCGCTTCCAGCACTTCGGCATCTGCTTCGGCCGCCGCCCTGGCCGGCTGCCAGACCTGCATCAGCAGCTTGCGCACGGCATCCGGCGTCCCGGCCATTTCGGTTTCCAGCTTGAAGGCGGCAAAATCGTCGTAGCCCAGCAGTTGCGCGCGTTCCTGGCGCAGTTTCAGCACTTCGGCGGCGATTTCCCGGTTGTCCGTTTCACCGCCATTGGCCCCGCGCGCCACCCAGGCGGCGAAAGCCCTTTCGCGCAGGTCGCGGCGCGGGGAAAACTGCAGGAACGGCACAATCAGCGAACGCGACAGGGTGATCACCGGCCCGCCCGCCTTTTTCTCTTCGCCGGCCGCGCGGGCCGCGGCCACCACGAAATCGGGCAGACCCTCCAGGTCGTCCTCGGCCAGTTCCATGAACCACGAGGATTCGTCGGCCAGAAGGTTCTGCACGAACCGCGTCGACAGCACCGAAAGCCTCTCCATGATCTCCTTCAGCCGCTCGCGATGCGCGCCTTTCAGCAAGGCGCCGGCGCGCACGAAGGACCGGCGGGTGAGATACAGGACGCGAGACTGTTCGTCGTTCAGCCCAAGGTCTTCGCGGTTTTGCCAAAGGGTTTCGATCCGCTGGAACAGCCCCTCATTCATCGTGATCTCCGATGAATAGGCCGCCAGCCTGGGCGAGAATTCCCGCTGGAGTTCCTGCCGCCGCTCGTTGCTGTCCGAGCCCGCCAGGTTGAAGAACACGCCGAGCACCCGGTCGAGATCGGCGTCGGCCAGTTCCAGCGCCTCGATGGTGTTGGCAAAGGTGGCCGGCTCCGGGTTGTCGGCAATGCGCGCGACGCCCGCGCGCGCGCGTTCCAGCGCGCTGTCGAAAGCGGGGGCGAAATGCTCATCGGTGATCTTGTCGAACGGGGGCAGTTGAAACGGGCCTGTCCAGTCGGCAAGCAGTGGATTTTCCATGAATCTGGTCCTTTGGCGGGTCGGTGTCAGGGTTGTGACAGGCCGATGACGTGGGCATGATGGCGCCACCGGTCAAGACTGCGGCCACCGTAACGCAAGTATTTCGAGGATGAAATGATCATACGCACCCTTCGCGAAAACCGGGGTTGGTCGCAGGAACAATTGGCGCAGATGTCGGGGGTTTCGGTGCGCACCATCCAGCGGATCGAAAGCGGCGGGCGCGCCAGCCTGGAAACCCTGAAATGCCTTGCGGCGGTTTTTGAAACGACAATTCCCGATCTGAGGAAGGACCGCACGATGACCGACCATGACAAACCGGTGGAACAGAGCGAACCGCCCCGCAAGGAACCGGACAAGACGCCCGAAGGGTTGAGCGAGGAGGAGCGCGCGGCGCTGCGCTATGTGCACTATCTGAAACGCTATGACGACTGGTATGACGAGGAGGAGGGCGAGGAACATAACCTGGCCGGGTTGCCCCCCGAGGAACGGCGGGTGCGCCGGCAGGTGCGGCGCGAGCGGGATTTCTACACCCATCTGGTCTCTTACGGTGTGGTGATCGGTTTTCTGGCGCTCATCAACCTCATCATCAGCCCGGGCTACCTGTGGTTCCTCTGGGCCGCAGGCGGCTGGGGGATCGGGCTGGTGTTTCACGCCTTGGATGTGTTTGACAAATACCCCTTTCTGGGCAAGGACTGGGAGCGGCGCGAAGTGGAGCGCCGGCTGCAACGGTTGGCCGGCAGGCCCGAGCGGCGTTGAGACCCCGCCCCCCTAGAAATGGTCGTTGCGCCGCATCCGCTGTTCCAGCCGGCGCAACAGGAGCGACAGGGTGACCGTCATGATCAGATAGATCAGCGCCACCACGTTGTAGGTTTCGAAGTAGCGGAAATTGCCGGCCGCGGTGATCTTGCCGGCCTGGGTGATGTCATAGACGCCGAGCACCGAAACCAGCGAACTGTCCTTGATCATCGCGATGAAGTCGTTGCCCAGGGGGGGCATGATGGTGCGGATCGCCTGCGGAAAGACGATGTGGCGAAACCGGTGCCAGCCGCTGAGACCCAGCGCCTTGGCGGCCTCGATCTGGCCGGTCTCGATGGATTGGAGCCCGGCGCGGAAGACTTCGGCGATGAAGGCGGAATAGCCGATGGTCAGAGCAATGATGGCGCGCCACATGAGGGAAAAGTCGCGGGTGCGGATCGGCTCAAGACCGAATGAGGTGACGGCCCAGTTCCATGCCGCCACCATCGCCGGCGCCAGCACGAAGGCGACATAGAGCAGCAAGACCATCATCGGGATGCCACGGATGATCTCGATATAAAACCGCGCAAGCTGGCGCAGCAGCAGAAACCGCGACATCGAGGCGACCGCCAGCAGCAGGCCCAGTGCCGTTGCCATCGCAAAGGCGACAAGCGTCACAAAGATCGTGACGAAGATCCCCTTGGAAAGGGTGCGCAAGACCTGCGCATAGAGGTCGTCCGCCACCACGCGATACATCAGGTAGGCCGCAATCGCGGCGGCAATCACCAGCCACCACGGAAAATCCTTGTCCTGCTGAGAGGTCGGGGTCATGCGGGCGCGCCACTCTGGTTGAAAAAGGGCCCCGGCATTTCTGCGCGGGGCCCTTCGGGCAGCCTAGCCGCCGATCTTGAAATCAAGGAACCATTTCTTGTTCAGCGCATCGATTGTGCCATCATCCTTCATCGACTGGATCGCGGCGTTGATTGGCCCCACAAGGTCCGAGCCTTTCGGGAAAATGAACCCGAAGTCTTCGGTTCCCAGCGGCTCTCCGATGATCTTCAAGCCACCGTCCGAGGCCGCCACATAGCCGTTGCCGGCCGTGCCATCGGTCAGCACCATGTCAACGTCGCCGCTGCGCAGCGCCTGCACGGTCGCGCCGAAGGTTTCCATCAGCTTGATGCGCGGGTTGGCTTCGTCGCCGTCCAGAACTTCATAGACGCCCACGTAAAACGGCGTGGTGCCCGGCTGGGCCGCCATCAACAGGTCGGGATCGGCCGCAAATCCCTTGGCGTCGGTGAACCGGCTTTCGTCACCGCGCACCAGCATGACCATTTCGCTGCGCATGTAAGGGTCGGAAAAATCGACCTTTTCCTTGCGATCGTCGCGAATGGTGATACCGGTCATGCCCATGTCGAACTGGCCTTCCGACACTGCCGGGATCATCGCGTCCCAGCTGATGTTTTCATAGGCCACTTTCGCATTCAGCCGCTTGGCGATCTCGGCCATCGCGTCATATTCCCAGCCGATGGCCTCACCGGTTTTCGGGTCGACGAACTGCAGCGGCGGATAGGCGTTCTCGGTGACAACGACAATCTCGCGCCCGCCCAGATCGGGCAGATCAGCAGCAGCGCTGGCGATGGTGGCAAAGGCCGCGGTGGCGGCCAGGGCGACGGTGGCAAACAGTTTCATTGATGGTTCCCCCCTGAAGGACTCATGTTTCAATCCTTGCGAAACTAGGCCGGAAGCTTGCGAAAATACAAGGGATTAAGAACAGATCGGGCAATCCGGGCGCGGTTTGAGCTTCATCACGCGATTTTCGCCATAAAGCGCGTCGTAGATCACCATCCGCCCGCGCAGCCCCTCGCCGGCACCGGTGATCTCCTTGGCAGCCTCGACCGCCATCATCGCGCCGACGACACCGGGCAGCGGGCCAAGCACACCCGCTTCGGCGCAGCTTGGCGCAAGCCCCGGCGCCGGGGCCGCGGGGAAGATACATTGGTAACAAGGCGCCCCGCGGGCCGGATCATAGGTGCTGATCTGCCCTTCCCACTGGCTGAGCGCAGCGGCGATCAGCGGCTTTTCAAGCGCCACGCAGGTCCGGTTCACAAGGTAGCGCGTCTCGAAATTGTCGGTGCCGTCAAGGATCAGGTCATATTCGGCAAACAGCTCGCGCGCGATGGCATCGTCCAGCCGCCGGTTGTAGGGGCGCACGGTGACAAACGGGTTTTGCGCCTCCATTTCGCGTTGTGCCGAAAACACCTTAGGCATGCCAATGGCCGCATCCTTGTGGATCACCTGGCGCTGAAGGTTGGAATTCTCGACCACATCGTCGTCAATCACGCCGATGGTGCCCACGCCGGCCGCAGCCAGGTATTGCAGCAAGGGCGCCCCAAGACCGCCGGCGCCGATCACCAGCACCCTGGCCTGTTTCAGCCGCTTCTGCCCCGGCCCGCCAATTTCGCGCAGCACGATGTGGCGCGCATTTCGTTCCAGCTCCCGCTGCCGCTCCTGCCCCGGGCTGTCGCCCGGCGCCGGTTGTGCCCGCTCTTTCATGGTCGAAACCCACCTTGCATAGGCCCAGACAGTTGCAAATATGCCGCCCAGCCACAACCAGCCGCCCGCCCTGACACCGATCGCGCCCCGCAAGCCATGGACTTCAGGCAGCAGCAACAACGCCAGCAACACGCCCAGGTAAAGCAGGGAGAGCATGAGCAGCCGCAACCGGACAGGCAAACCCAAAACCGCGCCCAGCCCCCACAGGGCCGCCGCTGTAACGGCAATCCAGAGCATCAGCTGTCGCCGGTCGACCCGAAGCCGCCAGACCCACGGTCGGTTTCACTGACCGAGCCCACCAGTTCGAACCCGGCCTGCACCACCGGCGCCACCACCATCTGGGCAATCCGGTCACCGTGGCGAATGCGGTAAGGCTCGGCGCCAAGATTGACCAGCAGCACCCCGACCGGGCCGCGATAGTCGCTGTCGATCGTGCCGGGCGCGTTGACCAGCGTGATGCCATGCTTGAAACTCAGCCCCGAGCGCGGCCGGATCTGTGCTTCGAACCCCTCGGGAATTTCCATGCGGAAACCGGTCGGAAAAATGCAGCGCTCCATCGGCGGCAGCTCATACCCTTCGTCGCGCACCTCGGGCGGGAAATTCACCCGCAGATCGGCCCCTGCCGCCCCGCCGGTTTCATAACAAGGCAACGGCAGAGTCTCATCTGCCCAATGGTCCCACATCAGCCTGACTACCGGTTTCATCCTGCCGTCACCTTCTTCTTTTTCCAAGTATCCCCGCCGGAGGCATCCGCCCGATCATCCTTCATCGCCGTTCAGAGCCCGCGCAACCCGCTCGGCCAAACGCATGGCCACCCGATCCTTGCCCATGCGCGGCCAGTCTTCGGCGCCGTCATCCGTGATCAGCGTCACGGCATTCTCGCCGCCGCCCATGATCCCGGTCTCGGGCGACACGTCATTGGCCACGATCCAGTCGCACCCCTTGCGTTGCAACTTGGCGCGCGCGTTTTCCAGCACGTCATCGGTTTCCGCGGCAAACCCGATGACCAGCCCGGGCCGCCCGTTCTTCATCGCCGCAACCGTCGCCAGGATATCCGGGTTCTCGGCAAGCTCGATGCTGGGCAACCCACCCCTGGCGCCCTTCTTGATCTTGCTGTCGGACGCGCTCACTACGCGCCAATCCGCAACCGCCGCCGCGAATATCGCCGCATCTGCAGGCAGGGCGGCCTGCACCGCGCCCAGCATTTCCTGCGCCGTCTCCACCGGCACAACCGCAACTCCTGCCGGCGGCTCGACATCGGCCGGGCCGGTCACGAATGTCACCTGAGCCCCAAGTGCGGCCAGCGCGCGCGCAATCGCCGTTCCCTGCGCGCCGGATGACCGGTTGGCGATATAGCGCACCGGATCAATCGGCTCGTGCGTCGGGCCGGATGTGACCAGCACATGCTTGCCGCGCAACGGTCCGTCCGCAATCGCGGCCGACACGGCAGCCACGATCTCCAACGGCTCGGCCATCCGCCCGGGGCCATACTCGCCACAGGCCATGTCGCCATCGTTCGGCCCGACAAACAACACCCCGTCGCTTTTCAGCGTTTCGATAGTCCTCTGCGTCGCGGGGTGCTCCCACATCCGCAGGTTCATCGCCGGGGCCACCAGAACCCGCTTGTCGGTTGCCAGCAGCAATGTCGAGGCCAGATCGTTGGCCAGGCCCGCCGCCATCCTTGCCATCAGGTCGGCTGTGGCCGGCGCCACCACGATCAGGTCAGAGGCGCGCGACAGTTCGATATGTCCCATCTCGTGTTCGTCATTCAGATCGAACAGATCGCGATAGACTTTCTCGGCGGCCAGCGCCGAGGCACTCAGCGGTGTCACGAATTCTTCCGCCGCCCGCGTCAAGACCGGCGTCACGTTGGCCCCACGCTCGCGCAGCCGCCGGATCAGGTCGAGCGATTTGAACGCCGCGATCCCGCCGCCAATGATCAATGTGATGCGTTTGCCTGAAAGCATGGGCTGCCTTTCGTGGACCTTGCGAAAACCCTAGGCGGCAGATTGCGGAAACTCAACCGCTTAACCTTTTCAAGCGGCGCGCCTGACGATACGCAGGAGGCAGACGAACAATTGGCAGGCAAAGCACGCAATGTATCCGAAACTGACCCTTGTCCTTGGCGGCGCCGCCTCCGGCAAGTCGGCCTGGGCCGAGGCCTTCGTGATCGGCGCCGGCAGGCCACGGGTCTACCTTGCGTCGGCGCAACCGCTCGATGAGGAAATGCAGCTGAAAATCTCGCGCCACCGGCAACGACGAGACGACGGTTGGCGCACGATCGAAGAACCGCTTGACGTGGCCGCGGCTCTGACGCGCGTTTCCGCCGGTGACATCGTTCTTCTTGACTGCGCAACACTCTGGCTCAGCAATCACCTGCTGGCGGGCAGCGCGCTGGCAGGCGAAAGCAATCGCCTGATTGCGGCGCTGCACGACAGCCCCGCAACCGTGGTCATCGTCTCGAACGAAGTGGGGCAAGGCATCGTCCCCGCAGACGCCCTGTCGCGCCGGTTTCGCGAAGAACAGGGCCGGCTCAATATCCGGCTGGCCGAGGCCGCCGGGCTGGTGGTTTTCGTGACCGCCGGGCTTGCCGCTGTCCTGAAAGGGCGGTTGCCCGAGACAGGACCATGACAACCTGGTGGTGGGTGCGCCACGGCCCGACCCATGAAAGGGCCTTCACCGGCTGGCGAGACGTGCCGGCCGACCTGTCCGACACCGCGCGCGTTGCGCGGCTGCGGGCCCACCTGCCGCACGGGGCCACGCTGGTTGCCTCCGACCTTCAGCGCGCAGCCCGGACCGCCGATGCCATTGCCGGCTCTGGCTTGCGCCTGCCCGATGCCCCGGCGCTGCGTGAATTCAACTTCGGAGACTGGGACGGGCTGACCTTTGATGAGGTCAACCGGCGCGACCCGCAGCTCAGCCGGCAATTCTGGGAAACCCCCGGCGATGTGCGCCCCCCGAACGGCGAAAGCTGGAATGAACTGGCAGAGCGCGTCGGCGCCTTTGTCGATGCTACCAGCGCGCAGCTGCGCACGCGCGATATCATCGCCGTCGCCCATATCGGGGTGATCATGACCCAGCTTGAACGCGCGCTTGGTTCTGCCAGCGCGGCCATGGCGCACCCGATCGAGCCGCTGTCGGTAACCTGCCTGCGCCAGGAGGGCAGCAACTGGCAGCTTGTCAGCGCAAACCTTCAGCCCTGACAGCCCTCATGGCACCGGCGCCAGCCGTCGCCAACGGTCGAGCACGTCCATCGGCGTGCCCTGCCCGGTCATCACGTCGCGCATCAGGTCTGCGGTGAACATCGACTGTTTCACCGCCATGCCGTCAGGAGACGTGCAGGGCACCATCGCAATGGCATCGTAGATCGCCCGCGCGTTTCGCCCGATGACCGGGTTGGGCCAATGCGTGGCCCGAAGTTCTTGCAACAGGCCGATATCACAGCCGCAATCAAACCGCCCGCGCGCGGCCGTGCATTGGTCGTGCCGCATGCAGGCCGCATCCAGCGCGTCAACCGGCGGCGCGGCGCGCGACATGTTCTCGGGGTGGTTCGGTCCGCACCAGTTCCCGTAGATCGGGATATCGATCCAGGAATTGTCCTGGGCCGCGGCGACCCCGGCCGCTAGAAGCTGCACAAGACCTGCCAAAAAGAAATTGCGCACATGCAACCGCATCCGAGTATCCGCCCGCCATAAAAAAGCCGCCCCCTGCATAGCGCAAGTGCCGGCATCCCTTCAAACGGGCAAACTGTCCCATCAAGGCCGGTGATGCCGTTTTCACAGATCACGATTTTACTTTGGCCCGGCAGGGCGCTTTGCTTGGCACATGCCCTATGACCTTTTCATCGGCGATCAGACGTTTTCAAGCTGGTCGCTGCGCGGATGGCTGATGTTCGAGAAATTCGACATCCCGTTTCGCACGCGCATGGTTGGCCTCTATGACGGCACCATGGCCGAAGACCTCGCCGAGCTCGCACCCGCACGCCTGGTGCCCGTGATGCGGACCCCGGACGGCGATGCGGTCGGGGACACGCTGGCAATGGCCGAGACCCTGGCAGAGCGCCATCCCGATGCCGGGTTGTGGCCGGCCGCGCCCTCGGCGCGGGCGCTCGCGCGATGGATGGTGGCCGAGATGCACTCGGGGTTCGGCGCGCTGCGCAACGAATGCCCGATGCAACTGTTGCACCAGTTTGTCGGGTTCGAGGTTTCGCATGACCTCGGCGCCGATCTGCAACGCCTGCAAGAGCTTTGGTCACTGGCCCGCCAACGCCACGGCCAGGACGGGCCATGGCTGTTCGGCGCCTACTCTCTGGCCGATGTATTCTTTGCCCCGGTCGCTGCGCGCATTGCCGGCTATGCTCTGCCGGTCGATGCCGCTGCGCAGGGCTATGTCGACCAGCACCTCGCAGACCCGGCCTTCCGGTCGTGGCGCGCAGCCGGCCTGCAGAAATCATACGACCCGGTTCCCTATGCCCTGGATCTGCCAACCACCGCCTGGCCCGCGCCGGACTGACACCTCGGGCTGCCGGCGAGAATTTACCAATTTTAAACAATTCCCGCCTTAACCATTAACCGGTCTGGCAAGGAGAACCGGCATGGTTACGCGGGCCTATACCGTGGCATTCGAGGGGATCACGGCGCGCATTGTCGAAGTGCAGTGCGCCGTATCGCCCGGGCTGCCGGCGTTTTCGATTGTCGGATTGCCGGACAAGGCCGTGACCGAGGCCCGCGAGCGGGTGCGCTCGGCCCTGTCGGCCATGGCCATCGCCCTGCCGTCAAAGCGCATCACCGTCAACCTGTCGCCGGCGAACCTGCCCAAGATCGGCTCGCATTTTGATCTTCCGATCGCCATGGCCTTGCTGGCCGCCCTGGATATCGTGCCGCGTGAAGACGTTGAAAATTTCATTGCCCTTGGTGAACTTTCGCTGGACGGAACGCTTGTTGCGGTCACTGGCGCCCTTCCCGCCGCAATGGCGGCTGCCGAAGAAGACCGTGCCTTGCTTTGTCCAGCGCCCTGCGGCGCCGAAGCCGCCTGGGTCGGGGCGACACAAGTCATTGCTCCCACCTCTCTCCTGGCTGCGGTTCAGCATTTCAGCGGCCAGACGCCGATCGCCCCGTCAGAGCCAGGTGAAGTCTGCAAGGCTGCCGGCATCCGGGATTTTCGGGATGTCATAGGCCAGGAGCGCGCAAAACGCGCCCTCGAAATCGCGGCAGCCGGGCGCCATCACACGCTTCTGGTCGGCCCCCCCGGTTCCGGCAAATCGATGCTTGCCGCGCGGCTGCCGGGCATCTTGCCGCAACTGTCGGCAGCCGAGGCGCTGGAAACGTCAATGATCCACTCGCTGTCGGGATTGCTCGACGAGGGGGGGATTTCCCGCGAACGCCCGTTTCGTGAGCCGCACCACACGGCGTCAATGGCCGCCATCGTGGGCGGGGGCAAAGGCGCCAGGCCGGGCGAGGTTTCATTGGCCCATAACGGTGTCCTGTTCATGGATGAGTTTCCCGAATTTCCGCGCGCCGTGCTGGAAACGCTGCGCCAGCCGATCGAAACCGGCCGGATCGTCGTGAGTCGCGCCAACGCACATGTGCGCTACCCCTGCCGGTTCATGCTGGTTGCCGCGGCCAACCCGTGCAAATGCGGCCATCTTGCGGACCCATCTCGGGCCTGCGCTCGGGCTCCGCAATGTGGGGAAGACTATCTTGGGCGGATATCCGGGCCACTGCTCGACCGGTTCGACCTGCGTCTGGATATCGGGCCGGTGGCCTTCGGTGAACTTGACATGCCGGCGTCGAGCGACACGTCGGCCCAAATCGCCGAACGGGTTCGCGCGGCCCGGGACATCCAGACAGAACGCTACCGGGACACGCCCGAAATTCGTGTCAATTCGGATGCCGAGGGCAGCATTCTCGAGCATGTTGCCCGGCCGGATGCAGATGGGCTTGCGCTGTTGACGGCCGTGGCCGAAAGGTTTGGCCTGTCCGCGCGCGGCTATCACCGCGTATTGCGCGTCGCGCGCACGATCGCCGATCTGGCCGGCTCGGGAACCGTTACCAGGGTGCACATTGCCGAAGCTGTCAGTTTCCGGATGGCAAACGCGGAAGCCCAAGTGCCCGCCTGATGAACCGGCCCGAATTCTGCAATGCCTCGCGAGCTTCCGGGATCCAGCCATCAAATATCTGCCAGACATGCGGAGAATTGGCCCAGGTTTCCAGACGAACGCGCACGCCACCGTTTTCCAGGGCGCGGGCCATGCGAAACGCGTCGTCCGCAAGTATCTCGGCCTCGGAAACCTGGAGAAGAACCGGCGGGCATCCGGGGAAATCGGCATACAGGGGCGACAGCCGCGGGTCGCGCGGATCGGCGCCGTTGGCATAGTAGTCGCGCATTTCCCTGATCCGCGAGGGCAGCAGAATGACATCGCTTCTGCGATTGCCTTCAAGGCTGTCACCGGTCAGGGCCAGGTCGGTCCAGGGCGAAAACGCAAAGGCTGCGGCCGGGGCCTCGCCTTCGGCGCACAGCTGCGCCAGCAAGGCCAGTGCAAGCCCGCCACCCGCGCTGTCACCGCCAATCACGATATCGCCGGGGCGATATCCGCGACGGCGCAGCTCTGTGAAAGCGGCGCGTGCGTCTTCCAATGCAGCTGGAAATGGCGATTCCGGGGCCAGCCTGTAGTCCGGCGCGAACACGCGCACACCGGCCTCGCGCGCCAGGCGCCCCGTGATGACGCGGTGTGTGTGCGGGCTGCCGGCGATATAGCCGCCTCCGTGAAAATACAGAACGACTGCACGGGTGGCGCGTGCAGACGATTCCGACCACATGGCCATTCGGCTGCCCCCCGCAGCTGGAACGCTGTCGTCGTGGAACCAGGTGCAGGGCGGTATGCGAAACAGCAATCGCGCCGTGCGTTCGAACCTGCGGCGCGCGCTTTCGGGTGTCTTCACACGTTTGAGGCCCGGCCTGACAAAAGTTGCCATTGCGCCAACCAGGACCGCCTGACGCAGGCTCATGCCTCGGCGCGCCGCTTTTCGATCGCCTGCCAGATCAGTCTGGCCGCATTGGTTCCCTCGAACCGCTCCAACTCCTGCAGGCCCGTCGGCGAGGTCAGGTTGATTTCCGTAAGGTAGTCACCGATCACGTCGATGCCGACAAAAATCTGGCCCTTTTCCTTCAACAGCGGCCCGATCGCGCGACAGATTTCCTTGTCGCGCGCGCTGAGAACCGAGGCCTCCGCCCGCCCGCCCACATGCATGTTCGAGCGCGTCTCCCCGGTCTTGGGCACCCGATTGATTGCCCCGACCGGCTGACCGTCGACAAGAATGATCCGCTTGTCGCCGTTTGACACATCGGGCAGAAATTTCTGCGCGATCAGCGGCTCGTTGTTGATACCGGTGAAAAGCTCATGCAACGACGCAAGGTTGCGATCTTCCCGGCCCAGCCGGAACACCCCGGCGCCACCGTTGCCGTAGAGCGGTTTCAGGATGATGTCGCCATGCTCCTGCTTGAACGCGCGGATGACATCCAGATCACGCGCGATCGTGGTCGGTGGAATGAGCTCGGGGAATTGCAGGACAAGCAGTTTTTCCGGATAGTTCCGCACCCAGAAGGGATCATTCACCACCAAAGTGTCCGGGTGGACCAGATCCAGCAGGTGGGTCGTGGTGATATAGCCCATGTCAAACGGTGGATCCTGGCGCAACCACACAACGTCGAAGTCGGACAGATCGACGGTTTTCATGTCACCCAGCCGAAAGTGGTCGCCCCTGACATTGCGCACCGTCAGCGGCCAGCCTCGCGCGGTTACCCGGCCGTTTTCATAGGCAAGCATGTCGGGTGTATAGTAGAAAAGCGCATGCCCGCGATCCTGTGCTTCGAGCGCCAGTCTGAACGTGCTGTCGGCGGAAATGTCGATCGG
>Ga0256839_1004581_pt1 | contig 13388 bp, 7 predicted proteins | sample 354166metaG_FD_185968 | JGI IMG/M metagenome (GOLD analysis project Ga0256839, IMG submission 185968) | Hydrothermal vent microbial communities from Mid Atlantic Ridge, Atlantic Ocean - 354-166 | ecosystem: Environmental > Aquatic > Marine > Hydrothermal vents | place: Atlantic Ocean: Mid... | reverse complement strand
CCGGGCAGGAAGAAGGCGCAGGTGGTTCGTCCCTCGTTGCCCGAAAGCAGCACCGGCGTGCCGCCGCCCGCCGCGATACGGTAGATCTGGTCGCACGGGTGGTCGCCCTGCGTCGCCTGGTAGACGAGCTGGGTGCCGTCGAAGCTCCAGTAGGCCTCGGCGTTCTCCCCGCCGAACGTCAGTTGTCGTAGCCCGCGAAAGTGGGCCTCGCCGGGCTCGGGGCGCATCGGGCGGGCCGCATCGGGGCGCGCGTGGGGCGGGGCGGCGGCCGGGGAAGCGGTCGTGGAGGCGGGGGCGGACGGCGGGGGCGTCCCGGCGCAGGCCGGAAGGGCGGCGGCGAGCGCGAGGATCGGCGGCGTGCGTGCGGGTCGGGGCGTCACGGCCGCGGAGGGTACCAGCCGCCTACCGCGTTCCCAGCCGACGGTAGGCCGACGGCGGCAGTCCGAAGGCGCGGCGGAAGGCGCGGGAGAAGCTCGGGTGGTCCGAGAAACCGGCGGCCTGGGCGACGTCCGCGATGGGGCGGTCCGTGGTGCGCAGCAGGCGGGCGGCGTGGCAAAGGCGCATGGTCCGCAGGTATCCCCCGGGGGTCATCCCGACGAACCGATCGAACTCCCGCAGGAAGTGGTACTTGGAGAGCCCGGCCACGCCGGCCAGTTCGTCGAGCGTGACGGTCTTGAGGGCGTCGGTGTGGGCCAGCTCGCGGATGTAGTCCACCGCGCGGGCGATGTGGCGGTGGGGCACGCGGCGGGTGGACAGCAGCCTCGGGCGGCGGAGGTTCGAGAATGCCTCGAACGCGCCCACGAGCACGCGATGGAGCGCCTCCTCCACGGCGAGGTCGAGGGGCACCGGTGCGCCCGGGCCGGGGGGGGCGTCCGGCGAGCCTTCGGGGGCGGTGGAGGAGCGCACCAGGCGCAGCAGATCGAGCAACGCGTCCGTGAGATCGCGGCGCCGTTCGGCCCGAATCACGGTAAACTCCGGGGTCGTCGTCGGCGCGCCGAGGGTGCGGGCCAGGTCCGCGACCGTGCCGCGGTCCACGTAGAGGCTGACGTACTCCACCTCCTCGCCGCGGCTGTTGCCGGTGTGCACCTGCTCGGGGTTGATGAGCACCAGGTCGCCGGCGAAGAATTCGAGCGTCCGGCCGCCCACGCGGCAGGCCTCGTGGCCGCGGATCTGGGCGCAGATGAGGTACTCGTCGTGGAAGTGGGGGCTTTGCGGCACCTGCCCATGGGGGCCGTAGGCGTGGTAGAGGGTAAAACCGGGCCCGCCGAAGAAGGAGGCTGCGATGCCGCTGCGTCGCACGGAGAAGGAGCGTAGCAGCCGGCGTGCGCCCCATCGCGTGCCCGTGGCGGTGTGCGCCGGACGGCGCGGCGCGCGGGCGCCGGGCGGTGCGGCCGGCCCGCCGCCGGCGCGGCCCCGCGGGGGACCGCAATCGCGGATCGGACGGGCCGGGGGGCCTCGGCTATCCTGCACCCCATGAGCGACCGAAGCGTGCCGCTGGCTGCGCGTCTTGCCGCCCTGGAGGCGGCGCAGCGCCCCGAAGAACCGCAGCCCGGCGCGCTCGTCGAGCGGTGGACCGGCGGCGTGCGGATCCCCCCTGGGGGGGCGCTGCCCGCCTCCGAGGCGCTGCTGGCGCGGCTGTACGCGGGCGACTTCGTGCCGCGCGAGAAGAAACCCCTCGTCGTGGACACGCGCCGCATCCTCGGCTGCCTGCTGGTGTCGGTGGACGACCCGCCCATGGCGATCCTCGACGCCTGCAGCCAGATCGCCACGCTCACCCACGGCTTCGGCGCCGATCCCATCCGCAAGGCGTTGTACGAAGGCGTGTTTCGCCGCGTCCTGTGGACGAACCCGGACAGCACCGTCGAGCCCGCGCCGGAGCTTTCCGCCTACGCCGACCTGCTGCGGCGCCTCGCCCCGCCCGGGCTCGACCACGTCGCCTTCGTGGCGGCCGGCGGCGCCGAGGCCAACGAAAAGGCGCTGTGGCTCGCGCGGCTGCACGCCCCCGGGGGGGACCGGCGCCGCCGGGTGCTCGCCTTCCAGGGCGGCTTCCACGGTCGGACCCTCGTGACTCTGGGGGCCACCTGGAACCCGAAGAAGCGTGGCCCCTTCGAGATGCGAGGGTTCGAGGCCGTGTTCGCCGAGCCCTCCCCGGACGGCCTCGCGCGGGCGCTGGCGGAGCACGCGGAGGAGGTCTACGCCGCCATCGTCGAGCCCATGATGGCCGAAGGCGGCGACCTCCACCACGACGCCGCGTTCTACCGCGCGCTGCGGGCGGCCACGCGGCGGCACGGGATCCCCCTCGTGGTGGACGAGGTGCAGACCGGCTTCGCCACCGGCGGCCCGTTCTTCTGGTGGCAGCGCCACGGCCTCGGCCTTTCCGGGGACCCGGACACGTCGCCGGACCTGCTGACGCTGGCGAAGAAGGCCCAGCTCGGCGTGGTGCTGTCGCGCTACCCCGATCCGGCGCCCGTGCCGGTCCATCTGGCGAGCGCCGTCCGCGGCCACCTGCAGGCCCTGTTCTCCCACGAGCAGCACGCCGGCCTCGCCGACCTCGACGAGCGGCTCGCCGAGCTGGCGCGCGCCTTTCCGGACCTCGTGTCCGCCCCGCGCCGGGCCGGCAGCACCTTCGCCTTCGACCTGCCGTCGAACGAGCACGTGCAGCGCTTCATCGCGCAGCGGTTCGCCCGCGGCCTGCTGACCTACCCCGCCGGGTCGCGCACGGTCCGGTTCCGCCTGGGGGCCGGCTTCGACGGGCGGCGCCTTGCGGACCTGTTCGCCCGGATCCGGCGGGCCCTCGAACGGCTGGACGACCCTGCGGCGAAGACCCTGGTCGAGGCGGGGCGGCGGGCGCCGGCGGGACCGATCGAGGTGCGCCCCCTGACGGTGGAGGACTGGCCCTTCGTGCTGGAGCTCGAGCGGCGCGTGTACGAGCCGGCCCGCCGCACGACCGAGGCCGAGCTGCGATCCTGCGCGGCCCTGGGCATGGCCTGGATCGCCACGGTGGACGGGACGCGGGCGGGGATGGCCTTCGCCGCGCCCCTCGAGCGGGCGACGGCCCCCGACCGCCCGCTCGACGGTCCGGCGCAGGATCCGACGCTCGGGACGGGCACCACGCTCTACGCCGTGGACCTGACCGTGGACCCGGCCTTCGCCGGCCGCGGGGTGGGGCGCGCGCTCAAGCGGGCGCAGGTGGCGTTCGCCCGGCGCCGGGGGTATGCGTTCGTCTCCAGCCGCAACCGCGAGGAGGCGGCCGAGCCGATGACGGCGATCAACCGCAGTTTGGGCGGCTTCGTGGACGCGCGCTACGCCGAGCAGTACGGCGGGGAGGGGGTCACGGTGTACGTGCGGATCCCGCTGGCGCCGCCGCCGGCCGCGCCCGATCCGGATCCCGCGGGCTTCGTGGACCTGGCCTCGGGGATCCAGCGCCCCTTCCGTCGCGGGGCGCCGGGTCTGGCCGAGCGTGATCTCGAAGGGCCCCTTGCGTCCAAGCTCAACCTCAGCAACTTCGCCACCGTGGACTTGGTGCACTACGTCGAGCACCTGCGGGTGCTCGCGCCGCGGGGCACGGCCCACGTCTACTTCACGAGCTCGCGGGACGAGACCGTGGACAAGTGCCTGCGCTGCCTGCGGGTGGGGCGGCCCGAGGCGAACCTGGCGGTGGGGCTCGCGGGCGGGTACGTGGGCCACACGACGGCGGCGGCGCGGTCGCTTTCGGACCCGGCGGGCTTTCCCGAGCCCTTCGGCCTGTATCCGTTCCCGCGTCTTCCCCACCCGGCCGTCGCGGGGGCCGAGCGCACCGTCGAGGCCCTCGAAGCTCTGGTCGCGCGGCACGGGGCCGCGTCGATCTTCGGCCTGTTCGTGGAGGTGGTGGGCGAGCGCTCCGGGTGGGTCGTGGACGGCGCCGCGGCGGCGGCCCTGCGCGCCGCCTGCGACCGCCTGGGGATCCCCCTCGTGGCCGTCGAGACGGGCAGCGGGGGCTACCGGGCGGGGGTGGGGGCCTGGGGGGTGGACACCTGGCCGGACGGCGTCGCGCCCGACGCGGTGCTGTGGTACCCGGGCGGCCAGCTCGGCCACGTGTTCGTGTCGGACGATCTCTACGTGGCGACGCCGCTGACTCTCATCAGCACGTGGGACGGGGACGAGGTGTGCGTGATCCGGACGCACGAGCACCTGCGCGCCGCCGGCCGGCTCGATCTCACGGACCGGATCGCCGCCCTCGACGCGCTGGTCGAGGCGCTCGCCGCTCGCACGGGCGGGACCACCGGCGGCCTGGGCCTCTTCCGCACGGTGCGTCTTTCGCCCGCCTTGCGCGAGCTCGTGTGCGCGGTGGGGCGGGCGTCGGGGGTGGTCTTCGGGCGGGGGGCGCCCGGCGTGCTGGTGTGCTGCCCGGCCTTCGATCAGACGGCCGAGGATCTCGTGGCGGCGCGGCGCCGGATCCTGCCCGCCCTCGAAGACGCCCTGGCCGCCGGGGCCGCGCCGGGAGCCGGCTCGTGAACGGCTTCGAGGTGGTCTTCGACCAGGCGTCTGCGGCCGCGCGCGGCGAGGCCCACGGCGCCCTGTTCCGGGCGGAGATCCGCGAGCTTGCGCGGATCCGGTCCGAGCTGGCCCTCGTGCGCGGGCGTTTCGGCACGGAGGACGTGCTGCGCAAGGTGGCGGCGGCGCACCTGCCGGTGCTCGAACGATTCGACGCGGACTTGCACGCCGAGCTGTGCGGCATCGCCCGCGGCGCCGGGGTGGATCCGGTGGACGTGGTGATCCTGAACCACTACACGGACCTGCGGGACGTGCCGCCCGAGGCCGTGGGGGCGGCCGCCGCCGCGCCGGCGGACCCGGGCGGCTGCACGGCCGTGTATACGGACGGGTGGTACGGTCCGGTGCTGGGCCAGACCTGGGACATGCACGGCACCGCCGCGCCCTTCGTGCGCCTGCTGCGGTTCGACCCGCCCGGCGGGCCGGAGATGCTGTGCTTCTCGCTGACCGGGTGCCTCGGGATGGCGGGGCTATCGGGGACCGGGGTGGGGGTCACGATCAACAACCTGTCCTCCACGGACGGGCAGGTGGGCGTGGTGTGGCCGGCCCTCGTGCGGCGGATGCTGGCGGCCCCGGACGCCGAGGCCGCACGCGATCTGCTGTTGGCCACGCCGCTTTCGAGCGGGCACCACTACATGATCGCCGACGGCCGATCGTTCTACGGCGTCGAGTGCAGCGCCCGGCGCAAGGTCGTCACCCAGCGCGGCGCGAAGGCCAGCTTCCTGCACACGAACCACTGCTTCGACCCCTCGCTGCGTCGCGCCGAGAAGGTCTCGCCGGCGAGCACGACGTTTCGGCGCATGGACCTGGCCTCGACGCTGTTCGTCCAGCTTCGCCCCCGGACGATCGAGGACCTGTGGGCCCTGCTTTCGAGCCACGAGGGCTATCCCCGCAGCATCTGCTCCCACGTGGACGATGCGGGCGGGGATCCGTCGGCCTCGCGCACCTGCGGGGGGATCGCCATGGCGCTGTGCGGCGGGCGGGTGCGCGCGGCGGCCGGGTGCCTGGCCGGGGCCGTGCCGATCGACACCCGGGTGCGCCGCTGGCAGGGATGCCCCGAGATCCCGTGCCGGGAGGTGGGCCCGTGACCGGCCCCGCCGCCCCCCACTTTCGTACGTGGCAGGCCCAAAGGGGGGCCTGGTCCTTTCCGGTGGACCGGGCGGATGCCGCCCGGTTTCACGTGCCCGGCGAGGGGTGGAAGTGGGATCTCGGCAGCCAGTCCTACAACGTCCACGTGGGGCACGCCCACCCGCACGTGCTCGACGCGCTGCGGCGGGCGGTGGAGCGCGCGGTGCTGACGGCCGGACCGCACGCAGACGTGCCCGAGCGCACGGCCCTGGCCGACCGCCTGCGCCGGCTGTCGGGCATGGACCGGGTGTTCTTCGCCCTCGGCGGGGCCGAAGCCATGGAGAACGCGGTGAAGATCGCCATGCTCGTCACCGGCCGGGACCGCGTGCTGGCGCGGCGGCGCTCCTATCACGGGGCCACGTTGGCGATGCTGGGGGTGGCCGGCGATCCGCGCCGCGCACCCTTCGCCGCGGGGGGCGGCCCGTGGATCGACGACCCGTATCCCCCGCGGCCGCCGTCGGAGGGCCGGCCGTCGGACTGGGTCGAAGCCCTCGAGGCCGCCGTGGACGAGGCCGGTCCCGACCGGGTGGCGGCGGTCGTCCTGGAGGGCTTGACCGGCACGAACGGGCTGCAGATCCCCCCGCCGGACTTCTGGCCCGCCGCGCGGGCCCTGGCCGACCGCCACGGGTTCCTGCTCGTGGCCGACGAGGTGTTCTCCGGCCTCGGGCGGACGGGCCGGACCTTCGGGTTCGAGCACTTCGGCGGCCGGCCGGACGTGATCGTCCTGGGCAAGGGGCTCACCTCGGGGTACGCGCCGCTTTCGGCGGCCCTCGTGTCGGGCCCGGTGGCGGCGCACTTCGACGACCACGTGCTCTACTGCGGCCTGACCCACTACGGCAGCCCGATCGGGTGCGCGGCGGCGGCGGCCTGCCTCGACGTGATCGAACGAGAGGGGCTCGTCGAGCGGGCCGCGCGGCTGGGGACGGACCTCCTGGGCCGGCTCGCGGATCTCGCTCGGGGGTGCCCGGCGATCCGAGACGTGCGCGGTCGCGGCCTCCAGATCGGGATCGAGCTGGACGGGCCCGCCGCGGCCGTCGGGCGGGGGCTGTGGGCGAACGGGTACTTCGTGCCCGCCAAGGGGCCCATGCTGTACGTGTGCCCGCCGCTCGTCATCGAGGCCGAAGCCCTGGCGGGCTTCGTGGAGGCTCTCGCGGCGGTGCTCGACGCGCCGGGAGGCAAGACGCCATGACCATGCCAGACAAGGTGTACGAATCGCCGCAGCGCGCCCTGTTCGACCTGTCCGACGGCGCCAGCATCGCCGTGGGGGGGTTCGGCCTGTGCGGCAACCCCGAAGCGCTGATCCGTGCCGTGGCCGACTCGGGCCGGCAAAACCTGACGATCGTCAGCAACAACTGCGGCAACCAGGGCAAGGGTCTGGCGATCCTGCTGAAGAACCGCCAGGTGGCGCGGGTGATCTGCAGCTTCGTCGGCGGCAACCCGGATCTCGAGGCGCAGATGCTCGCCGGCGACGTGGAGGTGGAGCTCAACCCGCAGGGGACCCTCGCCGAGCGCCTGCGGGCCGGGGGCGCGGGGATCGAGGCGTTCTTCACGCCCACCGGGGCGGGGACGGTGGTGTCCGAGGGCAAGGAGGTGCGCACCCTCGGCGGCCGTCCGTGCGTGCTCGAGACCGCGATCCGCACGGACTTTGCCATCGTGCGGGCGGCCGTCGGCGACCGGTTCGGCAACCTGCGCTTTCGCCGGGCGGGGCGCAACTTCAACCCGCTCGCGGCCATGGCCGGGCGCGTGACGATCGCCGAGGTGGACGAACTCGTCGAACCCGGCGCCCTCGACCCGGACGACGTGCACCTGCCCGGGGTCTTCGTCCAGCGCGTGGTGCACGTACCCGAGCACGACGACTTCATCGAGTACCGGACCACGCGGTCGTAGGGTTCGCCGCGCGCCACGCCGAAGGGGGGCGAGCGCGGGGCGGCCGTGCGCCGTCGCCGGTGGCCGGCGCTCGCCCCGAGCGGCCCGTTCGAGGTGTCGGGCGGGTCGGTCCACGTTCGTCCGATCCCGGCGGCGAGGGGGGCTCCGGGGCCGACGAAGGGGGCCCATCTTCGACCATGGAGGTCCATGGAGGTCCATGGAGGAAAGGGGCGTCCGGTCCGTTCTCCGCGTCGCCCTGCGTACGATGCACCCGGGCGTCCGGGCCGGCTGGTGCGCCGGCGACGGTGCCATGGGGGCCCCGTCCCCGTGACCTCGTGTTGCACCAGGTCTCTCCCGGTGCGGGCTCGCCCGTTCGCGGGATCGTGCCACCGCACTTGACGACCCCCCGCCCCCTGTGCTTTCCTCGATCCTTGTCGAAGCGGGCTCGTGCGCGGCAGCGGGGTCGCCTCGTCGGATCGGAGCGACCCATGCAACACGAACCACGCAGGCACGCCGGGAAGAGGAAGAGAGGAAGAGAGGAAGAGAGGAAGAGAGGAAGAGAGGAAGAGAGGAAGAGAGGAAGAGGGCCGGAGGATCGATCTCGGCGGCGTCGCGGATTCTGATGTGTGCGCTGTTGACGACCTGCGGTGGTGAAGGAGGGGACGGCGCCGGGGGGGCAGGGGATGGCCCGGAGGCCCGTGTGGGGCGCTGCTGGGGCGCGGTCTGCTGCCCCGTGGACCTGCCGGTGGTGATGTACGACGACGATGCGAACGAGGTCCCACAGGCCGTGGAGGAGGTTTGCCACGTCATGGTCGGCGGGAACGACGCCGTTGCCGTTGCGGGGCCGGGGCGCACCGCCGTGATGGGCGGCGCCGGGGACGACGTGGTGGACGGCGGCCCGGGGGCGGACGTGCTGTATGGCGAGGCCGGAGAGGACCACCTGGCCGGCGGGGACGGAGACGATCGCCTGCGCGGGGGCGACGGAAACGACGAGCTTCGGGGTGGGGCCGGGGTCGACGATATGTGGGGCGAGGCAGGCGATGACATCCTGCGGGGCGAGGCGAGCGACGACGTGCTGCGGGGGCACGGCGGCCGGGACGACCTGGCTGGAGGCGACGGCCGGGACCTGCTCGACGGCGGCGCCGGCGACGATGTGCTCGACGGCGGCGAGGGGGACGACACCTTGTTCGCGGGGGTTGGGGCCGACCGCGCCCTCGGCGGGCCCGGGGACGACCGAATCATCGTGGCTGCCTCCTGCGAACTGGCCGAGGGTGACTTCGTGGACGGCGGGCCCGGGCACGACGTGCTCACGTTGCCCGTGCCCCTGGCGCAGGCCGAGGCGGCGGGGCTCGAGGTCACCGGCGTCGAGGAGGTCCGCGTGGAGCCGCATCCGTGCCTGGCGCAGTGCCTGCAGCCGGCCTGCGGCGCGGGGCGGTGCGTCGAGGTGCCCGGCACGGAAGATTTCACCTGCGAGTGTCCGGCCCGCTTCACGGGCGAGCGCTGCGAGGCTTGCGCCCCGGGCTGGGACGGCCCGGATTGCGGGCAGTGCGCCCCGGGGTATCACCTCGAAGGTCCCGACGGTGAGGGGCCGCCCACGCCGCCGGGGGACGACGACCACCCCGCGCCGGAGGACGGTGGCGAGGCCGGCGCCCTGCGCTGCGTCCCGGACGAGACCTGCGCGGACCTGGACTGCGGTCTGGGCACCTGCACGGAGGACGGGGGCGCCGCCGAGTGCACGTGCCCGGAGGGGCGTACCGGGTTGGGCTGCGGCGACTGCCTGCCCTACCACGAGCCGGGCCCCGGGGACACTTGCGTCCTGGGGGCCGCGTGCCGGGCCTTTCTGTGCGGGGGGCGCGGAGACTGCGTGGACGTGGCCGTGGGGCACGACCCGCCCCCCAAGGTCGCCTGTGCCTGCGACGAGGGCTACGCCGGCGCCGGCTGCACCCACTGCGCCCCGGGCTTTCATGGCGCCGCCGTGGGCGACCAGATACAGTGCGTCCCCGACGAGGTCTGCGGGCCCGACACCTGTTCGGGCAACGGCACGTGTGCCGTGGTGGACGGTGTGGCCCAGTGCACCTGCGACGCGGGCTACGGCGGCCCCGATTGCAGCCGAACCTGCATCGGCAACACCTGCGGGGGGATCGGCACCTGCAGCGACGGTCCCGACGGACCTGCTTGCGACTGTCCCTGGGGCTGGGACCCGGCGACAGACTGCACGAGCTGCGCCCCGGGCTTTTCCCTGGACCCTGGCACGGGCACTTGTGTCGGGCAGGCATGTGTGGACCCGCAGGTGGACTGCTCGGGGCGGGGGGTATGCAGCCAGGCTGGTGACATCTCGATCTGCCAGTGTGACGCCGGCTACGCGGGCTGGAAGTGCGAGACCTGCGACACCGGTTACGTGCGTTTCGACGGGGTCTGCATCCCCGCGGCCACGTGCGACGACGATGCCTGCGGGGGCCGGGGCACCTGCCAGGTGTCGCAAGGCGTCGCCACCTGCGCCTGCCAGCCGGGGGCCTTCGGGCCCGGGTGCCAGTACGACAACCCGCCCACGGCCCTGTGGGTGACCGGGCAGCAGCGCAGCGTCGCGCCGGGGGAGGCGCGGGAACTTACGCCGCTGCTCGACGGGATCGGGGACTACGACCGCGAGCTGGTGTGGACCGTGGTGGAGGGGGGCGGCACGCTGGCGCCGGGGGCGGGGGGGACCATGGTCTACACGCCGCCGCCGGACGCCGAGGGGCAGGCGTTGGTCGAGGTGCACCCGGCCTGTTGTCAGGACGTGAGCATCACCGTCCCGGTCGTTCTGTCTCACGGGGCGATCCAGCGCACGCGCGGCGGCGGGCTCAACGATGCCCTGTTCGACTGGTTCGATCGCTCCCTGACCGACTACATGTGGGACCGCTGCGTGGGCGCCCTGTCCGTCGCCGTGCAGTGGAATGGCGTCGAGGTCTATCGCGCCGCTTATGGGCGGACCCGTGGTGCCCCCACGGACACTCCGAACGGATTCTGGAACCTGCGCTGCGAGGACGCCTTCGATCCGGCCGGCCGCGCCCTGCGGCCGACGGACCCGATCCGGATCGGCAGCAACAGCAAGGTCCTGCTCGCCGCGATGGTGCGCTGGGCCGTGCGCAAGAAGTGGCGCGAGAAGACCATCCCGTTCGGCAATGCGCAGACCCCCACCGACGCCCAGATCGAGGCCATTCCCCTGTGCGGCAACAGCATGTTCCACCGCTACGAGCTGTTGCCCCCGCGCCTGTCGGACATCCTGTGTGGGTTCGAGCCGCTGGTGAGCCCGTTTCCGCCGAGTGGGCTCGATCATCCCAAGAACTGCGACCTCGGGCCGGGCAGCTCGCAACCATGCAAGAACGGCGGCACCTGCAAGCTTTGGGACACCATCGAGTGGGGCGACAACGGCGATGTGACCGTCACCAAGCAGGGGCTGTGCACCTGCCCGGACGGCTTCAGCGGCCGGCGGTGCGAGATCCGAGACGACATGTGGTCTGGTAGCCCGCCGTACTACGCCGACCCGCGCTGGCAGCAGGTGACCCTGGGTGACCTGATGCGCCACAGCACCGGCAACCCGGGCACGGCGAAGCCCGAGACGGCCATGACGATGATTCGGGATCTGCGGGGCTGGGCCGACATCGACGCGGTTCGAGGGGAGCAGGCGAGCCTGTGGATCACCCACGTGGGCAACGCGGCGGCCGCAAACAGCGCCCTGGCGGCCGTGCGGGGCGTCCCCGTCACGGACGACGAGGGCCCCGCCTTCGTGCGGCGTCCCAGCCTGGAGGAGCTGTTCGTCGCCACCATGCAGCGAGCCCTGGTGAACATGCCCGCGCAGCGGTACGAGTACGTCAACGGCAACTTCTCGATCCAGCACCTCGTCATCGAGCGCCTGACGGGCCGGCCCTTCGCGGCGCGGTTCGACCTGCAAAACGAGCCGTCAGCGACGGCCCTGGCGGAGTTCTTGAGCTCGGAGCTGGGGATCGAAGGCGGCGAGGGGTCGCCGCTCGGGATCTTCCCCAGCAACACGTTTGCCAACAACCCCGCCCCGGAAGAACCGATCCGCTACCGGCAATGGAGCGACAACCAGCAGAGCTGGTATCCTACGGTCTGGGATCAGAAGGTGGCGGACGTGTTCTGCTACCCGATTCCCCTGGGCGTCTTCGGCATGTACCCCATGTTTTGCAACGCCGCCAAGTGGATCGCCAAGGAGGGCGGCCGCTTCGCCTGGGGCACCCTGAAGGCCGGCGTGAGCCCCAGCCCGGTGGCCGTCGAACACGCCGGCATGAGCGTCTCGCCCGGCCAGGGCTCCATGGCCGTCGAGCTGCCCCTGTGGCTCGAACTCATGGGGCGGTATCGGGTGGAGGAAGGCCGATCGGGGCCCATGAACACGTGGGGCTATGCGAGGCCGAGGGACGGGGAGAGCAGCCGCGCCCACTTTGGCCTGATCCCCAGCCACGCGGCCAGCTACGAGCGCCAGTTCGGCAGCAATGAGGCGGACATGATCCTCGGCGATCTATGTCTGAGCGGCGAGTGCCCCGAGGGGTTCGTGTGCCGGCGGGTGCCGCGGCCCGCCACGCAGCAGGTCGAGGCGCGCTGCGTCCAGGGCGGGGTCAGGTACGCCCTGGCGCCCCTGACCCCGGACGGCCGGATCCCCTGGGACGTGCCGGATGCGGACCTCGTGGCGCATCGCTGCAGCGTGCCTGCCGGCGTGGACGTCATCGTCTCGGTCAACCAGGCCAGGGACCGGGACAAGTTCGGGTTGGTCGCCGCGAAAGACATCGACTCGCCCTACGCCCGCCGCCTGCGCGCACACGCCATCGACGCCCTGTGCCGGGTGGACTGGGCGCAGGTCCAGATGCCGATTCCCTTCCAGGCGCCATGATCTAGCTGCACGGCAAAGGACACGACGACATGACGACACGGACGTTTTCACGGAAGACCGCGGGGGGCTCGCCCGGCGCCGAGGCGGCGGAGTGGGCCGGGGGCGGTGGTCTGCGGGCCATGGCGGCGGGGCTGTGGGTGGCGGGGCTGCTGCTGGGAGGGGGGGCGGCCTGTGGGGTGCGCAGCGGGATGCCCCGGGGCGACGGGTCGGGCGGGGCGTCGTCCGGGGGCGGGACCTCGGGGGGCGCTTCGAGCACGCGCGGCACGACGGGGACGAGCACCTCGACGACCAGTACGAGCACGAGCACCTCGACGACCAGCACGAGCACGAGCGGGTGTTACGACCCGAACCCGGGCACCGGCACGGGGACGGGGACGGGGACGGGGGGCGGCATGGCGCCCTACGATGGGCCGTATCGCCCGTGCAGCACCGACGAGGACTGCCCGAGCACCTACAACGAAAACTTCCAGACGTGCCTCCGCGCGGTCTGCAAGGTCACCATGCTGGGGTCCGTGTGCGTGCCCGTATGGGCATGGTGTGCGCCGGAGTTTGGCTGGGAGTACAGTTGTCCCTATCCCCCCAGTTCGCCGCTGCCGGATTGCAGCGAGGCAGACAAGTCCCACCCCGCATACGAAGGGTGTGCCTCCCCCTCCTCGACAAACGTGGACGTGGAATGTTGGGATGATTCACCCACGGATATCGACCCGGACTGCACGTTGGGTTGCAACCCCCCGAGCACCCCTTGTCCCGAAGGCATGGTCTGTGACACGACCGAGGTGAATGCGATTTGCGTCTGGCCGTCATGAGGGAAGGATCGCAGATGTCGCGCGGGGGGGGATGTGTACCCCGGCCTGGGTGCGCGGTTCGTGGCCATCCCCCGGCCGGCCCGTGGGGGCAGCGTGAGTGACGCCCTGTGCCGGGTGGACTGGGCGCAGGTCCAGATGCCGATTCCCTTCCAGGCGCCATGATCTAGCTGCAC
>Ga0256839_1004580_pt1 | contig 13391 bp, 15 predicted proteins | sample 354166metaG_FD_185968 | JGI IMG/M metagenome (GOLD analysis project Ga0256839, IMG submission 185968) | Hydrothermal vent microbial communities from Mid Atlantic Ridge, Atlantic Ocean - 354-166 | ecosystem: Environmental > Aquatic > Marine > Hydrothermal vents | place: Atlantic Ocean: Mid... | reverse complement strand
GGCGGGCTTCCTCTCCCTGGCCGCCTCCTATCACTGGGCGGACTTCGAGGGCGTGGGGGACTGGAACCTGCGCCAGGACTGGGACCATCCGGTGAGCTTCGTCCACGAGACCACCGCCCGGGGGGTGGAGGCCAGCCTGGAGCTGGAGCGGCCCCTGGCGGGCCGCTGGCGGGGGGGGCTCCGCGCCTCGTGGCGGCGCTGGTGGGGCCGTCCTGGGCTGGACACGGTGCGCCAGCGCACGGCCACCGGCATCAGCCTGCTGCAGACCCGCCTGAACCAGGTGCGCTGGTCCTCCCTGGCGGCCGGCGTGCATCTGCGCCTCGACTTCTGAGCCCGGGGGATCTCCGAGCCCGGGCGTTGACTTCCTGCGCACGACCGGGCCTATTGTGGGGCCTGCGTTGCGGAGGAGGCAACGGGCCGTGGACCGCTTCGAGGAGCTGCGCACCTTCGTGCGGGTGGTGGAGTGCGGGGGCATCAGCACCGCCGCTCGGCGTCTGGGCCTGGCCAAGTCGGCGGTGAGCCGACGGCTGGCCGAGCTGGAGGAGCGGCTGGGGGTGCAGCTGCTGCGGCGCTCCACCCGCTCCCTTCGGCTGACCGAGAGCGGCCGGGGCCTTTACGAGCGGGCCCTGCGGCTGCTGGAGGACCTGGAGGAGGCCGAGCAGGCCGTGACCCAGGCCCACGGCCGGCTCCAGGGGACGCTGCGGATCACCGTGCCCCTGTCCTTCGGGCTGCGGCACCTGTCCCCGGCCATCACCGACTTCGCCCGCGAGCACCCGCAGGTGCGCTTCGAGCTGGACCTGGACGACCGGCAGGCGGACCTGCTGCGGGAGGGCTACGACCTGGCGGTGCGCATCGCCCGGCTCCCGGACTCGCGGCTGGTGGCCCGCCGCTTGGCGGTCATCCGCAGCTGCGTCTGCGCCAGCCCCGCCTACCTGGAGCGCCACGGCGCCCCCCGCCGGGCCGAGGAGCTGGCCGAGCGGCCCTGCCTGCTCTACACCAACCTTCCCGACCCGGCGCTGTGGCGCTACCGGGACCCCAAGGGGCGGGAGGGGAAGGTGCGGGTGCGCGGGGTGCTGCGGGCCAACAACGGCGACTTCCTGTGCCAGGCGGCGGCCGCCGGGCTGGGCCTGGTGCTGGGCCCCACCTTCGTGGTGCACGAGGCCATCCGCCGCGGGGAGCTGGTGCCGGTGCTCACCGACCACCGCTGGCCCACCCTGGAGGCCCACGCCGTCTGGCCCCACACCCGGCACCTGTCGCGCCGGGTGCGGGCCCTGGTGGACTTCCTGGCCGAGCGCTTCGCGGGCGTGCCCTACTGGGACCGGGAGCTGCCCCTCTGAGGGGGCCCCGCGAGGGAGAGCAGCTCAGGGGAGCTGGATCTTGCCGCCCCCGCCCAGCCCGCCGGGGCCCCCGCCTCCCGGGCCCAAGCCCCCGGGGCCGCCCAGTCCGCCCGGACCCATCCCCCCGGGGCCGCCCCCGGGGCCGCCCAAGCCCCCGGCGGCGTCGGGGATGACGATGGAGGAGGCGGCCTCGCGCCGCAGCTCCCGCAGCTCCTCCATGGTCCGCTCCACCGCTCGGCGGGCCTCCTCGCCGAAGTGCCGCACCGCCTCCTCCAGGGAGGCGGCGGGGATCTCGAAGGACAGGGGCAAGGCCCCCACCGGGGTCAGGAGCTGGGCCTGCCCCACGTAGCGCACCGGACGGCCGGGATCCGGGGAGCCGTCCGGGAGCACCGGGGTCAGGCGCATCAGGGTCCCCGCCCGGCGGTCGGTGAAGACCTCCTCCCGGTAGAGGCCATGGGGATCCATGGCCAGGTCCAGCTCCTCGGCCGCCCGCCCTCCGCCCGCCTGACGCTCCTGTTCGCTCATCGCTCGCCTCGCTCGCTGGCTCACCCGGCGGGCCCGGGCCCGAGGCCCCTGGGCCTGCCTGATCCGCCCACCATCCTAGCAGGCCGCGCCCCCCGAGGGAGCCCTCAAGGGGGACCGTCGTCGGGGGGGGCGTCGCTGGCGTGGCGCTGCAGGAAGGCCAGGATGCGCCGCGCCGCCTCGGGATCCGGGGGACGCAGCCCGGCGTCGGCCATGTTGGCCTGCATGCGCAGCAGCACCCGCGGCCATTCCGCCGCCCGGTGCTGGGCCGGGTCGGGCGGGGCGTGGCAACGGGAACAGGCCTCCCGGAAGGCCCGCCCCCCGGCGCTGTCCAGGTCCGGGAGACGGGCCGGGTCCAGGGGCCGCTGGGCGTGCCGGGCCAGGTAGGCCTCCAGGGCCGCCCAGGCCTCCCGGGAGGGCATGGCCACCCGGGAGAAGGGCCCGCCACGCCGCTCCCGGATGCGCCGCTCCATGCGGGCCAGCACCGCCCGCCACTCCTCGGCGGTGTGCATGGCCGGCACAGGCAGATCGTGGCACTGGACGCAGTAGGTGGCGAGCGCGCGCGCGCCCCGGCTGCCCGCCTCCGGCAGGTCCGCCGGATTCATGTTGCGCGGGATGCGGGCCACGGCCGCCATGCGGTCCCGGGCCCGCTCCCCGGCCACCTGGGCCATGCGCTCGCGGATGCGCTCGCCCTGGTAGAGCTCCATGTAGGCGGTGAGCGCCCCCACCCCGAGGAGGATGGCCAGCACCACCACCACCGCCCGCCTCTCGCCCGCCTTCATCGCCGCCTCCCGAGCCTGCCCCGCCACGGAACGGTGCCCGCCGCGCGTGTGGCTGCTATTGTAGCCGGAAGGGGCCCCGCCCCCTCCGGCGCACCGCTGCAGGGAGGATCCATGCTGCCGCCACGCCCGCCGCGCATCGTCGCCTTCGTCCTGGCCGGCGGCGAGGGCAAGCGCCTGCGACCCCTCACCGCCGCCCGCTGCAAGCCCGCCGTCCCCTTCGGGGCCCGCTACCGCCTGGTGGACTTCGTGCTCAGCAACCTGAGCAACTCCCGCATCCGCTCCATCTACCTGCTGGTGCAGTACCGGGCCCAGGCCCTCATCGAGCACATCCGCCGGGCCTGGGTGGTCTCGCCCCTGCAGCCGGACCAGTTCGTCACCGTGGTGCCGCCGGAGATGGCCCCAGGCTGCGAGTCCTTCCAGGGCACGGCGGACGCGGTCTACCAGAGCCTGCGGCTCATCGAGACCCACCGCCCGGACCTGGTGGCGGTCTTCGGAGCCGACCACATCTACCGCATGGACGTGCAGCAGATGGTGGCCTTCCACCTGGAGCGGGAGGCGGACGTGACGGTGGCGGCCCTGCCCGTGCCGCTGGAGCAGGCCCGCTCCTTCGGGATCATCGAGGCCGAGGCCGACGGCAGGGTGCGGGGCTTCCAGGAGAAGCCCGAGCGGCCCGCCCCCATGCCGGGGCGCGCGGACCGGGCCTTCGCCTCCATGGGCAACTATCTCTTCCGCACCGAGGTGCTGGTGCGGGCCCTGGTGGAGGCCCATGAGCGGCGCGAGACGGACTTCGGGCACCACGTCCTGCCCCGCCTGGCGGAGACCCACCGCCTCTACGCCTACGATTTCGCCACCAACGAGGTGCCGGGCATCAAGCCCTACGAGGAGCAGGCCTACTGGCGGGACGTGGGCACCATCGACGCCTACTTCGAGGCCCACCGGGACGTGCTGGGCCCGGAGCCAGCCTTCGACGCTTTCAACCCCCAGTGGCCCATCTACTCCAGCAACTACCAGGGCCCGGTGGCCAAGATCCTGGGCGGGGAGCTGGAGGACTGCGTGCTGGGGGCGGCCTGCGTGGTCCATCCCGGGGCCCGCATCCGCCGCTCCATCATCCGCCGGGAGGCGGTGGTGGAGCCCGGCGCGGAGATCGAGGACTGCATCATCATGGACTACGCGCGCATCGGCCGCGGGGCGCGCCTGAGGCGGGTCATCGTGGACCGGCACAACGCCATCGGCCCGGGCGAGCGCATCGGCTTCGACCCCGAGGCCGACGACCGCCGCTTCACCCGCAGCCCGGGCGGGGTGGTGGTGGTGCCGCGGGGGGACGTGGCCTTCTACGCCCGCGACTCGCGCGCCGCCGGCCCAGGCTATGCCGAGTGAGGGGGGCCGAGCAGCCGGGCAGGCATCCCTCAGGCCGCCGCCACCTGCAGGGCGTCCTCCACCTCCTCGGTGCCGGGCACGTACCAGCAGTCGCGCACCGCCAGCAGCCGCTCCTCCTCGCTGGGCAGCGTGCCGCGCAGCTGCACCCTGCGGTCGCGGACCCGCACCAGGAGGCGGTCCGCGTGCACCATGGGATCCTTCTCCAAGACCAAGCGCACGGCGTCGGCCAGCTCGTCGTCGGTGTCCTCCTCGGGAGGGAAGACCTGGAGGCGGTTGTCCACCCGCTGACAGCCCGCGGTCCACCAGACCAGCACCTCGGCCAGGCGCAGGTGGCTCAGGCTCTGCACCCGCCCCTCCAGGATGACGGTCCCCCGGTGCACCCGGGCCAGGATGCGGCCGGCCTCGGGCTCGGCGTCCTGCACCAGTTCCACCTGCCCCCCCACGCGGGCCCCCACGGCAGCCAGGAGGTCGTAGCCGGCGAAGGCCCCCTCCCGGGAGAGCACCTCTTCCACCTCGTCCCGCAGGGCCCGGTCGCCCACCGGCTCGGCGGTGAGCCGCACCAGGTCCAGCAGGGGCCAGCGACCCCCGAGGTGGCGGCGGGCCAGCAGCGCCGCCAGGCGCTTGGCGGCGATGTCGCCCACCTCGCCGTCCAGCACCACGGTGCCCCCCTCCTCCCAGAGGCGCAGGGGCCAGCGGTGGAGGTCGATGCGCCCCTCGCGCTCCCAGGCCGCGCGCACGGCCCGGAGCAGCTCCTGCGGCACGGGCTGGATCATGGCTCACCCTCTTGCTGCGGTGCGGGCCCAGGGCCCACCCCTGCCGCCCGCCTGAAGTGTAGTCCGTCCTCCGGCGGAGGGCGGCGGCACGCGCTCAAAAAAAGACCCGCGCGGGGGGCGGGTCCAAGGGGGGAGGGTTGAGGGATCGAGGGGAGCCCGCGGCTTCCCTCAAAGGCTCAGCCTCTAGGAGACCACAAGCTCCCTTAAACCACCCTTAAACCTGTGTGTTAGCACCCAGGTTCGTGGGCGCGAGCCGAGGCAGCAGCCACGCGGGGCGGGGGCCCCGGGCGGGCAGGGCCCGGGCCACGCCCCCGGTGACCAGGGCCGCGTCCAGGCCGGCCGCCCGGGCCCCGGCCACGTCCGTCTCGATCTGATCGCCCACCACCACCGCCCGGCGGGTGCCGGCCCGGCGCAGGGCCTCGCGGAACAGCCCCGGCCGGGGCTTGCCCAGGGGGCGGAAGCGGGGGGCAGCGCGCCCGTAGCGCCGGCGCAGGGCGGCCTCCAGCACCAGGGCGATGCTCCCGGCGGTGATGCCGAAGCCTTCCGCCTTGGGATAGATCAGATCCGGGTTGGGCAGGACCAGGTGCACCGGGAGCCCCCGGTCCAGGCGGCGGACGAGCCCGCCGAGGGCGGCGTCCATCCCCTCCAGCAGGGGGAAGCCGGCCTGGTCGGCCACCACCAGCACCTCGAAGTCCCCCTCGGGGGGCACCACCCGGCCCCCCGCCCGCTCCACGAAGGCCCGGCTATCGGCCGTCCCCAGCACCGCGCAGGGCCGCCCCAGGAGGCGGTGGCGGCGGAAGTGGGCCGCGAGCAGGGACCCCGCGGGGACGATCTGCTCCGGCTCCACGGGCAGCCCCCAGCCCCGGTAGCGGGCCGCGGCCCGCTCGGGGAGCTTGGAGGCGTCGTTGGTAAGCAGGAAGAAGGGCCGGCCCCGGGCCCGCAGCCAGGCCAGGGCCTCGGCGGCCCCGGGCAGGGGACCGGTGGCGTGCACCAGCACACCGTAGACGTCGAAGAGGAAGGCCTCGTAGCGCCCGGCCAGCTCCTCCAGGGTGGTGGTGGGGATCCCGTCCATGACGCGCCTCGCAGGGGGGCGCGCATTCTAGCAGGCCCGCTACAATGGGGCCGGGCCCCTCGCTCCTGCCGGCATGCGCCTCTACCGCGTCACCGCCTTCTACGACCGCCCGCCTGTGGAGCGCAACGCCGTGGTGCGCGCCGAGAGCCCGGAGCGGGCCATGGTCCGGGCCCTGCTCGAGGGCCACGTCCCGGCCTGCTTCGTGCGCGACGAGCACGGCTGGCTCACCCCGGCCTACTGGGAGCCGCGCATGGGCGGGCGGCTCCGCTGGCCCCGGGTGGTCGGCCCCGACACCTTGGTCTGGGGCGAGGGACGCCGCCGGGGCCGGCTCTGCTTCCAGGTGGAGCCCCTTCAGGAGGGGGATCCTCCGCCCGAGGGGGATTGAGGCGGGGCCGGCCGCAGCCCGGCGGCCAGCCCGGCGGGACCGTCCAGGGCGCAGCGGAAGCCCAGGTCGGTGCCCCGTCCCGTGGGGTCGGCGTGGGAGCGGCGGGCGCCCCGGTAGAACAGGCTCAGGCTGTAGTGCCCCAGGCCAGCCCCGCCGCCCCGCACCACCTTGTGGATCCGGCCGTAGTAGGGGCTGCGCCAGTGGGCGCCCGGATAGGCCTCGTACCAGTCCGCCACCCATTCCGAGACATTCCCCGCCAGGTCCCGCACCCCGTAGGGCGAGACGTCCCCGGGCACGCTGCCCACGGGAAGCACGCCGGCGTCCTCGGGCCGACCCCGCCCGGTGTTGGTGCGCTCCGGGTCCCAGGCATCCCCCCAAGGGAACTCCCGCCCCTCCGGGCCGCGGGCGGCCTTCTCCCACTCGGCCTCGGTGGGCAGGCGCTTGCCCGCCCACTGGCAGTAGGCGTAGGCGTCGTACCAGTTCACCCCCGTCACCGGCAGGCGGTCGCGCCGGGCCTGCTCGGCCAGCAGGGCCTCCAGGAGGGCTTGCCGGTCCAGGGCCTCGGGGTCGCCCGGGACGGGAATGTAGTGCCCGGCGATCCAGCGCAGGCCCGAGAGGGTGGCCCCCTCCAGCTCGGCCCGGGAGAGCCCGTAGCCGTTGCGCAGCCAGGGCGGCGGGGCCGGATAGCGGGGCATGGCGGCCACGAAGCGCTTGAACTCGGCGTTGGTGACCTCGTGGCGGTCGATCCAGAAGGCGGGCAGGTCCACCACCCGGCGGGGATGCTCGTTGCGGAACAGGGGCTCCTGGAAGCCGTAGCGCTGCGCCAGCCCCGCCTCGTCCTCCCGGTCGCTGCCCATCACGAAGGGGCCGGCGGGGACGTAGACCATGTCGCGGCCCACCAGCTCCCGAGCGGGGGCGCGGGGCGGGGCGGGGGCGCCCGCGCCCTCCCCGCCCGCCTGGCCGCAAGCGGCCAGGATCAGGGCCAGCAGCAGCGCCGGCGCGGCGCGGAGCACGGGGCTCAGGGGCCGCCGGCCGCGGCCCGGGCGGCCTCCTCCGGCGTGGCGTCCCGGGCACAACGGAAGCCGAAGCTCTGGTTCTTGGTGTAGGGGTTGAAGAAGCTGCGGTTGAACACCGGCGCGGAGATGCCGCAGCGGTAGAAGGAGCAGTCCCACCAGGAGCCGCCCTTGAGCACCCGGTAGCGCTTGCCGTAGTTCTCGCTGGGGTGGCGGTTGCCCGGATAGGGCAGGTACCAGGAGGCGGTCCACTCCCAAACGTTCCCCGCCATGTCGTAGAGGCCGTAGGGGCTCCGGCCGGCCTCGAAGGCCCCCACGGGGGTGGTGTCCCCCTCCTGCTTCAGCCAGGCCCAGCGCTGGGGGGTGTTGGCCTTGAGCACGTCGAACTCCTCGCCCCACGGGAACCAGCGCCCGTCGGTGCCCCGGGCCGCCTTCTCCCACTCCTGGTCCGTGGGCAGGCGCTTGCCGGCCCATTCGCAATAGGCCTTGGCGTCGAACCAGGTCACCCAGGTCACCGGGTGGTCCGCCTTCCCGGGGGGGAAGGTGCGGTTGCGGAAGTGGTCGGGCGAGCGGCGCCCGGTGGCGTCGATGAAGCGCTTATACTGGAGGTTGGTGACCTCGTACTTGTCGATCCAGAAGGCGGGCAGGTCCACCACGTGCTCCGGGCCCTCGTCCGGGAGGCGGTCGTCGGAGCCCATGGTGAAGGGGCCGGCGGGGATGAGCACCATGGGATTGGGATCGGCCCCGATGCGCGTGCCCTCGTAGTACATGGGCACGCTCATGCCCGGGGGCAGCTCGCCCTGGCCCTCGGGGCCCTGAGGCAGGGGCTCCCGCACCCGCCCGGGCAGCTTCTCCAGCTCCCTCAGGGCCTGGGGCCGGGGCGCCTCGCTGGAGGCGGCCACCCGCAGGGCCCGGGCGGCCGGCGCGGGCACCTCCCCATGGCAGCTGCCGCAGCGCTCCCGGTAGGCCGCCTCCTGCAGCAGCTGCTCCCCGCTGCCATGGCAGGCCCGGCAGGCGCGCAGCCCCCGGTGATGGCGGTCCGCAGGCGGTGCGGCCCAGACCGCCGCCGCCAGGGTCCCGCCCGCCAGCAACAGCATCCAGCGCATCCGCTCCCTCCTCCACCGCCCCGGCGAGGGGAGGCATTATAGCGGCGCTGCGCGCCCGGGGATCCCCGGCTTGACGCCCCTCCGACGGGCCGCTTTAATAGCCGCTTCCCTGCCGGCCAGGTAGCTCAGTTGGTAGAGCAGGGGACTGAAAATCCCCGTGTCGGCGGTTCGATTCCGTCCCTGGCCACCACCCAGTCCTATCAGATCGACCGCTTACCTCCCCCCGTCCGCAGGCCCCGCGGTCACTGTGACCAGATTGTGACGAGGACCCGTCCAGCGGTGGCCCTCAGGTGCGGAGCATGAAGGTGTCGTACTCCAGGCGGGCGAAGACCCGGGCCACCAGGTGCATGGCCACCACCGCCGCCAGGGTCACCGCCAGGGCGAAGCCGTAGCCGTAGAAGGCGGGCCCGAGCTGCAGGCTGAGCCAGGTCAGGGCCACGTTGGCGGCCAGGAAGAGCAGGGTCACCCCCAGGGCCAGGCGCCGCTCGTCCAGGTAGAAGAGGACGTTGAGCAGGGCCAGGAGCAGCACCTGGGCCCCCACGCCCACCACGTCCACGGCGAAGAGGCGGGCGAAGCCCGCCGGGATGCCGAACCAGTCCAGGACGGTGGCCGCCCCCGCCACCAGCACCAGGCAGACGAAGCCCTGGACCTTGAGGATCTCCAGCAGACCCTGGCGCAGGGTGTCCATCATCAGGGCCTTGCCCTCGAGGATGTGGTCCAGGGTGTCGCCCTCGCGGATGGCCCCGTAGAAGGCCTCGTAGCGCTCCACGAAGTCGGCCTCCATGCGCAGCAGGAACACGGCCATGCCGGGGACGATGGCCAGGTAGGTCAGGAAGACCGGGGGGTCGTAGACCGCCGAGGCCCGCAAGGGCCCGATCACCGCCTGGGTGGTGTGCGGATGGAACCAGAACAGCACCTTGTCCGCCCAGATGGCGGCGTTGTAGGCCAGGCCGGTGAGGGCCAGGGAGGGATAGGCCCGCTGCCGGCGCAGGAAGTCCAGGTCCAGGAGGGCGTCGCCGGGATAGTCCCAGACCACCAGCCCCAGGAGCACGAAGAACAGCACCGCCTGGCCCAGGAGGAAGCCCAGCAGCAGGCCCTCCAGCCCCAGGTGGCGCAGGCCCACGGCGGCGGCCACGGTCAGGCCGTAGCCCACGAGGAAGGCCAGGAGGATGCGCCGGTGGGCCCGCAGGCCGGAGACCATGATGACCAGCAGCCAGATCATGGACAGGAGGGTGAAGGCCGCCAGTATGAGCAGCCGGTAGCCCAGGGAGGTGCCGTCGAAGGCGGGCCAGAGCAGGGCCCCCACCCCCAGGCAGGCCAAGGCGGTGAGCAGCAGCCCGCCCATGAGGCTGGGCAGCACCCGCTCGGGGCGGCGCTCGTAGAGGCGGTCGGCCACGTAGCGGGTGAGCAGCAGCTGCAGGGCCCCGCTCAGGATCAGGGAGGCGGCCATCAGATAGGTCACCGAGACCAGGAAGGCCACCAGGACCTGGGTCTGCAGGCGCAGGAGCAGCCCCAGCAGGCCGATGCCCAGCACCCCCAGGATGGAGAGCACCCAGGGCCCGGCGTTGATGAGGCCGGCGTAGCCGTAGGCCTTCACCAGCCCCAGATAGCTGCCCTCGCCCAGGTACTTGCGCAGCTCGAAGCCGATGCCGGCCACGGCTCAGGCCCCCGCCGCCTCGGCGCGCCCGCCCTCCGCCGCCCGCTCCAGGGCCCGGGCGTACACGGCCCGGTAGCGGCGCAGGACCATGGCCTGATCGTAGTAACGCTCCACCCGGGCCACGGCGGCGTCCCGGGCCGCCCGCCAGCGGCCCTCGTCCCCCAGGAGGGCCACGATCTCGGCCGCCAGGGCCTCGGGGTCGGCGATGGAGACCACCGCCCCGGCGGTCCCCAGGGCGCGGTCCTCCTCCCCGTCGCCCTCGATGAGCTCCCGGCAGGAGCCCACGTCGGTGGCCACCGCCGGCACCCCGGCGGCGAAGGACTCCAGCAGGGCCAGGGGCAGGCCCTCGCTGATGGAGGACAGCACGGTGACCCCGATGCCGGGCAGCACCTCCTCCACCGGCCGGAAGCCCAGGAAGCGCACCCGCCCCTCCAGGCCCAGGCCCGCCACCAGGTCGCGTCACTCGGCGGCGTAGCCCGGGTCCTCGTCGGTGTTGCCCACGATCCAGCCCTCGGCCTGGGGCAGGGCGGCGCAGACGGCCCGCATGGCGCGGATGAAGGTCTTGACGTCCTTGATGGGGACGATGCGGCCGATGAAGCCGGCCACCAGGGGACGTTCCACGGGCCGGCGCCCCCGCAAGGGGCGGAAGCGGGCCAGCTCCACCCCGTTGTGGATCACCGCCTGGCGGGCGGGATCGGCCCCGTCCTGGCGCTGGCGCTCCCGGTGCCGGGAGGTGATGGTGAGGATGGGGTCGGCGGCGTCGTAGGCCATGCGACCCAGGCCCTCGAAGAAGTGGATCCACATCCGCCGCAGGTAGGACAGCTCCTCGCCGCCGAAGACCTCCTCGGCGTCCTGGATCCAGTCCGCCTGGCCCAGGTCGATCTTGCGCTCCTTGGTGTAGAGGCCGTGCTCGGTGAGCAGGAAGGGGCGGCCCCGCCGCCAGCGCAGCAGGGCCCCGAGGAAGCCGGCGTAGCCGGTGGACAGGGCGTGGTAGGCCCGGGCCCGGGGGACCCGGTCGGCCTGGGCCAGGAGGCGGAAGAGGCCGGCGTGGATGCCCCGCACCGTCCAGAACGTAGTCCACGAAGGACGGTTCGGTGGCGTAGCGGCGATACCAGGCCTGGATGAGCTCCCAGGCCCGACGGGCGTGGAGCAGGTCGGCGTGCTCCACACCTCCCGGCCGACCCAGGAGGGCCTGGAGGGGCCCTCGGAGCGGGCAGCCCTGGGCAGGCCCGCCGAGGCGCGCCCGGCGCAGCCAGCGGTGCAGTGTCACCACCTCCTGGAAGGCCCCGGGCGCCCCCTCCCGCCGGCGGGGGCGAGGCGGGCGGGCCCCGTCCAGGACGTAGAGCCGCTCCAGGGCCACCACGTTGGGGGGGGAGCCGGTAGCGGGGCGGGCCGTGGCCCTCCGGGCGGTCACCGATGAAGGCGATGGCGAAGCGCAGCTCGGGCAGGCCGCGGACCAGATCGTGGGTCCAGGTGGCCACCCCGCCCCGCACGTTGGGATAGGTGCCCTCCAGGAGCAGGCAGACGTCGGCCTCCCCCGCCCTCATCTCATCCCCTCCCCTCCCCGGCTGTCTCGGGGGCGGCCTCGGGAAGGCCCTCCGGCAGCCACTGGGCCTCCAGCTCGGTGAGCAGGCCGGGGCGGTAGACGTCCCGCTCCAGGCCGGCCAGGATCCTGGGCACCAGGGCGTAGCGGCGGGTGACGAAGGCCAGCTCCGCCAGGTAGGGCAGGAGGCGGTTGCGGGGCAGGCCCTCGGCGGCGGCGGCCACCAAGGCGGCCTGGGCCTCGTCGTGGTCCTCCAGCCACAAGGCCACCCGAGCCAGCAGGAAGTGCAGCTCGGCCCGGTTCACCCCCGCCTCGGGCCCGCCCGCCGGCGCCGCGGCCAGGGCCCGCCGGGCGTGGCGGCGGGCCTCGCGCAGGTAGTGACGCAGCACCTCCCCCGTGGCCAGGCCCAGGTAGGCCATCTCCCAGTGCAGCTCGGCCAGGCGCTGGTGGTGGGCCGCCGGCTGGGGGAGGCCCGCCTCCAGCTCGGCCGCCAGGCGCCGGATGGCCGCGCTGAGCCGCTTCTCTCGCCGGTCCAGGAGGGCGTAGGCCAGGAGGCGCACCTCGTCGGCCGGATCCCGCAGGGCGGCGCGCAGCACCGTGACCGCGTCCCGCTCCTCCATGTGCCGGGTGGCCAGCACGCCCGGGCCCGCACCTCCGGGGCCCGGGCCCGCTCCAGGATCCCCAGGGCGGTGCCCACGCTCAGGCCCGCGGCAGTGGCCGAGCGGACTCCTCCCGCCGCTCCCCCCCCTGGGGGCTCGGGCGGCTCCACCACCTCCATCAGACGGTCCAGGCGGGGCGGGGCCCGGTAGGGCAGCAGCCCCAGCACCACCCAGCAGCCCAGCCCGCCCAGCACCGGCACCGCCCAGGCCAGGAGCCAGGGCACGAGGAATCCCGTCACGGGGAATCCCGTCAAGAGGACGCCAAGGGGAACCCGGCGGGGCCCCGCCGCAGCCGGGGGCGGAGGACCAGGCCTAAGGCAGCGGTCTGCAGGAGCGCGGCCAGGCCCTGGAGGGTGGCGGCCTCCCAGCCCCGCCCGGCCAGGGCCAGATCCCACACCGCGGCCTCGAGACCCAAGCCGGCGCCCAGGGGAAGCAGGGCCAGCAGCTGCCGCACGCCCAGCCCACCCATGGCCTCAGGCCGCTCCCTGGCCGGATGCCCCTTCGGGCGGAGCAGGCGCCGGCAGGGGCCCGTCTCGCAGCAGGGGACGCAAGGTCTCGGGCAGGACCAGGGCGCCGCGCTCCAGGAGCTCCCGCAGGAGGGGGGCCCGGCGGTCGCCCGGGCGCAGGGGGCGCAGGCGCCAGGCCACGCCGGCCTCCTCCAGCCCGTCCCGGCCGAACTGCTCCTTGACCATGCGTGCCAGGCGGGCCAGGTAGCCCTGGGCCCCCCGCTCGTCGGTCAGCGGCATGAGCAGCACGGCGGCCGGGTCCCCCTCCCGGTCTCCCGCAGGGCCAGGCCCTGGTCCAGGCCCCGGTGGCTGCCCAGCACCACCTGGGCCAGGTCCTCGCCGATGGCCCGGTCCTTGAAGCGCAGCACCAGGAGCACCGCCTCCAGGCCGTGGGCCCGCGCGTCGGCCAGGCAGCGCTCCAGCTCGTAGACGAAGTCGTGGGCCTCGCTGAGGGGCACCACCAGGCCCTGGAGGCGGCGGGTGAGCAGGTCGCCCACGTGCCCCGCCAGCACCGCCAGCAGGCGCAGGTTCTCCCGGTTGAAGGCCCGGAAGGGCATCTGTTGCACGGCGAGCATGGCCCAGAGGTGGCCGTGCACATCCACCAGGGGCACCGCGGCGAGCAGCCGGCCCTCGTAGGCCTGCCCCACGGCCCCCGCCTC
>Ga0256839_1004579_pt1 | contig 13393 bp, 17 predicted proteins | sample 354166metaG_FD_185968 | JGI IMG/M metagenome (GOLD analysis project Ga0256839, IMG submission 185968) | Hydrothermal vent microbial communities from Mid Atlantic Ridge, Atlantic Ocean - 354-166 | ecosystem: Environmental > Aquatic > Marine > Hydrothermal vents | place: Atlantic Ocean: Mid... | reverse complement strand
TTCCTCTTCGGTAATGAACGAGCTAACCGCTTCTTACGATGATTCTTTTTCTGAAGAATTGAATGAATCTAAAATGCATAAAGGTCAAAGAACTGTGGCAAAATGCATGCGCAAACACCTAGTTGATGGGAATGTACTAAAAAAGCGTAATGAGCATTTATTTAATGGAAAGCATATCAAAGGTAAAGAGTATTTCTCAGAAAAAGTACAAGAATATTACTCTCTACGATGTGTGCCTCAAGTAATTGGTCCTATTTTAGATGCTTGGGAAAATGCCAAGAAAGTGATAGAAAACGAGTACAATTCTGCTAACGATAATCCTATTATATGTGCTAAATCTAAAAATGTCTATCACGGTGGTAATTTTCATGGCGATTACGTTTCGTATGAAATGGATAAGCTCAAAATAGGTGTTACCAAATTGAGTATTTTGATGGAACGACAATTGAACTACTTAATGAACAATAAACTCAATGGCAAATTCCCGCCATTTCTTAATAGAGGCAAATTAGGGTTAAACTTTGGGCTGCAAGGAATGCAGTTTACGGCAGTGTCAACCACTGCTGAAAACCAAACATTAAGCAACCCAATGTCTATTCATAGTATTTCAAATAATGCCGATAATCAAGATATTGTGAGTATGGGAACAAATGCTGCCCTTTTAACTAAAAAAGTAATTGATAATTCGTTTGATGTGCTATCGATCCATTTAATATCCATAGCACAAGCAATGGATATTAACGATAATTTCAATAATTTTTCTAGTTCTGCCCAAAAGCTTTATAATTTTGTGCGAAAAGATGTACCTGAATTGATTGAAGATGTTTCGTTAAACAAAAATATGGAAGCATTAAAGAGTAGATTGCAAGAAGGTTTTATAAATAGAGGTATATAACTTTTCGTTTGGTGATGGTAGGTGTAGGAAAGACAAATAAAAATAGATGAGAAAATGTGCATTAGTAACAGGAGCTTCTAGAGGCTTAGGAAAAGCAATTGCGCTAAACCTTTCTAAAGATTTAGGTTTACATGTATTAATAAACTTTGCATCAAACGAAACAGCTGCCATAGAAACCAAAACCTTGATTGAAGAACAAGGGGGTTCTGCCGAATTAATGCCTTTTAAAGTGGAAAATGGTGTTCAAGTAGAGAAAAAAATCGAAGAATGGTTGGCAAATAATAAAGATTCGAAAATTGAGGTTTTGGTAAATAATGCAGGAATTACCAGAGACAACCTAATGGTTTTTATGGAAGAATCTCAGTTTGATGATGTTGTGAATGTTAACTTAAAAGGAATGTATAATGTGACACGGCACCTATTAAAGCATATGGTTAGAAACCGGTATGGGCGAATAATAAACATGGCCTCTCTTTCTGGATTAAAAGGAGTTCCTGGTCAAGTTAACTATTCAGCGGCTAAAGGGGGTATGATTGCAGCTACTAAATCACTTGCACAAGAAATTGCCAAAAGAAACATTACTGTAAATGCGATTGCCCCTGGTTTTATTATAAGCGATATGACACAAAATTTGGATGAGGAAATGCTTAAAAGGCTTGTTCCTATGAACAGGTTTGGAAAAGCAGAGGAGGTGGCAGATTTGGTTAGTTTTATTGCTTCAAGCAAAGCATCTTATATAACCGGAGAAGTTATTAATATTAATGGAGGCATCCACGGTTAAAAAATAGAATAATGAAAAGAGTTGTAGTAACAGGAATGGGAATATATTCCTGTTTAGGAGAAAATATTGATAAAGTTACGACATCACTTTACGAAGGAAAAAGTGGGATTGGGATAGATCCGGAGCGTAAAGAGTTTGGCTTTCGATCTTCACTTACAGGAATATTAAAAGAACCTGATTTAAAGAGTCAACTAAAAAGAAGGGAACGAGTAGGTTTGTCAGAAGAGGCAAAGTATGCCTATGTAGCTACCAAAGAAGCGTTGAATATGGCAGGTGTTGATATGGAATACCTTGAAAACAATATAGTTGGTATTTTGTTTGGAAACGATTCATCTGCAAAATCTGTTATTGAAGCCGTTGATATTATAAGAGAAAAAAAGGATACGATGCTTGTTGGTTCAGGTTCAATTTTTCAATCGATGAACAGCACAGTAACCATGAATTTGGCTTCAATTTTTAAATTAAAGGGAGTCAATTTTACAATTAGTGCTGCTTGTGCATCTGGTTCGCACTCCATTGGAGTAGCGTATCACCTTATAAAATCGGGACTAGAAGAGATGATCATTTGTGGTGGTGCTCAAGAAGTAAATAAATTTGCTTTTGGAAGTTTCGATGGCTTAGGAGTTTTTTCTGTTAATGAAGCCAATCCTGCTCAAGCATCAAGGCCTTTTGATAAAAATAGAGATGGCCTTATTACCAGTGGAGGAGCAGCAGCTCTTATTGTTGAATCTTTGGAATCCGCTCAGCGTAGAGGAGCTAATATTATTGCTGAAATTGTAGGCTATGGATTTTCGTCAAATGGTGGGCATATTTCTAATGCAAGTGCAGAGGGGCAAGTTCGTGCCATTAATATGGCTTTGAAAATGGCAGGTATTGAAGCCGAGAGAGTAGGCTATGTAAATGCCCATGCAACTTCTACTCCAGGAGGTGATTTAGAAGAAGCAAAGGCTATAAATCAAGTGTTTGGAAGCAAGGTTCCCGTAAGTTCAACAAAATCTATGACAGGTCATGAATGTTGGATGGCAGGAGCCAGTGAAATTGTATATAGTTTGCTAATGATGAAAAATGGATTTATTGCGCCTAACATCAACTTTGAAAATCCTGATGAATATTCGCAAAATATTAATATTATTGCAAAAACAATAAAATCGGATATGAATTGCTTTGCCTCGAACTCATTTGGGTTTGGAGGAACTAATTCAACATTAATATTAAAAAAATATGAATAAAAGTGAGTTAATCGAAACAGTAAATGGATTTTTAGTAGAAGAGTTTGAAGTGGATCCTTCTTCCATTATAGCTGAGTCTAATTTAAAAGAGGCCCTCGATTTGGATAGTTTAGATTATGTTGATTTGGTTGTTATAATTGAAAGTAATTTTGGCGTTAAAATAACAGGCGAAGATTTTAAAACTATTATTACGCTTCAAGATTTTTACGATTTTATCTGTAGTAAAACTACATGTGATTAATGACAAAGTGGAGCGGTAAAACCAAGGGAAATGTACTTGGTTATCGTATTTTTATAGCCACAATTAAAATTTTTGGTGTTTCAGGAGGCTATTTTATCCTAAAGTTTGTTTCCTTTTATTTCTATTTATTTCTTTCAAAACAAAGGCGAATACTTGCTGATTTTTATATAAATCGAGTAGGTTTACCAAAGTCGAAAATCCAGTTAACCATAAGGCGTAATTTTATCCAGTTGGGTCAAAGCCTTATTGATAAAATTGCTTTCTCTGTAAACAAAGGTGATGTAATAACCTATCGTGAGTCTGGGGAGGAATATCTATGCGATTTAACGGCCAATAAACAAGGTGCATTCTTAATATCAGCACATATTGGTAATTGGGATGTGGCAGGTAATTTATTAAATGGGTTGGATGCAAACGTAAGTGTGGTAATGTATCAAAATGAATATGAAAATATTCAGACTCTTTTAGAATCTCAAAAGAGCATGCCAAAGTTTAAAATAATACCTATTGCAAATGATTTGTCGCATTTAATCAAGATTTATACAGCTATAAAAAGAGGGGATTTGGTTTGCATGCATGCCGATAGGTATTTAGAAGGAACTAAGACTGAATGCATAGATTTTTTAGGAAAGCCTGCAAAATTTCCAATGGGGCCATTTCAATTAATTGAAAAAATGAAAGTACCGTATTCGTTTGTTTTTGCACTAAAAGAAGAGAAGTATAATTATTTTTTTAGTGCTTCAAAACCAGTGCTTCAATCCAACAAAAATGCAAGGGAAATTGCAGAAGAATTTGTAACCTTGCTAGAACAAAAAGTTAAGAACTACCCTGAACAATGGTTTAATTATTACGATTTTCATTCAACCCAATAAAATTGTTAGTTAGCGCAGAAAACATTATAAACTACATTCCTCAAAGGTCCCCTTTTGTAATGATTGATGACTTAATTACTGCTAATGAAAATATAGCAACTTCCAATTTCTTAATTGATAACAAAAATATTTTAGCCGAGGATAATGTTTTTTCTGTTTCAGGGTTACTAGAAAATATTGCACAAACTGCTGCCGCACAGGTAGGTTATTTAAGTGTACAAAACAATGTTCCAGTACCCATAGGTTTTATTGGAGCTATTAGTAAAGTTTTGGTACAAAAACTCCCACAAGTAAACTCAAAAATTGAAACAATAATTGAGGTTAAACAAGAAGTTTTTAACATAACGCTGATTGCTGGAGAAGTTAAGCAAGACGGGGAGTTGCTAATTTCTTGTCAAATGAAAATAATGATTGATAAAAAGACTATCGAATGAAATTTATCGAAGACAGCACATTACTGAGGGTTAGATTTTCAGAATCGGATGCGATGGGAGTGGTGTGGCATGGTAACTATCTAAAATATTTCGAAGATGGACGGGAGTCTTTAGGTAAAAAATTCAATATGACTTATCAAGATATGTATGGTAACGGCTTTGTAGTGCCAATTGTAAATGTTAATGTGAGTTATAAAGCGCCTATTCACTTTGGCGAAGAGATGGAAATTACTACTCGCCTAATATTTACTAAAGCAGCCAAACTGATTCACGAATATAAAGTTTGGAATCTTTCGTCTGACAAATTAAGTTGTGTTGGGCATACTGAGCAAGTGTTTCTAAACGAAGAAACACGGTTATTAGAGTTATTTACCCCCTCCTTTTATTTAGAATGGCTAAATAGTATATCTTGGAAAGAAAAGTAATTTATATCGGTGCTGAAGATATTCTTTCTTCTTTAGGAAAAACGGCTGCTGAGAGTTATCAGAACGCGTTGACTGGAGTTTCAGGACTAAAAAAGCATCCTATTGAAAATTTTTTTACAAACAAACCTTTAGGGATAATTGAAAATTTTAGGCTGCTGGAAGATTTTACGAAAGTTGAATCGATGTGTATAGAGTCCGCTCGTAATAGTTTATCTCAGGTTTATGATGCGTGTTTTTTAGATAAATGGTTAATTATTATTAGCACAACCAAAGGCGATATTGGTTACTTGGAGCAAAATGAAATTGATAAAGCTAAACCAACCTATTTAGCTCAAAGAGTTAAGGGCAATTTACCTCTAAATTCAGAGGTAATGGTGGTTTCAAATGCATGTATTTCAGGTCTGTTGGCTATTATTACAGCCCACGATTATATCGCTACTGGTAAGTATCAGCATGCATTGGTAATTGGAGTGGATACTGTTTCTAAATTTACCACCAGTGGATTTGAATCCTTTTACGCATTAAGCGAAGATCCATCTTCGCCATTTGATAAAAATAGAACAGGGCTATCTTTAGGCGAAGCCGCATCTTGTGTGGTGTTATCTTCAAAAAGCAACCTATTTAAAGAAGTACCAATGGTTTTTGTAGGTGGTGCATCTAGCAACGATGCAAATCATATTTCTGGGCCATCACGAACTGGAGAGGGGCTTGTTCGTGCAATTAATTTGGCATTAAAAAGCGCCAATGTTGAGCAGAGTCAAATAGATTTTATCTCTGCCCATGGCACGGGTACTAAATATAACGATGACATGGAGTCTATTGCATTTACAAGGTGTAATCTCCAAAACACCCCTGTTAATAGCTTAAAAGGTTATTTTGGGCACACTTTGGGAGCTGCAGGCGTGCTAGAACTTTCTATATCTATGCAATCTATGCGAAATAATATGATGCTTAAAACTCTAGGTTGCGTATCACCTGGAACCTCAGAAGATATAAATGTTTTATTGAATAATAAAAAAGCAAAGCTTAAAACGGTGTTAAAAACAGCCTCAGGGTTTGGTGGTTGCAATGCAGCTGTGATTCTTAAAAATAACCCAAATTGATGAAGGCAAAAGCATCTGTTTATATTACTAATCAGGGAATAACTGTAAATAATAAGCCTTTTTTTTCAGACATTGTGTTTGTAGATAATGAGCTTCCTTTTAACAAAATTTACAAACAGCTAGATTTAAACTATCCTAAATATCATAAAATGGACAATTTGTCTAAGCTGGGGTTTTTAGGTGTAGAACTTTTAAAAAGAGAAATTGATCTTTCACAGTATGGTGAAGATAGGATTGCTCAAATTTTTCAAAATAGCTATTCGAGTTTAGATACAGATATAGTGCATCAAAAGTCAATCAACGATAAAAAAATGCCTAGCCCAGCGGTATTTGTTTACACCTTGCCCAATATAGTTATGGGCGAAATAGCTATTAGAAATAAACTTTATGGCGAAAATCTATTTACCTTAGTGGATAAATTTTCGCCCCAAAACTGGCTAGAATTATCAAATGTTCAATTGGCTCTTGGCAAAGCCGATGCCATTATGGGTGGTTGGATAGACATTTTTGAAAACAACTTTAATTTGCGACTTTTTCTTTTAGATAATTCCAGAGAAGGAGGCCTTTTTGAAGTTAAATAATATAGATTATAATGAATTTAAAAGAAGAGCTTAAAAAGCAATTAATTGAACAACTTAACCTGGTTGAAATTAACCCCAGTGATATTGAAGATGATGCACCACTCTTTGGAGATGGGCTTGGGTTAGATTCGATTGACGCATTAGAATTAATTGTATTGCTCGACACCTACTATAATATTAAAATAGATAAACCAGAGCAAGGAAAAGAGATTTTTCATTCGGTAAATTCAATGGCTGATTTTATAGAGAAAAACCGTGCTTAATGAATGTTTTTGTTACGGGTGTAGGAGTGGTTTCAGCTTTAGGAATTGGAATTAAAGCCAATTTTAAAGCTCTCAAATGTCATAAATCTGGTATTCGACCAAACAAAATTATAGAAAATTTATTGGAGGAAACATTTGTTGGTGAGCTTCCTCTCTCGAATATCGAATTAAAAAATCTACTACAAGTTCCTGTCGAAACCAATGCGCCTAGAACTGCTCTTTTAGGAATGCTGGCTTCTAATGAGGCTCTTGGGAATACATTATTAGATAATAAAGTGCGTTCGGGCTTTATTGGTGGTTCAACCGTAGGAGGGATGGATTTATCCGAAGATTATTTTAGAGGTGTTTATCTTGAGGGTAATCATGAAAATGTAACCTATTTAACAACCCATGATTTAGGTACAGTTACAGATATTATTGCTAAAAATTGTGGTGAGCCAGGTTATGTAAATACAATTTCCACGGCATGCTCTTCTTCGGCAAACAGCATTATGCTAGGTGCCAGAATGATTAAAAATGGGTTGCTCGATCGAGTGTTGGTGGGCGGCAATGATGCGCTATCAAGGTTTACAATCAATGGGTTTAGGTCTTTAATGATATACGATAAAGAGATATGCAAACCATTTGATAAAAACAGGAAAGGTCTCAATTTGGGTGAAGGAGCAGGCTATCTTTTATTAGAAAACGAAACAAGTCTCACTCAATCAAAAAATAAAATTTTAGCTAGTCTAGTTGGTTGGCATAATGCTAACGATGCCTATCATCAAACAGGCACCTCGCCAGAAGGCGATGGTGCAATGAAAGCAATGAAAGGGGCATTAGCATATGCTGGTTTACAGTCTAACTCTATTAATCATATAAACGCACATGGCACAGCTACTCAAAATAACGACCAGTCTGAGTTAAATGCTATAAATCGAATTTTTGGTGATACAGGAATAAATTTTAGCTCAACCAAAGGCTATACAGGCCATACACTAGGTGCTTCAGGGGGAATAGAAGCTGTTTATTCAGTGCTAAGTTTAATAAATCAATGTGTATTTCCTAATATTAACTGGAGTACACCAATGGACAATAATATGCGCAAACCTGTGCTTGATTTTAAAGATAATGTGGCAATCACTCATGTGATGTCTAATTCGTTTGGTTTTGGAGGCAACAGCACATCCTTAATTTTTTCAAAATCATGAGTACTTATATTTATGCATCAAGTGCTATAAGTACACAAAATCAATTAGCAGGAGAAGCCGCATTGGACTCACTCGTTTCGATTGGTGAGAATAAAGATTTGATTGAGCCCGATTACAGTGAGTACATTAAGCCTATGGTAATTAGACGAATGAGCAAAGCAACAAAAATGTCGGTTGCTTGTGCATTTAGGTGCTTAAAAGCCATTGATTATGCCTCACTTGAGGCAATTATCGTGGGTACTGGTCTTGGAGCGACCACGGATACGGAAAAGTTTTTGAAGGTATCGATTGCTTCAGAAGTTAATATGCTACCCCCAACGGCATTTATTCAATCTGGGCATAATTCAATTGCAGGACATATAGCATTATTATTAAAAAATGATTGTTATAATATGACGCATGTGCAACAAGGATTGTCGTTTGAACATGCCATGTTAGATGCACTTTTAAATTTGTCTGAGGGTAAGAAAAATGTTTTAGTAGGTGGTGTAGATGAGAAAAATGCTTTGTTGAATGAGATTGCTACTCGCCTTAAGCTTGATACCAAGATTCAAAACCAACTAGCAGGAGGTTCAGCTTATTTTATACTAGGTTCTGAAAAATCAAAAGCCATTGCTAAGGTTAAAGCCGTTACAATAATGCAATATACCAGCCCTGTGGAGGCGGCACAGTTGTTTTTAGAGAATAATGGTTTAAGTTACAGTAATGTACAGAAAGGGTTTGTTGGGTATAGTCTTAGCTTTGTAGAACCAATTCAACTTCCTCTTGATACTATTGTTTACACTGATTATTCCGGTAGGTTTTTTTCAAGTGCTGCTTATGGGTTACATTTAGCATCTACCTATTTACAGTATTTTATAAATGCAAAATTTGCCTTGGTGATAAACATAGCATCAAGCAGCAAAATGGGACTAATATTAATTGAGCGTGTTTAAGTTTTATATAAGTTTAGCTGTTTACATTTCTGGACTATTAATCGAGTTCCTCTATTTGTATTCACAAAATAAGGAGATGTTTGTTTTGGCTTCCTTAGGACTAACGTTTTTTTATCTACTTTTTTTATTTGCCATGTCTATGCTAATCCAGCAGAATTTTTATCTTAAATCGGTTTGCCAAAACGAAAATGGCAAGGTGATATTAACGTTTGATGATGGCCCTCATCCAGTGCATACCCTAAAAATTTTAGATATATTAGATACATATCAACTAAAGGCTGTGTTTTTTATGATTGGCAAACAGGTAGAAACATACCCAACCATCGTAAAAGAAGTAGCCATCAGAGGACACCAAATTGGTATTCACTCTCAAAATCATCCTTTAAATTTTGGCTTTTTGAGTGATAAAAAGCTAAAAAAAGAATTAGTCGGCTGTGCAAATATGATTGAAGCTGCAACAGGTGTTATTCCTTATTTATTTAGACCGCCATTTGGTATAACCAACCCTGCGATTGCACGACAGGTAAAACGGCAAAAATTGGTTACCATAGGGTGGAGTGTTAGATCATTTGATACAGCAACTACAAGTGTTGAAAAAATAGTAAACAGAGTAACAAAGCAAATGAATGAAGACAGCATTGTTTTGCTACACGATCGATTAGATCAAACGGTTAATGCTTTACCCCAAATTATTGATAATATTCGTGGCAAGGGTTTTGACATAGGTGAGTTAACTATTTAAGTTAAATTGAATGAAAATATATAGAACACCATTTCTTATTAGCACATTATTGGCAATATCAATTGTCACTTCGGCTCAACAAAGTATAAAAGAAGATTTTTTACAAAGGTTTTATGCTTCAAATGATACAATTACTTCTATCCAAAGCGATTTTGTCCAAATTCGTACCTTATCAATTATGGAAGAGCCACTGGTTTCTTCAGGTCAATTTACTTATAAAAAACCTGAGTTAATGAAATGGGATCAGCAATTTCCAACGCCTTATTATTTTATACTAAATGGAGCTAATGTTATTCGGTTTGATGGAGAAAAACGTAAAAAGATAGCAGCAAATAGCCCTCAGGTATCTTACTTTAAAGATTTTATTCTTGGTACGGTAAGCGGGTCTATGTTTGAATCTGAACAATTTTTAAGTACGTTTACTAAAAAAGGAGATAAAATAAAAATTGTGCTCGTTCCTCAGCAAAAAACCATGTTAAAAAGAATAGGAAAGATTGAACTGGTTTTTGGGTATGGAAAAATGGTTCTTTTGGAATTAACGCTTGTAGAAGCAGAAGGCGATAAAATGGCTGTTCATTTTAGTAACCAAAAATTTAATACCATCACCAGTAACGCAATATTTAATTAGGAATGAATAACCAGACTTTTAAAGACTTAGTGCAATTTGGTGTTTTAGAAAATAGGACAGGTAGTAGTTGGCGCATTTCATTTGCCTTAAACGAAAATAGTAATGTGTTTAAGGGGCATTTTCCTAATCAGCCTATTTTACCAGGTGTGATTATGATTGAAATAACCAAAAGAGCAGCTCAGCTGGCATTAGAGGCTGAATTGATATTAGTTTCTGCTGGAAATTTTAAGTTTTTAAAAATGGTTGATCCAAGTGTGATAAGTAATGCCGTACTAGGGTTTGAAGTTATTGAAAAAGAAGATGCTTGGAGAGTTAAAGCTCAAATAAAAGCTAACGAAGAAATCTATTTTAAAGCAGATGCCCTCTATAAGCTCAAATAAAGAAATACGCTATTGCATTATTGTTCCTACATACAATAATGAGAACACATTAAGGCAAGTCCTAGCACAAGTATTGAATCTTGCTACAGATGTAATTGTAGTTAATGATGGTTCAACGGATTCTACTTCAAGTATAATTGCTGATTTTCCAAGCCTTCAGGTTGTATGTTATCCTAAAAATATAGGCAAAGGTAATGCCTTAAAGTTGGGGTTTAGAAAAGCAATTGAACTTGGTAATGAGTATGCCATCACCATCGATTCGGATGGGCAGCATTACCCAGCTGATATCCCAAAGCTGATAGAAAAAATTAAGGAGGAGCCAGGTAAACTAATAATGGGTTCACGGAATATGGAGCAAGCTGGAATCCCTGACAAAAGTAGCTTCGGCAACAAATTTTCAAATTTCTGGTTTTGGGCAGAAACTGGAATTACATTATCCGATACCCAAACAGGATTTCGAGCATATCCTCTTCAAAAAATCAAAAACATGCTTTTCTTTACTCAAAAATTTGAGTTTGAGATTGAAGTAATTGTGCGCTTAGCCTGGAAAAATGTAAAATTTGTTGAAGTACCAGTTAAAGTAGATTATCCTAAAGATAGAGTTAGCCATTTTAGACCATTCAAAGATTTTGCACGAATTAGCGTACTAAATACATTTTTGTTTACGTTGGCTCTGTTGTTTTTTTTGCCGAGACTGCTCATTACTAATTTTTCTTTAAAGAAATTATGGAGCAATCTAAAGCAAGAATTTCTTAAAGATTTAAATCATCCTAATAAACTATCATTTGCAGTAGGCTTAGGGCTATTATTTGGGATTTTACCTATTTGGGGCTTTCAGATGATGGCTGCATTTGCAGTAGCTAGCTATTTTAAGCTTAATAGAGCTATTGTATTAATTGTATCTAACATTAGCATACCACCTATGATACCTCTTATTGTTTTTGTTAGCTTTAAGTTAGGTGCTTGGTTTGTATCTGAGCCAGTTAGCTTTGTCTCAATTTCTGAGGTTGGCTTGCAAACCATTTACTTACAAATAAGACAGTATGTTATAGGAGCTTCTGTACTTGCTGCAGGGTTAGCCATTATTGGTTTTTTTGTAGTTCGTGCCATTGCTTTTATAATAGCAGAAGTTAGATCCTAAATTATTATTAATTATAGGCTGTAGTATCAATATTATTTCCTCTCGTGCCATTTAGTCTTTTCCAAAAACCTTCTCTTTCAGTTATAGAAACAAAATTTTCTTTGTAAGCTTTTTGGTATTTAATTACCGGGTCGTACATTTTGGGTGTAAGTGTACTAAGCGTATCATAAACAATGGGTATAATATCCACTTTACCTTTCATCGTATTTTTAATAAATCGTTTTAACATTTTTGCTTGAAAAGGATCAGTTGCAAGTGCTATTTTTATAAAGCCCATTTCTTTTGCTTTCTTAAAGGAGTAATACACATTTTCGGTACTATGCTCTGCCTTAGTTTCTGTAAAAATACGTTCGCTTGGTATTCCTAGGGCTTCGCCATAAAGAGCCATAATTTCGGCTTCGTAATATGGAGAATACACCGCAGACCCTGTGTATATAATGTTTTTTGCAATGCCCTGATCGTATAAGTATTTAGACCAATAAACCCTAATTTTCATTATATCACTCCAGTTGCCATCTTCAAATGGTACACCAGGCACAATTATGGCATCGTACGTATTATTTCGATATTGAACCAAAAGCTCTCTCGATTTTTGAGAAGAGTAGGAGCAACCGCCTGCTTGCCAGAGTAAAGGAAAAAGCAATATGTAGTACAAATATTTTATTGCCATAAAGACCCCAATATTTTATTTAAATCAATTTGATTATTCTAAAAATACGAAAATATTGCATTTTTACATATTATTCATCCCCAATACAATTTAGTTAGAGAGAGAGTATTTAGTTTTGATGGTTGTATTCTTAGTTAGAATTGCATTAATTTGCAACCGTAACATTTAAAAAAATAAAATTATGAAAAAAGTACTGCTGTTTACCGTTGTTATGATGAGTGTTGTGTTTGCATCGCATAGTCAAGATAAAAAAATGAGTATTGGTATTGGGTTTGGAGGTGCTGCAGCTTCTGATAAAGATGATACAGGAATCAAAGACAGTGGATTTGGAATAAACTTTTATCTTAATGTTATGTATAATATAAATGCAAACCTTTCTGTTGGTCTTGAATACAATGGCAGTGGAGTTGTTATCGGGGACTTAGATGGTGCAACTTTAAAGGCGACAAGTATTAATGGCAACCTGTTGAAGGCAAAGTATTTTTTTGGTGAAGGTGGTGTTAAACCATTTGTTGGTGTAATGGCGGGATTATATGGTATTAGACCTGGAATAGTGGATGCAAATGGGACAGCGGCATTAACCTTACAAAGGAAGATGAGCTTTGGGTTTGCTCCGGTAATAGGTGTTCATTTGGGTTCTTTTCAAATAGCAACATCATATCATTTTCCTGGAACCTACAAGTCTGAAATTGCTGGCATAGGTGATATTAGTTATAATGTTTGGCAATTTAATATTGGTTGGAATATTGGATTGATAGATAATTAGAAATCAAAATTTTGAAAGAGGCTATTATCAATAGCCTCTTTTTTTTATGTGTTAAATTTATAAAATAAGCACATTTTATCTGTGTTTCATTAAAATTAGGGCTATAAAGTGCATAAA
>Ga0256839_1004578_pt1 | contig 13394 bp, 8 predicted proteins | sample 354166metaG_FD_185968 | JGI IMG/M metagenome (GOLD analysis project Ga0256839, IMG submission 185968) | Hydrothermal vent microbial communities from Mid Atlantic Ridge, Atlantic Ocean - 354-166 | ecosystem: Environmental > Aquatic > Marine > Hydrothermal vents | place: Atlantic Ocean: Mid... | reverse complement strand
ATTTTCTCCTGCTTGTTTTTCCGCATGACGAACTAAATAAATAGTGGTTTGTGAATAGGCTACCTGACCAATCAGCAAGCTGACAATAAATAACAAGGTTTTCATAATGTTTCTCAAAAAAATTGAAGACATTATACCCTAATCCCGATATAGAAAGGTGTTTTCTATATCGGGATTAGGGTTATAGCGAACGATTAAAAGTTTAGCTTGAATCGTATAATTTTATAAATAGCTACAACAAAAATTACGGGCAGCATAATAATTATCAATGGCAAAGCTAGGATTAATAATAAAATTAATTTGGCTTTTGACAGGCTTGATATTTTTATCACTGAGCCCATGCCTAGAGGCATTTTAAACCCTGCACCACCTGCTTGTGCAAAGGGGTTGTTAAAGTCTGGTTGTGTCCTTTGGTTTTTATCAATGACTTCGCCTTCGATGACTTTATCTGCTTCGCACGCTCGCGAGAGTTGGTCAATTAACATAAAAGAGACACTGGGAATTTCACCAGTGATGGTTATTTCATGTTGACCTAGGGTTAAAACGGATGCTTTTTCGCAGGGACCAATGAGTCGGTACTCTAAGTCTGAAATTTGTTCAATGCTGCCAAACTGATGCCAGCCATTAAAGAAATCCTCTACGTGTTGAGTTGGATCTTGGTGTATTGTTATGGTAAGAGTTTTGTTCAAAATAAATAATCTTTATGAAAACTTTAAAATTGGGGTTGTTAGCTAAAATTCAATGGTGATGTTATGATACAATAGTTAAATGATTATCAAGGTTCAAAATATTGCAGACTGTGTTAAGTTAATCGTTGCTAAAACAGGCAATAAACTTAGCATTGGTACACCACTTGGCATAGGCAAACCCAATCCATTGGTCAATGCTGTTTGGCAATTAGCAAAAAATGATTCTTCTTTAAGGTTGGAGCTTTTTACCGCGTTGTCTTTGCAAGTTCCCAAAGGTAAATCATTGCTTGAAAGACGTTTTTTAGAGCCATTTACCGATAGGTTGTTTCCGAACTACCCCGATTTGGATTATATCGACGACCTCAAGTGTAATACAGTCCCTAAAAACATGAAGGTGACGGAGTTTTACATGCAATCAGGAAAAATGTTGCATTCCAAAACCGCTCAAATGAGTTATACCAGCAGTAATTATACCCATGCCATGCGGGATATGTTAGACAAGGGCATGAATGTTTTGATGCAAATGGTGGCAGTCAAACAAACGGAAAACGGCCCTATTTATTCACTGAGTTGTAACACCGACTTAACTCTGGATATGGATCCAATTTGCCAAAGAAAACAGATAAAAAGACCATTGGTGGTCGCTATGGTTAATCCTTATTTGCCCTTTATGGGTGGCAAGGCACAAGTGGATGAATCTTTTTTTGATATTGTTTTGGATGATGAGTCGCTCTACTTTGAACCTTTTATGACACCACGAGCCAGTGTTAATACAACCGATTATTCCATTGGTTTATTGACCAGCAGTTTAATAAAAGACGAGGGCACTTTGCAAGTTGGGATTGGTTCCTTGGGTGATGCGTTGATTTATTGCACTAAACTACGCCACGCTCATAACCAAGACTATTTAGATTTAATAGATAAAGCACAGATAAAAACTAAATTTTTTGATGTTATTAAGTCAGTTGGGTCATTGTCCGTCTTTAAAAAGGGTTTGTATGCTGCCAGTGAAATGTTTGTCGAAGGTTTTGCACATTTATTTGATGCTGGAATTTTAAAACGCAAAGTTTATGGTGATGCACAAATACAGCAATTGCTCAATCAGGGAATATTTACCGAAACAATCCCTGAAAATATCATTGAAATACTGCTGCAGCATGAAGTCATTGATGAGGTCTTAACAAAAAGGCAATTTAAACGTTTGCAGTATTTGGGAATTCTAAAGGCTGGATTGAGTCTTGTGAAAGGCAAAATTAAAGATCAAACGGGTAAAAAATATTCAACAAATTTGACTAAGTATAAAAATATACAAGCAATTCAAAGCAGATGCTTAGGCGAAAAGTTAAAACAGGGCGTGTTATTGCATGGTGGGTTTTTCTTGGGTTCTGGCTGGTTTTATCAATGGCTTCGTGACTTAAGTGACAAAAACCGTGCTATGTTTCAAATGACTTCGGTGGGTCAGGTCAATGAACTGTATGGAAATGAAGCGTTAGATCGTGTGCAAAGAATTAAAGCACGTTTTATTAATACCTGCATGAAAGTGGATGTGCTTGGTGCAGCAGCCTCGGATACTTTGGATAATAACCAAGTGGTTAGCGGTGTTGGAGGTCAATACAATTTTGTCGCCATGGCACATGCCTTAGAAGATTCGCGCTCTATACTTATGTTACGCAGCACCCATCAAGGCAAGAACGGACTCGAAAGCAATATCGTTTGGAAATACACTTATTGCACCATTCCACGCCATTTGCGTGACATTGTTGTCACCGAATACGGCATAGCTGATTTACGAGGGCAAAGCGATGAAGAGTGCATCAAACGCATGATTTGTATTGCCGATTCTCAATTTCAACAAGAGTTAAGGCAAACAGCAATACGTTATAATAAACTAGGCAGTCACTGGCAAATACCAAAACAATTTACCAATAACTTTGCAGAAAACCTCAACACAACATTTAATCAGTTTCGCAAACAAGGCTACTTTCCTCATTATCCCTTTGGCAGTGATTTTACCGAAATTGAGTTGCACTTAGTCAAGGCACTCACCTACCTAAAATCCAATACCAAGACCACTATGGCTAAGATAAAATTGCTCGCCAAGGCGTATTTTAATAAAGCAGATGAAGAAACAATGAAACCCTATTTGCAACGAATGAATTTGTTGAAAACAGAAACTAGAGAAGAAAAAATCAGTAATAAACTACTTGGTTATGCATTATTAAAAACACTATGAAATACTTAAAATTTACACCATTGATTTTTTTCGCTTTACTAACGTCTTGTGCAAATCATAAGATTGATGACTCATCCTTCATACTCGCTTTTGGCTCTTGCAATAACAACAAAATAGAAAAGAATCTTTGGCAGGAAATCAATCAAAATAATCCTGATGTTTGGGTTTGGGGTGGGGATATTATTTATGCTGATAATCCCGATAATGACATGAATATTATCCGTGATGATTATGAAAAACTAAAAAACAGTGCAGCTTACACAAAATTTAGATTGGATAATACCATAATTGGGTCATGGGATGATCACGATTATGGGTTAAATGATGGCGGTGTTGAGTTTGAAAAAAAAGAGCTGTCACAGCAGTTGTTTTTGGATTTTATGGATGTGCCGAAAGATGATGCACGTAGAAAACAAAAAGGCGTTTACAGTAGCCATGATTATGCGGTTGGTCGGTATAAAATTAAGATAATAATTTTGGATACCCGTTATTTTCGCAGTCATTTAAGCAAAAACCCACACCCCACAAAAACTCAACGCTATATTCCAAACAGCTATGGTGATGGAACCATGCTTGGAACAGCTCAGTGGAACTGGCTTGCTGCTCAATTAACCCAATCGCAAGCAGACTTTAATGTTATTTTGAGCAGTATTCAGGTTTTGTCGCCTTATCATGGATTTGAAAAATGGGCTAATATGCCACACGAACTTGATAAGTTAGAATCACTAATTATGAGTTCTCAGGCAAAAAATGTCATTTTACTTTCTGGTGATAGACACATCTCTGAAATAGCCAAGAAAAATATCGAAGGATTGAATTATCCATTAATAGACTTTACATCCAGTGGTCTAAACCGTGCCTTAAATTTCGAAAAAATCGAACCCAACCCTTATCGAGTAGGAAGCAATATTGTGCAGGATAGTTTTGGATTATTGCGTTTTGATTTTATTCATCATCGCGTAGTGATGGAAATTAGAGGAGAACATAATAAGCTATTCAAACGGTTTGAACAGATTTATTAGAGCTCATATCTTAGTAATACTCTAACACTAAACCTAAACCACATCATTCTAAATAAAAAAACCAAAATATCATTGACCGAATGGTCAGTCAGGAGTAGTATTGACATTTTTAATTAAACTAAAAGTGATGAAGGCTAAAAAATTAGTCTAATTCTATCCGCCTTTGCAAGAAAAAACAAATATTCTTACGCATGCAATAGGGGTTGGGGGTCGTTTTCGAGTCGAATCAATCATTGCTTATGTTGTGATGGGTTGGATTATTCTCTTTGCTTATAAATCTTTAGCAGAGAACCTTCAATGTGATGGCATGTATTGGTTAATTGCCAGCACATGTCATTTTCTATCCATTTATTACTCAGTATAAATTATGTTAACTAATAAAGAAAAAATATTAAATGCTTCATTTAAGTTATTTGCAGATAAAGGTTTTAGCCATGTTTCAATAGCAGGTATAGCAAAAGAATCAAAAGTAGCAAAAAGCTTAATTTTCCATCATTTTTCCAATAAAGCTGAGTTATGGGAAGAGGTTAAAGAACGGGCGTTTTCCAGTTATGCTTCAAAACAAATGGATTTGTTTTCAAAGGCTCAAGACCCTGTTGAATTGGTATCAGAAACGATTCGCAGCTATTTTAAATTTTTATCGCAAAACCCCGATATTTTAAGACTGTATTCGTGGAGTAATTTAGAAAATGATGGCAGTTGCGGCAAGTTTGATAAACCCTTAATCGAAAACGGAACCCGTTTGATTAAACAAGCACAAGAGGCAGGTGTGTTTCGTAGGGATTTTGAACCAGTTAATTTAATTGTGACCTTTATTGGAACAGTCAACTCCTATTTAAATGCACAATCACATTTTAGCCAATGGTCTGAGGATTTATACAGTAAAAACTCAAAATTTTTAGAAGATTATATTGGTTTTATTATTAATGGAGTAAAAGCATGAAAAATTTATTGGTTAATTTATTCTCCATTGTCCTGTTATCGGCTTGTGTAGGCAATGCGGCATCGGATAAGAGCGTTGAATTGGAAGTTTTAGTCAAAAGCAAAGAAATAGTTGCCAAAGATATTACTCGATTGCATGAAATACCCACAGTTATAATCGCTAAAGAATGCGCTAATTTGTCTTTTTTATTGTCTGGAACAATTGATAAGGTTTTGGTTAAAATCGGTGAAAAGGTCGAAAAAGGTCAAATATTGCTTAGTTTATACAACCCAAATTTAGATCCGTCTATTGCCAACAATTTAGCCCAATTAGAATCCATCAAAGTTCAAATCTCACAGGCTCAACGTGATTTGTTAAATTTGAAAGAATTAAGGAAAAAAAAATCCACCAGTCGAACGGCTTATGAACACAAAGAAACAGAATTAAAAAATCTGCAAGCAAAAGAAAAAGCCATAAAGGCACAAATTGATTTAGCTCATGCCAATCAACAAGAATCATTGCTGCGAGCACCATTTGATGGGGTTGTTGTTTCCATAACTAAGCAAGTAGGTGAATTTGTGTCTATTGGTCAAATTGTGGCTGTCATCAATCAGCCAAATATTGGAGAAATTGAAGTCAATATAAGCAAACAATTGCATAATGGTTTGCAATTAAATCAAGAAATAACAGGCACTTATGAAAATAAAACGGTAAAACTGCGTATAACAGAATTATCCAAAGCCGCTGATAGTATTTCTCACTTAATGAAAGTAGTTTTAGAGCTTGAACAAGTAGCAAGTGATAAGATAGGGCAAGAATTAATTGTTCAGTTTCCACAAATTTATAAAAACGTGTACCAACTCCCGCTTGAAAGTGTTATTGATGATGGAATTAACAAACCCTATATTTTTATAGCCAAAGATAATATTGCTCAAAAAAGTTACATCAAACCTCTATACATAACTAAAGGGATGATTGTTTTTACCAGTCCTGATGGCATTAGTGACCCTGTGGTTATTAAGGGTCAAAGTAAATTGTCTACAGGCATGAGGTTGCAACAAAACTAATGGATTTAATAAATTTATTGGTGCATCAAAAACGCCTTATTTTAACCACAGCTATTTTACTTGCCATTGCAGGAATTTCTGCGTGGTTCAATATGAATAGGCAAGAAGACCCTTTTTTCCCTTATCGTAACGGCTTTGTTCTTACTCAATACCCTGGTGCAAGTGTTGAAGACATCGAAAATTTAGTGTTAGAACCTTTAGAACAAGAAATTGCTCAAGTTGAAGAAGTGGGTGAGATTCAAGGCATCGCCCGTGCAGGTTTTGCACAAGTGACAATCAAGATGAAAGAGTATATTTATGATACCAATACGGGTTGGAATAACATAAGAGATGCCATTGACCGAGCGAAAGTTAAGTTTCCATCAGGTGTGCTTAATCCAGTGCTAAATGACAGAATCATTGACACTCCTTTAGTGGTTTATGGCATTACTGGTTCAAATGACATCATGCACATGCGTTGGGTTGCAGAAGAATTGAAAAAGAAATTATTATCTGTTCCTGAACTTTCAAAAATTCGCTTTTATGCACAAGCCGAAGAAGAAATATCAATTGAGCCTTATTCGGATGTTTTAAAGAGTTTGGGTATTGATGGCAGTTATTTGGTTTCCCAAATTAATAATAAAACCGATGTGGTACCGTTGCAATCGTTGCAATCAGACACGCGCCAATTTATTTTAAACGCAAAAACTCAATACCAAAGCATCGACGAAATAAAATCAACTTTGATTACCTTGCCTGATGGCACAACTCTGCCTTTGCAGATCCTAGCAAAGGTGAAGTATGGAGCAAAGTTAGATGCCACTTCCGTGTTTTGGCTGGATGGTAAACGTGCAATAGGTATTGGTATGTTTGTGCCGGTTAATCAGCTCAATGTGGTGGCTTTTGGTAAGAAAATTCGTCAATACATGCAAGAAATGGATAAGCAGTTTCCAGGAGTTAGCATAAAACCCTTGTTTTTTCAGCCCGATAGAGTCTCTAAACGCATTTCAGAATTGGGAAACTCCTTATTAATGGGCATGGTATTGGTGACATTGGTGTTAACTTTTTTCTTAGGTTTACGTCCAGGATTGGTTGTTGCCAGCGTGATTCCATTGGTGACCTTTACGGGACTGGCAATTTACAATTTTACAGGCAATGTTCTGCATCAAATGGCAATTTCAGGCATGGTTATTGCTTTGGGAATGCTGGTGGACAATGCTATTGTTATGGTCGAAAACATTCAATACTACATTGACAAAGGCATGCGTAAATCAGATGCGTCAATTAAAGCAGTCAAACAACTGGCATTTTCCCTTTTTTCTGCCACGGGTACAACTTTAGCAGCCTTTATCCCGATGTTAATGGCAAAAGGCAATACAGGTGATTTCACAGGAGCCATTCCTGTTGTTATTATGTTAACAATCACCATTAGCTATATTTATTCTATCTTTGTTACGCCTGCTTTTTCGCATTTATTTTTAAAGCCATCAGTTCACTCAAGTCAATCTCGCATCATGATAATGGGAAAAACATTTGGGCAAATTGCGACGAATAGACCCATTGTTGTTTTGTTGGTTTCTGCTGTTTTTATCACCATTTCAATGGTGTTGTTTCAATTTGTTAAAAAAGATTTTTTCCCAAGCACGGACAGAAATCAAATTATTGTAGATTTAACCTTTGCAGAAGGAACTCACCTACGCCATAACACCAAAATAGCACGAGAATTATCTCTTGAGATTCTCAAGCAACCCCATGTCCGACATGCCTATACTTTTAGTGGTAATTCTGGGCCTAATTTTTATTATAATTTAGTCGAGAAACCTCGGTCACCCAATCTATCTCGAATCGATGTGGAGTTAGATGATGCCAACAATGCTGCTGGTTTTATTAATTGGATAAACGACTCAATTAAACCACTTTACCCAAATCTTGAAATTATTGCCAAACGACTGGGGCAGGGGCCACCAGTAACAGCTCCGATTGAAATTAAAGTTTTTGCTAAAGACAGAGAGTTATTAAGCCAAACTATCCACCAGGTTCAAGAGTTGATAGTCAAAACTCAAGGAACACGAGATGTTCGCAATAACTTAGGAGTCGGCCTACCGAGTTACCGTTTGGATTTTAAGGATAAAATGCTTAATCAATACAACATAACTCGCAAACAAGTGGCGCAGTCAATTGGTTTGGCAACAGGTGGATTAATTATTGGGCAATACCGTCAATCCGATAATCCAGTAAATATCGTCTTACGAAATGAGGAAGGTCTGGACTTTGCCATTAACCAATTAGAAAATATCCAACTGCACTTAAAGGGGCAAGTAATCTCAGTTAGCGATTTAGTCGATGTGCAGTTAGAATGGTTGCCCGCAGCCATTCACCACTATGATTTACAACGCACCGCATCAATTTTTTCAGAAATTCAAGATGGAACTACTTATGAAGGAGTATTACAGCACCTGACACCGAAAATTAAAGCATTAAATATGCCATCAGGGGTGTCCATTCAAATAGCTGGAACAACGGTAGAATCAAGTAAAGCCAATAAGTCTTTGGGAGCCGCTGTACCCATAGGGATGATTTTATTGTTGATGTTTTTATTGATAGAATTTAACTCATTTATCAAGGTTGGTATCATTCTTATCACCATTCCACTGGCATTTGCGGGCGTTCCCATTGGACTGTTATTAACCAACACCACTTTTGGTTTTACTTCAATACTCGGTGTTTTGGCATTAATCGGTATTGTTGTCAATAACGCTATCGTATTGCTGGACTTAATCCAAAAAAACCTAGACAAAGCCATAGAATTTAATCAAGCCATCATCAATGCCGTGCAAAGAAGAGCAAGGCCTATACTGCTAACAACCATCACAACCGTTGCGGGATTATTCCCCCTGGTCATAACCAAAAGCACCTTATGGCCCCCTCTTGCATGGACAATTATATCTGGATTACTGGTTTCCACCTTTATGAGTCTACTCGTAGTGCCTGCGATGTATCGGTTATTGCTTAAACGCAAAGAATGTAGGGCAATAGGGTAAAGTGATACCAAAAAAGTTGCAATTGGTGGAAAAATAAGAAGTCCTCATTTCTGCGTTGCAGCCTTTATTGATACATAAATCGACAAGGCAAGATTTGCCTTGTCGATTGATAATAGGATTTATTCAAAACCATCCTTAAAGAATGCAAAATTGATAGTTGTTTGAGTTGAAGCACTTCCATTATAAGTCGATAAATCAGTTGGATCTGTCATCGTTGCGGAGGCAGTGTTGTTAATCGTACCCCCAGCGTCAATATCGGATTGCAATACGGTATAGGTGTAATCAGTACAGGTTGCTGTGCTATTTGGTGGTAAGGCTGTTGGTGTACACGTCAATGCACCAACCATTGAATCAGTTACGACTAAAGTATCTAATACCACGCCGCCAGTATTTTCAATGCTAACACTGTATGTGATTACGTCATTGACATCAGCCTCCCCAGGAAACCCGTTGTCAGTTGTAAGTACAGCTGTTTTATAAACGGAAATTTCAGGTACTGCAGATGCACAACTTTGCACTTTTACATCATCAATATACCAGCCTTCTCGTCCGACAGAAGCATCAGAACCTAACCGGAATCTGAATCTGACGGTTTGTCCAGCGAAGTTGTCAATATCAACGACTGAATTGAGGTAGTCTTGCGGATCACCACACCAGCCATCAATGCCTCCAAGCCCACTAACTGAGCCTGTGTAAGAATCTGTTAACATTTTTGAGGCAGGAATGGGCGACCATGATGCTCCATTATCTGTTGATATTTCAAGTGTTCCACCATCCCAACATTGTGTTGCATTTCTTGATTCCATTTCTTGATAGTTCCAAAATTGTAAGGTTAAGGTGCTGTTACCAGCAGGCAGTGTAATTTGTGGAGAAATAAGTTCTTGATCACTCACGGTTGCGGGGTCTAAAGCATGAAACGAGCTGCTTCCATTGTGAGGTCTGGCTGTTGATAGTTGCCACGTGTTGCCTGTTCCTTGAGAACTCCAACCACCAGTACCACTTTCAAAATCAATAGAGTAACTATTTATTGTATCAAAACCAGCAGCACAATCACCTGGGGCAGGTTGTGTTGTAAAGGCAAATGCCGCAGAGACAACACTGTCACCACAGGCATTGGTTGCTGTTACTCGCCAATAATAAGTGGAATTTGAGTTTAAGTCACTGGAAATCGAGGTGGCATTGGCTGTTGTAGTTTTGGATTCGACAATTTGGCTGAAAGCAGAATCTGTTGCTAATTCAAATAAATAGGATTCTGAATTGTTTCCTGTCCAAGTAAAATCTGGACGGAATACTTGATTAATCGCATTATTTGCAGGCAAGGTAAGTGTTGGTTGGTCGGCAACGGCATCAAAAACCGTGAGTGTTACCGTTTTTGTTTTATCGGTAGTGCCTGTTGCTGTTCCATTAATGTCAATGGGGTAAATGCCAGCACTTATTGCAGCCGTGTTGCTAATGGTTAGATTGGTCGTGCCAGGCAAGGTCATCACGGGATTTGACGAAAAGTTTGCTGTTGAACCTAGAGGTTGGCCTGTTGTTGTTAGGCTAACGGGGCTGTTGAAAAGGGCAATAGAGCCTACATTAACTTGAAAAACAGCATCATCTGCGGTACAAATACTCTGCTTACTTGGTGTAGTTGATAAATAAAATCCGGGTGTTCCGCATTCGTCAAATTTAAAGGCACCAATGCGAGTTTGCCACCCTGCAGAAGAGGAAGTGACATAGTATTCATTCACATACCAAAAAGTACAGTCATCAACAGGGTCTATGTTTAAAGAAGTGTAATCACCCCAACGTTGAGAACCCGTTTGCGAACCACCTCCATCAACTATAGAGCCTTCGCCTTGAGTCATTTGCCCTAAGGGGTCACCCGCGAGTCGTCCAGTATACCAAAGACTTGGAAATACTGTTGAACTTGTGGCACTATAGCCTAGGGCAATATTGCCTTCGCCATCCATCGCTGCAGATGCCATCCAGCGATCAGTACCATCGGTAACCCCTGGGGCGTAGGTTCCTTCTTGGTAAACTAATGGAGACGAATTTGGGCTACGAATTTCCCACCAGCGAATGCCAGCAACACCTGTTTGAGCTTCTACTGATTGATTGGTTACCAAAGATTCATGTGTGCCAAAATTACGGTAAGCTAATCGGTGCAATGGTCTTTGTCTATAGGACTGAATATCTATTAAATTACTTGTGCCGGGTTGTGGTAGGCAATTTCTACCACCACCTGGGCAGGTAAATATCGTATCAAAAGGCGTGATAGGCAAAACATCAGTCAAGGTAAAACTTGAGTTGGCTGGCGTGTCAAAATCAATAACAAATTTCCATAAATTTAACGCATCTGAGGGAGCACTATAAGGCCCCCCATTGTCTTGCGTACCAACAAAATAGGCTGGAGCTCCAGCAGGAGGCATGGTGTCGCCATCTATATCGGCAGGCAATAAACCATCGCCAACGGTATAAGGGTTGGTTCTATCGGCAAAGAATGAAAGCATTCGTGGTGCTGCGACTCCATTAAGCATATCATCTTTGTTAATGGCATAAACACCCACACCTGAGTAGCTGCTGCCTGCAAATTCTCGAGTGCTGATTAAGTAAGCATTCGACCAAATTCCATATTTTGGGTAATCAGGAAAATTTCCACCCGTGGAAAAGGCCCAACGATAATAAGTCCCTGTTGGATCTTCTGTGGTCGAAAGAGCCACACAGTTGAAAAATTCGCCACCAACGGCACTAGAAGTAAATTGAGAAAGCAACCAACGGTCATTAATTTGGTCGTATAAAGCAATCGGGTCACCAGCATTTTGGTTTTCACAGGCGCCACCAAAGCCAGTCCATAATGTGTTATTGGCTGCGGCTGCCATGGCGGTTGTACCATCTTTATTGAAAATTTGAAAGTGCACATTGGTCATAACAACATAATGGTTTAAACCCACTGCACCAACAGGATCGGGCGGAGAAAACCCAGCCACATTTGGAATGCCATCAAAACTAGCAACGGGTGAAATGGTCTTAACACTTTTTGTTTCTTGAACTATTGAGTCAACATCTTGAACACCGTAAGTTTCTTTTTCAAAACCATTGGGGTCAATCATTAAACCGCCTTTTTGCATTTTGGCAAGTGGTGCTGCAGGTGCTATAAACTTTAATGGCGGTGATACATCAAAATGAGAAACAGGAATAATCCCTCTATTAGTCGCGGTTTCATAGGGCTGATTAGCAACTGAAATTGATGTGGATAACAGTAAAATCAGTCCTGTTATCAATACTCTAATTGGTGTTTTAACCATTGATAGTTCTCCTCACAAAATTTGAACTATACTTTATAACCTCAGTTGACTTAGAAATCAATAAGAAACCAGTTAAAATTTTTTATCAAATTCACACAAATCACTAATAATACATTCTTGGCAATTGGGTTTTCGGGCTTTGCAAGTGTACCTTCCGTGAAGAATAAGCCAGTGATGGGCATCCATCAGGTAGTCTTTAGGGATAAGGCGTAGGAGGCTTTTTTCAACTTGTACGACGTCCTTGCCGTGTGCAATTTTAGTGCGTTTTGAAACACGAAAAATGTGCGTGTCAACCGCCATAGTCGGCTGCCCAAATGCTGTATTAAGAATAACATTGGCAGTTTTACGACCCACTCCAGGCAAGGCTTCTAAATCCTTGCGGTTATCGGGAACAGTGGAATTGTGTTTATCAATAAGGATTTTACAGGTTTTTATCACATTCTTAGCCTTGGTATTAAACAAGCCTATGGTTTTGATATAATCTTTAAGTGTTTCCAAACCTAAATCATAAATTTGTTGTGGAGTATTTGCAACCTTATATAAACACGAAGTGGCTTTATTGACGCCTACATCAGTGGCTTGAGCTGATAAAATTACGGCAATAAGCAGTTCAAAAGGTGAAGAATATTCTAGTTCTGTGGTTGGATGGGGATTGATGCGTTTGAAACGTTCAAAAATTTCGATGCGTTTTTGTTTATTCATTTTTATGCTAAGACCTAAATCCCATTATAGAAAACAGGATTATAACATAACCATTTATCACACCTAGCAAGCCAATAAATCAAACAACAATCAAAGACAAATTTTTCAGCTTTATAGAAAACTTATGCGTTTACAAAGTGTAGAACTCTATTTTCTTATAATCCATTCTAATAGCTTGGTGGAAATACAGCTTCACGGTAAAATTTCACTATTGTTTATTAAACCCAAATTATGAGCCTAGCCAATTACGGAAAAAAACTACTAAAAGACGGTGAGCTTATTGCTGAACCTGTACTTTTGCATTCGCATGATTTTCATAAAATCTCACTACTGTCCCGTTAACTTTCAAAATATCGTCATTTGATTTGGATTCGATACTTTTATGTTAATCGGAATTCCTTCTAACAGAGGTATCAAGTCCCTTTTTTCAAATAAATTCAGCTGTAGAA
>Ga0256839_1004577_pt1 | contig 13401 bp, 10 predicted proteins | sample 354166metaG_FD_185968 | JGI IMG/M metagenome (GOLD analysis project Ga0256839, IMG submission 185968) | Hydrothermal vent microbial communities from Mid Atlantic Ridge, Atlantic Ocean - 354-166 | ecosystem: Environmental > Aquatic > Marine > Hydrothermal vents | place: Atlantic Ocean: Mid... | reverse complement strand
GGAGGGATGTCCGAACGGTAAGGAGCCGGTCTCGAAAACCGGTACGGCCTTTACGGCCTTCGGGGTTCGAATCCCCGTCCCTCCGCCACCTCCCGAGAAGGAAGAAGGGGCAGCTTCACGCTGCCCCTTTCCGTTCTTCCATCTCCGTGAGCGCGGCTCCCCCGAGCGGGGTTAGCTCATCTGGATGTCTTCCTCTTGGATGAGGCTTTCGAACTGCTGGAGGCGCCTTCGGAGGGGGCTGTGGGCCAGCTTCTCCAGCGCCTCCTTCTCAATCTGGCGGATGCGCTCGCGGCTTAGGTTGAACTGCTCCCCCACGCGCTCCAGGGTCATGGGCTGCTGGCCCTCGATGAGCCCGAAGCGCAGTTCCAGAATGCGCCGCTCCCTCTCGGTGAGCTGCTCCAGCGCCGCGTAGAGTTCCTCCACGGACAGCTCTTTGAGCGCGCGCTTCAGCGCGGAGTTCTCCGCGGTGCCGATGAAGTCGCCCAACATGCTGTCCTCTTCGTCGCCGACGGGCTCCTCGAACGAGCGGGTGTAGGGGGTGATCTTCTTGGCCCGCTCGATCTCCTCCTGAGGGACGCCCAGCATCTCGGCCAGCTGCGGGATGGAGGGCGGCACGCCGTGGTTTTGGACGTACTCCTCCTCGGCGCGGTGGATCTTGCGCATCAGCTCCAGCATGTGGGTGGGGATGCGAATCGTGCGGGCTTTGTCGGCGATGGCCCGGGTGATGGCCTGGCGAATCCACCAGGTGGCGTACGTGCTAAATTTGTACCCCTTCGTCCAGTCGAACTTCTCGATCGCCTTCATGAGCCCGATGTTCCCCTCTTGGATGAGGTCCAACAGGGGCAACCCCGAGCCCTTGTGGCGCTTGGCGATCGATACGACCAGACGGAGGTTGGCGACGGCGAGTTGATGGCGGGCCTCTTCGTCTCCGGCGGCCACCCGTTGGGCGAGTTCCACTTCTTGTTCGCGGGTGAGCAGCGGCACTCGACCGATCTCCTGCAAGTAGAGCTTGACCAGGTCCTCGGACGCGTTCGTCTCCATGAGGTGTTCATCCGCTCCTATCCCCGATTCGGCTCGGTCCGCTCCGTCCCTCGGGTCGGAAAAGAGCGCGGCGATCTCCGACCCCCCTCCGCCGTGATGCTCCATCTCCTCCTCGTCCTCCAATCCGATTGAGTAGTGATCTTGCATCTCCACCGTGGATCCCTTCCTGTTCTTGCCCTCCTGCACCGGTTGGTCCTTCCGGTCCGTTCACGGTCCGGAACGGGGTTGGCTGCAGCCCTTCATCCCCTACAGGGCACCCAAGAGGAGGTCTGCGGCGGGCGTGCCGCGCGCGGAGCGCAGCCGACTTGCTTCTCGGAGTCGATTTCAGGGGGAGTCCCTCTCCTCGAAAGAGAAAAGCCCTTGGGCCCCCGTATCGGGGATCAAGGACACGTTTCTCCAAGGAGTGCTGCCGCTTGTGACCTCTCTGGGTGATCAAGGACACCCTCTACTATAGCATGAAGACCCTTATTTGTCAACGGTTTGCTCCGATTCCGCCCTCTGCCGTATAATGACCGCATGCGGGGCAACGAGTTCTTTGCTCGATGGAGGGCTCGGCGTCGTCCCTCGCGCACGGTTTGGTATCAACTCTACGCCACCATACACCCGGAGACGTGTGAAGTCTGTCTCCATCATCACGGCCGCATCCTCGACCGAGCCGAGGGCGAGGGAACCCCTCCCCTCCACCCGGGATGCCGGTGTTCCCTTCTGGAGTTCCCCGGCAGCGAGCGGGAGTACTATCGGGAGCAGGAACGCCGGATGCGCGAACGCGCCCAAGCGGAGCTGCGCCGCCGACGCCTCTTCCGCGAGGGGGAAGAGGCCCTCGCCGCACGCAATTTTGAGGGGGCGCTCGCCCGCTTCCGCGAGAGCGTCCAGATCGACGTCTTCACCGCAGAGATCGAGCGCCTCTGCCGGGAGGGATCCGGCAAAGAGGCTCTGGAAGCCGCGCCCGAGGCGGCCCGAAAGCTTTGCGACCTCTTCCTGAAGGCCTACCGCTGGAAGCACGACCTCCCCAAGTACCGCCACATGCCCGAGCGGATGCGCCTCGAGCGCCGCGACCACGGGCTGCGGGTGATCCGCGAACTGTTTTCGCCCTTCGTAGACGACTCTGCGGGGTGATCGAGGTGTTCCGCCTCCGCCGCTCCGAGGGTCGAGCCGCGTTGCTCCTCGTGGCCGTGGTCCTTCTGGGGCTGGCGCTCGTTGAGGGCTTCTCCGACACCGGGGAGATCGTCCTGCCCGCGGAGTTCCAACGCGCGGATCCTCCGGAGCCCCTCGACCTCAATCGGGCCTCGTTCTCGGAGCTCTTGGCCCTTCCGGGGATCGGGCCTACGCGGGCGGAGCGGATTCTGCAATACCGCTGGGTGCACGGGCCGTTTCGCTCCCTGGAGGAGCTGCTCGAGGTGCCGGGGATCGGCCCCCGGCTCCTCGAGAGGCTGGGGGATCGGGTCACCGTCCGCTGACTCGGTGAAGAGGAGCGGACAAAGGGGTCCGCTTTGCCGCTCGGGGCGTAGGCGTGCTATACTCCCCAGCGTCAGTCGACTCCCGAACATCCGAGACCGAAAGCCGAGAACCGCTTAGGCAAGCGAGTGCGGAGCGGCGAACTCAGACAGGAGGGATAGGACGTGGGGGACGTACGAACCCTGTGCTTCGTCGGACATGCCGGATCGGGCAAGACCGCCTTGGCCGAGGCCATCCTGCAGTGGGGCGGCGCTCCCGCTGAGCTCGATAGCAGCCCCGAGGCCGAAGCGAGGGGCGGCTCCGTGGACCTCAACGTCGCCGGCTTCCAGAAGGGGGATCAGACCCTTTACATTTTGGACGCCCCCGGCTTCGGCGAGTTCATCGAGGAGAGCTACAAGGGCCTTCGGGCCGCCGAGACGGGCGTGCTCGTCGTAAACGCCGAGAAGGGCCCGGAGGTCCTCACCGAGAAGGCCTGGGACCTCATCCACGAGTATAAGAAGCCTGCATTGGCTTTAGTGCACCGCATGGACCTCCCCAACGCGAAGTTCGCGGAGATCCTCGAGGAGCTGAAGGAACAACTCGGCGGGAACTTCGCCCCCGTCCAGTGGCCCATCGTCCGGAACGGGCAATTCGTAGGCGTGGTGGACGTCCTCGAGCAGAAGGCCTTCTACTTCGACGGCAAGACGGGGGAGGTGCCCGGGGAGATCGCCGACGCGGTGGCCTCCGCCCGCGAGGCCTTAATCGAGGGGGTCGCCGAGGTGGACGAAGCGCTCATGGAGCGCTTCCTCGAGGATCAAGAGATCTCCACCGCAGAAATCCGAGCCGCGCTCAAGAAGGCCGTCCAGGAGCGCTCCGTCGTTCCGGTGCTCGCCACCTCCACCCAAGCTCCGAAGTCCATCGAGCTCTTCGTGACGTTCGTCCAAGAGGCCACGCCCTCCTTCGCCGACCTCGCCCAGACGACGGAGGGGCTGCGGGCGTTGACCTTCAACGTCTCCTCGGATCAGTACTTGGGCCTGATGGCCTACGTGAAGCTCTACGGCGGGACCCTGAAAGAGGGCGCGGAGATCGCAAACGTCAACCGGGGTTCGAAGGAGCGGGTGCGCGAGATCCTGCGGCCCATCGGCGAGAAACCCCAAAAGACCCCCGAGGTGGGCCCCGGCGAGATCGCCATCCTCACCAAGCTGGGGGAGTTCGCCTTGGGGGACACCTTCGCGGACCAAGAGGGCGTCGAGCCCCTCTCGCTGGGGGAGCTGCCGAAGCCCGTCTTCGCCCGGGCGATCGAGCCGCTCACCCAACAGGACGAGGAGAAGATGAGCTCCGCGCTCCGGGAGCTGGTGCTCACCAAGGCCACGCTCCGCTCCCACCGGGACGACGTCACCAAGGAGACGATCGTCTCCGGGATGGGGGACACCCAGCTTACGGTGCTCACGGAGCGCCTCAAGAACCGCTTCGGCGTGGGGGTCCGCCTCATCCGCCCGCTGGTGCCCTACAAGGAGACGGTCACCCAGACCGCCCAGGGGAACTACAAGCACAAGAAGCAGACGGGCGGACGGGGGCAGTACGGCGAGGTCCACTTGCGGGTGGAGCCCCTCCCGCGGGGCGGCGGGTTCGAGTTCGTGGACGAGATCAAGGGGGGTGTGATCCCCGGCCAGTTCATCCCTGCGGTGGAGAAGGGCGTCGTCGAGGCGATGCAGGAGGGCGTCTTCGGGTACCCGATGACGGACATCAAAGTGGCCGTCTTCTTCGGGAGCCACCACCCGGTGGACTCCTCGGAGATCGCCTTCAAGATCGCCGCCTCTCAAGCCTTCAAGATCGCTGTCCAGAACGACACGCCCGTGTTGTTGGAGCCCGTGATGAAGCTCACGGTGCTCACGCCCCGGGAGTTCACGGGGGACATCATGAGCAGCCTCTCGGGCAAGCGCGGGAAGATCCTGGGGATGGAGCCCGCGAGCGAGAAGTGGGAGCGCATCGAGGCCGAGGCGCCCCTGGCCGAGATCCAGGACTACGCGCTCGAGCTCAAGTCCATCACCCAGGGCCGGGCGACGCTCCAGATGGAGTTCGCGTATTATCAGCCCGTCACCAGCGACAAGCTCCGAGAGGAGCTGCTCAAGCGGGAGCAGCGTGAGGCCCCGACGCACTGAGATGAAAGCGCTGCGGGTGAAGACGAGCCGCGAGCAGGAGTTCATCGACATCACCCCGCAAGTGGAGCGGGCGGTGCGCGAGCTGGGCATCCCAGAGGGCGCGTGCTTGTTGTACGTCCCCCACACGACGGCGGGGATCACGATCAACGAGAACGCCGACCCCGCCGTCAAGGAAGACCTCTTAGACGCGCTGGTGCGCTTGGTGCCCGAGTCCCTAAGCTACAAGCATCTCGAGGGAAACGCCCATGCGCACATCCGGTCGAGTCTTTTGGGCCACTCCGTGCTCGTCCCCGTGGAGGACGGGAAGCTGAAGCTGGGAACGTGGCAGGGGGTGCTCTTCGGGGAGTTCGACGGGCCGCGGGAGCGCACGGTGTGGGTGATCCCGCTTCCCCGTGCTCCTGTCCCCGATTGAGCGGGATATCGGGCTGGGGGAGGAGGATTCGAACCTCCACTAACGGGTCCAGAGCCCGTCGTCCTGCCGTTAGACGATCCCCCAGGGTCTCATCGCCCTATCTTAGTTGGGGTTGCGGGCGTTGTCAACCGTGTCCGGTTCGGAGAGGGGAGAGGGGAGCCCCTCATCCCCTGCGGAACAGCTCACAGGCCCGTTCCAGATCGACGTTTCCCCCGCTGAGGACGACGCCGACGCGTTGCCCCTCTATCCCTAAGCGCCCGTGGAAGAGGGGGGCCAGCCCCAGCGCTCCGGTAGGCTCCACGACGATCTTGAGCCGCTCCCACAGGAACCGCATCGTACGTATCAACTCCGCATCGGAGGCGATGAGCATTCCGGCCGCCCACCTGCGGATGATCGAGAACGGAAGGGTGCCCAGGGAGGGGGTGCGGGCTCCGTCGGCAATCGTCTCGGGGGCCTCGATCCGCTGGAGCTCGCCCGTCTCCAGGGAGCGAACCCCGTCGGCGGCCCCTTCGGGTTCCACCCCGTACACACGGCATCGGGGGGAGAGGGCACGGGCACTTACGATCGATCCGCTGAGCAATCCCCCCCCTCCACAGGGGACCAGCAGGACGTCTAGCTCTCCCACTTCCTCGAAGAGCTCCCGGGCCACGGTGCCCTGTCCTGCGATGACGTGGGGGTGGTCGTAAGGGGGGATGAGTACTCGCCCTTCCTCCTCGACTTGCTGCCGGAGGAGGTCTTCCAGGGACTGAGCGGTCGGGTCGTAGAGCAACACCTCCGCCCCGTATCCCCGGGTAGCTTCCAGCTTGACCCGGGCCACCCCTTGAGGCATCACGATCCTCGTGGGGATCCCCAGGAGTCGGCCGCTGAGCGCGACCGCCTGCGCGTGGTTCCCGGAGGAGAAGGCCACCACTCCCCTCCGCCGCTGGTCTGGGTTCAGACGGCTGAGCGCGTTGTACGCTCCCCGGAACTTAAACGCCCCCATGCGCTGGAAGTTCTCGCACTTCAAGAAGACCTCGTTCCCGCAGAGTTCGTTGAGGGTACGGGAGGTCAGCACGGGGGTGCGATGCGCCACGCCTTGGAGGCGCTGCGCGGCCTCTTCCACGTCCGCGAACGTCACCGTCGACTGCCGCGATTCCATGCCGGTGCTCATGGTACTGTAAGGTATCCCATCGGCCGAGAGCATGCAAACCCTCAATCGTTCTCGTACAATCCCCTCGGCGTGCGGGGCTCAGGCCCGCTGGGAGGCGGCGGATACGCAAACCATGGCCATCATCACCGCAGAGCGGCTGGTGAAGCGCTACGGCGCGGAGAAGGTCTTAGAGGGCGTCTCCCTCACGATCGCCCGCGGGGACCGCATCGCGCTCATCGGCCCCAACGGCTGCGGGAAGTCCACCCTCTTGAAGGTCCTCGTCGGACTAGAGGAGCCCACCGACGGGCGGCTCCACCGCGCCCGCGGCGTGCGCATCGGGTACCTCGCCCAGGAGCCCCGCCTCCGGAGCGGGCGGACCCTCCTGGCCGAGATGCTCGAAGCCCGCCGCGAGGTCCGCGAACTCCAAGAGGCCTTGCGCGACCTCGAGCAGAAGATGGCCGAAGACGCCCGGGAAGACCTGCTCCACCGATACGACGAGCTGCTGGAGCGCTACCGCGCGCTGGGGGGGTACGAGTACGAGAGCGAGGTCCACAAGGTGCTGGCGGGATTGGGCTTCTCCCCCGAGGACGAACAGAAGACCGTGGAGCACCTCAGCGGGGGCCAGCGGGCCCGCGCCGCCCTGGCGAAGCTCCTCCTAGAGGAGCCCGACCTGCTGCTGCTGGACGAACCCACCAATCACCTAGACCTCCAGGCCCTCGAGTGGCTCGAGGAGTACCTGCAGGGGTGGAAGGGCGGCTTCGTGATCGCCTCCCACGATCGCTTCCTCATCGACAGGCTGGCCCGGCGCATCTGGGAGCTGGAGGCGGGGCGGTTGACAGAGTACCCGGGGAACTACTCGAAGTATTTGCGGATCAAGCGCGAACGAACGGAGCACCAACGCAAGCGCTATGAGGAGCAGCAGAAGCTGATCCGGCGCACGGAGGAGTTCATCCGCCGGAACATCGCGGGCGGACGCTTCCGCGAGGCCCAAGCGAAGGCCCGGCGCAAGATGCTCGAACGCCTGGAGAGGGTCGAGCCCCCCCGGGAGATCAAGACGATCCACTTCACCATCCCCGTGGAGTCCCCCAGCGGGCGCGAGGTCCTCCGGCTGAAGGACCTCGTCGTGGGATACCCTCCCGACCGGGTGCTCTTCCGCGTGCCCGGCGAGGTTTGGGTGCGGCGGGGCGAGCGGGTGGCGCTCCTCGGCCCCAACGGGACGGGCAAAACGACCTTCCTTCGGGTCCTCGTCGGGGAGCTCTCCCCCCTGGGCGGGGAATTCCGTCTAGGGCACAACGTCCGGATCGGGTACTACCGCCAGATCCACTGGGAGGCGCTCGACGGGCGGCTCACCGTGCTGCAAGCCCTTATGAACGAGAAGCACCAGACGATCTCCGAGGCCCGCGACTTCCTGGGGCAGTTCCTCTTCTCCGGCGACGACGTCTACAAGCGCCTCGACGAGCTTTCGGGAGGGGAGCGCAGCCGCGTCGCGCTGGCGCAGCTGGCCCAGCTCGGCGGGAACTTCCTCCTGCTGGACGAGCCGACCAACCACCTGGACATCGCCTCCCGCGAGGTTCTCCAGGAGGCCCTGCGGCGATACGAGGGGACGATCCTCTTCGTCTCGCACGATCGCTACCTCATCCAAGACCTGGCGACCCAGGTCTGGGAGGTACACAACGGCGTCTGTCGCGTCTACCCTGGGGACTACGCTTATTACCGTCGCCGACGCGCGGAGGAAGCAACGGGAGAGGCGCGGATAGAAGCGGAAACAGAGACGGAGACGGAGACGAAGACGGGGACGAGGAGGGCGAAACGCCCCTCTTCGCCCTCCTCGCCGGAGTCGAGGGAGGATCCCGAGCGAAGGGAGCAACAGAGACGCCTGCGAGAGTTGCGGAGGCGCGAGGACGAACTCTTGGAGCGCGTGACCGCGCTGGAGGAGGCCCTCCGATCGCTGGAGGAGGCGCTGGCAGAGGCGAGTTACGCCGGCGACGCAGATCGCCTGCCATCGCTCAACGCGTCGTTCCAGGAGACCCGGCAGGAGTTGGAAGCATGCTACCGGGAGTGGGATGAGACGGTTCAAGAAAGGGAACGCCTCGAGGCGGTCCTCGAGCGCTCTTCCCCGGCGAGGAAGTAGGAAGCGGGGGCTATCCGGGGGAGCTCCGTGGCTCCTCGGCGGGCTGTTGGCCCTCGGACTCGGATTGGGATGGGCTTGCGGTGCTCTGCAGGGCTGGGCCCAGCAGCGGGTGCCGGAAGAGGAAGAGGAGCCCACCGTGACCCCGCGCTTACGACCGCTTCTTCTCCAGAGCGAGGCGGACGGCCTGCTGGTCGGGCTAGACTTGCGGCTCGATCTGCAGTTGCCTCGTTGGGGGGGGTGGACGGTGGAGTCCGGGGGCCTGTTGGGCCTGGAGAGTCGGCGGCTGCGATTCCGCACGAGCTTGGGATGGGCCGAGGTCGTAAGGATCTCCTACGGGGACTGGCCTCGCAGCCGGGTCCTGGGACGCCAGGGCGAGGTCGGAGCTCACCTCACCGCCGACTTGGTAGCTCTAGCTCGGGTCCTCACCGGACCCCGGCAAGGGCTGCTTGACCGGGTGCTAGAGCGCAGCGAACTCCAGGGGACGGGGTTCTGGGGGCGGCTGTGGCCGGGACCGGATGAGGGAGCAGGCCCCCCCGTGCGCTACTTCCACCTCAAGGGGTTCCTCCATTGGCCCCTGCCGGGCGGGGCCGTATGGGAGAGTCGGGGGGAGTTCCTCTACGGGCAGCCCCTGCTCGACCCCCAACGAGCGTTTCAGACCTTCTTTAGCGCGGCGGAGCTGCGATGGGGAGAGGCAGCGCTGCGCGTCCGCCTGGGGGAGCTGGCCAACCCCGCGGAGCTGGCCGGCTTCCGCTTCCGCCTCGGTCTGCGGAGCTACCCGGACCCCATCGCCGGGGAGCGGTTCTTGATCGCCTCGTTGGAGCGCCGCTTCGACGTCCTGGAAGCCTTCCTGGGGGCTCTAGACGTCACCGCCTTGCTGGGGCCCGACCGAGGGTGGATCCCCGTCTACCTCCGTGTGAGCACGACGCTCTTCTTCGAGGGGGGAGCGGTTTGGGGACGCGAGAGACACATCCTCTTCGGTTGGGGGATCGTCCTCTCGTTCCCTGACCTCGACGTCGACGTGGGCGTGGGCGTCAATCGCGCAGGGGAGCTGCGCTTCCGGTTTCAAGCGGGCGTCCTCCCGTGAGCCCGCGAGCGAGCCTCCGTCCGGTTCGGGGACCGGGCCCAGAGCCGAATCGCTATGTGAAGGTAGGGTAGGGTAGGCCCTGCACGACGCACTCGACCGTGGAGGAGGGGAGGAGCAGGGATGCGGTTCAACGGGAACGAGAAGGAGAAGGAGAACGGGCCGGGGGAGGCCGGCAGGGGATTGGGACTGCTGGTGGCGCTCCTCCTGCTATCCTTAGGAACAGGCGCGTTGGGAGCTCCGGAGCGGGCTGAGCCCCGGACGGGCTGGTGGGTCGAGGAAGGGGAACGCTTGCGGGTCGTCTATCCCCGCGGAGGGGAAGCAGCGGCCCGGTGGGTAGCGGACGTAGCAGAACAGGCGTACGCCTTTTGGGCCGAACGCCTCGGTCCCCTTCCCGAAGGGGAGCGGATCGCGCTGGTGATAGGCGATCCCCGGGAAGGGGAAGGACCGAGGCAGACGCTGGACCTGCTCCCGCACCTGGTGCTCCGTCTCAACCGTCCGTGGGAGGTCCCGCGCTTGCCGTGGGAAGCGCCTTGGGAGCCGGAACGGGCCCTCTGGGAAGGCGTGGGGAAGCTCGTCCACCTCGCCCGCGTGGAGGGGGTCGCCCGGGAGCTGCGCGGCGTGGTGGGACGACTCATCTCCCCCGGACGACTGCAACCGTTGTGGCTCCAGGAGGGCCTTCCGTACGTCCTGGCGGCCGAGCGCTGGGGGGAGGATCCGCTGGCCGTACTGGCCGTCGAGGCGGCGGCGCGTTCCGATCGGTTCCCCACGTTGGCCGAGCTGAGCTTTCCCCTTGCCACCCTCCCCCGGCAGCGCGAGGTAGCGCGCGCCCTCGGGGGAGCCTTTCTGCGGGAGCTGCAGCGGCGGTATGGACCGGATCTCCTCCCGCGTCTACACCGACTCTTCGCCCGCGGGGACCCCGCCGCGCTGGTGGGCCAAGCCCTAGAGGTCCTCACCGGCCGCCGCGCCGAAGCGCTCTACGCCGAGTTTCAGGAGCGGATGCGAACGAGCGCGTCCTCGAAGCCCGCAGGCTCAGAGGTCGATACCCCCCCCGGGGAGCCGTATGGGCTCAGCTGGAACCCCCTCGGAGAGACGGTGGTGTACGAGCATCGAGATCCCCAAGGGGGAAGAGAACTCCGCTGGATTCGAGACGACGGCACGGGGGACGAGCGTTTGCTGGCTTGCCCCTGCTTTTCCCCAGTCTGGCTCGATGCGACGACGATCGCTTACGTGAAGGGGACGGCGGGCTCAGCGGAAGCCCCCTCCGGAGACGTATACCTCTACGACGTCCTGCAGGCCCGAGAGCGACGCATCACCCAAGGGGAGCGCGTCTATGCCCTGGCTGCTTTCCCCGACGGTCGGCGGCTGCTCTGGGCCCGCAACGAGGAGGGCGGACGGTCGTCTTTGGTCGTGTTCGACCTGCGGCGCCGAAGTCGATGGATCGTCCGGGAGTTCGATCCGACCCGTCGTGTCCACTCGTTGGCCGTCTCCCCCGATGGGAGACGAGGGGTCGTGGCGTTGTGGACGGCGGGGGAGGGCGTGGACCTCTACCTCGTGTCCCTCGACCCCGAGGGCGCAGAGGGGGAAGGGGGATGGGAGTCCCTCACCCGGGATCCCTTCCGAGACCTCGATCCCGCTTTCAGCCCGGACGGACGGTTTGTCCTCTTCAGCAGCGATCGCACCGGCAGGTTCGAGCTCCACGCGTATGAGCTCTCCACCCGTCTCGTCCGCAGGGTCCCCCTCCCGGATCTGGGGGTCTTCGATCCGACCGTCGCCCCGGAGGGGACGCGGATCGCTTACATCGGCTACACGCCGAGAGGGCTGCGGTTGCGCTTCCTCCCCCTGCCCCCGGAGGGTCTGGGCCTTGCAGTCCCGGTAGGGCCCTCTCGTGAGGGGGAACGGGAGGACGATCGAGCGCTCCGGCCCGATTCCTCTCCCTTGAAGCAGGAGGTCGGTGACGAGGGACGAGGACGACGTCGCCCGTACGATCCGGCTCCGGACCTGCTGCCGACGTATTGGATCCCCCTTGGGGCTGAAGGGCGAGTGGGGCTGATGACCCGCGGAGCGGACCTCCTCGGGGGGCACCGCTATCGCCTCACCCTGGGACTGGGGGTGGACCCCTGGGAGGTCTTCGCGGACCTCGTCTACAGGAATGCCACCCTTCCAGCCCCGACGATCCGTATAGAGACCACGATCAGCCCGGTGCGCCAGCGCCAGCAGGTCGTGTTGGAGGTTCCCATCCGCCGGGGCCCCTTCCTGCAGCGCACCCTCGCCCTGGGATTGCAACACGCAACGGAGGGGACGGAGCTTTTCGTCCGAGCGCTCTGGCAGGATTACGCGCGGGGGGCTTCCCTCCCTCGAGAGTCCCTGCTGGCCTTGATCGCCACCGCGCGCTGGGAAGGGGGGAGCTCCGAACCGACGGGGGGAGGGCAGGGGGTGACCCGCCGCCTGGAGATCGAGTGGCGAGAGCGGCTGCAACTGCCGATGGGGGATCCGCGCGGGACGCGAGCGCGCGAGTTGGAGTGGTACGTGCAGGCGGGCTGGACCGATCCGGCCGGTGTCCCCTTTCGCTTCCGAGGGAAGGGCGGGTTCGCGGATCAAGAGGGACGACAGCTCCTTCGGGTCTATACGGAGTACCGCTTCCCCCTGCGGGACGGGCCGCTTGCGTGTTGCACGAACGGGGCCCTCCTCCCGGTGGCCGGGGAGGAGTTGTCGGGTTCCCTGTTCGCGGAAGCGGGTTGGGCGGGGGAGGTGGTGGATCCTTTTCGATTCGTCGTCCTGGGAGGAGCGGAGCTGCGCCTCTCCTTCCTCGTGGGGTTTGGCCTCCTGCGCGGAGAGGTCCGCGTCGGCGTCGTCTCCCGGTTGGCGGACTTCGCCCTTGCGTGGTACACGGCCCTCCGCGCGGGCTACCCGTTCTGACCGGGAGCCGTCAGGGGAAGGGCGGAGCCCTGGGGGCGAGCCCAAACGAGGTGGAGCGTCCCCAAGAGGTGTCTTTCGCTCCGTAGGATCACCAGGTCAGCCGCCTGGACCAAGGCCAACACGTTGCGATTGGGATGGCAACCGTATCGCGCCACTCGGAGGGGAGCCCACCGGTCCAGCAGCCGAGAGAGCCATAGATGGGAGCTGCGTCCGTGCTCCAGCAAGAAGATGCGTCCCCCCGGAGCGATGACCCGAGCCATCTCACAGAGCGCGCGGATGGGGTCGATCACCGTGCACAGGGTGAGGGAGCTGACTACCGTGTCAAACGTCCCTGCGGGGAACGAGAGCTCTTCGGCGTCCATGGGCAAGAGGGTGACATCGCGCCCGAGCCGGGCGGCGAGCGCTTCGGCCCGTCGGAGCATCTCCGGGGAGAGGTCGATCCCCGTGATCCGGCAGCCCGGCGGGTAGTAGGGTAGGTTCCGCCCCGTGCCGATGCCGACCTCCAACACGCGTCCCCGGGCCCTCTGCAACAGCCTCTTCCGGTACCTCCCGAGGAAGCACTCGAGGACCGCAGCCCCTCGATCGTACCGCGGTGCTAAGCGATCATAGATCTGGCGGATGTGCGAGGTCGTAAGGGCCGTTCGTGACATGGACCTCACCCCCCGGGATCATACCTGTCCCCGTCTTAGACCGTCAACTGCGGTGGGGGCATTGACGTCCCTCGGCATGCATCCTCGCCAACAAAGCTTACCTGCTTACCAGGAGCCGGATCATCGCCCGGTGGATCCCACCCTCCGTCGTCAAAACCGCAGCGAGATCCCTGCCCCGTAGACGGGTTGTACGAAGCGCTCCTTCAGGGGAACGTACAGCCCTGCTTCGTTCCAGAACCTTAGCGATCCCGTTGTCGTTAAGGGGAAGCTCCAGCGTACCCCGGCCCCCAGCTGGGGGACGAAGCCGTCGAGGACGTCGAAGAGAAAGAGGGCCTGCAGGGAGAGGGCCAACTGCGGCGAGAGGTGCCAGCGCAGGCCCGTCTCCAGATCCCACGTCCCGGAGAGGAAGTAGGCTCCGCCCATGAAGATCCCGAACGACGGG
>Ga0256839_1004576_pt1 | contig 13404 bp, 15 predicted proteins | sample 354166metaG_FD_185968 | JGI IMG/M metagenome (GOLD analysis project Ga0256839, IMG submission 185968) | Hydrothermal vent microbial communities from Mid Atlantic Ridge, Atlantic Ocean - 354-166 | ecosystem: Environmental > Aquatic > Marine > Hydrothermal vents | place: Atlantic Ocean: Mid... | reverse complement strand
CTCTCCCTAAATTTTCAATTGTCTTCATCTAACAGTAAGTTGAATGCCTATCGACGTGATATAACACCTCATTGTGAGATATAACCTGCATAGCAGGTTTCACGAGGCTTGTTTTTTGGAGAGGGGGAGTTGCTTTTTCCACGACATCATTCCCTTGTCATTTTAGACATTTTGTCTGCAGTTTATCACTCTGCATTGTGAAAAAACACCGCGATCTGCTTGAGTGCCACGGCGAAACCGTTCTAAGCCAGATTTTTCAATTGGGCATTAAGGTTACCCCTCGTTCTGAACAATCCCGCCGTATGATGGTATAAAGCCCCTGGCAGCCAATGGCCTGGAGTCTGGCGCTTGAATCTTCACGAGATCATTCTGCAACCGGCAGCGGCCGCCGAAGAGGCGCGCTTTCAGTCTGTGATGCAGGCCCATCACTACCTGGGGGCGCTGCCGAAGATCGGTCATACCCTGTGGTATGTCGCCACCTGGCGCGGCCAGTGGCTGGCCTTGCTGAGCTTTTCCGCTCCGGCCTTGAAGTGCGCGGCCCGGGACGGCTGGATCGGCTGGAATTTCCGTCACCAATACGACCGCCTGCATCTGATTGCCAATAATCGCGCTTCCTGATCCTGCCGGATCACCATTATCCGAATCTCGCCTCGCGCATCCTGTCGCTGTGTGAACGGCGCCTGGCGCGGGACTGGCCCAAGCGCTTCGGTCACCCGTTGTGGCTGCTCGAGACCTTCGTCGATCCACGCTATTTCCACGGCACGATCTATCGGGCCGCCAATTGGATCGGCCCTGCCCGTAGACGGCAGCGATGCAATCAAACAGACCAACGAGATCGGGATGTTCATCTATGGGCATTCAACCGCGCCCACTGGCGCGAGGAAGCCTGTCATTACTCCTCGATTGGCGAAGACTGCTGTACCCTCCGTACCGGACACGGACCCGAAAACATGACCCGCCTGCGGCGCTTCGCCATCGGGCTGATCAAGTCCAGGAGCCGTGACAGCGTGGCCCCCACATGCCGCAAACTCTCCCGTAATGTTCGCCTCGTCTTCGACTTCCTGCGCATGACCGGCAATTCCAACCCACGAGCACGGCATTCCTCCTCTCGGGCTGGTTAGAACGGATTTGCCGTGCAAACGCCCGCGCATAACCGGCAGGTTGGCTGCGTCTTGCCAAGGGACAGTATTCAAACCTGAATCCGTGGGTTCAGGTTCAAAGACAAACGAGATCATCCTGAAGAAACCCATCTAGCGCCCGTCACAGACCATGCCGCCGAGGCGCACGCGCAGTCTGCGGAAACTCTCCTGATCCACGGCATCGCGGCATAGCACAACGGACTGCCGCCTCCAGCGCCCGCGGTGGAAGCTGAGGATGACCAGTTGGGGATGGAGATAGCTGTCCTGCGCGAGCCGGGCCGTGATTTGTTCGCCGTTGCGCAGGGTGAGCAGCCAGCGCCCCTCCCCCGTCCAGTCGATTCCAGTGACGGCGCGCGGGTGCAGCAGCAGGACATGCCGGGCCAGGCAAGAGGCCAGACTGAATATCAACATAGACGCCATCGTCAGCAAGCCCCACCAGGGCCATGGCAAGAGCGGCACGATGAGCAGGCCGCCGCCATGGGCCAGCGACAACAGGATGGCAAGGCGCCTGGATGGCCGCGGCCTAATGCGCAGGGGCGCCGCGGATCTCTGCGACGACATGAGCGATTTCCCTGTCGCTGGGCGTCAGGCGCCCCATGAGATATCCGAGCAGCAAATGATCCGGGCAGCTCAGCAGCCTGCCAAAGGCCGCCTGCTCATGCGCCGCCAGTTCATCGTAACGGTGCGCCATGAAGTCTTCCAGGAGCAGGTCCAGCTCCCGCATGCCGCGCCGGCATTGCCAATGGAGGCGCGCCTTGTCGGGCCGCTCTTCCTCGGGGCTCATATGAACTGCTTGGTCATTTTCTTCTTGATTCTGCCGATGGCCGCGGTGGGATTCAGTTCCTTGGGACACACCTGCACGCAATTCATGATGGTGTGACAGCGGAACAGCTTGTAGGCGTCCTCCAGGTCGTCCAGGCGCTCCTCCGTGGCCTGGTCGCGGCTGTCGGACAGGAAGCGGCAGGCCTGCAACAGGGCCGCAGGGCCCAGGAACTTGTCCGGGTTCCACCAGAAAGACGGACAGGAGGTGGAACAACAGGCGCACAGAATGCATTCATAGAGCCCGTCGAGTTCCTCGCGCTCCTCAGGCGACTGGCGGAACTCCACCTCGGGGACGGGATCCTTGACCACCAGATAGGGCTTGACGGCGCGGTACTGCTTGTAGAACCGGGTCATGTCCACCACCAGGTCGCGGATCACCGGCAGTCCCGGCAGGGGCCGGATCTCCACCGGCGTCTTGAGGATCTTCAGCGGGGTGATGCAGGCCAGGCCGTTGCTGCCGTTGATGTTCATGGCGTCGGAACCGCACACCCCCTCGCCGCAGGAACGGCGGAAGCTGAGGGTTTCGTCCTGCGCCTTGATGCGCTTCAGGGCCTCGAGCAACATCATGTCGCCGTCCAGGCCTTCGATCTCGTAATCCTTCATGTAGGGCTTGGCGTCGGTATCGGGGTTGTAGCGGTAGATGGAGAAACGCATGCTTGCCATGTTCAATAGACCCTCTCTTTTGGCGGGAAAGACGCCACGCTGATGGGCTTCATTCTCACCGGCTTGTAATCCAGTTGCCGCCCCTCCTTGAAGAACAGGGTGTGTTTCAGCCAGCGCTCATCATCCCGCCGCGGATAATCGATGCGCGAATGGGCGCCGCGGCTCTCCTTGCGCGCCGCGGCCGACATCACCGCCGCCACGGCCACGTCCATGATGTTCTCCAGTTCCAGGGCTTCGATGCGCGCCGTGTTGAAGACCTTGCTGTGATCCCTCAGGGTGACGTCCGCCAGGCGCCGCTCCAGGTCCAGGACCTTCTTGACCCCTTCCTGCAGGACGTCCTCGGTGCGGAACACGCCGCAGTATTCCTCCATGGTGCGCTGCAGTTCACTGCGCAGACCGTCCACGGTCTCGCCGTCGCCCTTGCGGTCCCAGCGCGCCAGGCGCGCCAGGGCGCGGTCCACGCTTGCCTTGTCGAGGGCGCGGTGATAACGGGACTCCTTGAGAAAATCGATGATATGATTGCCCGCCGCGCGTCCGAACACCACGATATCCAGCAGGGAATTGCCGCCCAGGCGATTGGCGCCATGGACGGACACACAGGCGCACTCCCCCACGGCGTAGAGTCCGGGCACGGGTTCCTCCGCCCCCTGCTGCTCGGGCGCCACCACCTGGCCGAAGCGGTTGGTGGGGATGCCGCCCATGGAATAGTGGCAGGTGGGGAACACGGGAATGGGCTCCTTGACGGCATCGATATGGAGGAAGGTCTTCACCATGCTGTGGATGCCCGGCAGGCGCTTGTGGATCACCTCGGCGCCCAGGTGTTCCAGTTTCAGCAGCACATAGTCGCCATGGGGGCCGCAGCCCCGGCCCTCGCGCACCTCCGTGGCGATGGCGCGGCTGACCACGTCGCGGCTCGCCAGGTCCTTGGCATGGGGAGCGTAGCGCTCCATGAAACGCTCGCCGTCCTTGTTGACCAGGTAACCGCCCTCGCCGCGCGCGCCCTCGGTAATGAGCATGCCCTTGCCGGCGATGCCGGTGGGATGAAACTGAACGAACTCCATGTCCTGCAGGGGAATGCCCGCGCGCAGGGCCATGGCCATGCCGTCGCCCGTGTTGATGCGGGCGTTGGTGTTGGTGCGGTAGAGCTGGCCGGCGCCGCCCGTGGCCAGCAAGGTGGTCTTGGCTTCGATGACCAGGGGTTCGCCGCTCTCGATGCTCATCACCAGGGCGCCCTGGACGTAGCCCTCGTCGTCCTTGAGCAGGTCGATGGCGAAATATTCATCGAAAAAGTGGGTCTTGGCGCGGATGTTCTGCTGGTACAGGGCGTGCAAAATGGCGTGTCCCGTGCGGTCGGCCGCCGCGCAGGTGCGCGCCGCCTGATCGCCGCCGAAATCCTGGCTCTGGCCGCCAAAGGGCCGCTGGTAGATCTTGCCGTTGTCCAGGCGGGAGAAGGGCACGCCGAAGTGCTCCAGTTCGATCACCAGGCGCGAGGCCGCGCGGCACATGTATTCGATGGCGTCCTGGTCGCCCAGGTAGTCGCTGCCCTTCACCGTGTCGTACATGTGCCAGTGCCAGTTGTCGGGCACCACATTGGCCAGGGCCGCGTTCATGCCCCCCTGCGCCGCCACCGTATGGGAGCGGGTGGGAAACACCTTGGAGACCACCGCCACGGCGGCATCCGCCTGGGCCAGCTGCAAGGCGGCGCGCAGCCCGCCACCGCCCGCCCCGATCACCAGGGTATCGAAGCGCCGTCTTTCAATATTCATGCTCAACGTTCCTTCATCTCACCGACAAGAGCGCCATGACGGCCCCGCTCAGGGAACCCAGCAATATCACCCCCACCAGGGTCAGCAACGACAGGCGCAGCCACAGGGGTTTTGCATAATCAACGATTACATCGCGCATCCCCACCCAGGCATGGGCCACCACGGCGATGAAAAAAATCACCAGCGCCAGGCTCAACAAGGGGCTTCCCAGCCAGTCGCGCCATGCCTCATAGGACGGCGGAGCACTGAACAACAGTGCGAGGAGGAAATAGAGTCCGAACGCCGCGATATAAACCGCGCTGAAACGTTGCAGCAGCCAGGCCTTCAATCCCGATGCATGGCGGCTCATAACAGCAGCAAGGCCCCCAGCAGAAAGACCACCACGCCCGCGCCCATGGCCACCATGGCGGTGCGCCGCCCCGTGGCCAGACCGACCCCCACATCCAGGTCGATAAACAGATAGCGTATTCCCGCGAACAGGTGATGGGCAAAGGCCCAAATGAGGAACGCCAGCAACAGCTTGACGCCGCCATGGCGAAGCAATTCCACTGCTTCGCCATATCCCTGGGGCCCCCGCAGGGAGAGATCGAGCAGATAGACTGCGGCGGGTATGGCAAGAAAGAGCAGGACGCCGGCAATGCGATGCGCAATGGACATGACGGCCATCACCGGCAGATGAATCCGGGTGAGATCGAGAAAAACCGGCCGCTTGCTATTGTTTCTCATAACCAATGAGTGTAGCCGATTTTTCCGGGACAATCGATATCAAGCCGGCAACAATATATATCGTATTCAGCCATTGCGCGCCGGGTTAATAATACCTACGTGTCAGCGCTCTCTCCAGCCGATCCTGGAAGATGGGGAAGGCGTATGCCGCGCGGCGGCGGGGTTTCAGCGGAGCACGAATGACACCGGCACGATGAATTCCATTTCCTGGCGGGGATCGTTTTCCGGCATGGGCGGAAAGGGGTCCGCCCGCCGCGTCATTTCCAGTGCGGCCTTGTCGAGCAGGCGGTTGCCGGTGCGCTCCTCCAGGGCAACCTGCAAGGTTCGTCCGGTGCGGTCAATCAGAATGCGCAAGCTGCCCTCGCCCTCGATACGCAGGCGTTTGGCGCGGCGCGGATATTTTTTGTGCTTCTCCAGCCAGGCGATGAGCAATTGCTCGTATCTTGCCATGGCGGTCTCATCCAGAGGCGTGGTGCTGACTTCAGGCGGGCTTGGCTGCACGATTTCCGGCGCCGCTTCGGGTTGCGGAGCAGGCGCAGGTTCACGCTCGACCTGACGTGGCTCAGGAGGCGGTGGCTCGGGCTCCGGCTCAGGCGCTGGTTTCTCAGGCGGCGCCTCTTGAACAATGGGATCAGGATCGGGAGCGGGCCGGGGTGGCGGCGCGGGTTTCGGCGGGGGCTCAGGAAGCACGGGAGGAGGATTCACCACAGTTTCCGCAATAGAGGCCAGCAGGCTGACGCGCAGCGCTTGTTCCTGTGGCAGCGGAAGCGGTGACGGTGACGGCAGGGTGAGCCACATGGCAAGGCTGCCGTGCATGACCAGCGCGATCATCACGGTGATGCTCAGATGCAGCCGGGTCAGCGTCATGGAAGCTATTTCCGCATGGTGGCCAGGGCGATATTACTCCCGCCCGCAGCGCGGATCTCATCCATTACTTTGAGTAACTGCTGCACTTCGCTGCGGGCATCGCTTTTCAGGGTAATGGGCGATTCTGCATCCGCTTCCAGCAGTGGCTCAAGAGCTGTTCGCAGTTGCGCCAGTTCAATGCGCTCGCCATTGAGGGCCAGTTGGCCGGCCTGATCCAGAGAAACCGTGATGGGAGTCGACTCGGTTACAACGGCGCTGTTTGACTCGGGAAGCTCCAGCTCGATGGCCTCCGGCGTGATGAACGTACTGGTGAGCATAAAAAACACCAGCAACAGGAAAACAATATCGATCAGGGGCGCGATATCGAGGTGGGAATGGATGCGCGCACGCCCCTCAAAGTCCATGGGTTTCATCCTCCAGCTTGGCGCTGTCGCGCGTTTCGACATGGGTGGGACTTTTGCCAAAATAGATCAAAACCCGCACGCTGACGTCCTTCATCAGGGCGCGTACGCGGTCCACCTCCCCCTCCAGGTAATAAAAGGCAGCCATGGCGGGGATCGCCACGGTGAGTCCGAATGCGGTGGTGAGCAGGGCCTCCCAGATACCGCCGGAAAGAATGGATGGATCGACACGGCTGCCCGCCTCCTCCAGTTGACTGAAGGCGGCAATCATGCCGGTGACGGTGCCCAGCAGTCCCAGCAGCGGGCTCAAATGGGCTATGGAAGACAATCCCCGCAGCAAGGACTCGAGGTTGCGGATCTGCGCCGAGCCTACCCGGCTGACTTCGGCTTCCACATCCCTGACTGACATGGCGGGATCCGCACCGCAACGCACGGCGCTCTCCATCACCCGCGCCACGGGGCCGCGCTGCTGTTGCAAATCATCCAGCACCTTGGCGTGGCCCGCCTGCCTGAGATCCGCCAGGGCGGGCTCAACAAAACCGGTGCGGCGCAGGCCACTGCGGGAAAACTGGAACAATTTGGCGAGGATGATCGCTACCGCCAGTATGGATAGCGCCAGCAAAACGTACATCACGGGCCCGCCCTGCTGGAACAAAGGTGTAATGCTTGCAAATGCCGTATTGATAGATTCCGTATTCATAAGCTCCAGATGGTTTCAGGTATTATTAACCCGGCAACAACATATATCGTATTCAGTCATTGCGTGCCGGGTTAATGAGAAACGGGCGGCAAACCCAGTGGTTTGCCGCCCGCGCCAAGTCACATCGCCAGTTCGACGCCCGCATAAAGAAACTGCGGCAGGCCGGAACGAGGGCCATGCGGCTGCCGGGACACTATATACTCTTCATCAAAAAGGTTTTGCACACCGCCGAAGACCTTCACGTTTTCAGTAGCCTTGTAGAAAGCGGAAAGATCCGTTACAAAGTAGCTGTCGGTCTTGCCAAAACGGGCATCGGGATCACCGTTGCCATTGACCTGATTATTCACGTTATTGGCGCTGGTGTAGGCCGAACTCACATAGCTTCCAGACACAGAGCCTCCCCATCGTCTGGATTCCACGCTGGTACCGAGACTGAACTGCAACTCGGGAATATACGGCACCTTATTGCCCTTTTTACCGAAGCTGAAAATGGACTCTGGATCCGTGGAGCGCGCATCATTCTGCTGTTCGGCGTTGGTGTAGGTCAAATTGAAAAACCACGGATTGCGCAGCGCCCAACGATTGGCGATACCTGCGTCATACTGAACAGCCAGCTCAAGACCATAGGCGGTCACCTCGCCGAAGTTTTCATCATTGCCGCTGCCCGCGCCACCAATGTTATCGACCACGATCAGGTCCTGAAAGTCCGGATAGAAAGCGGTCGCCTCGGCCGCCAATGCCTGTCTGGGATTGGTGTAGCGGGCGCCTGCTTCATAGGCCGTGCTGGTTTCAGGATCGAGCCCCGCGCGCGTACCTCTCGGGCTGGGCGGTGAAAACCCGGTATGCACACCGCCAAAAGCGGTCCACATATCATTGAAGCGGTATGCGAGGCCCATGCCGGCCGCAGTCATATCGAAACTGTTTTTACCATCCCTGCCTTTTGTCCCCCCCGGACCCTGTAATACGCCTTTGGGCTCTTCCGATGTCTGGTCCAATTTCTCATATCGGACACCGGGTGTTAAGGTCCAGCGCCCGACCTGAATCGTATCCTGAACGAACAGCGCCAATGCATCGGTCTGTTGCAGGCGGTCACCTGCGCCGCCGGGTGTGCCCGGGGTCATGCCGGAAATGGTGCCATTGGCTGCCTGAGCGTAATCATCATCCCACTGAAAGCGGCGGATCTGATCCTGGTGAAGACGGACCCCGGCAGCGATTTCATGCTGGACGGCCGACCCAAAGCGGTAGTAGACGACTGATTCGACACCCTGGGCTTCGTACTCACGATTGTTGGCGCGAACCCGCAAGGTACACGCCATATCACCCTTCAGACAATCCAGGCCTTCTCCATTTTGCGCCCCGGCCAGCGCCGCGGAAAGCCCGATTTTATTGCCGTTGACGTTACGCAGATCCTTGAGTTTGTACCAGTTGCGCTTGAAATCCGTCGAATAAAGCGTCGCGATCACGTCCAGATTGTCCGTCGGACTGACGGCATAGCGCAGATAATTGTTATTCTGCTCGGTGGCAATATTGTCAAAGCGTGACGCCGCATAGCGGCGCAGCGGGTCCGCTTTGAAGTCCGCTTCACTCAGGCCCAGATAGGTCTCATTGGCATCCAGCTCATTGCGGCCGTACTTGAGCTCCAGACGCTGATAGATCGCGGTGTTGGGCTCCCAGGAAAGCTTGAACATCCTGTCCTCCTTGCTAAAGCCTGTGTCATCGCCATCCCGAAAATCGGGGGTTCCATCGATGGTTTTAAAGCCGTCATTCTTGCGGTTGTAGCCTTCGACCAGAAAGCCAAACTGCCCGGCCTTGGTATCAAAGGTATTGCCGACATAAGCGTGGGTGCGCAGTTCACCGAAACTGCCCATCAGCGATTTGAGATAAACCGTCTCTTTGGTGGGAATCGGTGTCGAAAGATAATTGACCACCCCGCCGGTGATATGCGGACCGAATCTGATCTGGCTCGAACCTTTCAGCACCTCCAGGCCGCTCATGCGTCCCACTGTGGGCGAATAGTAGGCTGCTGGCGCGGAATATGGCGCCGGCGCCATCAGTATGCCGTCCTCCATGATAGTCACTTTGGCGCTGCGGGTGGTGTCCACGCCTCTCAGGCTGATACTGGGAAACAGCCCGTAGCCGAACTCTCCCCGGACATTGACGCCTGGCACCTTCCGTAGCACCTGGCTGACGTCATCGTAACTCTGCTGGCGGATATCCTCTTTGGTGACCACCTGGGCGGAACCCGGGATGTCCTCGATGTTGGCCGGGTTGCCAATGATCATCACTTTGTCCAGGATTTTGGCATCCGGATTTGTGCCTGAGTCATCATCAGCGGCGCCAGCGGGCATAGCCATCCCCAATGCAGTACTGATAAATACACTGTAAAACAAACTGTTACGCTTTATCACTTTGTCACTCCCTCAATTTCATTCAATTTTGCGATGAAGCCGCCTTGGTCCACGCGCCATGCAAGCGCTCGAACAGAAGCGGGCTGATTGGCTGGCTATCGCTTAGCCCACTGTGTTTACAGGGCTATTTGGCTGGCTGAGGCGAATTATGCATGAACGAGGAAAAAAAGTAAATGAGAATCACAATCATTACTGTTGACATCCACATGAGAATCGTTATCATTACCATTTGTGGCACGAGGGGTTCGCCTGTAATAGAAGGATGATGAAAGGAGTCCTGTATGAGTTATCTGATCAATGCATGGCTGGAACGCGGCGAACCCCGGCTTGGAATTGTGGACGCGCAGACGGGTGTGGTGCAGCAGTTGTGGCGCTTAAGCAAAATCGGTATTTCTGGCGGCAAGCCGCTTCGGAGAGAGTTGTCCCGCATCAAACCTTCCGGGATACAGCAGTTGACAAAAGAGCTTTTTCTGGTGGGGTGCGCAGAGGATCTCTCCCTGGTGCAGCGGGCTCGGACCGGGCACATCGGTGAAACCTGCCTGGGTTGTGATCTGTGCGCTGACCAGTATTCTGAGCAGCACTCAGAGCAGGTAACGGCAGACGGTAACATCGTTTACTTGGATTTGATTGACAGGAGATCGACATGAATCAGCCATCATTGGATAACAGCAAGGTCATCGAAACACTCAACAGGATTCTGGAGTCGGAACTGGCCGGAGTGGTGCGCTATACCCACTATGCCTTCATGGTCTTCGGCTATAACCGGATCCCCATCATCTCATGGATGCGGGAACAGGCTAACGAAGGATTGCGCCATGCACAGGAGGCGGGTGAACTGATCACGCACCTGGGTGGCCATCCTTCACTGGCCATTGGCCCCCTTCTGGAGACCCACAAGCACGATATCGGCGACATCCTGCGTGAGTCTCTGGCGCATGAAGGAGAGGCGCTTAGCACCTATAAAGAGCTGTTATCCCTGGTGGAAGGAAAATCGGTGCTACTTGAGGATTATGCCCGCCGCATGATTACGGAAGAGGAAATGCATCAGGGCGAAGTGGACAAGATGTTGCGCAAACCGGGCGACCTTGCATCAGTCTCGGGGTGACGGTTCGCGAATGAGAAGAATATGGGACCATGAAAGAGAAAATATCAGGAACATCGCCAGGTGGCCGCTTACCACCAGACGAATCGGGAGAGAAAAAATATGACAGCCGTGATCTCTTTTGCGGCAGACAGGAGATCCTGATCGAACACGCGGGCCATGCGTACCGCCTGCGCATCACCCGTCAGGACAAATTGATTTTAACCAAATAGAAAATCTGCCCCTGAGGTGTTTCCTCGGGACACCACGCCAGCCACCCATGCCTCCAGGCACTTGTGCCCCGGAGGGTAAAGGTAGCCAGCCAGAACATTTTGGGTTGGATACTTTCGTGGAGGCTTTTTATGGGCCGCGTGGCTCTTTTTATCCTGTTGGCGTGGATCTTGAACCTGATCTTGTTCAGGCCCGTGGCGGCGCAAGCGCCGGCCAGTGATGGGTCGCCAGGAGAGGCCGTAGAACTGCGCGAAGTAGTCATCACCGGCACCCGCACCGAGAAGCCGGTGCTGGAGGCGCCGGTGCGCACCGAGGTGGTGAGCCGGGGGGAGATCGAGAAGACCCACGCCCGCGACCTCAAGGAGGCGCTGGAGGATGCGCCCGGCCTGCTGCTCAAGCCCATCCACGGCAAGAGCGGCTTCGAGGCCTGGTTGCAGGGAATGGACTCCGACCGGGTGCTGGTCGTTATCGACGGCGAGCCCATCAGCCCCAGCACCGGTTCCGCGGTCGATCTCAGCCAGATCGGCACGGCGGACATCGAGCGCATCGAGATCGTCAAGGGCGCCACCTCGGCGCTCTATGGCAGTAATGCCATGGGGGGCGTCATCAATGTCGTCACCCGCAAGCCTGAGCGGCCGCTGGCTTATAGTCTGACGGTCGATGGCGGCAGCTACGGCGATAAGAATCTCAGCGGTGATGGCAGCGACATCAGTGTGCGCCATGTGGCGGGCAATCTGGCCATCAGGCGGCCCGGCGGCTACCTGCAGTTCAGCGGCAGTCTGCGCGACAAGGACGGTTACACCCTCGATCCAGACACCTTTCGCTCGGAAGGAGAGGAAGGGACCAAAAGCAACCTCGACCTGCGTCTGGCCTGGACGCCCGGCGACCGAACCGAAATCCACTTCAAGCCGCGCTACTACCGCGAGGATATCAGCAACAATATCTCCACCCTTGCCCCTGGCGCCGGAGAGATCAGGAAGAAAAAGAACGAAGCGGCCACCCGCTCCAGCGCCACGCTGGGCATGGAGCGAAAACTGGACCATGGCGGGCGCTTGCGCGCCTGGCTGCTGCGGGAGAACTGGCGCGATGTGACCCAGCAGGACGCCATCGCCACCCCGGAAGTGGAACAGGAACGCACCGCGGAGATCGATCTCTACCGCGCCGAGTTTCAGTGGGATAGACCGTGGGGTGAGAACCATGTGTTTACTTCGGGATTGTTGCTGGGCCGGGCAGGCCTCGACCAGTACCAGGACAGGGCGGGGCAGGCCCGCGCCGTCGAGGTGGATGGCAAGGAACAGCGCAACATCGAGGCCTACTTGCAGGACGATATCTTCCTCGGCGAACAATGGGAGGTCGTGCCCGGCGTCCGCATTCAGGACGACAGCGATTTCGGTTTTTACGCCGCGCCCAAGATCAACGCCCTGTTCACGCCAAGGTGGTTCAGCGACGTCACGACCAATATCCGCATGGGTGTGGGCCGCGGTTACCGGGTGCCCAATCTGAAGGAGCGGTTTTACGTCTTCGACCACAGCCAGCTGGGTTACATGGTTCTGGGCAACAATGAACTTGGGCCGGAGCGTTCCGACAGCTACCAACTCGGCATCGAGTTTGCGCGCCCGGGTGACTTTCGAGCCGAGATTCACCTGTTCCACAACCGCATCAGGAATCTCATCGATACCAACCTCAACCCGGATAAATCGGCGCAGACGGGGCTGCGCATCTTCGAATTTCAGAATGTCGCCCGCGCCCTGACCCAGGGCGTGGAGATCAACGGCAATCTCAGCCTGGAGAGTTTCGACATAAAGGGGGGTTACACGCTGCTCGACAGTGAAGACCGCGATACCGGCAAAACGCTGACCGAGCGTCCCCGCCACCAGGTCAAGCTGGGGTTTGATTACGAGGACAAGACGCGGGGCACTGTGTTGACCCTGCGCGGCGTCTACCAGAGCGAAGAGTTCATCGATGCCGAAAATCTGCTGGAATCACCCGCCTGGACCACCTGGGATGTGAAACTGACCCAGGCTGTCAGTCAGCGGCTCAAGGTGTTCGGCGGCATCGACAACCTTACCGACGAACACCGCGACCCCAATGACCGCGATGATTTCCGTCCCAGGGCGGGGCGTTTCGTCTACCTGGGGGTGCGCATCGATGGGTGAACGGCAGGTTTGTTGTTCAGAAGCAAGTTATGGAGAGCGGGGTGCGGAAAAACCAACGTGCGAATCCCTCCCTACGCCGTGTCCCGCTCTCCACAGCTTGTTTTGCCCGTTTCCAAGCTGTTTTTCCAGCACAGACGTGCCTCAGGGTTCATTTGAGTCAACCGCGGAGGAGAAAAGATGAAATCACGTAAACATGTAACGGCAGTGTGGGGACTCGCATCCCTGGCGCTGGGCGCATTGTCCGCCTGTGGCGGCGGGGGCGGCAATGGCGGCGGAACGCCGGCCGGCGCGGCGCCCAATGCCAATAATAAGCCACCGGCCAACGCGGCGGTAACGGTGAAAATCGACGCCACGGCGGGCGGATTCGGCACCCCCCCAGGCGATCCGGCCAACAAATATACCTACTTCAACCTGGATACCGGGCAGGTGGTGGATATCAGTGAC
>Ga0256839_1004575_pt1 | contig 13404 bp, 12 predicted proteins | sample 354166metaG_FD_185968 | JGI IMG/M metagenome (GOLD analysis project Ga0256839, IMG submission 185968) | Hydrothermal vent microbial communities from Mid Atlantic Ridge, Atlantic Ocean - 354-166 | ecosystem: Environmental > Aquatic > Marine > Hydrothermal vents | place: Atlantic Ocean: Mid... | reverse complement strand
ACAAAGGACTGGGAAAAGCGGCTCGCCTCATCCGAGGCATGGCTGCTCATCGCCGCTATCCGAAGGTAAATGAGGTTCCTTGCAAAAGCCGTATCTTCAAAGACTTAATTTTGAGTCGGACTCTCAAGCCACAGGTAGGGCCATTCGCTCTCAAGGGGGCGGTTCAGAAACGCACCGCCCCGTTCGTCAATCTCGCCACAGAGCTGGGAAACCTGGCTCTTCGAAACCTCGCTCATCCCCATGGCTTTGACCAGGTCGTCCACCGAGCGCGTCGAGAGCCCTTGGACATAGGCTTCCTGGATGACTGCTGTCATGGCGTTTTCTGTTGCCCGGTGCGGCTCCAGGAACTCGGGAAAGTAGCTGCCCTTGCGAAGCTTCGGGATCTTGAGGTCAACCCTTCTGGCGCGCGTCTCCCATGCCTTGGTCCGATATCCGTTGCGATGGTTCATCCGATCGGCGCTGCGCTCGTGCGCTCCGGCACCACAAAGCTGGTCGACACGTCCAGTGCCATAAGGCGGTCGGCGACGAGCCCGAGCATCTCGGCCAGCAAATGGGTGTCGGATGTCTCCGACAAAAGTGCACGCAGGGCCGCGATCTCTGATAAACTGTCCTTGGTCATGGTTGATCTCCTTGGCAGGTCAGACGCTGCCGGAAACTGGCCCTGTGGCGCTACGATTATAATAACGTCAGACCCCCACTCATCGCCGGGGACCAGACGCCGGCCCAAGCGCGCCAAACGCTTGAGCTATCCGATGGCTCCGCACCCGGCACGCTTGCCAAACCGAAACCGCAGATTATAAAAACCAAACTCGCAGACTCTCGTTATGAATGAGGGAACCAACGGGGGCAGGTCAATGCCCATCACCGAACAGGACAGGAGAGATTGGGAATTTCCACGGTCGTTTTACGACAGACAGACGCAAAGGGCAGTCGGGTTGTTCACGCGGAGCTGTCCAAGATCCCACATTTATGAGGCATCTATCTGCAGCATTGCAACCTGTTATCACCTTATCACAAATACCTGACAAATGCTTTGGACAAGAGTTCTGGCAGCACTTCATGCGAGAATGCCGCGTTTGAATCACGCGCCGGATGAAAAACGTGCTCACCTGTTCGAGCAAGGAGAATCATGAACCTGAGAGGCAGCATTCCTGTCGATGCCAACCTTGCGTGGCAAGAGCTTCCAGGCAAGCTGCAGTGGGTGGATCTGCCGCTGTCCGGGCTGAAACTGCTGCGTCCTCGTGTGCATGCAGATCATCGCGGCAACTTCATGGAGAGCTGGAACCGGGAAAGCTTTCGGCAGGCTGGTATCGAATGCGAGTTCGTGCAGGACAACCAGTCCCTGTCCGTCTGCCCGGGCACCTTGCGCGGTCTGCATTTCCAAGCCCCGCCCCATGCCCAGGCCAAGCTGGTGCGCTGCCTGCAGGGCAAGGTATTCGATGTGGCCGTGGACATGCGCAAGGGTTCCCCCACCTTCGGGCAATGGCTGGGAGTAGAGCTGAGCAGGGAAAATCATCTGCAGCTGTTCCTGCCGGAGGGTTTCCTGCACGGCTTTGCAACCATCGAGCCGCATAGCGTGGTTTTCTACAAGTGCAGTGCGCTCTATGCACCGGAACATGAGAGGGCCGTGCGATTTGACGACCCCGAGCTGGGCATCGACTGGGGTATGGCGCAGAATGCGATAGTCATTTCGGAAAGGGATTCACAAGCGCCTTTCTGGCGAGAGCTGGATTCTCCCTTCGTGTTCGAAGCCTTGCGGGAGCAGCCATGAGGGTTCTGGTTACGGGCGGTGCCGGTTTCATCGGCTCGGCGGTTTGCCGCCATCTCGTGCAGACATGCGCGAGTGAGGTGCTGAACATCGACAAGCTCACCTATGCTGCCAGCCCGCGCTCCCTGGCGGACATGGAAACGGATTCCCGCTACCGGTTCCTGCAGGTGGATATATGCGATCGCGCCGCCATGGATGAAGCGTTGGCATCATTCGATCCCGATGTCATTGTCCATCTGGCCGCGGAAAGCCATGTGGATCGTTCCATCACCGGCCCCGCGGCCTTCATGGAAACCAACATTATCGGCACATATACCCTGCTGGAGGCCACACTGGCTTGGTGGCGCAGGCTGCCACAGGGCAGGCAGGAGCACTTCCGCTTCCTGCATGTTTCCACCGATGAGGTCTATGGCTCTCTTGGTGAAACCGACAGGTTCACGGAAACCACGCCCTATGACCCCAGATCGCCGTATTCGGCCAGCAAGGCAGCCAGTGATCATCTGGTCATGGCTTGGCATCATACCTACGGTCTGCCAACCCTGATCTCCAATTGCTCGAACAACTATGGCCCCTTTCAGTTTCCGGAAAAGCTCATCCCCAACATGATCATCAAGGCACTGCATGGAGAGCCGCTTCCGATCTATGGCGATGGCAGCAACGTGCGCGACTGGCTGCATGTGGAAGATCACGCCCGTGCCCTGCAGCTTCTGTGGGAACGGGGAAAGCCGGGAGAGAAATACAACATCGGCGGCAATGCGGAACGCTCCAATCTGCAAGTGGTGAAGACCATCTGCACCATCATGGACGAGCTGCACCCGCAAGGCGCGCCGCATGATCGGCTCATCACCTTCGTGGCCGATCGCCCGGGACACGATTGGCGCTATGCCATCGACTGCAGCAAGCTGGAGCGGGAGACGGGCTGGCGGCCTTCCCGCTCATTCGAGACCGGCCTGCGTGACACGGTGCAGTGGTATCTCGATCGGCGCGACTGGTGGCAGCCCATCCTTGACAACACCTATCGGGGCGAGCGACTGGGGCTTGTAAAGTGATGCAGTGGGAAACGCAGGAAATGCCCGTGCGGCTGTGCATCCTTGGCCGCAACGGCCAGCTTGCCAGGGCCATGCTGGAAAAGGCCTCCGCCCTGGGCTGGCAGGTAGAGGCCCGGGGCAGACAGGAAATCGACCTGCTCGATCCTGGCAGTCTTCGACAGCTCTTGCGGGAGATGCAGCCGCACGTGGTGCTCAATACCGCGGCCTACACGGCCGTGGACAAGGCGGAGGAAGAACCGGATGCCGCCTTTGCCCTGAACTGCGATGCCGTGGCAAATATCGCGCGGGTTTGCGCAGAGCTTGCTGTGCCTCTGGTACACATCTCCACCGATTACGTGTTCGATGGCCACAAGGCAGGGCCTTATGTGGAGGAAGATGAACCTGCGCCGCTGAACGTGTATGGCCGTTCCAAGCTGGCCGGCGAGCAAAAGGTGCGCGAGCTGCTGGAGCAGCACATGATCGTGCGCACTTCCTGGTTGTTCAGTCCCTGGGGGCACAATTTCGTGCGCACCATGCTGCACTTGGCGCAGGCGCACAATGAACTGCGCGTGGTGGCCGATCAGCATGGCAATCCTACTTACGTGCCGCATCTGGCTGATGCACTGCTGATCATGATGCAGCATATCCTGCAGGCAGCGCCCGAGAGGCAGGCGCACATGTGGGGCACTTTCCATCTGGCAGGTTCCGGCGCGGCAACGTGGCATGAGCTGGCACGGGCTGTCATCCTGGAGGCAGCGCCATTCACGGGCCGCAAGCCGATCGTCAACCCCATTTCCACAGCCGAATATCCGGCACCAGCACAACGGCCAGCCAATTCCACATTGGACTGCGGTAGTTTTCTGAACGCGTTCGGACTGGCATTGCCGCCATGGCAAGAAGGTGTGCGCGCCTGCGTGTATCGCCTTTGCACACATGAAGTGGGGAAAGGATCAACATGAAAGGCATCATTCTGGCAGGTGGTTCCGGCACCCGTATGCATCCCATGACGCTGGCCGTTTCAAAGCACCTTTTGCCTGTCTACGACAAGCCGATGGTCTATTACCCGCTCACCACGCTGATGCTGGCCGGCATCCGCGACATCTTGCTCATTTCCACGCCGCATGACCTGCCGCTTTTCGAGAAGCTGCTGGGCTCCGGCGCGCAATGGGGCCTTTCGATCTCCTATGCCGTGCAGGAGAAACCAAACGGATTGGCAGAGGCCTACATCATTGGCAGGGATTTCGTGGCTGGCAAGCCTTCGGTGCTGGTACTAGGCGACAACCTGTTCTTTGGTCATGATTTGCCGGATCTGCTGCGTAATGCCGCCGGGCAGGTGGAAACACATGGTGGCGCCTGCGTGTTCACCTATCAGGTAAGCGACCCGAAACGTTATGGTATCGTGGAATTCGATGAGGCAGGCAAGGTGCAGTCGATCGAGGAAAAGCCAACGCAGCCAAAATCGAACTGGGCCGTAACGGGACTGTATTTCTACGACGGTGAAGCGCCCGAGATTGCCGCGACATTGACGCCTTCTGCCCGTGGCGAGCTGGAAATCACCGATCTGAACACGCATTATCTCCGGCAGGGGCGGCTGAACGTGCAGAAGATGGGGCGCGGCTTTGCCTGGTTGGACACAGGCACGCCCGACAGCCTGCATGAGGCTGCGGCCTTTGTACGCACGCTACAGAAGCGCCAAGGGTTGCAGATAGCAAGCCCGGAAGAAATCGCCTGGCGCATGGGATACATTTCGTCTGAACAACTGAAAAGCATGGCGCGCCAGTTCGTCAACTCCACCTATGGCTCATATCTTGATGCATGCACAAGGTTGTAGCGATCTGCCGCAAGCCCATTTGTTCGTTCGGCTTGAGGGCAATTCCGGAAGCGCAAGAGCAGCCTGCCTTGCCATGTTATCATTTTATCATTGCTCCTCCGGAATGCCTGGCTGGTGAGAGCGTGTCCAAGTGGAATGGCAGGGAATCCTGTTCTTGTCACAGCGGTCGCTGTATTTCTGTGCAATGTTGTAGATCTCGTCCAGCAGACCTTCCTCAAGCAATACCGGCTCCCATCCAAGCGAACGAAATTTCTCGTTTTTCACGATCAGCTCGTTATCTTCGTCCTCCTTGCGGGGATTGGGAACGTGACGAATTTCCGCGCCCGTGAGGCGGGAAATCAGCGCCGCAAGATCCCGCAGGCGATGCGATTCCGCCATCTGATTGAGGATATGCACCCGATCGCCCGCAGCCGGTGGATTTTCCATCGCCAGACGAATACACTCCACCGTGTCCCTGATGTGGATGAACGCCCGCGTCTGACCACCAGCACCATGCACAGTGAGCGGATAACCCACTGCGGCTTGCATGAGAAAACGATTCAAAACGGTGCCATAATCGCCGTCGTAATCGAAGCGATTTATCAGGCGCTCATCGCGCGTGGTCTGATCAGTTTGCGTTCCCCAGACAATACCCTGATGCAAATCCGTGATGCGCACGCCGTCGTTCTTGTTATAGAACTGGAACATGAGTGCATCTTGGGTCTTGGTCAGGTGATAGACGGATCCCGGATCAGGAGGATATATTATCTCGCGCTCCTGCATGCTCCCGTCAGGTTTTTTGAAATAGACGGTCTGATATCCCTCGGGCAACGGAATGCCGGCAGTGCCATAGCCATAAACACCCATGGTGCCCAAGTGCACCAAGTGGATATCCAGCCCTGTTTCCACAATGGCGTTGAGCACATTGTGGGTACCGCAGAGATTGTTGCGAATGGTATAGTTCTTGGTACGAGCGGACTTCATGGAATAGGGGGCGGCCCGCTGTTCCGCGAAATGCACTATTGCATCGGGCTGTTCGCGGCTGATTAGCTCGCACAGTTCACAAAAATCCGTGGCCACGTCCAGATCGACAAACCCGATGGAACGCCCTCCCACTTCCTGCCAGGCTTGCAGGCGCTCATCCATCGGGCGGATGGGGGTGAGAGATTCCACGCCCAGTTCGATATCGATCTTGCGCCTGGACATGTTGTCAACGATGATGACATCATGTCCTTTGTCAGACAGATAAAGGCTTGTAGGCCAGCCACAAAAGCCATCTCCACCCAGAACCAATACCTTCATATCACCCTCTCTCTAGAAGTCTCACTGGAATTACTAGCTATCCCTGATTACAGAAGAGGCTGGTATCATGTAAGTGACACCTTTCCAAGCCGCCCCTCAACCATGTATCAAGAGTATTTCAGTTGTCTTCTGCAATACTTTCAGTGGTGCGGTTGTAGTCGTCATCCGTGCGCACAATGTCATCTTCACCCAAGTAGCTGCCGATCTGCACTTCTATGATCTGCAGAGGCTCCTTGCCTGGATTTTCCAGCCGGTGCCATTGCGTGGGAGATATGAAAACACTCTCGTTCTCGCACAGAAAGGTTACCTTGCCGTCAATGGTAACCTTGGCTGTACCATGTACCACCACCCAGTGCTCCGAACGATGATAGTGCATCTGCATGGACAGGCGCGCCCCCGGTTTGATGTAGAGCATCTTCACCTTGTAGCGGGGACCTTCGTTGAGTGGCTCAAACCACCCCCAAGGCCGGTGTTCCCTGACGTGCTGGACGCATTCGCTGCGCTGTTGCCGGCGCAGTTGCTGCACCAGTTGCCCCACCTTTTCGGATGATTTTTTCTTGGCAACCAGCAGGGCATCGGTGGTTTCCACAACAACCAGATCCTCCACGTCCATCAGCGCCACCAGCTGCTTGTTGCTGCTGTGGACATAACAACCACGCGCGTTTTGCAGCAACGGCATGCCCCGTCCCCCGTGGCTGTTCAGGTGCTCGTCCTTTGGCGCCATGTCCCACAGGGCCTGCCAGGACCCCAGATCGTGCCATTTCACGGGCAACGGCAGAACCACCGCCTTGTCGGTATGTTCCATGACAGCATAATCTAGGGAAATGTCCTGCGCCTGCAGGAAGGCATCCTTGTCCAGCCGCAGAAAACCGAGATCGTAGCGGCCATTGCGCACCGCCTTCTGGCAGGCTTGCAGGATATCGGGTTGCAGGCGCTCCATTTCCTCTAGCAGCAACCGGGCAGGCAGGATGAACACCCCGCTGTTCCAGTAATGGTTGCCCTCGGCAAGATATTGCCGGGCGGTTTCCTCGTCCGGCTTCTCCCGGAAGGCCTCCACGAGATGGACCTCGACTTCATGCCCCGGCAGTCTGGGTCCACGGCGAATGTACCCATAACCCGTGTGCGGTGTACGGGGCTGGATACCCAACAGCGCCAGCCAGCCTTCGCGGACAATTGTAGCAGCCTGCCTTGCCGTTTCCCGGAAGATTTCCGCCTCGGGGATATACTGGTCGGAGGGTTGCACTACCAAAATGGCGTCAGGAGATGCCTCCATCGCCAGCAGTGCAGCAACAGTGACAGCAGGCGCCGTATTGCGCCCCGCCGGCTCCAGCACCACCCTGTGCGCATCAATTCCCGTCCGCTCCAGCTCATCACGCACCAGGAAGCGATGGTCCTCGTTACAGATGATGAGTGGCGGGGCAAACGCACTGTCTGCCGGCAGCCTTCTGATTGTCGCCTGAAACAGACTCTCTCCCGAATCTAGCAGGTCGGGCAGGAACTGCTTCGGATACCGCGAACGAGACAGCGGCCACAGGCGCGTGCCGGCACCGCCGGAAAGAATGACAGGAAAGACGTGCATGCCCTAAATCAGCCTTTTTGTACAACAGGAGTGATAGCAAGCACAGCGACAGCTGCTTTCTTGTCTTGTCTTGCTGCCCTACACCAACCCCTGTTTATCACAATCCCTGCCGCGCCAACAGGTGCCGAGCAAACCCCTGCAGCTGCGACGGCTTTCCTTTACCCTCTTGCTGCCGCGTCAATGGCGTTCTCATCACACACAACTTCCGTTTCTGTCGGTGTGCCTGTCCAGTACCCGCCGTTAGTCGATGCCGCTGCATGTGTGGTGTAATGCTTAAGGAATACACGCATGACATGTGCCACTCCCACCGGGTCGGCATCGCGCAGATCTTCCGAATAATAGCTCCCCTGCACGATATTCCCCGTGATGATTTCATAGGAGGGGAAGTAGTCCACCCAGTGATATTTGCGGAACATCTCCTCTGCTGCCACTCGCAAAACAGACTTGGAATAGGTGGTGGCCACTGCCACGTGCCGACGCTCGTGCGTGGCGATGAGAGCTACCGGCGAAACCGTAAGCAGGACACGCAATCTGTGATTAATGCCCTTGAGGCGCTGCAGGGCTTCATCGAGATCGCTGATGACCTCGTTGACGGAGAAATTGACGAATGCATGCCTGGCAGGGTTGTATTGTCCCCCTGCCACCCCCGGTGCCAGCGGGAACATGGAACCATCTTCACGCGATCGCCATCCTTCAGTCAACCCCAGCGTGAACACGAAAACATCCGACTGCACCACCATCTCGCGGAAGGCCTGCAGCATCACCTCACGGCTTTGCAGCAGTTCTTCCGTGCTTTCAAAGCCATCCGGGTTGATGCGAGGGCGATACGGGTCCACCAGCTTGTTGTCGTCCCGTTGCCAGACACGCTCTGCCGGCACCTTGCCATCGAACGCCTCGCCAATGAGGTCGAGCAGCTGCCGCACCGTATAGATATTGCCATAACGCGCAGAAAAAACACCATATTGAAGGCGCCTGCGCTCTTCCTCGGTCAAGTCTTCCCCACGCTCGGTAACCAGGTAGTTGAAACCTGCCTCCTTCAGGGCACGCGCCAGATGCTGAGCAAAGCAGCTTCCCGCCGTGCCCACCTTGTCCTCCTTTGAAATCGTGAAGCGCACATCCACTACCGGGTCGAATTCATGTTTGTGAATGGTGCTCACGGCGCGCCGCCAGAAATTGTGCGGTGGCAGTCCCCTGTAGGGATTAGATTTCGCCATTTTGCAATGCCTCCATGATACGGTCGTATTCCTTGCGCCGGAACATGCTCACGTTTGCCTTGTCCATGTCCTGGCGAGCGTATTGCGCATATGACATCCTGACCAGCTCGCGCAGGTCAATCACCTTGTATTTGTGAAAGAGCTTGAAATAGTAGCTTCCCCTGATCCCGTATCGTGTGGCTATTTCAGGATAGACGGCAAACTGCACGCCTTGCGCCAGATTGTCATGCACCACGCACTCCGGCAGATCATGCAATGAAATTCCGTCACGCTTGAGAATGGCCCTAGCGATGTCGAACAGGCACTCTATGCGCGGATGATTGAATGTGTGCATGAAGGCACGGCGACGAGTCCAGCGGACAAAGGCGTCGGAAATGTCGATTTCCAGTTCCTTGAAGATATCCAGAAATTTGCTGGCGGCATCATTCCATCCGGACAGATAGCCCAGCAGACCGTATACCCTGTCGGTGTACAATTGCAAAGCTTCCTCTTCCGTTCGCCCCGCCTTGAAGGCGGCAAAACAGATCAGTGAGTGATAATTGTCCAGAACACCTGCCAATGCCCCATTTGTTTCGTGCCTGACATAGGTCATATCCGGGTGATACCGGTCAAAGAAGAGCATGGGAAGAGCCAGGATATCCTGCACCTTGCCGTCCAGTTTTTCCTTGACCGTATCAATGAATTCAGGCGCGGCATAGATGATGTCGCTATCCTTCAGGGCTTCCAGGTTGTCATCAAGCCGGGTGCCAGGCGTGCCCATTACCTCGCCATCCTTCATCAAGGCGGAGAAGCAGTTCACATAACCGAAGACCTGACAGTTACCCACAATGCCAAGTTTCATGAGCACCTACTCCTGCGTGAAGAGATCTGCGGCCTGCTCTTCCCGGCCATCAACAACCAGTTGCGCGGCCTGCCTGATCCTGGCCGGAGACCGATCGAGACAAACAGGAGGCAAATCCTCGAAAAAGGAGCGAAACCGTTCCATGAACGCCGCCAGCTTCTGCCTGTCCAATACATGTGCAGCGCGAAGGAAAAGCCCGTCAAGATTGAAGCATATGTTTATGTGCATTTCCCACTGGAAGCCGTTATCCTCAATCCCGTTGATGCGATCGATGCACTTCATGTAATTGCTGCAGGCGTCCTCCACCTTCCCAACCGTGGCCTTGCCCAAGAAATTGCCTTGCGCGTAGCAATAGACGATATCGGGAAAGTAGCTGAAGGAGCGCGCCGCCATCCATGTCTCGAAAGCGAAAAGGATATCCTCGGCATTGCGCCGCTCCGTGGCGAAGCGGATACCATTATCCTGCAGCAGCTGTCGGCTATAAAGCTTGCCGGTGATGAACTGATCACGCCCCGCTGCCGGATACTGGCGCAGGTTGCAGCCCCGCAGCGGGCTTTTCATGATGGTGGACAGGTGCTCCTGCTCACGCCATTGCATCGTCTTCACATCGAAATTGCGCCGCCCACCAATGACGAGATCATGCCGTCCACTTTCCGTGGCGTGCAGCAGGCGCTGCAATGCATCATGGGTCAGAAAGTCGTCGGCATCGAGAAACAGCACATAATCACCACGCGCTTCTTCCAGGGCGGTATTGCGTGCATATGAACGCCCCATGTTGCGCGGTAGCCTGACGAGGTGGAGACGATTATTCAGGCGAGCAAAATGCGCCACCACATCCGCCGTGCCGTCAGTGCTGCCATCATCCACCACAACGACCTCCATGTCCTCCCCGGCAAGTGTCTGGCACAGGGCCGAGGACAGAGCGCGCCCCACTTCCCGCTCGCTGTTGTAGACAATCATCAAAACGGAAACACGGCACATTCAGGCATGCCCTCCTGCTTGCAGCGCCTTTACCTTCCTCCCTCCCGACGCAAGCCCTGCGAACAACGGAGACCTGAGAAAATTGTTCGTGAACAACTGCATGTCGACTCGTCGCTGCACCTCTTCCCGTTTCAGATGCTCGTGGGCGCTGATGATCAGCCGCCGGTCTTCCAGCTTGGCGGCCGCTTCATCATAATCATCGAAGAACAAGGGATAGTCGCTGCCCAGATATTCCTCCACAGGCGGCAAGCGACGCACCAGCAGGGGCGTGTGGCGTACCATGCACTCCACCACGGTATTGTTGGCGCTGGCGTCATACATGTCCAGAAACACTACGCAACCACTCAGCAGCCTGTCGTATTCATCGTCAGGCAGGAAGTCCAACTCGCGCACCGTCTCGTAAAGCGCATCGAGATCATGCCCTTCCTGGCGCAACAATTCCGCCTCGCGCTGGAAGGCGCGGGCCGCCGCGCTTTCCTTGCTGCCCTTGTTCAGCATCATCTTCTGGTAGTTGCCTTCCGGCAGAAAATGAATACCGTGCATGCGCCGCAGCCAGAATCCCACCTGCACCACCTTGGGGCGCTTGTGCAACAGATCGCGATCCCAAGTGCGCTCCACCTTGTCGGCAGGGTGGTAGAGCACGTCCACGGGCACCGGCAGGATGCGCCGCAGGTGACGGGCATGATATTCAGACAGGGCGAAGATGCCTAGACAGGTATCCAGCGAGCGCAGGAAATCGGGATGATGATAGAATTGCCGGCGCAAATCCTCCGGATACCATTGCGGAATATTGGGGGGGCGGTGGGCAAACCCTACCCAAGGCACCTCACGGCGGGGCACTTCCAAGTCGGCATCCCAGCAGTATGTGCGCTCGAGGAACGATTCGACGAATACTTCTGCCTCGCCCGCCGCCTTGCAAACCAGTGCATGCATCACGCCAGCCCAGCCGGAACGATGTATGCCGAATCCCTCCATCCTGTCCAGGACATAACGCTGAAACGCCTTGCCCCGGCGCAACGTTTCCGGCTGCCAGTTTGCCGAAGTCCGCGAAAGTGCGTACTGGCGCACACGCTGGCAAAGGTTGGCCAGAGCTTCGTCATCATGTGGCGATGCGGCATGCAGCTTCTGCAACGTTACCGGCATCTCCGCCTTGCGCGTGGCGCGGTAACGGCAGCGCTTCATGAGGTCGTAGGCCTGTTCGTAGTGGCCATTGGCCAGCGCCTGAACAAACAGGTCGACCGGCTTGTCGCCATTGCGAGCGCGCAGCAGATGTTCCGGAATGGGTGCCTCCCGCAGATTGCGCTCCAGGAACTGCACCATCCACTGCTTGCCGTTCTTGTTGTCGGGCACCGGAAAATAGAATGCGGGCGACAGAAGCATCGGCCATACATGGCCATTCAGCAACTCTTCATTGTCGCGCCAGGCACGCAGAATATGGTGCAGATCAAACGTCGGGTCGTCCAGCGGCAACAGTTTTGACGCATTGACCGGGCGGCGGCTCGCATACTGATATACCGGAACGCCAAAAATGCTGACACTCGCCTGTCGCAAGATGCTCTGCAGACCACCATGGGCAAAGCCGCCGCCATCAATACCCTCATCCCCGGCTTCGTCGAGAATTTCGCGGGCCATTTCCACGCGAAAGAATTTTCCGAAAATCTGGCCATCAAACAGCAGCGCAGGCATCTGGCTGGCGCTCAGTTCGTAGCTTCTGTCACGTACCTGGCTGGACAGGAACGAGAGATTGCGGCGTGTGCCGCAAACATGCTCCACGCCTCCGGCGAGAACGTCTGCATCTGCATGCAGGTTCAGCGACACCAAACGCCACAGACCATATCGACTCCAGTTGTCGCACCCCCGCATGAAGGCCACATGTCTGCTTTGTCGTGGCAAGTGGTCCAGGCCGGCCCTGAGCAGAGCTGCATGTGTGGCTCTTCCCGCAACGGAGATCATGCGCACGGGCATGTCGCCGGAAAAATGGTGCAGCAGCGCATTGACCCAGCGCCGCTCGCGCCGGTGCGTTATTACCAGCACCTCCAACCCTTGCGGATAATTGCTCAGGATGCTGTCCAGGGCATTCGTGAGCCTGCCGCCGTCTTCATGTGTAACGGCCAACAAGATAGTGTGCCCGTGTCCTCCAGCCCGCCGCCTTGCCCGCCGGCACCGCAATGCACTCGGCAGCAGATAACGCTTACCCCACGCCGCCGCACGCCAGCCCGCAGCCCTGAAAAAACGTTGCAATCCGCTCACTTCAATCTCTCCACTGCCTGCCAGATCATTGCTGCTTATCGAGCCTTGCCCGGCAGCCAGAACATGCACACCTCGCGCATCTTGCCCCAGCTGTAGTTGGTATATATCTTTAAATCTCTAGCCCCTATTTCCATTGTTACACCCTTGTCAATAGTAACTTCATGGTCTGGGCTAGTGAGGGGATATTCACGCCAAGGACAGGCTATAATTACAAATTCCTTGGCCAGCTCCTGCAAGCGTCGCATGAAACGAATTGGCTCCTTGGTGTGCTCTACAACATGAGAGGCTATGACTATGTCAAACTTGCGTTGATTGAACTCATATATATCTCCCACATGGAAGTGCACTGTTGGTGCAATAATATCTTTTATATATTTAAATTCATCAGTAATGTCCAGTGCGTGTACATCCAATTTTAAACGGGAAAAACTATTTGCTGCGTGCACTGTTGCAAGAATGGCTGTACCCGCAAACGTCTGAGGCCCCACATCAAGAACTGAACGCCAAATACCTTCAGGATAATGCCCGTACAATCTGTGCAAATAAGGAATGATCTCTACCATAAATAGGGTGGATTGGGGTATTGATTTTAATATAAAACTTTCCGGGTCGTCAATTCCTGATGCAAGCA
>Ga0256839_1004574_pt1 | contig 13405 bp, 11 predicted proteins | sample 354166metaG_FD_185968 | JGI IMG/M metagenome (GOLD analysis project Ga0256839, IMG submission 185968) | Hydrothermal vent microbial communities from Mid Atlantic Ridge, Atlantic Ocean - 354-166 | ecosystem: Environmental > Aquatic > Marine > Hydrothermal vents | place: Atlantic Ocean: Mid... | reverse complement strand
TTCATCACAAGAGGTTATCCCAAAGGGCCGCGATTGTTTTTGCCGGCCCCCTGGCCAATTTCATCTTTGCTATCCTTATTATGGCCACATTTTTTTATACATATGGGCAAATAGACACGCCGGCCATCGTATCGCAGGTTGTTGAGGGCAGCGCCGCAGAAGAAGCCGGCATACAAAAGGGTGATGTCATTGTTGCCGTTGATGGAAGTGACATTAAACGCTTCAATGACGTGCGGATCGAAGTCCTTTATAGTGCCGGCGAAGCGATTGATGTGGATGTGCTCAGGCGCGGCGATATTGTGAGTTTGACACTGGTGCCGCGATTGACGAAAATCACGCGGGACGGCGTTCCGGTTCTTGGGGATGACGGCAAGCAACTGGAGATGTACCAGATCGGGGTGCAGAGTTCTGAGGAAGTTGTCATACGCCAGCATGGGCTGCTTTCGGCGTTATGGGCGGGGACATTGGAAACCCGCGTGATTGTCGTACAGTCTTTGCGCGGCATTCGGCAAATGATTGTCGGAACGCGGTCGGTCAAGGAACTAAGCGGCCCCATTGGCATTGCGAAAATCGCCGGGGAATCTGCAAAACGGGGCATTGATTTCTGGATCAGGGTCATGGCATTGGTGTCGATCAGTCTGGGATTGATTAATTTATTTCCAATCCCGCTGCTTGACGGGGGGCATTTGTTATTTTACGGCATTGAGGCCGTGACCGGCAGGAAATTAAGCGAAAGAACACAAGAATATGGATTTCGTATTGGATTAGTTTTCATTCTTGGGTTAATGATGTTGGCTACTTTTAATGACATATTGAAATTTAATTGGTAAATACTCGATTTCTATGTATAAAAAATAAAAAAATAAACAGGATACTGTTCTTTGTTAAATCGCATTTGTAAAATTACTATAGCTTGGTCTTTTTTGGTTGTTTCTGTTCTTGGAGGTTTTTCCTTAAGCACGGGCGGTGCATATGCCCAGCAATCCACAAATGACAGTCGTGATATTATCACGGACATTGTGGTTCAAGGGAACCAGCGGATCGAAGTGGATACGGTAAAATCTTATATTTTTGTCCAAAAAGGTGACCTGTATAATGAAAAGGAAGTCGACCGCTCGTTGAAATCCCTGTTTAATACGGGATTATTTTCGGATGTGAAAATTGGCCGGTCCGGCAAGACTTTGGTCATTGAGATTTCGGAAAATCCGATTATTAACCGCATTGTGTTCGAAGGTAACAAATATAAAAAGTCAGACAAGCTGTATGAAGAAATTCGTTTGCGCCCCCGGATCGTATTTTCCAGATCAAAAGTGCGGGCAGATGTTCAAAGGATACTGGAAATTTATCGCCGGGGCGGACGATTTGCCGCCAGCATAGAACCCAAGGTTATTCAGCTGGAACAAAACCGGATTAATCTGGTTTTTGAAATCACCGAAGGGCCAAAAAGCAGTATTGGCAAGATTAATTTCATGGGTAATGCCATCTATAACAATGATGATCTTCGGGCTATTTTAAAATCACGGGAAAGCCGTTGGTGGAAGTTTCTTACCTCTGATGATACCTACGATCCTGATAGAACCGAATATGACAAGTCGCTGCTGCGGGATTTTTACCGTTCGCAAGGCTACGCTGACTTTCGTATCACGTCGGCTGTGACGGAACTCGCGCCGAATAAAGAAGACTTTTTTATCAATTACACCGTTGAAGAAGGCGTCATCTATCATTTCGGAGAGGTTAAAGTTGAAAGTCAAATCCCCGATTTGGCCTCTGAGGTATTAAGCCTGCTGGTTTTTACGCGAGAAGGGAATTTATATAATTCTGAATTGATTGATCAGACGGTAGAATATTTGACGGATGTCGCGGGATTAAAGGGTTATGCCTTTGTCAATGTCCGCCCGCGCATTCGCCGTGACAGGGAAAATCAGACGGTTAATATTACCTATATCGTCAATAAAGCTCCGCGCGTTTATGTTGAGCGGGTTGATATTCATGGCAATGTCCGCACCCATGACCGTGTGATCCGCCGCGAAATGAGATTGATTGAGGGCGATTCCTATAACTCCTCAAAAATGAAGCGCTCTGAAATACGAATAAAATCTCTCGGCTTCTTTAAAGAGGTGGAAATAGAGCAGATCGAAGGAACGGCGAACGATAAAACCATTCTTGATGTGACGGTTGAGGAACAGGCGACCGGTGAACTCTCCGTTGGTGCGGGTTTTTCGAGCGCGGAAAGTTTCCTGTTTGATTTTAGTATACGGGAAAGAAACCTGCTCGGGCGCGGACAAGACTTGCGTTTCGGCAGCCGTATTTCCAGCCGGCGCAAGGAATTGGACATTGGTTTTACCGAACCTTATCTTCTGGGGCGTCCTGTCGTAGGCGGTGTGGATATATTCTATCGCGACAACAGCTTTCGGGAAGCAAATTTTGAACAGGTATCCTTGGGTTTTGGCTTAAGAACGGCCTTTCCTGTTACCGAATATATTGTGATGAGCTCGCGCTATAACCTGCGTCAGGATAAAATTGATATTCCCGCCGCATTTCTGTCAAGCCGAAGCCCGTTTACCACGACGAATATCGGAACTTTCCTCACGTCATCTATCGGCTATGGGGTGTCTTTTGATAACCTTGACAACAGACAGAAACCAAACCGGGGCCACAGAGCCATTCTTAATCAGGATTTCGCCGGATTGGGCGGGAATGTGAGATACGTAAGAACCCAGGCCAGTTATAATTATTTCATTCCCATTCATGGCCGCTGGATTTTTGGGGCGAAAGCAGAAGGTGGACATATCCTCGGGCTTGGCAAAGATATACGGATTAATGACAGGTTTTTCCTTGGTAATCCCCGGATGCGGGGTTTTGAACAAGCCGGTATCGGGCCTCGGGATAATTTGACAACAGATGCGCTCGGCGGGAATGTTTTTTACAAAGCTTCGCTGGAGGTATATATTCCGCTAGGGTCAGGCGCAAGAGAACTTGGTATTGAAGCCAGCATGTTTATTGACGCCGGCGCCCTATTTTCTATTGACTTACCCAAAGAGTTGTTTAATCCTGCCACCCAATTAATACATACTATCGTGGGGAATACACCAAAACCAAGAGTATCGGCAGGAATTGGTTTTACCTGGATGTCACCATTTGGTCCGTTCAGGGTTGATTTTGCCAGAGCTATTTTGTCAGACCCATTTGACAAAACGGAATTTTTCCAATTTAACATCGGAACAAGATTTTAATATGAACAAGATAATCAAAATGACATTAATGGCGGCAATCGCGGCTACAGTCTCAACCATTTCACCTTTGGTCACAGCCTCTGTGGCGCAATCCCTGCCGCCTGCTGTAATCGCGGTTATTGATAGCCGGATGGTGCGGTTCAATTCCGCAGCGGGTAAAGACATCCAGAACCAGCTGGATGCCATTCGCACTAAATTTCAAACGGAAATCGCGGAGCAGGAAAAAACGTTAAAAGAAGAAGAGACGACCCTTAAAGCCCAGCGCGCAATTCTTCCGAAAGATGCTTATGATGCGAAAGTCAATGATTTTCAAAATAAGGTTCTTACCGTTCAACGTGAAGTCCAGATTAAGAACAAGCAGCTGGAAACGGCGCTTGGCAACGCACAGAATGAATTGCAGCGGGCATTGAAACCTATTCTGCAGAAAATTCTAAAAGACCATAACGCAACCATGATTATGGACGTCAGTTTGGTTATTGAAAAAACATCTGGCCTTGATGTGACGACAAAAGTTATCGAAGCACTTGATCTGGTATTGCCAAATATTAAGGTTGAACTTCCCGCTGTGAACGCGCCGGCTCAATAGTTTTGAATAATCCATCATTATGCCTGTAATTACGAATGTTTGTAGATATGTCCGAAGAAAACAATAAGAAGCTGGGAAATATAGGTGTCGAGCAGATCATGGAATTGATCCCGCATAGATATCCCATGCTTTTAATTGACCAGTTGACGCAAATCAACAGCGGCATATCTGCGGTTGGCATTAAATGCGTCACCATGAATGAGCCTTTCTTTCAAGGCCATTTCCCCGGCAAGCCCGTCATGCCAGGGGTGTTAATCGTAGAGGCAATGGCGCAAGCCGCGGCCACGCTCGTCATGTTGAGCATGGCGGATCAGGCCCAAGATCAGGCCCAAGAGAAATTGGCATATTTTATGTCCATTGACGGGGCAAAATTCAGAAAACCGGTTGTCCCGGGAGACCGGTTGGAGCTTCATATAAATAAGGAGCGTAGCCGCGGCCCGGTATGGCGTTTTAAAGGCGTGGCTATTGTGAATGGCACGCCGGTTGCCGAGGCGACCTTCACGGCCATGATTGCTGATAAAGGGGCGTAAGGATATGAAGGGCGGCAACCGCATTCTTCATACTATGATCAGGGTTCTGGATTTGGAAAAGTCCCTTGATTTCTATAGCAATCATCTCGGCATGAAATTACTCAGAAAACATGATTATCCAGAGGGCCGGTTCACGCTGGCTTTTTTGGGTTATGGCGATGAGAGCGAAGACACTGTTATTGAGCTCACCCATAATTGGGATAGAATTGAGCCATATGCAATGGGGGAAGCTTTCGGCCATATTGCCATCGGGGTGAGTGATATTTACGGGTTATGCGAAATATTAGAGAAGAACGGTGTTGATGTGCCCCGGAAACCAGGCCCCATGAAACATGGTACAACCATTCTGGCTTTCGCCCGTGATCCTGACGGATATATGATTGAATTTATCGAGAGGTAAAAGCCCTTTAAAAATTAAAAAAGCCCGAAGAATGATTGTCCTTCGGGCTTTTTCAGGGTTTGAAGTCAGCGTTACCTGTTTTTAATATTAACAAAATCCCGCTGGGTGTCGCCGGTGAAAAGCTGGCGGGGGCGACCAATTTTCTGTGTGGGGTCTTCAACCATTTCAGACCATTGGGCCACCCAGCCTGTTGTTCTGGCCAAGGCAAATAATACCGTGAACATTCCCGTGGGGAAACCCATGGCTTTCAGAATAATGCCCGAATAGAAATCCACATTTGGATAGAGTTTCTTTTCTTTGAAATAATCATCTTCCAGCGCAATCCGCTCCAGCTCACGGGCAACATCCAGCATAGGGTCATTGACCCCAAGCTCGCCTAACACCTCTTTTGCCGCTTTGGCAAGGACTTGGGCGCGCGGATCAAAATTCTTATATACGCGGTGGCCAAATCCCATCAGGCGGAAGGGGTCATTCTTGTCTTTGGCTTTTGCAATATATTCCGGAATGCGGGCAACCGTGCCTATTTCCTCTAGCATATTAAGGCAGGCTTCATTCGCGCCGCCGTGCGCCGGCCCCCAAAGAGAGGCAATCCCCGCCGCAATACAGGCAAACGGATTAGCCCCGGATGACCCCGCCAGACGAACCGTTGAAGTGGAGGCATTCTGTTCATGATCAGCATGCAGAATAAAAATTTTATCCATGGCACTGGAAAGGATGGGGTTGACGTCATATTCTTCGCATTGCGGTACGCCAAATGTCATATGCAGAAAATTCTCCGCATAGCCCATATCATTGCGCGGATAAACAAAAGGCTGTCCAATGGAATATTTATAAGCCATTGAGGCAATAGTCGGAATTTTGGCGATCAGGCGATGTGAGGCGATTTTACGCTGCACAGGGTCATTAATGTCCAGACTGTCATGATAGAATGCCGACATGGCACCCAGTACGCCAACCATAATGGCCATGGGATGCGCATCCCGGCGGAAACCTTTAAAAAGCGAATTCATCTGATCATGAACCATGGTGTGATAGGTGATGGTATTCAGGAAATCATCTTTTTCTGTCGTGTTTGGCAATTCACCATTGAGCAATAAATAAGCGACTTCCATGAAATTGCTTTTTTCGGCAAGCTGATCTATAGGATAACCCCGATACAGCAGGATGCCTTTATCGCCGTCAATATAGGTTATGCTGGATTCGCAGCTGGCCGTGGAGGTAAAGCCCGGATCATAAGTGAACATACCTGTCTCAGCATAGAGCTTACGGATATCAATAACATTGGGGCCAACTGAACCGGAATATATTGGCAATTCAAGGGTTTTTCCGCCTACGGTGAGGGTGGCCTTTTCACTTAACAATGTCTTATCAAATACGTTTTTTATCATATACTTACATCCTTTCTAAAATACAGTTTCCGGAAGTATCAGGACTAAATTTCACCTGTGCAGTTCCCGTTAATTTATTATGAATGATGTAAGATATATTTCACTTACATCATGGGTTTTTAAGATTTAACGACCATTCATTAAATCAATTGCTACAATCTCTTATTCTGGCGAGGCTTTCTTGCCGGCCTAACCAGACCAATATATCAAAAATTCCGGGGGAGACATTGCTCCCGGTCAATGATGCTCTTAAGGGTTGGGCTATGGCCCCCAGCTTCAGATTCTGCGTTTCGGCATATGTCTTGATGCTGTCTTCCAGCGATTTGGCATCCCAGGACGGGCTTTTCTCAAGAATATCCGCAACGGATGATAATCGTTCCCGGGCTTCATCACTCAGTATTTTTTCGGCTTTTGGAATAAAGCTTAAAGGCCGGGCCGCGAACAGGAATAATATACTCTCTGCCAGATCATTGATATTTTTCGCCCGTGGCTTGAATTCATCCATGGCATCAATCAACAGGGCTGTTTCTTCTGCCTTCAGGGGCCGGCCCAGAGATTTTTCAATGAGCGGCTGGCAGGCCTCGACTAATGTTTCATTGCTTTCGATTTCGCGAATGTAATAGCCGTTTAGATTTTCCAGTTTTGTAAAATCGAAGCGGGACGGCGACTTGCCAATGCCCTCCAGACCAAACCATTCAATGGCCTGCGCTTCTGAAATCATCTCGTCATCGCCGTGGGCCCAGCCCAGACGCAGCAGATAATTCTTCACAGCGCTCGGTAAATAGCCCATATCGCGGTAGGCATCAACGCCCAAGGCACCGTGCCTTTTGGACAGTTTGGCCCCATCCGGCCCGTGAATGAGCGGGATATGAGCATAAACGGGCAGATCCCAGCCAATGGCCTGAATAAGCTGGGCTTGACGCGCCGCATTGGTCAGATGGTCATCGCCGCGAATGACGTGGGTTACGCCCATATCATGATCATCGACAACGACCGACAGCATATAGGTCGGGGATCCATCCGCGCGCAGCAATATCATATCATCCAATTGACTATTGGCGACAGTCACATCACCCTGCACTTTATCCTCAATGGTGGTTTGGCCTTCATTGGGGGACTTAAAGCGGATAACAGGTTTTATGCCCTCAGGTGCCTCTGATGGATCGCGGTCACGCCAGCGTCCATCATACCCCAGGGGGCGGCCTTCCGCGCGGGCTGTTTTGCGCATGGCTTTTAATTCTTCCGGCGAACAATAACAATGGTAGGCTGCGCCTTTGGCCAAAAGCTCATGAGCTATGTCAATATGGCGCTCGCGGCGGTCATACTGGCTGACAACGTCCCCATCATGGGTAAGTCCAAGCCAGCTCATACCGTCATGAATGGCTTCTACGGCACCGTCTGTTAAGCGTTTGCGGTCGGTATCTTCGATGCGCAAATGAAATTCGCCGCCATGATGTTTAGCAAACAGCCAGTTAAACAGCGCCGTTCGTGCGCCGCCGATATGTAAAAACCCCGTAGGAGAAGGGGCAAAGCGTGTAATAACCTTCTTCGTCATTTAAACTTATGTTCCAGCAGTTTTATTTGTGCGGACAGGAGCATATGAGATATGCATTTTGGTCCGCCTATGGGAATAATTCATCCAGAGAAGGATGTTAAAATCCTTCGATCAAGTGGTTTCTAGCAAAATTCTACTTAAAATGGAAGCTTGTTATGCTAAAATATCAAAAAAATATGTTAAAAATATATATTACAGGGATAATGGGCAGGCTTCAGGGGGATGGGCGATAGATAAGTTAAAAGAAGTTCTATTTGAAGAATATGACAGATTATTGTTATGGGTGCCGGTTTTCTTTGCGATGGGTATCGGGGGATATTTTTCACTGCCCCGTGAGCCTGAGTTAATCCTTGGCGGCGGCATTTGCGCGGCCTTGATTATTTTGCTTGTGATGTTACGGCGCTATTTTCTGATCCGGACTTTGTTGATTATTCTGCTGCTTATTTTGGCAGGGTTTCTGACGGCGGGCTTGCGGGTCCTGTCACTTGCCACGCCGGTGTTGAAAAAGGATATTCCCCCGCGAATGGTGACGGCTACAGTCGTGGATGTGCGCCATTATACAAGTGGCAAGCTGCAGATTGTGGTGGAAAACCCCACCATATCCCCTGAGATTACCGGTGGTATAACGCCGTCTAAAATTCGTTTATCTGTACCGAAATTCGATGTGCTTCCCTATCCTGGCGACAAGATCACCCTGAAAGCCGGGCTGTTGGCGCCGCCGTTGCCCGCCATGCCCGGCGATTTTGACTATGCCCGCCAAATCTGGTTTCAGGGGATTGGGGCTACGGGATATGCCATCAGCAAACCTGAAATTATTGAGAGGGGCGCAGAAGCCTATAGTATATCAACCCGCCAGAGATTGGCCATAGCTGAAAAAATCCGGTCAACCATTCCGGGGGATGCGGGTGGGCTTGCGGCGGCCTTGATTACCGGAATGCGGTCGGGAATATCACGCGCCGTTGTGGATGATATGCGCCATAGCGGCCTGGCCCATTTATTGGCTATTTCCGGCCTTCATATGGGGCTGTTATGCGGTGTGGCCTTTTTCTTTTCGCGGTTTTTATTATCCCGATCGGAATATCTGACCTTGCGGTTCCCCATAAAAAAATGGGCGGCCTTAATCGCCATTGGGGCGGGAATTGTCTATCTGTTTTTAAGCGGCGGTGCCATTCCGACTGTTCGGGCCTTCATCATGGTTGTCATCTTATTTCTGGGCATCCTCTGGGAACGCAAAGCCATATCATTGAGGCTTGTGGCCCTTGCGGCCATGGTTATTCTGATTTTGACGCCAGAAGCGCTTTTGTCGGTCAGTTTTCAAATGTCTTTTGCCGCCGTTGTGGCCTTGGTGGCGGTCTATGAAAAGCTGGCGGCAAGAAAAGCGGCCTTGCCTGTAAAGGATCAAAGGAAAAGCTGGGGGCAAAAGATCAGCTTTTATGTGGGGGCCATGTTGCTGACCACATTAATCGCAGAAGTTGCTATCGCGCCATTCGCCTTGTTTCACTTTAATAAATTGGTTCAATATGGCCTGATTGCCAACCTTATTGCGATGCCGGTCATGGCATCATGGGTGATGCCATGTATTGTGGCCTATTTGATTTTGGCACCCATTGGCCTTGGGGCGCTGGCCCTGTACCCCATGTCATATGGCCTTGAAATCATTATGTTTGTGGCCAAAACTATATCCCATACCCCGGGGGCGACTAGCCTCGTTCCCACCATGAATCTTGGGCCGCTTGTGGTCATGGCCCTGGGGGCATTATGGTTTGCTATCTGGCGCACAAGCTGGAACAAATTCGGGTTGCCCGTGGTTCTGGTGGGTTTCACAGGGGCTTTTTTCACATCTCAACCAGATATTCTCATAGATAATGGCGGACGCATAATCGGCGTTCAGGATGCCGCGCAGGAAATCAGCCTGTCGAGCCATCGCGCAGGACGAAAGACCCGCGCGCGATGGGCGCAGAGATTTGGACAGGATGAGGCCGAAAAATGGGATCAGAAACCAGTTGATAATGTCGCTTACAATGAGGGAAGCTGGATGTCCTGTGACAAGTTAAGCTGCCTTTATCAACCCAGTCATAAAAGTCAGGGCATGCTGATTGCGCTGGTGAAGGATGAACAGGCTTTGGCTGAGGATTGCCTGAATGCACAGGTGATCATCAGTCTGGTCCCCGTCCATGTCAATTGCCCGTCGGCCTATCTGGTGATTGATAAATGGGATTTTTATCACAAGGGCGGTCATGCCATCTGGTTGCCGGAAAATGACGGCGGCTGGATCACCATTAAAACCGTTTCAGGATCGCGCGGCGACAGACCGTGGAGCAGGGGGCGGTAAAGAATTAATATTGCCGCAACAACCCAATAAGCCGCCCTTGTATCCTGACGCGGTCAGCCGGATAGGTCTGGGATTGAAAATCAGTATTGGAAGGCTCAAGCGTCACATCGGGGCCTTTTTTATAGAGTGTTTTCAGGGTGGCTTCCTGCTCATCAATCAAGGCCACAACAATGGCGCCATTCTCGGCCGCGTCACATCTTTGAACCACAATGGTATCGCCGTCCAATATACCAGCCTCTCTCATGGAATCACCGTCAATTTCGAGGGCATAATGGCTGCCGCTGCCAATCATGGAAACCGGCACAGGAATATTCTCAAATTGCTCAAGCGCCTCGATCGGGGTGCCGGCAGCTATGCGTCCGTGCAGGGGAATATCCACCGTGCCCGGGTTTTCTTCTGGCTTGGCCCCAAAATCAGGTGTGAATATATTTACAGGAACTGGCGTGCTGTTTTCTTCGTTATCGGGCAGGCGCAATATTTCCAATGCCCGCGCACGGTTGGGTAACCGGCGCAGAAACTGACGTTCCTCAAGCGCGCCAATCAGCCGGTGGATGCCGGACTTGGACTTTAAATTAAGCGCGTCTTTCATCTCATCGAAGGACGGAGCCACCCCATTTTCCTGAAGTCTTTCATGGATGAAAAGCAATAAATCCCGCTGCTTTTTGGTAAGCATATGATAATCTCCTGACAAAAAATCCCAATATGTTTCTTTTATGTTCTATTTATATTCTTTTGTCAAGGGGTTATTCTGCCGTATAGTCACCGGATTTTCCGCCGGATTTATGGGTCAGGCGAATGTCAGAGATCCGCATATTTTTATCGGCGGCCTTGCACATGTCATAAATGGTCAGCGCGGCGACAGAGACGGCGCTTAACGCCTCCATTTCGATGCCTGTGCGGCCATAAAGGTTTGCGCTGGCGAATATATCGACGCTGCTTTCTGCTTTATTACAGCTAAGCTCGACCTGTATATTATGCAGCGGCAGGGGGTGGCATAGCGGTATTAAATCTGCCGTTTTCTTGGCCGCCATAATGCCGGCGAGGCGGGCGACGGAAAAGACATCGCCCTTTTTTACGCCGCCGTCCTCAATGAGGTTCAGCGTTTCCGGAGCCATGAAAATCCGGCCTTTGGCCTCGGCGCGGCGGTGAGTCTCGGCCTTTAGGGACACATCGACCATGCTTGCCTTGCCGCCGTCATCCAGATGGGTCAGTTTACTCATTTCATTCTCCGATCATTATTCTTGTGGCTTCGGCGACATTCTCCTGCCGCATGAGGGCCTCGCCAATAAGAAAGCTGTTTATGCCCGTCCGGTCCTTTATATTCTTAAGGTCTGCGTGAGAAAAAAGACCGCTTTCACTGACCAGCATCCGATCCTTGCCAACCATTGGGGACAGGCGAAAAGTAACCTCCAGTGAAAGCTCAAAACTTTTTAAATTTCGGTTATTGATGCCAATGAGTGGGCTTTTTAAGGCAAGCGCCCGTTCCATTTCTGTTTCGTCATGGGTTTCGATCAAGACATCAAGGCCGTATTCAACGGCCACCTGTTCAAGTTCCCGGGCCAAGCCATCATCAAGCATGGCCATGATCAGCAATATGCAGTCGGCCCCCATGGCCCTTGCCTCGATCACCTGGTAAGGGTCGATCATGAAGTCCTTGCGCAATACAGGTAAGCTAACAGCCGCGCGGGCCGCGATCAGATAATCATCGCTGCCTTGAAAATAGGGCACATCGGTCAGGACGGACAAACAGCTGGCGCCGCCTTTTTCATAAGCTGTTGCCAGAACAGATGGGTTAAAATCTTCGCGGATCAAGCCTTTGCTTGGGCTGGCTTTTTTTATTTCTGCGATGAGTCCGAATTGATTATTTTCCTTGGCGCGCCGCAGGCTATTGTAAAAACCACGGACGGGGCTGGCCGCTTTTGCCTGCGTCATCAAACTGCTTAAGGGTATTTTTTCTTTACAGGCGGCCACGTGACGGCGTTTGTCCAAGGCGATTTTTGCAAGAATATCACTCATTCGACATTTTAATCCATTGCTTGAGCTTGTCCAAACCCGCGCCGCTGTCAATGGCATCTGCCGCGATCTGCGCGCCTTCTTTAAGATTTTTGGCTTTGCCGGCAACCAGAAGGGCGGCGGCGCAATTAAGCAAGGTGATATCGCGGTAGGCATTTTTATGGCCTTGCAAAACCTGTTTCAGGGCCTTTGCATTATGCGATGAATCGCCGCCGCGAATTTCGGACAACGGGGCCGTTTTAAGGCCGGCATCTTCCGGCGTTATTTCGAATGATGTGACTTTTCCATTCTTATATTCAGAAATATAAGACGGGCCGGAAAGGCTTAATTCATCAAGGCCATCGGCCCCATGGACAACCCAGACCCATTCTGACCCAAGCTTGCCCAATACTTCGGCAAGCGGGGCGGTCCATTTTTTATCGAATACGCCGATCACCTGATATTTTGCCCCGGCCGGATTGGACAGGGGGCCAAGCAAATTAAAAATAGTCCTTGTGCCGAGCGATGTGCGTGATGGCCCCACATGACGCATGGCGCTGTGGTGACGGGTGGCCATCATAAAACCAATGCCAATTTCGGCAAGGTTGCGTTCAACAATTTCCATCGGGGCATCAATATTAATGCCCAGTGTTTCCAAAACATCTGCTGAGCCGGATTTGGACGATATGGCCCGATTGCCGTGTTTGGCGACACTGACGCCCGAGGCGGCAAGCACGATGGCGGCGGCCGTTGATATATTATAGGTATGGGCACCGTCACCGCCGGTGCCGCAGGTATCCACGGCATTATCCGGCGCGGCAATAAAATGGGCCTTGGCGCGCATGGCTTCCGCCGCGCCGGTAATCTCGTCAATGGTTTCCCCGCGCAGGCGCAGCCCCATAAGAAAGGCTCCGATCTGCGCGCCTGTGGCATCGCCGCTCATCATATAATTAAAGGCGCTTTGGGCCTCTTGCCGGGTCAATGTTTCGCCGGATGCAATCTTGTTAATCAATGTTTTAAAATCCGGGCTCATGTTTTTGAGTCCTTATTCTCATTAAATTTTCCAGCCAGATCGACAAAATTCTTTAACAAGGCATGGCCATTTTCAGATTCGATGCTTTCCGGATGAAATTGCACGCCATGAACGGGGTGTGACTTATGAGACAGCCCCATAATCAAGCCGTCATCCGTTGTCGCTGTTATCTCAAGACAATTTGGCAGGCTGCCTTTTTCCACAATTAAAGAATGATAGCGTGTGGCGCGAAACGGGCTGTTTAAAGCCTTGAAAACGGCCCCGTTTTCATGGTGGATGTCACTGACCTTGCCATGCATAAGATAAGGCGCGCGGATCACTTTTCCGCCGTAAATCTGTCCGATGGCCTGATGGCC
>Ga0256839_1004573_pt1 | contig 13412 bp, 10 predicted proteins | sample 354166metaG_FD_185968 | JGI IMG/M metagenome (GOLD analysis project Ga0256839, IMG submission 185968) | Hydrothermal vent microbial communities from Mid Atlantic Ridge, Atlantic Ocean - 354-166 | ecosystem: Environmental > Aquatic > Marine > Hydrothermal vents | place: Atlantic Ocean: Mid... | reverse complement strand
GGTGAGGTGTGAAGGGTGAGGTGTGAAGGGTGAGGTGTGAAGGGTGAGGTGTGAAGGGTGAAGCGTGAAGGGTGAGGGATGAGGGGTGAGGGGTGAAGGGGGAAGGGGAATGGCACCTCACCCCTCGAACTCCTTCCCACCGATTGGCTTTTCCTTGCCTCGACGCCGCAGTTTACCCCGTCGGTCTTGAGCAGTGGGCAGGCATTGCGTACACTCGCCCTCCCGATTCACCCGGCTGGGCGACGATGTTGCGATGCGACTGCATGCCGCGAGCCGGCTTGGTTGCCGCGCAAAGTGGCTGCCAGCATTTCGAAAGTCCTCGTGAGGCCAAATCAATGTCCGTACCAATGTCCGTTTCTTGCGTGAAGCATGGGGTGACCGTGGCCCTCTGGATGAGCCTGCTGGGCGGTACACCCTTGATTGCTCAAACATTACTGAAAGAGCCGACGCGAGGAGCCATGCCGCTGACTACGGTGCGTTCCGACGTACGGCCGGCCTCCACGACGATGCCTGCCGACTTGGGCGGCCGAGCCGGACAGGTGTGGCGGAGTTACGACCTGCGACCGTACACCGAGCAGATCAGCGGCGTGGAGCATCCCGAGCGAGCGGTCGTAGAGTGGGTGTTGCGGGAGACCGGTCGTGACCTGTGGTTCTATGAGCCGGTGGGTGTGTTGACCGCTTCGAAGCAACAACTGCGCGTCTACCACACACCCGAAGTGCAACACGTCGTGGCCCGCATGGTCAAGCAACTGGTCGACAGCCACGGACGTCCCTACGTGTTTCGCATGCACTTGGTGACCGTGAACAGTCCGGGGTGGCGAAGTACGGCCATGTCGATGATGCGCCCCGTTCCCATGCAGACGCCGGGCGTCGATGCGTGGCTCATTTCGAAAGAAAACGCGGCCTTGCTGCGAGCCAGTTTGTCGAAGCGGATCGATTACCGGGAACACAATCCGCCCAACCTGGTGATCGCCAACGGCCAGACGCAAGCCATTTCGCGGCGCCAGCCCAGGAGCTACGTTCGGTCGGTCGACGTGACTCGAGGACTGGGGCCGGCCGCTGTCCAGTCCAGTCAGATCGACGAAGGATTCGACTTGTTGCTGACGCCCCTGGTTTCCTCGGACGAACGCGTGATCGACGCCGTGATCGAATGTCGAATCGACCAGATCGAGAAACTCGTGGCGGTTCCCGTTCAAGTTCCCACTCCCGCGGGGATTCCCCAGCGCGTCGACATCCAGGTTCCCCAGTTGGTAACGTGGCGACTCAAAGAACGGTTTCGCTGGCCGGCCGATCAGGTGCTGCTGTTGACGTGCGGAGTCGTGGCCACGCCGCAGCCCGCATCGTCCGGCTTTATCAAGATCCCCAATCCGTTCGGACCGTCGGCGGGGCGTGCCGACGCGTTGCTGTTTATCGAGTTCCAAGGACGCCCCAGCGATGCTCTGACCAATACGGCTGCCGCCCCGACCTCGCCCACCTCGACTCGCGGACGGTATTGAGACACCGACGGGGAATTCTCCTTCACCCTCCACCCTCCACCCTTCCATACAGCCCGTGCTCCGCGATATACGTTTCCACGGCGCGCGGAGTCTGGTAGCGGATGCTGCGACCCGCTCGAATGTGGGCGCGGAGCGCCGTACTGGAGATACCGATCAGCGGCATTTCGACTTGCTCATAAGGTACCGGCGGCTGCGAAGGGGAAGGTGTCTCGGCGGGCACCAAGGACTCCGATTCGTCGGCAAGCCGCGGCCGTCTGGCCACGAGCAACGTCGCCAGCTCGAGGATGCGGTCGGGACGGTGCCACGAACGAAAGCCGGCGAGCGAATCGCTCCCCATCAATAGAAACCACCGGCGATCGGGATGTGCCTGATGGAACGATTCGAGTGTATCTACCGTGTAGCTGACACGCGCCTGTCGCAACTCCGTGTCGTCGACGCGAAAAGCCGCGTGACCCGCCGTGGCCAATCGCAGCATCTCCAGACGGTGAGTACCGTTGGTCGTCGTGCGATCTTGTTTGAACGGGGAACGAAAGGCGGGGACCCACCAGATTTCATCGAGTGCCAGTTGCTCACGGCAGCACTCGGCCAACAGCAGATGGCCATAGTGAACCGGATCGAATGAACCCCCATAGATGCCGATGCGTTTCACGTGTTTCCTTTTCCTTGGATCCTTCAATCGCTCACTTTCCCGCTTCAATCATTCACTCATCCATGGGCGACTGCACAACGAACGCTTGCCGCTGAGCAGACCAGTGAATACGGAGTTTGCGTGCTCGTTCGACAACTTCGTTCCAGCTTTTATCGCCCAACTCGGGGTCCTCAGTTGACCGAATCCGGAATAGCTTCAATGGTGTGGCGACCATCGAGATCGCTTGCAGCCGGATGAGGCGGGTAGCCGATTCGCGGACCTCCTTGTCAAGGTGTTGGAACTGAGGGCTGTGGAGAAGCGCTTCGGCGGCATCGACCGGATTTCCGCGAGGATTCAGTGGTCGGTCGTGCAGCACGGCATTTTTCCTGTACCACTGGATATGCCGTAGGGCGATCGGAGGTCCACCGCCCAGTCCTCCGCCACCGAATCCGTGAGGCCGGAGCGTTCCGATCATGAAGGGGATGTCATCCACAATGGCCAGAGGACTGCAAGGCCAGTTGGCTCGCTGGTGAGATCCATCAACGACGAGATCGAGTTCGTCATTCAGTAGGGGCGACGGCGTGTCAACTCGTGCGGGTTCGAACAACCCGAGCAGTATCCAGGAAACGACGGCATGATCATCGTCGGAGAAATGGTCGTCCATCAGGTCGACATATTGTTCCAGCGTCTCGAGTGCCCGCGGCTTCCCGAGCCGGTGAAGCGTATTGACGGCGCGAATCAGATCGACGCCGGCGTCCTTGGACAAAGGCCATGCCGCTGCTTGGTGAATCGACTCCAGCTCGTCGGATCGCGGTGGCCCGTGCTTGATTTCCAGGCTCTTCACGCTCGAGGAGATCACCGGGGAGACCGACGACCAGATCACGCGCTGCTCGCGATCCGACAGGCGGCGATGAACGGCCAGAGACAGCCCGAACTGGCGGCGACGAGCCCGCAGCTCGGCCGGCGGTTCGTGGGCCATGTCGATCACGACCGTGAATCGGCCGCCTTGGTCGGTCACAGCGGCTGCCGAGATCGCTTCGTCGTTGGCGGCGCCCTGCGACCAGTCGTAACGCCCGTTCGATTGCCATCCCGCGTGAACGGCGACACCTTGGAACCAGTCCACAGGTTGCTCGCCGTCTCCACCATCGGAAAGGATGTAGAGGCGGCCGCGCACGATGAGCAGCTTCTTCCAGAGGTTTAATTTCGGACGCTCCCACTTGACACGAATTTGGCTCAGCACTTCATCCTCGGGATGTTTGGCGAATCGGCCCAGCCAATGGTAGGTTCTCGACACCAGCCACTCATCTTCGTCACGGGGAATGGAAATGTCGTTATCGAACGAAGCATCGGGACTGAAAGGATTGGGGATTCGATTTTCGAACCGGCCGTGTGCGGCGTCTCTGCGCGGATCGTGAGCCGCCAGGGCCCTCGCCACGTCGGGAACGGGAGTCGCTGCCTCCATCTGCAGCGATCGCAGCGCCGCATGCGCTTGATTGACGACCACGACATCGTTGTCCTGGAGCAGTTCGATCAGTGGACGAATCCCAGGCTTGCCGATCGTTGCTAACGCCTGGACTACCGCAACGCGGACGCGGGCATCTTTGTCACCGACGAGTTGCTTAAGACGCTCGGGGCCGAGGCGACTTGCAGTCTTTTTCTTCGTCGGCGCCGTGGGTTTCCATGCGCCGAGCTTGGCGAGTGTTGCGATTGCGGCGGCACGAGCGTGAGGAGGTGACGACGCATCGAGTAGTCGTGTGAGTGTGGGGATGGAAGCAGGGCCGATCTTGGCTAGCGCCGCAGCGGCGAAGTGCCGTGTGGCGTGGCGCGTCGACGTGAGTTGTTCGCCGAGGATGTCAATGGCGCGTTTGGATCGGAGTGTCCCGAGAGCCCGAATGGCCAGGTCGGATTGCAGGGTGTCTCCGCTGCGAACGATACGGAATAATTCGGTTTCGAGGGCCTTGTCGCGGAGCGAAAGCGGCCGACCGGCGGCAACGGACGCCAAGACGGCTGATACCGTTGGGCGAGCGTTGTCGTCGTCGGCAGCCCACGCCGTACCGCGCGCGGCAACGATCGAAATGGCAACGATCCAGCCGATCGTGCGCACCTGCGGACGTGCGAAGGCGGGCTTCGCCCGCAAGGCTCGAGGCTGCAGGCCGGAGGCTGGAGGGGTGATCGTGACAACCGAAAGCCATTGCGGGATGCTCACGCGGCACGCAGATGCTATGAACAAGGACGTTGATGCCATGACTTGCCTTCTCCACGCCGCTGTACCGGAACAATACCGCCTCACGACACCGCCTCACGACTGGATTCTACCGGATCCCGCTCGTTTGGCGAAGGTTTGCTGCCGATTCGGCATCTTGGATGGAGCGAGCACGGAACCGATCGAGATGCCGATCCAGGCGACCCCTTCATGACGCACGTCACGAGTCGCGGTGTTTCCAGTATCCCGGTCGACGTTTTGCGTGGGCAATGGCAACAACAACCAATCTCTTTGCTTCGTCGCGGAATACGATTCGGAAGGGGTAGCGTTTCAGTGCGCAGTATGCACAACCACCGAAGATATGTGGAAATCGATCCGGATCGTCGACGATCGTTTCCAACGCCGCGTCCACGGCGGAAGCGAATCCAATCGCAGCAGGGACACTCCGTTCCAAGTACCAATCCAACGCCTGATCGAAGTCGGTCCGAGCACCAGGAAGAAACTCAACGGGCTTGACCATGGCCCAATCGCGCCAACCCCGCCTCTCGTATTTCAGACCACGGGATCGTGCGACCGGTGCCAGCGTCGAGTTCCGCGACACGCTGCCTGATCTCGTGCAACCAACTGTCGGAGAACGGAGCGTTCTGATCAGGCGGAACCGTGTCCCATAGGGCATCGATCAAGCGAACACGATCCTCGGCCGGCAATCTCTTTGCCGCAGACAAGATAGAATCATAATCGCTCATTGTGCTCACACCTGTCGGCTCGTAGCGTCACGCCGATCTATCTTTGAGTGTTCATGTGTGTTCCAGCTTCAGCAACTCCAGTATTCTAGGCGAAAACGTCTCTGGATTCAAGAAATGGCGATAGCATCGGCCGCCTTTCGGACATCCACCAGGCATCGACTGGGAAATTCGGTGGTTGGGCATTGGACTCATTTTGTCGGACGATGGGAATGACAGTGGACGACGCGCGAAGGAACACTTGCTTCCAGGAACACGCAATCAAAACTCCCGGACGACAAGCGGACCCGCCGGCGAGCGGCCGGGGGCGAGTTGCCGAATCGCCTGTTCCGCCCACACCAACGATGAAGTCAGCGCTTGAGCGAATCCGAGCCGGAATCGCGGCTGCACCGCTGCGACCTGCATGGCCGCCGGGATTCCCTCATGCAGCCAGACTGCCCCGGAAGTCCCCGGCTCGAACGTCTGCGTCTTCCCCGCTCCGCTTACTACGTTGACCAGCGTCCCGACCCCCTCGATGGGAAGTCGTGGCAGAAATGCTTGGAACTTCATCGGAAAACGACCTTCCGCACGCACCGACTCCCCTGCCCTGCCCGGCACCGCCACCAACTCCGGCAAGCTGAGCACCGGCCAGTGTTCCCCTTCATCGTCCGAGGTTTCCGCGGCCAGACTCGCCTTGACAATCGCCGCATCGAACCGCGAACCGCGGCGGGTTTGTGCGATGGCATGGAAGTCGTCGTTGCTCCGGCGCGCACCCGCACGGGAACCGCGCGGAGTATAGAAGGGATGGCCGACCGTCATCCACAGCGGCTGGTCCCCTTGCAAAGCGCCGCCGGACCAACCCACCTTCAGGCCGACCGTGAATAGACTCGAGCCATATTGCCGATACACGGCCGAAGCTTGCAGCTTGCCCACGGCGATCACATCGGTGGCCCATGTCAGTGTTCGGTAGTGCCGGCCGTCTCGCAGGCGGACTCTCACTTCGGAGGGAATCTCACGAGTGACAGAAATGCGTCGTTTCTTCCGACGCACGAACACGCACACGCAGTTGTCGCGAGTTCGATCGAATCGGTGGTTCCGCAGAGCGTGCCCCAATCCAACGGCCACAAAGTTGTCGGGGTCCGTGCTTCGGAAGCGGCGCCGCAGCGTGGCCTCGATGCGGCGGTGCTCATCGAGTGTCAGAGCGGGCATGAGCGGCCTCGTGCGAGCTCAAGGCTGCGTGCGCCACGTCAAGACGATTTGCGTGTTGGCATCGAGTGTGGTTTCTCGAGCCAGACGATTGAGTTCTCCCGTCAACGCGGCGGCCATCGTTTGGTAGCGGGGAAGCACGGAAGCGGCCAGGTCGGTTGGCAGCGTGACTTCGAGCAGCAGGCTGGTCGGCGACGAACCGGGGCGTACTACCAGAGCGCCGGCTGGAAGGTCCAGCCCCAGCTTCTCACGCAGCAGCATCGCTGCCTGATCGGCCAGTGCTTGATGAGCGGCCGACGGCGGCGCCGGGAGATGTTCAAGGGGCCGGACTTGCAGGAAGTCGGTGCCGCGGTCGCCGATTTCCGATAGAGGTTCGAACGTCATCACGCCGTTACGAAAGACCAGGCCATACAGGAACGCGGTCTCACATGGCTGACAATCGGCGCCTCCGCTCTCGAGCGGACAAGCCTGGAACGGGGCGAAGCCGACATAGCGCCAGCCGTAGAGTCGTTTCCGGCCGTCCGGTCCGCGGCCAATCACCGATTCATAAAATCCCAACGGTACATTGGTGGCCGGAACGACCATCCGAGCCTCCGGTGCCGCTCCCTTCTTGGCCGTGGGGACGATGTTGCCTACCGAGTCGAGCAGATCGCCGATGGCCGAAATCTGCTCGGCCACCCGCGAGTCGAGTTCCTGTTCGATGGCGACCAGGTTCCAGCCGTCCTCGAGCGTCACGCGGGTGGCGTTGATGCCGAAGCCCGATCGGACGTGAATCGAATACTCCTCGGAAAAGTCGGGCAGATACTGCAACTCGATGGCCACCTGGCCGCCGGCGACGGGGCCGTCGACCGGCCGCACCAGCAGATAGGGCTTGGGGCGGTAGTAGCGGATCCCCTTGTCGTGAGGCCCGGGATTGGAGACGACGGTGGTGCGAGGCAGGCAGCCGCCGACCATGAACGCCAGCGGCAATGCGAGCAGGAGTGCGAGGCGGGTCGGGAGCACGAGTGAGGGCTCCTGGAAAAGGAACTGGCAGGTTATCATGAGGGAGCCGCAACCAACAAGTGGTCGCGAGTAGTGCCTGTGCGGAGCGGTGGGACGTTGCTGCAGGCTCCCCCGGTAGTCATCGTCGTGCGGGTTGTGCGGAGTCGACTGGTGATGAGGGAATTCGGGTCTGGCAATTGGGAGATGCCTGTACCGGTTGGGAAAACCAGGAAGACTGGCCAGTGAGGACCGAGGGAACGACTCGATGACACCCCAGCAACGATTGCTTTTCGGCGGCGAGTCGGCTCCGTGGGAGGAGGATGACCGCGAACTCCGCTCGGTGGCTCAGGTCGTCTTTTCCGAAGCGCCTTACGGCCCGTATGACTATGCGGTTCCCGAGCCGCTGCGCGGGCGTGTGCAGGCCGGCAAGCGGGTCTTTGTTCCGCTGGGACGCGGCAATCGGCGGCGTACCGGTTATTGCATTTCGGTTCAGAGCGGCGTGGCCTCTTCCCGGCGTCTGAAAAACGTGTTGAAGGTGGTGGATGAGGCGACGCTCTGGACGCCGTCCCTGTTGCGACTCGCCCAGTGGCTGGCCGACTACTACCTCTGTCCGCTGGGGCAGGTGCTGGAAACGATCGTCCCTTCGGGAGTGCGCGGCGCGGCGGGGACTCGCATGAAAACGCTCCTTTCCGTTCCCGATGCCGTATTGGCTCGGATGGCCGAACTGCGACTGCCACCGAAACAACGTCACGTCCTGGAGTACCTGGCCCACTGCACCGACGGCTTGACGGCTCAAGAAATCGCCGATCGATGCGGGTGCAGTGTGGCGCCCGTACAGGGGTTGTTCAAGAAAGGATTGCTGGAGGCGACCGAACGGCGAGTTTCCGTATTCGTTCCCGAAGTGAAGGGGGCGGCCGAGCATGCGGTGCACGCGTTGACGGACGCTCAGCAGTCGGCGGTGGACGCCATCGTGGCGGCCATCCGCGGCTCGTGTTCGCGGTCGTTCCTGCTCCACGGTGTTACCGGCAGCGGCAAGACCGAGGTCTACATTCGCGCGATCGAGGAGGTCGAACGTCACGGCCGCCAAGCGATTGTGTTGGTTCCCGAAATCAGCTTGACGCCTCAAACCTGGCAGCGTTTTCAAGCTCGTTTTGCCAGAGTCGCCGTATTGCATTCTCAGTTGACGCCTCAAGAACGCAACTGGCACTGGCAGCGGATCGCGGCGGGCCAAGTGTCGGTCGTGGTGGGGGCTCGCAGTGCCGTTTTCGCCCCGGTCCCGCAGTTGGGATTGATTGTGATCGACGAGGAGCACGATCCCTCGTTCAAGCAAGACACGGCTCCTCGTTATCACGCTCGCACGGTCGCTCAATGGCGGGCGCAGCAGGCCGACGTGCCGCTGGTCTTGGGTTCGGCCACGCCGTCGCTCGAGACGTGGCAGGCGGCTCGTCGCGGCGTGATCGAGCGACTGGGGCTTCCGCGCCGCGTGGCGGGCAGGACGCTTCCCGAAGTGCGCGTGGTCGATTTGCGGCACGAGTGGAAGGGGCGCGGGGCGCTCAGTCGCGTGTTGGTGACCGAGATGCACCGGGCACTCGATGCGGGCGGCCAGGTGATCCTGCTGCTCAATCGCCGAGGCTTCGCCACCTACATCCAGTGCCCTCTTTGCGGCGAAGTCGTCCGCTGTCCCCACTGCGACATCCCGCTCACTCACCATCACCACGATGCCACCGCCAAGTGCCACTACTGCGACCACGAGGAATCGGCACCGACGGCTTGCGGAGCCTGCGGCGGCACGCAGATCCGCTACAGTGGAACGGGGACGGAGAAGTTGGAAAAACAGTTGGCGGCGTGTTTTCCCGGCGTGTCGTGTTTGCGGATGGACGGGGACACCATGCGACGCACCGGTGCCCATGAGAAGGCGCTGGAGCGTTTTCGGCGGGGCGAGGTCCGGATTCTGCTGGGCACGCAGATGATCGCCAAGGGGCTGGACTTTCCCGGAGTGACCTTGGTGGGAGTGGTCAATGCCGACATCGGACTTCATTTCCCCGACTTTCGTGCGGCCGAGCGTACCTTCCAATTGGTGACGCAGGTGGCCGGCCGGACCGGACGCGGTGAGGCGGGCGGTCGTGTCGTGGTCCAGACGTTTTCTCCCGATCATCCGGCGATCGACGCGGCGGTGCGGCATCGCTACGAGTGGTTTGTGAACCACGAGTGGGAATCCCGGCGGCGGTTCGGCTATCCACCGGCCAGTCGACTGGTCCGTCTGGTAGTGCGCGGCGCGGATGAACGGGCGACCGAGCGGGCCGCCGAGCAGTTGGCCGAGGCGATCACGCGGCAGCAGCAGGGAGTCGCCGATGTTCGCGTGGTCGGGCCGGCTCCGGCTCCCTTCCCCAAATTGCGAGGCAAGTTTCGGTTTCATTTGCTGCTGCTGGGACCCAAGTTGCCGGTGTTGCGGCGCATCGTGTCGGCCGTGCGCGACGGCATCGACTTGGGGGACGCCGTCCAGTGGACGATCGACGTGGAACCGCAGGACATGTTGTAAAGCCTTACTTTGGAACATCTACGCGGCGTGCGCGCATCCTGTACTGGCCCCTCGGTTGTCACTGTCACCCCTACCGTCTCCGGCCTCTCGCCTCCGCCCTTGCAACGGACGGTCGATCGAATCCGTCTGGGTTTTTCGTCAAGCAAGCGATAGAATTGCTTCGAGAGTCTGCAACACGGCCTGCCACTCCGCTTTCCAGCGTCGGGAGCGTTTGTCGCAGCATGGATTCCTGTTCCGGGCTCTCGGTTGACCATCACCGGCGGCAAGGTTGCCGCGCCCCTGAAGTTGTGTGCCCATGGGTTACCGTCACATCAAACGCGTTCTCGGCAAGGCGAGTCTGGAGTGGAAGAGTCGCCTGTTATTCGGCGCGTGCTTGGTGGTGCTGGTCGGCGGAGCCTTCTTGTCGGCGGAAAGGATTGCCGTGCGGGCCGCCCGTGACGCGACTCGCGAAAACGCTCAGTATCTGGTCGACGTCACGGTGCTACTGCAGCATGCAGGTACCTGGCGGATCGGTATCGATGAAAACACCCGAGACTTTGCCCGGCGATTGTCGGAGCGGATGATCGAGAAGCGGAAGTACCAGCACGAGATCCTGCATCTGATTCCCTCTTCCATTCAGGATCTGCACTCGCGCGGACCGGCCGATGACGAGGAGCGGCAGTTGCTGCTGGACATCAAACGGAAGTATGACGCCTGGATGGAACAGCAGCGCCGCGAACGGGAACAGCTCAAGCGAAATGAAGGCAAGCTGCTCTCGCCCAGCGACAACGTGCCCAGGCGGCCTCCCGAGCCGATCTACGCCGAACGGGTCACCGTGGGAAAGAAACGGTTTTACAACTACTACCAGCCGGTCTATTGGCACAAGCTCTGCCACCACTGCCACGAGCAAAAAAGCGGGGAACTGGAAGGGGCCGCCGTGGTGGACACGGCGGCCGATCCGGCGGAACTGGAGGCCCGTCGGTTTCGCGTCGTGAAAGTGAGCCTGGACTACGACGAGATTCAGGAGAACATCGATCAGGCTCGAGCCACATTGGTCAGCATCGGTATCCTCACGGTCTTCCTCGCGATGGTGGCGCTGTATGTGATCTTCCGCTACGTCGTGGTGAAGCCGCTGCAGCACTTGCGCGAAGTTTCGGAGCTGGTGAGTCGGGGGCAGACCAGCGTGCGGGCCGAGATCCACACCGGTGACGAGTTCGAACAACTGGCCGATTCATTCAACCGGATGCTGCGACACCTCACCGAAGCGCAGGCCGAATTGCAGCGAGTCAACGAGGAACTCGACGCCAAGGTCGACGAACTGGCCCGACTCAACCTGCGGTTGCACGAGATGAACCGGATGAAGAGCGAGTTCATTTCCAACATGAGCCATGAGTTGCGCACGCCGCTGAACAGCATCATCGGATTCGCCGGAGTGCTGAAGGATCATCCTTCGCTCGATTCCCGGCAAAAGAAATATGCTCAGAACATCGAGAAGTCGGGACGCGTGCTGCTCGAAATGATCAACGACATTCTCGATCTGGCAAAAATGGAGGCGGGGAAAGCCGAAGTGCGCGCTACCGAGTTCGCGATCGACAAGGTCGTGCTGGCTCAGTGTGACGTCGTACGATCGCTCAGCGAGCAGAAGGAGATCGATCTGGTAGTGGATGTCGATCCCGATCTGGCTCCTCTCTATCAAGACCAGACGAAGATTCAGCAGATTCTGACCAACTTGCTTTCCAATGCCATCAAGTTCACTCCCGATGGCGGCCGCGTCGTCGTTTCCGCTCACCGCAACGGGCAGGGACAATTGGTCATCAAAGTGGCGGACACCGGTGTGGGGATCCCGGAAGAGGACCGCGAGCGGATTTTCGAGAAATTCCGGCAGAGCGCCGCCGTGGCCGGCAAGGACGGGTTGACTCGCGAATTCTCCGGAACGGGCCTGGGACTCTCGATCGTGAGGGAGATCTGCGAACTATTGGGGGGCTCGGTCGATTTCGACAGTGAAGTGGGAAAGGGTACGACGTTCTATGTGGTGCTGCCGTGGCGTTACCGCGAGCCGGACGAGTCGGTGATTATCGGAGCGGTTCCCGACCTGTCGAAGATGTGATTCCGAGACTGCGTCAAGTCGCCTTTAGAGCCTGTAACAAAACCCGCCGCGCCGCTTTCCGGTTTCGAGCGTGTTGCTTGCGGCTTGGAGTTTTGTGATAGCCTCTTAGTCTTGCTTGCCATCACCGAATGCAAACGTCTCGAGCGAGGGCACGCGAGTGGAGCCGGTGACGGCTCAAGTCGCATGGGCGGAGTCGCCGAATGAAAACGTCTCGAAGCGGGAGACGTGGACATCGGGGTCCCAGAAATCGGGCGGCAAGCCGGCTTTTTGCTTGAGAGCCCGGAAGAAGGCTCGGCGGTCGGGAAGCGACTGCCAGACGGACGGAAGCAACAGGCCTCGACGTTGTCCGTACTGCAGAACCAGGCCGTCGATGCCGGGGCGGACTTGCCGCAGGATTTCCTCTTCGGTCTTGCCGACGATCGGACTGAGTGGTCCCAGGACGGAGATGTCGTAGTGCAGTTGGGGGTATTCCGTCGGTTGTAATAGCGGGAAACGGGGGTCTTGAAAGGCGGCCGCGAAGGCATTGGCAGCGACATCCTCGACCAGAGGGCGGTAGGGAGCCACGGTGCCGATGCAGCCTCTTAGTTGGCCGTTGATCTTGAGCGTGACAAACGCCGCTCCCGGCGCTTGCAGCTCGGGCGGATACTGTGCCGGGTCGACGACCAGCGGCACGGCGGTTCGCAAGCCGGTGGCCACCGATTCACGAGCCACATCGAGCAATAGACGCTGAGACTCGTCCGAAAGAGAAAACCGCGCCGCGGTCGTGGAGTCATTCATGTTTCACCTGTGGACGACATAGGTACCATAGCCGACAACCTGTTGTTTGTCGCCGGCCGTGTCGCCCGAATTGCGGACATCGAGCGTGCGGATGCGATAACCGTTTCGCTGGATCAGCTTGAGCAGGCCTCGGATTCCCACATAGCCGCAAGCCCTCTCGCCGGTCAGAGCTTGCCAGTTGCACTGTTCGATCATCTGGGTCGTTTCGGCGTCGATCGCTCGTGCCGTCCAGTAGTCGTGGTAATGGCTGAGGTCCGAACTGACGACGATCAGCGTCTCCTCGCCCCCCCACAGCGTCTCGAGGACGTCGGCCACCTCGCTGGGAGCGGCCTGACCGGCAACCAACGGCACCAGCGTGAATTCGTCGAGAACGACCTGCAGGAACGGAAGATGGACCTCCAGACTGTGTTCGTATTGGTGGGCTTCATCCGACACCTGGATCTGAGGCAGCGAACGGAGCAGTTCTCGTGAAGGTTCGTCCAGAGGAACTTCTCCCAGCGGCGTGGCGAACGCGTCCGCCGAACTGGCTGCCAAGCCGTAGAACGGAACCCGGTGGGAGGGGCCGATCAGCACCACTTTGCGAATCCGGTCGCGCAACTCCGAGACGAGGCGATAACCGCTGGCAGCGATCGGGCCGGAGTAGACGTAGCCCGCGTGAGGTGCGATCAAGGCCTTGGGTGCCGGGCCTTCGGTTTGAGCTTCCGCCAGAAACCGCTGGACCATTGTTCGCAGTTGAGACGCGTCGGCAGGATAGAAGGCTCCGGCGACCGCCGC
>Ga0256839_1004572_pt1 | contig 13412 bp, 15 predicted proteins | sample 354166metaG_FD_185968 | JGI IMG/M metagenome (GOLD analysis project Ga0256839, IMG submission 185968) | Hydrothermal vent microbial communities from Mid Atlantic Ridge, Atlantic Ocean - 354-166 | ecosystem: Environmental > Aquatic > Marine > Hydrothermal vents | place: Atlantic Ocean: Mid... | reverse complement strand
TATTTATAGTGCTACAATGATAATGAAATTAAATGAGGAAAAAATGAGAGGCTTATCTAAGCCCCTCATCAAACTTAGAGTCAAGTGAAAACTTAAACTCTATCTTGTCTTTAAGAAAACCTATTTTCTCTTCTGGCATGACGTTGACAAAACTGACTTTTTTACCCAGTCTTTTTTTCATACGCTCTTTTACTTTGTGAAGTACCAGTACCTCATCGACCAATATATCTTTTATCTCTGGGCTGTTGGCTACAAATATCTTACCTTCTGTGTACGGTAGAAGTTTGCTTCTTTCTATGCCTCTGTTACTTGCTACTGAGTCTATGAAGTTATCATACGTAGGAGTGAGTAGTTGTTTTTTTAAGTATGCTCTCTCTTTGTCCCCTACTTTTTTAAAGAGGCTAATAGGCTTTTTGTATTCACCTGAACTCAAGTCATCTTCTTCTACACCTATTTTATCAGCCAGTTTTCCTATGCTGTAGTGAGGGAGTATGACTCCTATGGAGCCTACCATCGCATTTTTGTTCGCAATGAGTGGTTTGATGGCTGAAGCGATGTAGTACCCACCACTAGCAGCTACGGACTGCACATACATCGTGACATTTTTCTCTTTGTTGTAGTCTTTTAGGTACTCGGAGAGTTCTTCAGACGCAGTAGGTGAGCCACCAGGTGAGTTCATGATGAACAGTACCTCATTGTAGTCTTTGTCTTCTTTTACCTTGTCCATACTCTCTATGACATCGTTCACAAACTTTTGTGTAACAGGCTGGTTAAAGTCTACTACCGCAACCTTTTGACCTAGGGGCACAGGCTCACCTATGAGTCCATACTGTTTTGCTATAAATGCAAGTAGTGCTATCTCAAAAACAATGGCAATGACAAACATCCATGTTTTTATTTTCGATGAGCGTGCATCCCATGCTGCTTTTTTTTGCTCAAGTACTTCTGTAGGTTCTTTTTCTCCAAATAATCCAAAAAATGCCATTTTTATAATCCTTATTATATTTGTGACATTATCTCATAATAAGATGAGAAAGAAATGAACACGCTTCATTCACTTTTTATTCACTATTTAAAGCTAAAATAATACTATCTTAATTTTAGGGAGAAAAAAGATGGTTTCACCTCGTTTAAAAAAATCTTTAGGGCTAGTGTTTATGCTCTTTTCAGCAGGGTTTGCAGTGTGGTATCCACTTGCAAACCTTTTTTAGGCTTGCCTATGTCTAAAGCAAAACGCTATAAACCAACACAGCCCAAAGAGTTTCCTTCCATGCAAGGGCTATTGCTCTATCTTTTCTTGGTGCCACTTTTTGTTGCTGTTGTCTTGGCACTCTTTCAGACAAATATCAAAGCTTTTATACTTAATGGCTTTAGTTTTTTTCTTTTTCTTGCCGTTGTCACGCTGGCTAAAAAAGGGTTTGCACAAGAAAAAATTTACCATGCTAACACCTTTACAAAAGCCCCAAAACTTCCCTACAAGATGTTTGCAGGCTATCTTTTAGGAGGGGCTACCTTCTTTACAGCTTTTATCGCAGGAGGGCAGCCTGTTGTGAAGTCTCTATTTTTAGCTTTGATTGCGACACTTGGGTATTATCTACTGTATGGATTTGACCCTAAAAAAGATAAGCTTGAAAACCTTGGTGATGTTTCTGCAGAGTTTGTACTAGAAAGTATAAAAGAAGCCAAAGCAAAGCTAGCAAGTGTACGAGAAAATCTAAATGACATCAAAGACAATACCTTACATGAAAAACTCACACAAGCTGTACAAAAAGCCTCACATATCATACAAACGATACAAGATGACCCCAAAGATGTACGTGTGGCAAGAAAGTTTCTCATCGTCTACCTTGACGGGATGGAAAAGGTCACACAGTCCTACACAGAACTAGAAGAGGCTGACATCACTGTGGAGACAAAAGAGAGACTGCATGCACTTATGGATGATGTACAAGAGAGGTTTGACCAAGAACTTGTTAGACTTAAAAACAACAATGCCTTTAACTTAGATGTACACATCGATGTACTTAAAGAACAAATCAAAAACTAGGAGAAGAACCATGGAAACAAAAACAGTAGAAGCAAACACAATGGACACCCAAGCAAAAGAAATTATAGAAACGGCGATAATGCAACAAAGTGAAGAAGTGCCTGAAATCATGCAACATGAGACAACTGCATTACAAGATGCCCTCAACGAACTAGACATTACCGATAGAAAGTCTATCATCTATTTTGGTTCTTCCGCTCAAGAAAAACTAGATGACATCTCTAACCGTATGATAGATGGAGTGCAAAATAAAGACATAGGTGCAGCAGGAGCAGCGTTAAATGAAATGGTAGCCTCTATACGTGGTTTTGATATGGACGAGTTTAACCCAAACAGAAAACTTGCATGGTGGCAAAGTCTTTTTGGGGTGACAAAACCTTTAGTAAAGTTCATACAAGAGTATGAGACAGTACGTGACCAAATAGACAACATTTCAAACTCACTAGAAAAACACAAAAGTCAACTCATGACCGACATCGTCTCTCTTGATAAACTTTACGATGCCAACCTTGACTACTTTAGAAACTTGGAGCTTTACATCAAAGCAGGTGAAACAAAACTTGAAGAACTTGAAGAGCACATCCTCCCTGAGTATGAAGCAAAAGTAAGAGACTCTGACGACGACATGATGGCGATACAAGAGCTAAAAGAGATACGTGGATTTAGAGATGAGCTAGAGCGTCGTGTGCATGACCTAAGACTCTCTCGTCAAGTGACTATGCAGTCATTACCAAGCATTAGACTCATCCAAGAAAATGACAAGTCACTCATTTCTAAAATCACCTCAACCCTTGTTAATACTGTGCCACTTTGGAGAAACCAGTTGGCTCAAACGGTGACTATATTTAGAAGTCACGATACGGCAAATGCCGTCAAAGATGCAGCAGATTTAACCAACGAACTTTTAGAGAAAAATGCAGAGGGTCTGCGTGAAGCAAATGCTGAAGTACGCAAACAAATGGAACGAGGCATCTTCGACATAGAGAGTATCAAAAAAGCAAACGAAACCTTCATTGCTACGCTTGATGACTCTTTACGCATAGCCCAAGAAGGGAAAACTGCACGAGCTTCCGCACTGATAGAACTACAAAAAACAGAAAAAGAACTCAAAGATGCACTGCTAGCAGTTAAAGCCAAAGCCCAAGAAGTTCCCGAGTTAACCAAAGAGATAAAGGAAGCATAAGATGGGTATTTTTGATTGGTTATTTGGACAGTTTATTGATGTTATCGAATGGACAGATGACAGTTCTGACACGATGGTCTACCGTTTTAACAGACAAGGTAATGCCATCAAGTATGGCGCAAAACTCACCGTACGTGAGTCTCAAATAGCGGTCTTTGTCAATGAAGGTGTTATTGCAGACATACTTGCCCCTGGCATTTACGAGCTTGAGACTAGAAATATTCCCATACTAACAGAGTTACAGCACTGGGATCATGGTTTTAACTCTCCCTTTAAAGCAGAAGTTTATTTTTTAAATACCAAAAGGTTTACTGACCTAAAATGGGGGACAAAAAACCCCATCATGGTACGTGACCCAGAGTTTTCTATGGTACGCTTGCGTGCATTTGGAACCTATGAAATACGTATAGACAACCCAAAGAGATTTTTAAATGAGATAGTTGGTACAGACGGACACTTTACCACAGATGAGATAGAGGGACAACTCACAAACCTCATCCTCTCAAAATTTGCAACCATACTAGGGCAAGATGATACCCCTGTGCTTGACCTTGCTGCTAACTATCAAAAGTTTAGTGGGTTCATAACAGAACGTATCTCTCCTGCGTTTACGGAATATGGCTTGGAGCTTACACGCATCCTCGTAGAAAACATCTCACTACCTGAAGAGGTAGAAAAAGCTCTTGATACACGTACCAGTCGTGAACTCACTGGAAACCTAAACGACCACGTGAAGTACCAAAGTGGTCAAGCCTTAGGTAACAGTGAGAGTGGTGCTATGGGTGACATGGTAGGCATGGGAGCTGGTCTTGCTATGGGTCAACAAATGGCAGAGAGCATGAAAGAGACAAGTATCCCTCCAGCCTTACCTAGCGATGAAGTTCAATACTTTGTTGCCATAGATGGAAACGCTGAGGGGCCTATGAACCTAGAGAGTGTGAAGTCCTATGTAAAAAATGGAACCATAACAAAACAAACACGCATGTGGAAAGAAGGAATGGACGCTTGGCAAAGTGCAGAAAAAGTCATTTCAACTCTTTTTCATACTACCCCACCGCCACTCTCTTAGTCTATGCGTTTTTCGGCTCTAAACTTTACCTGCCCATCTTGTGGGGCTCCACAGAGGTTTTCACCTATTGCAGGCACCCTTAGCTGTGAGTTTTGTAATACCCAAACAAAGATAGACCCTAACACCCATAGCATAGAAGAGTATGGCTTTAAAGAGGCCATACAAAACCTAAAAAAACAAACATCAAAAGAAATTACAAAAGAGGTGAGCTGTAAAAAATGTGGCGGGAGCTTTACCCTTACACCTTACTCCTTCTCTTCCAATTGTCCTTTTTGTAATACCCCTGCTATTATAGACTTTATACGTGAAATTACCCCTCAATCTCTTGTCCCTTTTCTCTTAGGAGAAAAGGACGCTCTAAAAAAGTTTAAAAAGTGGGTAGGTTCTCGTTGGTTTGCCCCTAATGCTTTTAAAAAATACCTAGATGGTGACCAAAAGCTTACAGGGTACTACTTACCCTACTGGACCTATGACAGCGACACGACTAGCAACTATACTGGGTTACGCGGAGATGTCTATTATGTCACTGTTACCAAAACCATCATAGACAATGGAAGACAACGACAAGTACGTGTTCAAGAAGCTCGCATCAACTGGACACCTGTCAGCGGTACAGTATATGTGAGTTTTGATGACATTACAGTTGGAGCCAGCAAAACCATCTCTCGTGCCATTTTGAACTCACTAGAGCCATGGAACACCTCAGCTCTCGTACCCTTTAGCCAAAAGTATCTTTCAGGGTTTGAAGCCGAAGAATACACCCTAGGGCTTGATAATGGTTTTGAATATGCAAAAGCTAAAATGTCTTCACACATCAAACAAACCATACGCCAAGACATAGGAGGAGACCAGCAACAAATCACGTCTACTCAAACCCAACACAACAATGTTACTTATAAAAATATTTTACTGCCTGTGTGGACAGCTTCATTTACATGGAAGAAAAAAGTGTATCATTATGCTATCAACGCCCAAACAGGGAAAATAGCAGGAGAGCGTCCATATTCGGTAATAAAAATAGTTTTTGCTGTGATTTTAGGCTTATGCGTCATTGGTGGGCTAGTCTATGTTAATGAAACACAAAACCTCTCATCATCTAGCATTTACTTGGGTTTCGAGTAGTCTGTTGGCACTTAGGCTAAGTATCATAGAAACAATCACATACGCCAAAAAGAAATACAAACCCACTTCAATTTCAGCCTTGGTGACATCGGCATTGTTACTGGTCAAATAGACAAGAAATACTGCTACAACAAAAACATCTACCATAGACCATTTACCTATCATTTTAAAAAACTTAACTACATGTCCTGCCAAAATGTTTCCCATAAAAATAGACATAAACAGCAAAGACAAAACTTTCAACAAAGGGACAATGACAGAAAAAAGCAAAATAACCAACGCCACAACAACATCTCCATTGTCATACAACTTCATGATGGAACCCATAATACCCTTGGACTCAAAAGAGAGTACAATGTCACCTATGTACTCAACTTCTTTATGTATGGTAACCATTAAAATGGGGGCAACAAGCCCTACTGCCAATGTGATACTCGCAGCCAATGAACCAAAGAAAAGATAGCTACGAGGGGAGAGATAAAAAAATGACAACATACACGCTAGTAAAAGATACATAAAATACCGTGTATACTTCTGTGCTTCAGTCATGGCTAGTGCCTGTTTTTGTTTTATGTTTGTAAAGTTAACCTCTCTAGTATCATCAAATAAGTCTCCCAAGATACTTTTTGCAAAGTTTTCCAGTTGTCTACTTGCTTGTTCCTCCAGCCCTTGAAGTGCGACAAGTTGTGTCTTTGCATCTTCATAGGCTATAGCATGCTCGTATGCTTTTTGTGCATAAAACACCATACCAAAGAGGAACATACTTAGAAGCATGTAGGCAAGATACCTTTTTATATTACTCATCTATCACCTCAAAATATATCAGCAGTGTACGCTGAAAAAAGTTTTCATTGTCATCACTTATCATCACGTAACGATGCTTACCTACTTTAGCAAGTCCTTCAAAGTTGTCTACTTCCCAGCCTTTATGGCTGTTCATCTTTGCCAGCACTTTTACCTCACACATTTTTTTCTTACAGTTGTTTAAGTATACCTTTTTAAGCGTCACTACAAAAGGATGCAACAGTCCTGTGTACGAACGCTCCAACACTAACACGTTGCCATCGTCCATCACTTCCATTGCTACCACAGAAGAACGCCCTTCTGCTTCTGCCTTAAAGTGCCATTTTTTACCTGAGAGGGAGTAAATAGTCTGTCTCTTTTTAGCGTACCTTTTTAAGGGCCATTCTGTGGCAGTCAGTACCCCATACTTGGGATGCCAAGCCAAAGCCTCTAACGATTTATTTTTACTACGATAGTTTTTTGTGTCCACTAAGACACTAGGTAGTTTATATTTACGTATAAGATTCCCATAACTAGCACTGTTTTTATGAAACCATCCTATCTTTGCTTTTCCCTCAAAAGAGATAAGTAGTTTTCCTGTCCCGTCAAGTGTCATGCCTTCACTGTCACGTTTCCATTTTTTAAAACGTTTAGCCTTTTTATTTTTAAGTTTTGTTCCCCTAAGAGGAATAAGCATGTCTATGCTGTCTGAGAAGTGAGCATCAAACGCAAACAGTAAACCTTTGTCACTCAAAAAGTAAAGTGTTTGTGTACTTTGATGATAGGTCACATCAGAAAGCTCTGCAAACTTCAGACCGTACAGTCTTTGAAATGAGAGTTTTTTTTGGTCAAGTATTTTGATGTGCATAAAAGATTTTTTAGAAAAAGGAGGAACTATATTTGTACTACTCACCCCTGCATACAAAACATACAGTGACAACAGTACTAAAAGAAAAACTTTCATGTAGCCTCAGCATCTTCAGGAAAAAAATATGCCATAACAAGTATCCAAACCACGGCGATGTCTATCATCACATCTGCATAGTTAAACACAGCAAAGTTAAAGCCACAGTGCCACGCTACATAGTCAACCACACCTTCATGGATAAACCTATCATAGACATTGCCCAATGCTCCACCCACAAGTAAACCTAGAGGAAAGGCGTAACGATATATATAGCGTTCTTTAAAAATCACAAACAGTATCACCGCCACTAGCACAAGCTGTATCCATTTCAAATATGGCCCTAAAAATGCCAACATGGAAAATGCCACACCTTTATTGTAATGTAATACAAGGTCAATGCACTCACCTTCCCTATAGTAACCCTCTACAAAAATCGTTTTAATGTTTTGGTCTATGATAAACGTACCCAAAAGTACTAAAAAGAAAATAGCAAAAACACGCATTAGGCTAACGCACCGCTAAAAAAGACCTTACATTTCTCCATCATACTCTCTAGTGCTTCTTCATCTTTCCCTTCAAGTAAAAGACGTATTTTATTTTCTGTACCAGAATATCTAAAGAGATGTCTCATCCCTGCATTTTCTACCTCTGTTTTAAGGCTTTCAAGACCTTCTATTGTTTCAAAGTCTCGTTTTTCATCTACGAGTAAATTAACCAAAAGTTGAGGATAAGACACATAGGGGTTAAACACTTCACTTGCCTTTTTCCCAGTTGAGACTAAGTATGCCAAAGCTTGCAATGCGGAAGATATACCATCACCCGTTTTTGCATAGTCTGAAAATATAACATGTCCACTCTGCTCTCCCCCAAAGTTTATGTTATTCTCTTTCATCATCGCAACAACATTTTTGTCACCCACAGCTGCACGGTGCAAAGTTAAACCTTGTGAGACCAAGTATTCATCTAACCCTTGATTACTCATCACCGTTGCCACCATGCCTTCACCTTTTAGTGTACCTTGTGTTTTCATATGTACAGCCAACACTGCCATAAGTTTATCACCATCTACCACATCACCTTTTTCATCTACCATGACGAGTCTGTCTGCATCACCATCTAAAGCTATACCTATATCTGCACGTGAGTCACGTACTACTTTTGCAAGGTTCTCAGGATGCATCGCCCCACACCCTTCGTTAATGTTAAAGCCATCAGGCTTGTCCCCTATAACCACTACATCCGCTCCAAGTTCACGTAAAATAGTAGGACCAACTATATAGCCTGCACCATTGGCACAGTCTATTACCACCCTTTTCCCCGTCAAGGTCAAAGGTTTTGGAAATGAATTTTTAATATGCACAATATAACGCCCAATAACATCATCAATACGTTTAGATTTTCCTATTTCTTTATCTGTCGCTTGTGCTACATTTATGGCATGTTCATCTTTAAAAATAGTCTCTATCTCTATTTCCTTGTCACGGTTTAACTTATTGCCTTCTGCATCAAAGAACTTAATCCCATTATCGTAGTAAGGGTTATGTGAGGCAGAGATCATGATACCCGCATCACAACGCATATTTTCTGTTAAAAATGCTATGGCAGGCGTAGGCATAGGACCTATCTGTATCACATCAAACCCTACTGCTGTTAACCCAGAGACAATAGCATTTTCTATCATATAGCCACTACGTCTAGTGTCTTTCCCAACTAAAATTTTTTTAGTCTTTGCAAATTGTTTAAAATAAATCCCTGTAGCCATCGCTAAACGCATAGCATCCATCGCAGAGACTTTCTTTCCTGCTTTTCCACGTACCCCATCTGTTCCAAAAAGTTCCAAAATGCTTCCTCTAAATTAATTGGTTTAATTCTAACAAAAACTAACTAACATCCCCGTTAGTATCTATAGTTAAACTATTGTTAAACTATTTTTAGCTATTATTCGCGAACTATTTTCACTCTAAACAGAATGATAACAACATAACCTACAAAAGGAAACACCATGGCAAACAACAAGTCAGCTAAAAAACGTATTTTAGTGAATGCAAAAAAAGCAGAAAGAAACAGATACTACAGAACAAGAATCAAAAACATTGTTAAATCTGTACACGAAGCAGTAGAAGCTTCAGACAAAGCAGCAGCAACAACAGCATTTGCAACAGCAAACAAAAGCATCCATTCACTTGTAAGCAAAGGTTTCATCAAAAAAACAACTGCAGCAAGAAAAGTAAGTCGTCTTCACAAGATGGTAAACAAAATAGAAGCATAACAATCTCCAACACCGCTCCATCCAACTAGCCTTCAAGGCTAGTTATCTTATAATACCCCAAATAATCCAATATAAAGTCACACTATGTTCAAAGAAAAATTACAACCTTTTATAGATAGACATAACGAAATAACCACGCTCCTTAGTTCTCCAGATATCGCTTCAGATATCTCACGTATGACTGAACTTAGCAAAGAACAGTCAGGACTCAATGAGTTAGTTGAACAGGCAAAACTCTACATAGAAACTGCAGATGCCATAGAAGAGAACAAAGAACTCTTAGGTGATGAAGAGCTAGGAGACCTCGCGAAAGAGGAACTTGCAGAGCTTGAACCTATGCTACCTAAACTAGAAGCGGAGATTAAAATACTCATGCTCCCTAAAGACAAAAATGATGATAAAAACATCATTCTTGAAATTAGAGCAGGGGCAGGAGGAGATGAAGCTGCTCTTTTTGTTGCCGATGTCTTTAGAATGTACTCACGCTATGCCGAACAAGCACGCTGGAAAATAGAGATTATGTCTTCAAGTGATGGTACTGCTGGTGGTTTTAAAGAAATCATTGCACAAATCTCTGGAGAGGGTGTCTATGCCGTACTCAAATATGAAGGTGGTATACACCGTGTGCAGCGTGTTCCTGACACAGAAACGCAAGGACGTGTACACACTTCAGCCATAACAGTAGCTGTCATTCCTGAAGTAGATGATGTAGAGGTAGATATCAAACCAAACGAAATTAAGATGGACACCTACCGTTCAAGTGGCTGTGGGGGACAGTCTGTAAATACAACTGACTCAGCAGTACGCTTAACGCACTTGCCTACTGGTATAGTTGCTGCCATCCAAGATGAGAAATCACAACATAAAAACAAAGCCAAAGCGATGAAGGTACTAAAGGCGAGAGTTTATGAGCATATGCTACAAGCAAGCTTAGATGAATCTGCTAGCCAAAGAAAGCTACAAGTAGGGTCTGGTTCACGTTCTGAAAAAATACGTACCTATAACTATCCACAAAACCGGCTTACGGACCACCGTATAGGACTAACGCTCTATGCACTAGATGATATTATGAGTAACGGTAACCTAAAACTTATCTTTGAGCCTCTCATGTCACATGCAAGAACAGAAGCCATTAAAGATGCTGGACTCTAAAGTATGATTACCTTTGAGAAATTATCATGCGATGATAAAATTCAAGAAGTGATTAAGTCTGCATTTGATACAGATATGCCCATAGAAGGGTCTTGGGGCTATACTAAAGAGGATTCAACCATCATTACCACTTGTGACATGCCTTATGTTCAAATAGAGCATATGCTTGCTTCTATGCGTGCTTATATCGAGATGAATATGACACAAGATGACGCCTCTCGATACGGCAGTATCAATGTCAATGACCTTTCTAGAGAAGAGATAACAACAAGCACTCACATCTACCATAAAGTAAGTTATGAAATTACTGCGATGAAAGAATCAATTTATACGGCCTTCATAAAAGAATATAAAGAAAATTATGGAAAAAAAGATTTTGATTTAACTGGGCACTTTCAAAAAAGAAAAGAAGCCACACTTCATAGAGAAGTGACACACTGGTTCCAAATAGGCTAAAAACTTACTCTCTAACCATATTACTATAAAAAAATACCTCACAAGGCACTTATTTATAACAAAGATAACTATACTGCTTTCACAGCATAGTTACTATCAAACTATTTTATTTGATTTTCTTAGTTGCGAAAAATGTTTCACCCTTAAGTTGTGTATATGTGATTTTAAGTTCATCACCTTTTTTACCCTTAAATGCAAACTTAATCAATGGGTTTTTAGAAAGAAATTGACTTGTTGAAGCATCATAAACCACTTTATCACCTACTGTTCCTGTAATATGTGTAATAAAGTTTGCCTCTACACCTTTTTTCTTTGCTTGATCATAGGTAAGCATATCGTGAGATATAGAAACTTTCGCTTTAACCACTCCATCTTTTTCTTTAGCTTTGATTTTCATTTTTACTTCTGTTGCTGCTGGAGCATCAGCCATTGTTGCAGTAGCCATAAGAGCAATACTTGCAAGTGCTAACATTAATTTTTTCATTTATATTCCTTTATATCTATATATTAAATGCAATAATGATGTGAAGGATTAACCTTCACAACCACCAAGTGCAACTTCAAGTGTCAATTTTTTAGAGTAAAATTTACCATCTTTACCTTCAACTATAGCCGTAATCGTACCAGATTTTTTCATTTTTATTTTTAAAGAAAAATCTTCTACCATGTCTTCAGTTACCGCAAAAACTACTACCGCTGCTTCAGGGTTGGCATCTTGGAAGATTGCAATTGATTTAGCAGGGATATCCGTTTTGACTGAAACTGGAATCGCACCACCATTACTTGCTACTTTTGGTGCCTTAAGCTTGATGTCACCTTCAGCAGGAGTGATTTCTCCATAAAGTGCTTTAATCGCGGTAGGCACATCATGTGCAGTCCATGCATCTGGCTTCTCTGCTCTATAATCTGTTGCACTCAGGCTTACTGTCATTGCTGCTACTGCAACAAGGCTTAACATTGTTTTTTTCATTTATTTTCCTTTCTATATTAGCGTAAGAGTGAAAGTGACCTCTCAAAACTATACGCTATTGTATTTACTTATCGTGTAATAATTGTGATAAGAGTTCCTTATTTAGAACTCTCTATCATATAATCAACAACTTGCTTAAGTTCATCATCAGATAAACTTGAACCACCACGTGGAGGCATCCCATTAACGCCATTCATAGTATTTGTAATCACTGCATCAATACCTTTTTTTAGCGTTGATGCCCATGCAGCTTTATCTCCAACTGCTGGAGCACCCATCGCGTCTGTTGCATGACATACAGCACATGATGCTTCATAGGCAGCTTTTCCTGGATGAGAAGACTTCTCGTCTTTTACTTCAGGCATAGTTTTTTCAGATGCCAATGGTGGATTAAAGTCAGTTAACGCAAATTTAATACGTTGTACTTCAGGTTCCCCATCAAAACAGTCTTTCATGCATCTCACACCATTTCCATAGTTTAATGGATTATTAAAGTATTCACGTGCATTATCTTGTCCTTTTGGACCATTAATTTTAGGTTCAAAACCATCCACATTAGGCATAACTATTTTCAAGAATTTTTCTCTATCAAGTACGTAATCTTCATCTACTTCTTCGCCATCTATTTTCATCTCATTTACATGAAGGATATAGGCAGAGAGTGCATAAACCTCTTCAGTGGTCAACGACATTGGAGCTTGATGAGGCATACCTGTTTTAATGTACCACCATAATGTACTTGCATAAGGCCAGTAAGAACCAAAGGCTCTCTGTGGACCATCACTATCTGGATCTACACGCTGATTCACAAGTGTTTTTTGCAGTTCATAAGCATTACCAACAGTAAGCCTTGGGTAGAGCCCCGCACCTGCACCAAAGTCTCCATGACATGATAAACATTTTTCTTCATAGACTTCATCACCCAACTCAACAGAACCAGAACCTTCTGGAAGCCCTGTACCATCAGGCATCACATCAATATCCCATGCTTTTATTTCGTTTGCAGTGGCTTTTCTACCTTTGTTAAATGGTGTTTTATGTGCAGCTTCATTGACAAAATAAGCCCCTGTTTTAGCATTCACAATTGGGTAAATAACCCCTCCATCCACGGAAAGTTTTCCGTTATGCTCATACGTTTTTTTCACCGTATCAGAAACCAATGCTTTTGCTTCACCTACAGCATTAATCTCTCTATCCGTAAACCCTGCTGTATCCATCTTTGCAAATAATACAGTAGTAGTACCCATAAAGAGTGTAGATGCAAATAGTGCACTTATAACAATTTTTTTATGATAAGATTTGTACATTTGTAACTTCTCCTTTTGCATCTATTTCCCATGTGTGTATAGCATTTCTATGGTAAACACCTTCTATACCAACAGCTGCTCTTTCATTTTTAACCGTTGGCTGAACATGCCCAGCATCATCGCTAGCACGTGAAGAAAGCAACATAG
>Ga0256839_1004571_pt1 | contig 13413 bp, 7 predicted proteins | sample 354166metaG_FD_185968 | JGI IMG/M metagenome (GOLD analysis project Ga0256839, IMG submission 185968) | Hydrothermal vent microbial communities from Mid Atlantic Ridge, Atlantic Ocean - 354-166 | ecosystem: Environmental > Aquatic > Marine > Hydrothermal vents | place: Atlantic Ocean: Mid... | reverse complement strand
CTCCTGCTCCCGGCGGCAGATCAGCTCATGGGCGCTAGCCGCGTCCGGGGCCTGCCGCAACTGGCGGAGGAACTCCACATCTCCGATCATGCGGGAGAGTCGGGCCAGGGTGTGCAGGTGCCCGCGGTCGTCGGTGGAAAGGATAAGAAAAAACAGATCGGTCAAAATCCCCCGGCTCCCCCCAAAAGGTACACCCTGCACCGTGCGGCCGAAGGCCAGAAACGGCTGTTGCAGAATCTGCGGCAGCGGCCGCCGCGGGTGCAGCAGGGCCACGCCGCTGTCCAGGGCCGTGGTATGCAGCTGCTCGCGCCGTCGCACGGCCTGGGCCATGCGGTCCGGGTCCCAGAGCCAGCCGGTACCGGCGGCCAGCTCCACCATCTGGCGGATGACCGAGTTCTGACTGCGCGCCTCCAACGGCACGGCCACCGCGGCAAGCGGCAGCAGCTCGGCAATGGTCATCTCCTCCTGAGAAGTGGGAGCAAAGGCTTCCTCCAGCCGATGCAGCTCCTGCTCGTCCTCGGTCAGCCCGATCTGCTCTTCCAGCCACTGGTGAATCTCCGGCAGCGAAAACACCCAGCGGCCCCCCACCTTGCGGCCCGGTATCTTGCCGCGATGGACCAGCCGCTGCACCTTCTCCGGGGTGAGGTGCAGGTAGCGGGCCAGGGCGTCGATGTCCAGTTGATCCGAACTCATGGGAACTTTTGTCGGCACACAAACAAGCGGAGGCAAAACCTGCGAGAGCAAATCGCCACGAGGGCAACAAAGCGAAGACAACCACGCGCCACAAGCCGGAGGGCCTGACCGGGGGAATGGTTCCAGTGTAACAACCCCCGGCGGCTTTGCCACAACGGCCTGGCCGTCGGCGAGCCGGGAGCTTCTGCTGCCGGAGGAAATGGCCACCGGATGCACAATCCCTGCCGATGGTGTAAACTCCAGGAACCAAAACCCGCTAGCCGCACGCCGTTCCCACCTCGGTGCGGCGGCAGGCAGCCGTTCAACGGGGCCTTTCTCTGCCCCCAGTGGGAGCTTTCATCCTTGACGCAACACCGCTGGAACACGATTGCCATCGTCGGCCCGGGGCTGATCGGCGCTTCGCTGGGCCAGGCTTTGCTCCGTCGGGGCGTTGTGGGCCGGGTCGTCGGGGTGGCCCGGCGACGCAGTACCTTGAACCAGGCCCGGCAGGTGGGGGCCATCACCCACGGCAGCACGTCGCTGCCGCGGGCGGTGCGCGAGGCGGAGCTGGTGGTGGTGTGCACTCCCGTGGCCGCCGTGGCCCAAGGCGTACAAGCCGCCCTGGAGCACACCCCGCCGCAGGCGGTGGTCACCGACGCCGGCAGCGTCAAGGAGCCGATCGTGCAGGCCGTGTGGTCGGCTTGCCCGAAGCAAGCAACGCGGTTCGTACCCGCCCACCCCCTGGCAGGCAGCCACCAAAGCGGACCGCGGCACGCCCGGGCCGATCTGTTCCAGGATCGCCTGGCCATCCTCACCCCGGTGCGGCAAAACCCGGCCGAAGCCGTTGAGCAGGTCGAACGGCTCTGGCAGTGCGTGGGCGCCCGCACCGTGCGGCTTTCGGCCCGGGAGCACGACCGCCGCATGGCCTGGACCAGCCACCTGCCGCACGTGGTGGCCGCGGTGCTGGCCGGCACCGTGCCGCCGCGGTGGAACGACTTTACCGGCACCGGCTACCGCGATACCACCCGCCTGGCCGCCGGGGAGGTGGAGCTGTGGGTGCAGATCCTCACCGAAAACGCCCCGCAGGTGCAAAGGGCCTTGGAGCAGTTTGAAAAGCAGCTACAACAATGGCTCCGGGCCGTGCGTCGCCGGGACGCGCGTGCCCTGGGCCGATTGCTCCAGCAAGCCAAACGCCGCCGCGATGCTGTGGGAAATTGACATTCTGCCCCGACCCGGCCAGCCGGACCGCCTGGCCCAACAAGTGGCCCAAGCCGCCCAGGAACTGCACCTGGTGCCCGAGCTGCCGGTCCGCTCGGCCCGGGGCTTTTTGCTCCAGGGGGAGCTGTCTCAGGAACAGGTTCAGGGGGCCGCCAACGAGCTGCTGGTCGATCCGGTGGTGGAACAATTCGCCGTGGGGGCCGCCGGCGAAGCGCAACTGTGCGCCCCGCAGGGGAAGCTGGAACTGGTGGTCCATGTGCTGCCCAAGCCGGGCGTGATGGACCCGGTGGCCGAAAGCACCCGGCAGGCCCTGGCCGACCTGGGCTACCCGGTGGAGCAGGTGCGCACGCTGCGCAAGTTCTGGCTGCCGCAGTTGGATTCCGCCGTGCTGGAGCCGCTTTGCCGCCGCGTGATGGCCAACGATGCGATTGAGCAGGTGGTCGCCGGCCCGCTGAAGCTGGACTCGCTGGAGTTGGGCCAACCGTACCAGTTCCGCCTGGTGCATGTGCCGCTGCGGGGGATGAACGACGAGGAACTTTTGCGGCTGAGCCGCCAGGGGCAACTGTTTCTCTCCCTGGAGGAGATGAAAACCATCCAGGCGTATTACCGCCGCTTGGGCCGCGATCCCACGGACGTGGAGCTGGAAACGCTGGCCCAGACCTGGAGCGAGCACTGTAGCCACAAGACGCTCAAAGGGCGCATCCGCTACGAGGACGAGCAGGGGGTGCGCGAGTTTGAAAACATGCTGCGGGAAACCATCTTCGCCGCCACGCAGGAGGTGCGGCGGCGGCTAGGCCCGGAAGACTGGTGTGTGAGCGTCTTTGAAGACAACGCCGGCGTGGTCCAGTTCAGCCCCCGGCATCATCTGGTGTTCAAAGTGGAGACGCACAATCACCCTTCGGCCCTGGAGCCTTACGGGGGAGCCAACACGGGGCTGGGAGGCGTGATCCGCGACTGCCTGGGCACGGGGCTGGGCGCCCGGCCGGTGGCCAACACCGACGTGTTCTGCTTTGCCCCCCCCGATCTGCCCCCCGAGGAGCTTCCCCCCGGAGTGCTGCACCCCAAGCGGGTGATGCAGGGCGTGGTGGCCGGCGTGCGCGACTACGGCAACCGGATGGGCATTCCCACGGTCAACGGCGCGGTGTGCTTCGACCGCCGCTACCTGGGCAACCCGTTGGTGTACTGCGGCACCGTGGGTCTGCTGCCGGTGGAGTGCAGCCACAAGGAGGCTCGGCCTGGGGACCTGATCGTCACCCTGAGCGGCCGCACCGGCCGGGACGGCATCCACGGGGCCACCTTCTCCTCGGCCGAGCTGACCCAGCAGAGCGAAGAACTCTCCGGCGGGGCGGTGCAGATCGGCACCGCCACCACCGAGAAGATGCTGCTGGATGTGCTCTTGCAGGCACGCGACCGCAAACTCTACCACGCCATCACCGATTGCGGCGCCGGCGGCTACTCCAGTGCCGTGGGCGAAATGGGCGCCCAGCTCGGGGCCGAAGTGGACCTGGAACGGGTGCCGCTCAAATACCAGGGGCTTTCCTACACCGAAATCTGGATCTCCGAGGCCCAGGAACGCATGGTGCTGGCCGTGCCCGAAGAAAAATGGCCCGAACTGCAACAGCTCTGCCAGGCCGAGGGGGTGGAGGCCACCGTCATCGGCCGCTTCGTGCCCACCGGCAAGCTACACCTGCGCTACCAGGGGCACACCGTGGGCGAGCTGGAGATGGAGTTTCTGCACCACGGTCGCCCGCCGGTGGTGCGGCAAGCCGTCTATCGTCCGCCGGAGCCGGAGCCGCTGGAGGTGGGCGAATACGACCACTGGGACCACGGCCAGACGCTGCTGCGCATCCTCGGCGCGCTGAACGTGGCCAGCAAGGAGTGGATCGTCCGCCAGTACGATCACGAAGTGCAGGGCGGCTCGGTGGTCAAGCCGCTGGTAGGAAGGCTGATGGACGGCCCCAGCGATGCCGCCGTCATTCGCCCCGAGCTGGACAGCTACCGCGGCGTGGTCATCAGTTGCGGCATCAATCCCCACTACGGCGACCTGGACCCCTACCACATGGCCGCCGGATCCATCGACGAGGCGGTGCGCAACGCCGTGGCCGTGGGGGCCGATCCCCGCCGCGTGGCGCTGCTGGACAACTTCTGCTGGGGCAACACCGAGCGGCCCGAGGTGCTCGGCTCCCTGGTGCGGGCGGCCCTGGCCTGCCACGACGTGGCCCTGGCCTGGAACATCCCCTTTATCAGCGGCAAGGACAGCCTGAACAACGAGTTCCAATACACCGATTCCCAGGGGCGCTCGCGGCAGATTGCCATCCCCGGCACGCTGCTCATCAGCGCCGTAGGGCAGATGGAAGACGTGCGCCGTGCGGTCACCATGGACCTGAAGCAGCCCGGCAACTTGCTCTACCTGGTGGGCACCACGCGGGAAGAGCTGGGCGGCAGCCACTATTCGCTGGTGTTCGGGCTACCCGGGGGACAGGTGCCGCAGGTGGACCTGGACACCGCCTGGGAGATATTCTTGCGCATCCACCTAGCCATCCAGCAGGAGCTGCTCGTGGCCTGCCACGACTTAAGCGAAGGGGGCCTGGCCGTGGCCGCCGCCGAGATGGCCCTGGCCGGATACTGGGGAGCTTCGCTCGACCTGGCCCGCGTGCCCCACCAGCTCTCCCTGCCGCAGGAAGCCGAACACTACCAGCGGGCCTGGGCCCAAGAAGCCCCGGAGCTGGAACTGCACCCGCTGAGCACGCACCTGGCGGCCAACGCCATTTTGCTGTTCAGCGAGTCGCATTCCCGGTTTTTGTGCGAGGTGCCGCCGGAACGGGCAGGGGCGTTCGAGGAGCTGATGCACGACGTGCCCTGCGCCCTGGTGGGGGAAGTGCTCCAGGAGCCGGTGCTGCGGATCGGCGGCGTGCCCGTCCCGCAACGCGAGGAAGAAGGCGAGCCGTGGCAGCTGCACACGCCCACGGTGGTTTCGCTCGCCGTGGAACAGCTCCGCCAGGCGTGGAAAGAGCCGCTGGCCTGGTGAGGCGGCGTGCGGCATGCGACTTGCGGCTTGCGCTGGTGCTTCCGCTCCAGAGGTCTTGGGTCTTGGGTCATGGGTCTTGGGCGGGTGCTTCCGCACCGGAGGCGTGGGGGCGTGGAGACTTGGGGGGATGGAGGGATGGCGAGCCGGGGGCGTTAGCCCGCGGTTGAGCGGCGAGCCGCCAGCTTCAGCCGACGGAGCCCCGGCAGGGCCGTGGGCCACTGGGAGCTTCCGCTCCAGGTCAAGAACAATCGCTCAACGGCGAGCCGGGAGCTTTAGCTCCCGGAGGAAAACCAAAAGCCGTTGAGTCGGCTCTCCCCCGGCTAAAGCCGGGGGCTCGCCAACGCGAGAAAAAAGCCGTCGCACACCCAACGGCGAGCCGCCGGCGTCAGCTGGCGGTTGTTTCCAGCAAGACGCGGTCGCTGTTATTTTTGAATAACCGCGTGCTCACGCACGCGGCTCGCCGGTGCAAGAACAAGCAGCGATACACACCAAACGACGAGCCGGATAGAAACAGACCACCCTCCAGGCGAGAAACCACCCATGGAACTTTGGCCGGCCATTGACATCCGCGGCGGTCGCTGCGTGCGGCTCCGCCAAGGCGATTACGAGCAAGAGACCGTCTTCGGTGACGATCCGGCCCAAATGGCCCGGCACTGGGTCGCCCAGGGCGCCCGGCGATTGCACCTGGTGGATCTGGATGGGGCCCGCAGCGGCCGGATGACCAACTCCGCGGCCGTGGAGGCGATCCTCCAGGCGGTCGATGTGCCGTGCCAGTTGGGCGGCGGGGTGCGAAGCCAACAGGTGATCGAGCACTGGCTTTCCCTGGGCGTGGCCCGACTGGTCGTCGGCACCCAGGCGCTGAAAGACCCGCCGTGGTTTCAGCAGATGGCCCGCCAGTTCCCGGGCCGCCTGGTGCTGGGGCTGGACGCCCGCGACGGTCGCGTGGCCACAGGCGGCTGGCTGGAGACTTCCGAGGTGGACGCCCTGGAGCTTGCCCGGCGGTACGAATCGCTGCCGCTTGCCGCACTGGTTTATACCGACATTGCCCGCGACGGCATGATGCAGGGCCCCAACTTCCAGGGCGTGCAGCGGATGGTACAAGGGGTGCGGCTGCCGGTAGTGGCCTCCGGCGGGGTAAGCTCCGCAGAAGACATCCGCCGCCTGGCCCAACTGGGCGCAGCCGGCTGCATCGTCGGCCGGGCACTGTACGAGGGAGCCGTCCGGCTGCCGGAGGCGCTAGCCGCCGCCGGGGAACCGCCGCCGGCCGGTGGTTGATGGAGTGCTGGACCCCCGCTGGAACATCCGCACACTTGCGCAGGTGGCTGGCCGAGTGTAAGCTGGCAAAAGGCCGCTTTCCCGAGACCAAGGTGCCCCATGATCGGCAAGCTCTTCCCTGCAATTTGGGTTACGGCTTTGGCTCTGGTGGCCGTCAGCGGTTCTCCCCCGGCGGCCCACGGGGAACCGCCCCGGCGGCCCAACGTGGTGTTCATCCTGGCCGACGACCTGGGCTGGACCGATCTGGGCTGCTACGGCTCCCGCTACTACGAAACGCCCCACATCGACCGTCTCTGCCGCCAGGGGATGAAGTTCACGGCCGCTTATACCTGCGGGCCCAACTGCGCTCCCACCCGGGCGTGCCTGATGACCGGGCGCTACTCGCCGCGGCACGGGATTTTTACCGTGGGCACCTCCGAGCGCGGGCTGGAGAAGTTCCGCAAGCTGGTGCCGGTGCCCAACCGCACCCGATTGCCCCTTTCCGAGCAGACCCTGGCCCAGGTGTTCAAACAGGCCGGTTACGCCACAGGGGTGTTCGGCAAGTGGCACCTGGGCGGGGCGCGGGGGTATCACCCTTCCCGCCGCGGCTTCGACGAGGCGATCGTCACCGCCGGCAGGCACTTCCGCTTCAAGACCAACCCACCGCGGAAAATCCCCCCGGACGCCTACCTGGCCGACTGGCTTACTGACCGGGCCGTGGAGTTCATCCGCCGCAATCGCCACCGGCCTTTCTTCCTCTACCTGCCGCATTTCGCTGTGCACACGCCCTTGCAGGCCAAGGAGGAATTGATCGAAAAGTACCGCCGCAAGCCGCCGGCCGGAGGGCATAAAAATCCCGTCTATGCCGCCATGATCGAGTCGCTGGACCAGAGCGTGGGCCGGATTCTGGCCGTGCTGGACGAGTTGGAGCTGAGCCGCAACACGATCGTCATCTTCACTTCCGACAACGGCGGCGTGGGCGGCTACGGCCGCTTGGGCGGCCTGGCCGGGCGGAACATCACGGACAACTCCCCCTTGCGCCGCGGCAAGGGCAGCCTGTATGAAGGCGGGGTGCGAGTGCCGCTGGTGGTCCGCTGGCCGGAGGTGATTCCCCCGGGCAGTGTCTGCTCGGAGCCGGTCATCAGCGTGGACTTCGTGCCCACGTTCCGCGACGTGTTGCGATTGGACTCTCCGCCGAAAAACCCGCTGGACGGCCTGAGCCTGCTACCGCTTTGGCAAAGCGGGGGCAAGGAGCAACTGAAGCGTCAAGCTCTCTATTGGCACTTTCCGGCCTACTTGCAAGCCAACGTGCGCCGGGGCACCTGGCGCACTACGCCCGCCGGGGCGATCCGCACCCGCCGCTACAAGCTCATCGAGTACTTTGAAGACGGCCGCCTGGAGCTTTACGACCTGGAGAACGACATCGGCGAGCAGCACAACTTGGCCGGGCAGAAGCCGGAGCTGGCCCAAAAATTGCACCAGATGCTCAAACAGTGGCGCCGCGAAGTCCAAGCGCCCATGCCCCGGCCCAAGCCGCAGAAAAGCAAGTAACCGCGGGGAGTGCGAAAAGCGCCGCCGGTTCGCCGGAAGTCGGCGGCCGGTCGGGATTGCTGTTCCGGCAGATCAGAACCAGCAGAAACACGGGGACCGTGTTGCCGCGGTCTTCCGCCAAAAAGAACACCTTTTTCCCAAGTACCCCAACGTGAACAGCTCGGCTACCCCATCGCGACTTGTCCCCTGGCTACAACTGGCCCGGGTGACCAACCTGCCCACGGCCTGGGCCGACGTGCTGGCCGGATTCCTGTTGCTGGGCCGGCCCGAAAGCCCCGTCCAGTGGGGAGCCTTGCTGTTGCTGCTGGGAGCCTCCAGCTCGCTCTATACGGCCGGGATGATCCTCAACGACGTGGCCGACGTGGAGGAAGACGCCAAGCAACGCCCGCGGCGCCCCCTTCCCGCAGGACGCATCCCCCTGGCCACTGCCCGGGCCGCAGGCTGGTTTCTGCTGGTGTTGGGCCCCGCCTTGGCCTTCCTGGCCGGAGCGTTGCAAGGGGGGCTTGCACCCGGCGGGGTGGCCCTGGGGCTGGCCGCACTGGTGGCCGGGTACGACTATGGGCTGAAGCGCTTGTGGCTGGGACCGGCCGTGCTGGCCGCGTGCCGGGGGCTGAATCTGCTGCTGGGGGCCAGCGCCTGGTCCCTGGGGGAGATTGCCCCGTTGTGGGTGGCCGGGGCTTTGGCACTTTACGTGCTGGGACTCTCCTGGTTTGCCCGATATGAAGACCGCGATCCGGTGCCCCGACCGGGCCTGATGGCCGGTTTGGGCCTGGTGGGATGCAGCTTCATGTTGCTGGCATTCTATCCGCGCGGCATCGACCTGCCGCTGGTCTTTGCCCCCAAGACGTTCTACTCCTGGCAATTCCTGCTGGTGGTGTTGATGGCGATTATCGTGTGGCGGGCCGCCCAGGCGATCCGAGTGCCCAACCCGCTGAACGTGCAGGTAGCCGTGGGCCAGATGCTGCTTTCGATCATCGTCTTCGACGCTGCGGCGGTGATCCCCTTGGCCGGGCCGCGCTGGGCCATGCTGGTGCTGGCCCTGCTGTTGCCGGCGCTTCTGCTTCGGCGATGGTCCCGACCCACCTGAAACAAGCCGACCTTGCAAACGATGTACCTGGGCTACAACACCAACGGGCTGGCTCACCACGAGCCGCTTGCGGCCCTGCGCCTGCTGGCCGAGCAAGGTTACCAGGGCGTGGCCCTGACTATCGACCACTACCTGCTCAATCCCCGCGACCCCGATTGGCAAGAGCAACTGCGAGCGATCCGCACCGAGCTAGGCCGCCTGGGCATGCGCAGCGTGGTGGAAACAGGGGCCCGGTTTTTGCTCGATCCCCGCCGCAAGCACGAACCCACTCTGGTCACTCCCCAAGCCGAAGGCCGCCGCCGCCGCGTGGCGTTTCTGCAGCATGCCCTCCGGGTGGCCGAGGAGCTGGAAAGCGAGTGCGTTTCGCTGTGGTCCGGGTGCGCTGATCCAGACATCCCGTCGGAAGAATCCTGGGGGTACCTCACCGGCGAGCTGGAGCAGCTGCTGGCCGAAGCGGAAAGGCGGCAGATTGTCCTGGGCTTTGAGCCGGAGCCGGGCATGCTGGTGGCCACGCTGGAGGATTTTGCCCGGCTCAAGCAGCGGCTCCCCACCCCTTGGCTGCGGCTGACGATGGACCTGGGCCACGTGTTCTGCCAGCGGGAAGGGCCGCTGCCGGAGCTTGTTCGCCGCTGGGCCGGAGAGCTGGTCAACGTGCACATTGAGGACATGCGCCGCGGGGTGCACGAGCACCTGATGTTCGGCCAGGGGCAGATGGAGTTTCCGCCGGTGATCGACGCCCTGGCCGGCTGCGGCTATACCGGCGGGCTGTATGTGGAGTTGAGTCGCCACAGCCACATGGCCCCGCAGGCCGTGGAGCAAAGCTACGGCTTCCTGGCCCCGCTGATCCAGGCCGCCCAAAAGAAGCACTCTCCAGCCTCCGAAGAACCCCATGCCTGACTCGGTCACGGTTCTAGTCGTCCCCGGCCTTTCGGCCTGGGAGCGGACTTGCGCGGAGCTGGAAGCGTGCCTGCCGGAGTGGATGCCCTTGGGTCCCTCGTTTCCGGTGCTGGAGCAGGTGGTGCTGGGGACGCTTTTTTCCGGGCAAGAGGGGCCGGGGCTAGAGCTTTGGACCCGCGGGCACTCCTCCCGGAACGAAACCGGCACCGAGCAGCCCCTTTGGCTGTGGGACCACCTGGCCCGCCACAGGCCCCATCTCCCAAGCGCCTGCTGGCTGCTGCCGCTTCCCGGGCAGGGGGCCGCGCTGGGGGCACGCCCTGCCGGGGGGGACGAGGTCGGCCCGTGGGACATCTGGCCCCCGGAGGTGCGGGATGCCGTGCAGCGGGCGTGCGGTCCTGGCCCCCGGTCCTTCCCGCTGGAAGCCAAAGCCCCCCAGGAACTCCCAGCCGCCCTGGAGGAGCTGCTGCGGTGGTGTTTGGCTTCGGCCGCTGTGGCCTTCCGGCACGCCGAGGCGGCCCTGGGCATTGTCTATGTGCCGGTGGTGCTTGCGGGGGCTTATCTGTGGGGGCTGCACTCCCGGCAAGGGGCCGCGTTGGCCCGACGCTGCGCCGTGGAGGTGCTGGAGTTTGCCGAGCGGCTGCGATCCGAAGCGGAAGGCGGCGGCGAGCACACCCTGTTGCTGGTCGATCCCTGGGGATTGCAAGAAGTGGAGCAGGTGGTCGATCTGGAGCCGGTGCGTCTGCATCTGGGCCAATTGGCCGAGCAGCTCGCCCCGGGCCGGGAAGAACCTACGGCGGTGTTCACCTTGCAGGTGGAACACCAGGTGGCACGACTCACTTGGTCCCGGCAGCTTCCTCTTGCCGCCGAGCGACTGCGGGAACAGCTGGCCGCCCTGGTGCCGCAGGCGGAGGTGGTCACGGCCTCGCAGTGCGGGCTTGTCACCCCAGGGGGCGGCAGCTCTCAAGAGGCGACTGCGCAGCTGTGGCTGCTGGCCCCACGCAACGCGGTGTTTGTGTGCTCTTGCCCGGCGCAAAGTCTCGACAAAGAGCTCCCGCAAAAGGTGCGGCTGGTCCACTGGGGGCTGCCCGAGTGGCTGAAGCGTTGGGGGATCGCGTCGTCCCCGGAACTGGGGCTTGGGATCTGTCGGGCCACACACGGCCGGGTGCCGCAAGCCGAGGAACAACAAGGACGGCTGTGGACGGGGGAGCCGGGACTGCTGTTTGGCCCGGTGCTTTCGGACCTGGACCTGGCAGGCCTGGTGCTTGCGCACTGGGGGGTGTAGGTGGTCCTGGGTCCTGGGTCTTGGGTCTTGAGGAGCCAGAGCCCCGCACGTTCGTGCGGGGAGGCGGCAATCGGCTTGCGGCTTGCGCCGTGCGCCGCTGCGCCGGAGCTTCCGCTCCGCAGTCGGAACAAACGCTAATTCTTGCAATCGGCGAGCCCCGAGCTTTAGCTCGGTACGTGTTTAGCCAGCTAGCACATTGCTGATCCGACGCTTCCGTACGTGGTAGAAATAAGCGTTGATTCTTGCCAACGGCGAGCCGCCAGCTTCAGCTGGCGGAGGAAAAACGCAATGCGTTCATTCGGCTCTCCCCGGACTGAAGTCCGGGGCTCGCCAATGCGAGAAAAAAAACGCCGACTCACACCCCAACTAGCGAGCCGCGCCGTCAGTCGGTGGTTGCCACGGGCCATTAACCATTCGCCGTTCACCACTTCCTGCTTGCTGCTGGCCGCTGGTCGTTTGGCTTCTCCCCCCGCTTACGCGGGGGGCTCTTCTCCCCGAGCTGAAGCTCCAGCGAAAGCTGCACACCGCACGCCGATTCCTGCCGGGTGCGGAAGCACCCCCTCATCCCTCCAAGCCTCCACGCCTCCACGCCTCCCGCGGCGAAAGCCGCGCACCTCGCCCAAGACCCACGACCCACGACCCAAGACTTCCCCGCACTGACGTGCGGGGCTCTTGGGCTCCTCCGCGGGCTGAAGCCCGCGGCTCGCCATCCCTCCAAGCCCTCAAGCCTCCACGCCTCCCGCGGCGAAAGCCGCGCACCTCGCCCACGACCCACGACCCAAGACTTCCCCGCACTGACGTGCGGGGCTCAGACGGTTCGCCCCCGCAAGCCTTGGAGCAGCTTCCACCCTTCCAGCAGCACCAGCGGCACGGCGGCCACGGCCGATGCCAGCAGCAAGTCTGCCGCTGACAGCGGCACCGTACGAAACCACCGGGCGGCCACCGGCACGTAGATCGTGCCCAGTTGCAACACCACACCCAGGGCCACCGAAGCCCAAAGCAGCGGGTTGGTCCAGCTTCGCCGATGCCACAGCGGGTCGCTCCGGCGGCGCAGCCCCAGCACAAAGAAAAGTTGCATCACGGCCAGCGTGAAAAACACCAGCGTGCGGGCGTAGATCACCCCGGGGGAGTCGGCCTGGGGCTGGGCCGGCAGCCACCACCAGAACACCCCCAGCACCCCGGCGGTCATCACCCCGGCAAACACCACCAGCTGCACGCCCACTCCACCGGCGAAGATGCTTTCGTCCCGGGGGCGGGGGCGGCGGCGCATCACGTCCCGTTCCGGCGGCTCGAACCCCAGGGCCAGCGCGGGCAATCCGTCGGTGACCAGGTTGATCCACAGCAGGTGCACCGGCAGCAGCGGCAAGGGCCATCCGGCCAGCACGCCCAGGAACAGCACCAGCACTTCGGCCGCGTTGGCCGTGAGCAGGTATTGCACGAACTTGCGGATGTTGTCATAGACCACGCGTCCCTGCTCCACCGCGGCCACGATGGTGGCGAAGTTGTCGTCGGCCAGCACCATGCGGGCGGCTTCTTTGCTGACGTCGGTGCCCGTCTGCCCCATGGCCACGCCGATGTCGGCCTGTTTCAGCGCGGGGGCGTCGTTCACCCCGTCGCCGGTCATGGCCACCACGTGCTGCTGGGCCTGCAGGGCCTGCACAATCCGCAACTTGTGCGCAGGAGCCACACGAGCAAACACGGCAATGCGACCGATGCGTGTTTGCAGTTCTTGATCGTCCATCCGGTCCAGCTCCCCTCCGGTGACCACTTCGCCTTGACCGTCCAGCAGCCCGGCCTGGCGGGCGATGGTGCGAGCGGTGCGGGCATGGTCGCCGGTGATCATGATGACCCGCACCCCGGCGCTTCGGCAGCGGGCCACGGCCTGGGGCACCTCGGGCCGCAGGGGGTCCATCAGCGCAAGCAGGCCCAACAGCCACAGCTCCTGTTCCACTTGTTCGGCCTCTTGCGGCAAGGTTTCCTCGGGCCAGGGGCGGCAAGCCACGGCCAGCACGCGATAGCCCTGGTCGGCCAGCTGATCGGCCAGGGTGTCCCAGTGGGCGCGGGTCGCCTCGTCCCAGGGCTGGTTCCCTTGCGGCGTGCAGAGGCCCTGGCACCGCCGGAGCACCTGTTCGGCCGCTCCCTTGACCAGCAGTTGCAATTCCCCTTGCGGCGTGCGGTGCAGCGTGGCCATGCGTTTACGGGCCGAGGAGAAGGGCACTTCGCCCAGCCGCGGCCATCGAGAGCGCAGGTGGGCCACGTCCACTCCGGCCCGTTGCGCCGCAGTCACCAGAGCCTTTTCCGTGGGGGTGCCCTGCGGGGTGCCGTCGGGGGCCAGTTGAGCGTCGTTGCACAGCACGGCCGCTTCCAGCAGGCGGCGATGCGCGGCTTGCTCGTCGGCGGCGGGAACGGCCTGGGCCACTTCCA
>Ga0256839_1004570_pt1 | contig 13414 bp, 16 predicted proteins | sample 354166metaG_FD_185968 | JGI IMG/M metagenome (GOLD analysis project Ga0256839, IMG submission 185968) | Hydrothermal vent microbial communities from Mid Atlantic Ridge, Atlantic Ocean - 354-166 | ecosystem: Environmental > Aquatic > Marine > Hydrothermal vents | place: Atlantic Ocean: Mid... | reverse complement strand
GCGTTGAATGCGGGGCCGTGCGGACCCCAAGCGGATTGAAGCCACAGTGCCAGTCGCCGCGCAACATCGTCAGTGCCTCGACCGGATCAACGCCATGCGTAATTATAGCGACGGTGTCCCGATACGTCGGGAACAGCCAGTCTGTAGGCCCCAAGGCCAAGGCGGCACTTACCTGACAGGCTTCTTGCCCGCGTGATGACGGATAAACCGTAAGGTATCCTTGCTTGGCAAGGTTTGTTGCTTGCTGATCCAAACGGCGACCGATCACCATCTTGCGATAGCCCGCGATCAAGTCAGTTGCGCTGACGGTCGGATAGCCGAAGGCCAGTTCACCGATAGGAGGTTCTGATAACTTATTCATGGTGCTGACACCCTTTCCAATTGATGACCCCTGCCCCCCAAGTGAACCCCGCACCAAAGGCCGCAAGGACCACACGATTACTGGGCATCAGCACATTGTCATTCTGTGCTTTCCAAAGGGCGATAGGGATTGAAGCTGATGATGTGTTTCCAAACTCAGCCACGTACGAAACGACTTTTTCAGTTGGCAGGCCAAGTTCACGGCCTACTGCTTTGACTATGCGGGCGTTGGCCTGGTGACAGACCGCTAGATCCACATCATCTTTTTCGAATTCACAGGCGCAAAGGACATTTTCGACCTCTTCGGTCATTGCGTCTACGGCGGCCGCATAAACTTCACTGCCGTCCATTTTCAGACGGCCAGTGTCGCGCCCGACATATAAGAAATCAGCGCCTTCCCCTGCAGAACCAAAGCTAAGGTATTGCACGCAATCACAGCTCGCGGTCGAACTGGTGGCCTGAACAATGACTGCACCTGCGCCATCGCCGAATAGAAACGCTGTATTTGCATCAGCGGGATCAGCCAATCGTGACATGGCATCGGCCCCGACAACGAGAATACGGTCCGATGTTGCCTGATCGACACGCGCCATTGCATAATCGAGCGCATAGAGAAAACCGGTGCAGGCCCCACTTATGTCAATAGCACCCACGGACGATGCACCAAGCAAATGCGCCAGCTCAGCCGCAAGACCCGGAGAGATATGGTCCGGAGTACTTGTGGCAACAATTACCATGTCAATGTCTTCAGCGGTCAGTTCGCTGTCTGCCAGCGCGAGCTCTGCTGCCTTGACCGCCAAATCTACAAGGCGTTCTTCTGGCTTGAGATGATAGCGTTGTCGAATGCCCGAGCGTCCGAATATCCATTCATCGGTAATGCCCAAATGGGCGAATGCTGCATTATCCACGATCGTCGTGGGCACAGCCGCGCCGACACCTGTTATGACAGACGTCATCTTGCGCCCCCTGTCTGCAGGTCGAAGCGTGTTTGGATGACAAAGCGCGCGCGCGCGACGTCAGCTTGCGAAACCGTCACTTCAAAGTCCTGCGCCTGAGATTGTTTACCGGTGGCAATCGCCCGCAAGGTTGGTTGTACGTTCAGTTCGGCAAATGACTGAAAATCCATGTCTATCGACGTCACCCGCACTTGGTCTGGCAGAACGTTGCTGGTCAGAGAGGCCATATAGACAACCAGTTGCCGCGCGGCTTCCGCCATCATCATGCCCGGGTAATGATCCAGTGGCCGGTCAAAGAAGGGCGATCGTACCTGCGGTGTGAGTTTGGCAGTCATGCCATCCTCTTGTCGAGCGACCGAACCGATTAACACATTTTCAGCGTGGTGTTTACCAATACAGAAGGGGTCAAGCGGTTCCACCCAACCTTGCGGATCGCCGTAGTCAGGTGCGTTGTCGCCGCCGCGCAGTGTTTTGTAAGACGCAGGCTTTAAAAAAGCGACGGTACCATCATAGATCGCAATAGCCTGATCCTCAGTGAGGCAGATAAATGGTCCATCCGCAGCGTAGGCTGTGCAGTCCCTCCGACGTCGGATCTGACTGCTGGGCAGAACGACCATGTGATCCATATCGGCAAAGTCATCGGACCGATCAAATAGCGGGTCCATGGTCAATTTGGTTTTCTTCAGAATGAAGGTGTTCTCAAATGGGACGTTCAACAACACTCTGGATATAACCTCAATGCCCTGACGGATGAACTCTGCCAGATAAAGGGGGTCAGTTGCGCCATCGGGCCCATCGGAAAGATACCCGTCGCGTGCCGGTAGTCGACCGACGGCGACGTAATCACCGTTCAGAGTCTCATAGACTTCGCGGAATGGATGCGGGTGCAGCGGGAGATCTGCTCGCCCCTCGTTGACGGGGGTACAGTTCAGGAATTCACGGTCCTGCGATAAGAATTGCTGAAAGCGGCCGGCATTGTCCAGATCTAAATAAGATGGTTCCATCATGGGTCAGGCCCTCAATGCTAAGGTTACGTTATGTCCACCGAACCCCATGGAGTTTGACAGGCCTACATGGAGCGGTTTCTCGTCACTCAAGGATAGCGATGCCTTCAATAGGGTTAGCTCTCCCAACGCTGGATCTGCTTGGGTCAAACCGTAGACTGGTGGTAGCTGGCGGTGGCGCAATGCGAGCAAGGTCGCAATCGCCTCAACCGCACCGGCAGCACCCAACAAGTGCCCAAGATACGATTTCGACGATGACAGTGGGATCGTACTCGCCGCGGGCCCAAGGGCTGCACGCAACGCTACAATTTCTGTCGCATCGTTCAGCTTTGTACCAGTGCCGTGCGCGTTTATGTAATCAATGTCTTCGGCAATCAGATCGCCATCATCCAACGCCGCTTGAATAGCAGCCGCCGCGCAAGTGCCATTGGGTTCAGGCGCAGTGATGTGATGCGCATCGGACCTAACGCCAAAACCTACGATCTCGCCCAGAATGATGGCACCGCGTGACTCCGCCACATCTGCGGCTTCCAAAACAAGAACTCCTGCGCCTTCGCTTAGGATGAACCCGTCTCGTTCAGCAGAAAAAGGTACTGAGGTTCCAGTTGGCGATAAGGCCCCGGCTGTCGTGAAGATCGCCGTCGTAAACGGCGTCGTTGCCGCCTCTGCCCCGCCTGCAACTGCGGCATCAGCCTCGCCCGATCGGATCGCACGAAGTGCAGCAACAATTGCCTGCGCACCGCCTGAGCAGGCGCTGACAATGGCAGCCGTCTCGCCCCGAAGGCCAAAACGCATTGAAATATGGGCAGCAGCCGCATTGGCCATCAACTTTGGCACGGTCAACGGCGACACTGCGGCCGCACCATCAATACGCATCTTTTCAATCTCTTCTTCCAGCGTCATGAGCCCGCCAATTGCAGAGCCAATGATGCAGGGAACGCGGTCGGCGGCGACAGGCGGGGTATCACCCCAGCCAGCCTGTGCCAGTGCTTCGCGGGCCGCCACAACAGCAAGCTGTGCAAAACGGTCCATGCGGAAATTCTCGCGCCGGCCAAGGGTCTGAGCGCCGTCAAATTCACAGCACAGACCTTTGCCACCCTTGATCCCCGACATCCCAGCCACTGCATTTTCATGCAACACCTGCGCGCCGATCCCCAATGGACTAACAGCACCGATGCCTGTTATGACGACCCGGCGTTTCATGCGATGTCAGCCTTCGTCATGATGAGTGCCACTGTGTCAGCAATGGTCACAACATCGGCAAAGTCGCCGGGGGCAACAGGGATCGAAAGCTGTTTCTTGACGCCCTGACTCAACTCGACCACGTCGAGCGAGTCCAGACCAAGATCTTCAAGGTTCGCGTCGTCGTTGATCTCGGTTGCATCTACGCCCATGTCTTGGATGAGTGTGCGCACGAACATATCAATGGTGTCGCGAGTGTGTGTTGTTGCCATATCTTTCATGTGATGTTCCTTTTGGTTGGGTTGGTAATTGAAGTGTCAGGCCAGACTGAAAGCTTGCGCTGAAAGTCCACCGTCGATGGTGAGTGTTTGCCCGGTAATATAAGAAGCGCCGTCACTGGCTAAGAAACGTACGCCCTCGGAAATTTCAGCCAGCTCCGCTGGGCGACGCATAGGGACGCCCCGCTTGACCGACGTTTCAAAATGGCCGAGTTCGCGCGTCAGATCAGTGGCGACAAGCCCCGGAGCGATGGCATTGACGGTGATGCCGCGATGCGCGACCTCGACAGCCAATGCACGGGTCAGCCCACCAAGGGCTGCCTTTGAAGCGGCATAGTTGCTGATGCCTGCAATGGCTTGGGTCGCCACGAATGAGGTGATATTGATCACCCGTCCGTGCCGGGCCCGTAGCATGGAACTGATTGCCCGCCGTGATGTGCGGAAAGCAGCGCTGACATTGGTGTCCATCACCTCTTGCCAAGCCGCATCCGATAGCCCCGTTAATACACCGTCCTCGCGGATACCGGCGTTATTAACCAAGACCGCAACCCGACCAAAGCGATCCTCTAAATCGGTAAAAATCGCTTCGATGACGTCGGCGTCTTGCAGATCGCCGGGAACAGCACATGCTGTGCCGCCTTCGATTTCAATCTCCGCGACAACAGCTTCAGCCGTATCGCGACCCTGACGGTACCCGACCGCAACAGGCCAGCCATCGGCGGCCAAGGTTTTGGAAATTTGAGCGCCTATTCCCCTACCGCCACCCGTGACAAAGGCGCAGCCAAAGCTGTTATCTGAAGACTTCACTTTAAATATCCTTAATCTAACGCAGCCGTCTGGCTGGTTTTGTTATGGGTATTCCGCGACGGCCCCTGCATCGGCAGGGTTCGCAATTGCTGGTTTAAACACGCCTATTTGATCCAAAAGGGTCAACTCATCGCGCGCGCCCCAGTGTTCAATCGCCATGCCATCCTTCACGCGGAAGAAGTGTAGGTGACGGATGCTAACAGGTTTGCCCGTCGCAAGAACCCCCATGAATTCACCAGTGTGCACACCGCTGAATTCCATCGCCATGGCGTATTTATCGCCGCTTGCAAAAATGGTGAGCGGCATCCAGGTAGCATCCGAAAACGCGTTGTTCATATAGCGGGCCGTTGCCAGATAACCCTCAGGTCCGCCACCGATCCCTTCAGAGGCTTCGTGGTCCACGAAATCTGGATGGATATATTTTTTCGCCGCATCTTCGTCGAGCGAGCTGAACACCATGCCCACGCCCATTGCGACATCGCGCAATTCTGCAGGAACATCTGCCATCATTTTCTGAATTGGGGTTTGCCAATCAGCCATTGTCTTTCCTTTCATGTTTAAGTCTTTGGTTCGTCGATTAATCTTCAACTGTGAAGAATGTTGAGAAGTTTGCCTTTAGCGCGGGCAACGTCTTGAAAGTGGACCGCTTGCCATCCTTCGGCTAATGCGCCAGCGCAGTTCTTTTCCAGGTCATCCACAAGGATGCAGCGTTCTGGAGGAACTCCGGCTTTGGCAGCAGCGGTTGCGAAAATGCCCGGTTCCGGCTTGCGGTGGCCTTCCTCAAACGAAAGCACGATGTGGTCGAATAGTGTTTCGGCATCCACCATCTTGCGCCAATGTTTGTCCCAAGTGGGAACCATGTTTGACAGCATCCCGACGCGCACGTCTTCGCTGCTTATCTCGCGCAGAACATTGACCCATTCTTCGTTGGTATCGCGACCATCAAACCAGGCGTCGGCCAAAGTGGTCAGTGACAACGCGCCACCCAATTCCTTGTCCAGTGCGGACAGCCATTCGGCTTCTGTAATCATTGGGCGATCCATCAACTCCAGCGGATCGACGACGCCATAGCTTTCGGCCACACGGCGCATCGCTTCCATCATCTCAGACGGCACCAGCCCGTGCTTGGCACAAAAGTCCGCCATCTGCTTCGCGATTGGCGGGGTCAGAACGCCACCGAAATCGGTCCAGATATACCAAGGTCCCGTCTTACTCATGGCCTTGTCCTCTTGTGTTTGTCGTAAGGCCTAACGTGATGGCTGCAATTTCTTGACTGGCTTGGACGATATCGACCCTCACGCGCACTTCATCTGCCCGCTCAGTCGGAATCCGAGTCTTAACGACGACCGGAAGGTCGATCTCAGCGAACTGGCCAAACTCGCCTTTGACGAAATGCACGTCCCAATGATCGACCTCGGCGTTGGGGTCTTGCGACAACGCCAGCATGGTAAGTTGGCGCGCGGCCTCAGTCAGGATTTGCATGGTCAGATGATCATACGAATGATCGAAAAGCGCGCGGTTCTGCCAAGGTGGCGCAATGGTGGCGCGAGCCATGCCTCCGGAGTATTCCAATTTAGACAACACGACATTCAGCTTATTGTTGCGCCCAACTTCACCTGATGGCAACGCGGCACCTTCAGGGCGATCCAACATCTGTGCGGTCGAGGGTGGCAAGTCACCGCGTTGTTCCTCGCGAAGGGCCGCAAGTTGGCTGTGGCTCATAAATTGGCCGGAGCTCCAGTGTGTCGCAGCAATCTGGCCGTTGACTGATATGACCTGCTTACAAATACCGGCGCGTGGTTCGCCACGACGCAAGGTGGTCCAATCGAATGTATTCTCTATCGTAATCTCAGTTGGTTTTTCCCAGTCTTCAAAAGCAGCGATATCTTGGATATCCAGTTCACATTCACTTGAAATCAGGATCGTCTTCTGCGGTACTTTCAGCGCGTGAGCACTGGCAAGGGTAGCCTGGCGAGCGACCTCAAACAACAACAGCGGGTCAACCTTCACATGCCATTTGGTGTGGTCGTTGAAATAGCCGTGGCATCGAGGAAGCTGGGCGGCGATCACGACAGTGCGGTCGTCAATGGCGCGAACGTCTGTCAGAAAGACCTCAGACACTGCCGCGCGATGTACCAATGCACGGCTGATCGTGGTGTCATACGTAAGCGCGGTGCTTTCGACTGACTGACCGGGAATGGTGGGTTCTAGTGTCATTTGAATTCTTTCTGGTTCTTAATTTGGAAAAACTGTTTGCTTGTTCAGGTGGGAAGGGTGTGGAGGCAAAGATGCATCTTGCCCCCACAAACAACACAGGGGGAGAAGACTGTGCCGCTTAGTCGCTGGTGAACATGTACAGGGTACTCGCCTTGCCTTCGTCGTTCAGGATCAGGATGTCCCGGCCAGTACGAACAGTCTTGCCGTTTGGTGCTTCTGCGGACCATTCAATCAGGATGCCGTTGCCGTTTGGTACGCTAACGCCACCGATGAACTTCAGGCCAGCACCTTGGATCGCCTGCTCATTGATGCTTGTGACGTTGGCAAGAATCGCCTCGCGGCCATCAAATGTAACGTTTGCAGGGGCTGCGTAATGAACGGCGTTCTCAGCGAACAGCTTGCTTGCGAGTGTTGCGCGCTCTGCTGAATCAGTCGTGCGCCACAATTGAACATAGTCGGTTGCGAATTCTTGAAGTGCCATCTGGGTAAGTTCCTCTTGGGTTTGGTTGGATGTACTGTCAGCAAAGACAGCGGTGGTTGAAAGGGTGGCAAGCAGGGCGCTTGCGACAAGTCTGTTGAATGTCTTCATCGTGTTTCCTTTGGGTTGGGGGTGAAGGATTGGTTACTCGCCAGCGACAGCCGTGGGGGTACCGCGGTTACCGGCGAGGACGGCAAAGACAGCTACAGCACAGATCACAGCCAGCACTGCTCCGGTCATTGCCGATTGGCCAAGGGCCACTAGTTTCCCGTTACTGGTGAATGTCACGGTGCTTCCCATGATGGCGATTCCAAGTGCCCCGCCCAGTTGCATGGCCACGTCGGCAACAGCCGCCCCGGCACCAGACTGGTCCTCTGGCGTCGACGCGATGATCGAGTCCACCGATGGCGGAGCAGCGATACCAATTCCGAAGCCCAGCAGCGCCAGTGCAATCAGCACCTCAACGTTGGTTGGTGATCCCGTGAAGGCAAGAAAGCCGAGACCAGCTGCGACAAGAAGCGGACCGAACATGGTGACTTCACCTAAGCCGAAACGTCCGACCAGTTTCGGCGAAATCGGAGCCACCAGAACCACGCTGCACATCGCAAGCATATGCAAGCCAGCACCAAGCGGACCGTAGCCAAGCGTGAATTGCAGGTGCTGTGTGACGATGAACAAGCCACCGAATATTCCGAAGAAGACTGAAGCAATCGTAATCAACGGCCCGCCAAAGCGACGGTCAGAGAAAACGGCACGGTTGATCATCGGGTTCGACGTTGTACGCTCCCACACCACAAAGCATGCGATCAGTGCAAGACCAATGCCGATGAGTCCGAATGTGACAGGGCTGACCCACCCACGCATTGGGGCTTCGATGATGCCGTAGACCAGAAACAGCGGACCGACGACAGACAAGGTAAGCCCAATCAAATCCAGTTTTGACTGACTCGCGCTTTTTGTTTCGGGGATCAAAGCGATACAGCCGACAATTGCGAGGGCGACCAAAGGTACATTAATCATAAAGATCGCACCCCAATGAAAGTTTTCCAGCAGGAAACCGCTGACGATCGGGCCAAACGGCACACCGATAGAACCCATTGAAACCCAAATTCCGATCGCCTTCGCACGTTCTTCCGCCGGAAAAATGTGCCTGATAAGGGCCAAGGTCGAAGGCATGATCATTGACCCACCAAACCCCATAACAGCACGCGCAGCGATCATTGTAACAGGGCTGTCCGCAAGGGCTGCGGCCACTGAACCTAACATCAGCGTCACCATGCCGAGGATAAAGAACAACCGGCGTCCATATTTATCTGCAAGCCCGCCAACAAACAGTAAAGGTGCTGCAAATGCGAGGGAATATGCCGCTACAAACCACTGCAACTGGCTGATATTTGCACCAAGGTCTGCCTCAATCGTAGGTAAAGCAACTGTAACGATCAAAGTATCGAGGCTGGTGATCAGCAGAGCCAAACACATAATTGCCAGCATTTTCCAGCGATGCACGTAGGCTACCGGTTCAGAAGGATTCGGGGGGGTAAAAATTGGTTTCATGACGTTTGTTTGCTCTCTGATAACGAATGTTGAACAAACTTCGCCGTTCTTGGCCTTTCTCTCAATTGGCAGATTTTACAGTTTTTAACGGTTGTTGACTTCTTAGGCTTAAATGATAGGTTGAGTGCTACAAATAAATTTTAATCGTATTACTATTCTGTTGGTTGGGTACCACAAGACTTTCGTTGTTAAATTTCATTTCGTAGCCGAGGTTCTCACGTGACTAATTCGCAAAACCCGATGGAAACGGTTCAATCACTACTCAAACCGGAAAAGAGCACTTCTGTCTTGGATGGAATATGTGATTCTTATGGGCTCGCGAATTTGGCTTATTTCGGGTTACCGCGCTTTGGCAGTCTGCAAACTCCGCCCCGTCTAAAAGTCACTTATAAAGACGAGTGGATCAATCACTATACCGAAAAACGGTACGCTGCTACGGATCCGGTTCTGCTGGAGGGTATGAAGACTAAACAATCGCTCGACTGGGGAGCGCTTGACAGAAGAAACGGCAGTAGAAAAACCTTCTTTGGCGAGGCAAACGAATTTGGAATCGGCAAAAACGGTCTGACCATCCCGATTATGGGCCAAGGCTCACCAATTGCCCTGGTCTCATTTACCAGCAACGAGACCGGCGATGCATGGCAGAAGTTTGTGCTTGAGAAAGAGCAAGAGCTTCATCTCATCAGTATGTCACTGCACGAGCACGTCTGGCAGTCAGATCAGTCTGATGGACTAGACGACGTACTGACGGAACGCGAAACAGAATGCCTGAAATGGGCAGCTGTGGGCAAAACGGCGTTTGAAGCGTCGGTGATCATCGGATTGTCGGAACGTACTGTGCGTCACCATCTGGAGATGTGTCGCAAGAAGCTAGATGCCACCAATATTACCCATGCTGTGGTGAAAGCGATTAACGCCAATATGCTTGGTTTGAATTTTTGAATTGGTAAATCTGCCAATCCGATTTGGCAAATCCGCCAATCCATTCCCTTAAGTCATCGTAGTATAACAGCTCCATGTCCCCCACTGGGATCACAACATTGTTCTTGGAGTAATACCATGATTTTATTGATCAACAGCCAAAATCACCATCTTTATGCTGACCTGCTAGATGACATGTTCCGCGTTCGCGCTGACGTCTTTAAAAAGCGCCTCAACTGGGACGTAACCGTTGAAAACGACCGCGAAATAGACATGTTTGACAAAGCCGACCCAACCTACGTCGTTTCGGTATGTGAAATGACAGGCGCATTTCAAGGATCCGTCCGCTTATTACCAACGATGGGACCCAACATGCTGCGCGATGTGTTTCCGCAGCTACTTGATGGCGATCAGATAGTCAGTGATTCTAAAATTTGGGAAAGCTCGCGGTTTTCCATCAACGCAAATCAACCGCAAATGCGCTGCCGGAAAGGGGCCGCGAGGTTCATTCATAAAACGACAGTCGAGCTACTGTTGGGCATTATCGAGTGCGCACAGCTCTACGACATCACGCAAATTGTCTCGGTCTATGATGCGCGTATGGTCCGAGTTTTCCGCCAGATCGGGTGTGACGCCACACCAGTCGGCACGCCCAAAATGATTGGTGAAATCATGACGCACGCAGGCATCTTTGAAACAACCGAAGATTCTTGGGCGAAGATCGCCAGTTCTGCCGATATCACGGAGCGTGTCGTCGGCGGTGAGCTGCCTTTGGCAATTGCCTTTACACAGGCAATCTTGCCGTCATTCGAAGATTTAATATATTAGCATCAGTTGTGTAGCGGCTTTCGTCTTACCAAAAACGAAACGTACATGACCATGGCGTTGATAGTGTGGATACCAGATGCGCGTTGCAAAGTTCCCTCATCACAAGAATTTTGCCACGTTTGATTACGGTATCACTGCCGTGAAAAAGCCGGAGGTTGAACAACTTTGCACCGGCCAGTTTACAACGGATGCCCACAATCTGATTCTTGTCGGCGGCACTGGAACCGGCAAAACCCATTTTGCTATCGCCTTGGGCGCAGCGCTTATCAATCAGGGCAAAAAGGCGCGTTTCCACAATGCTGTCGATCTCATAAATTGCCTTGATCAAAGAACAGGCCGAGGGCAATGCCCCTCCCAGCGTTTGCATGCAAACGCCTGCCGGTCAGTGGATGCCAAGGTGACAACGTGAACCGTCCCTTGTTTGCCGGAGGCTGATTACTTCATGTCACGCGACCATATCTAATGTGTTGAGTTGTGCATAGTACCTCTCTTCTGCTTCTGCTGGTGGAATGTATCCGATTGGGGCCAGCAGGCGACGATTATTGAACCAGTCGACCCATTTGAGTGTTTCCCATTCGACTGCGGCCATGGTTTTCCATGGGCCAAGCCGGTGGATGACTTCTGCTTTGTAGAGGCCATTTATGGTTTCGGCCAAGGCATTATCATAGGAATCGCCAACGCTGCCAACCGAGGGTTCAATCCCTGCCAAGGCCAATCGCTCAGTATAACGAATGGACAGATATTGCCCGCCGCGATCGGAATGATGAATGAGGCCACCTTTGTGAACGGGGCGTCGATCATGCAGGGCTTGCTCCAACGCATCCAGCACAAAATCTGTTTTCGGTGAGCTCGAAACGCGCCATCCAACGATTTTATCTGCGAAGGTATCGATGATAAAAGCCACGTAGACGAAGCCCTGCCACGTCGAGACATAGGTAAAGTCGCTAACCCAAAGCATGTTTGGTGCTGGGGTCCGAAACTTCCGGTTCACCTTGTCCTCAGGGCACGGAAGCTTTTTGTCCCGCACGGTTGTTTTCTGTGCCTTCCCACGAATAACACCATGTATATCAAGGCGTTTCATCAACCTAGCCACAGTGCAACGTGCGATACTAAACCCCTCGCGCTGTAATTGATGCCAGACTTTCCGGATGCCGTAGACTTCATTGTTCGCCTCCCACACACGTTTGATTTCAGGGCAAAGAACCGCATCCCGTTTGGCGCGATCCGAGGCCAGTTCCGGGTTCCTGGCGATGGCTGCATGCGCGTAAAATGTAGACTGGGCGATTGGCAAAACCTTGCAAACCGGCTCGACTCCCAAATCTTCTCGGTGCTCTTCTATGAATGAAATCATCGTTTGAATGGGCGGGCGAGCTCCGCCTGCGCAAAATATGCTGATGCCTTTCTCAGGATTTCATTGGCTTGGCGCAGCTCTCGGATCTCGCGTTCCATTGCCTTGATCTTGGCACGATCATCTGAAGTCTGACCGTCTTTGCGGCCGCTATCGATATCAGATTGCCTCACCCAACGCCGCAGCGTATCCCTGCCACACCCAATTTTCGGCGCAATGGCCATAACCGCCGCTGATTGATTGGCATATTCATGCTCATGTTCAAAAACCATCCGAACTGCGCGGGCGCGCACTTCGGTCGAATACCTGTTTGCTCTGTTACTTTTTTCCATAGGCTCCATCCATACTTACTTTGGAGCCTCCGGCAAACAGGGAACGGTTCACTTCGGCGGTAAGAGGGACACGATGTTCAGACCCTGTTTTGGTCCGCTCTGGTGGTAAAGTCCAAATATCACATTCGATCTCATCAAACCGTGCATATAACACTTCGCTAGTGCGGGCAGCAGTCAGCATCAAGAACCGTAATGCCAAACATGAAAGAAATGGTTTCGTTGTAAGCCATTGGTAAAAGGCTGGGGCTTCTTTGTAGGGCAGGGAGGGGATGTGCTGGGCTTTATGACGTTGTTTGCCCAGCAGTGCTCGCGCTTTCATTGGTGCCTGCAGATCCACATCTAATCCTAACGCTGCAGCGTGTTTCAGGGTGAGATTGATCCGGTTCATCACCTTACGCGCCGTTACAGCCTTCGGATGCCAGATTGGCTCAAGTATCTGTATCAATGTATGTTGATCAACATCTTCAATGGCAGTTTCACCCCATTTTGGCAAAACATGGATGTTCAATGGCGAGAGCCAGCGGCCAGATACGCCATCATTCTTTAATTCTGCCCGCCGCGCTTCAAAGCATCCTTCGACAGCCTGAGCTATCGTAAGTCGATCTGAACGTAGCTTTGTTCTTTCTCGTTCAGCAATAGGGTCAATGCCGTCACGAAGTAACCGGCGAGCCTCTGCGGCCCGCTCTCTGGCTTCGGCAATAGACACGTCAGGCCAGCGCCCTAATCCCATCTCACGGCGTTTTCCAGCGATCACCAAGCGCAACATCCACTTGCCCGCATCCTTGCGGGTTTTCACGAGCCACAAGCCTTGACCATCGGCATACTTGCCCTTGCCCAGTGCATTGGCTTGCATAGCTGTTAGTTCGTTTCTCTTAACCATAGAGACCACCTTATAGTCCACCTTTTGGTGGGTGAAGCTATGTATATCAGTGTTCTGCAGTGTTTCAAGAGAAAGGTAATATCAAAATAAAATCAGCATATTAGTGCCGGTATGTTCATGTATGAGAAATACCTTAATTGCCCGCCTCGGGCACCACTATCCTGAAAACCTGTTCGTGGCGTAACCGTTATTGTCGCGATGCGCCTGATATTGTGCCGAAATTGCCAGCCTGCGACAGAGTGTTCCTGCGGTGATATAGGCTTGCAAAA
>Ga0256839_1004568_pt1 | contig 13420 bp, 11 predicted proteins | sample 354166metaG_FD_185968 | JGI IMG/M metagenome (GOLD analysis project Ga0256839, IMG submission 185968) | Hydrothermal vent microbial communities from Mid Atlantic Ridge, Atlantic Ocean - 354-166 | ecosystem: Environmental > Aquatic > Marine > Hydrothermal vents | place: Atlantic Ocean: Mid... | reverse complement strand
GCAGGCCCCAGCCGATCGCTTTCCAGCGCCACCTCTTCGCCCTCAAGCTGGAGGCGGGAGAGTGGCAGGGTGGCCGTGGGGGCCATAATCAGCGAGGCGCGCAGCAGATCAGCGTTGACGGTTATATTGCCCTCAGGCGTGCCCAACACCTGCTCGCCCGGCCATGCCATGATTATATGGTTAAGCTTGTAAGACAGCGCCTTGATCTGGAATTCGTCGCCCTGCCAGCTCCAGCGCCCGCTCGGGTCGCTGAAATTCAGCCCTGTGAGGGTGGTGTCAAAACGGTTGGGAAAGCCCGAAACGCCAAGATTGCGGCTTTCGGCGGTCCAGCCTTGGTTGCGGCTCTCGGTCAGCAGCTGGGCATACATTTTTTCCTGGGCGCGGGCGCCAAAATACCAATATCCGCTCCACAGCGCGGCGGCGAGAAACACAAATTTGAACATCCACTTCATTTTAGGCTCCCGCTTTTTGGTTGCGCAGCGTATACCACAGCAAAACGAGGGGCGCTATGCAATACGAAAACGGCATTTGGATATTTGGTTATGGATCGCTGATCTGGAATCCGGGCTTTGCGTTCGAGGCTAAACAGCGCGCGACCCTCACGGGGTTTGCGCGCGCCTTTTGCCTGTGGTCGGTGCATTATCGCGGCAATGAGGCGCAGCCCGGGCTGGTGCTGGGGCTGGACCCTGCCGAAGGGGTGGCCTGTGAAGGTGTGGCCTATTATGTGGCCCCGAAAAATGCCGAACAGGTGCACCTTTATCTGCGCGAACGCGAGCTTATTTCCTATGCCTATCATGAGCGGCTTGAGGCGCTAAAGCTGGCAGATGGCCAGCAGGTGCAGGCGCTTTGCTATATTGTGGACCCAACCCATTGCCAATATGCGGGCGGGCTTAGCCTTACGGCGCAGGCGCAGGTTATTTCGTCAGCTGCGGGGTCGGCAGGGCCAAACCTGGAGTATTTGCACAATACTGCCGAGCACTTGCAGGCGCTCGGCATTGATGACCCAGATATGTGCCGGCTTGTGGCACTGGCTAATAGCTTACATTTTCCAAATTCTGATTGACGATTCCAAACCATTCGCCGGATAGCAATATTTTCTTTAACCCTGAATTCGCCATTTCAATAACCGAAAGCGCCGCCGGATTTTGGGAATAGGCAATGGCATGCAGGGTGGTTTTTTGGGCAAAGGCCGGAATATCCACCATCGTATTTCCAGATGGCACCATCAGGGCAAAGCTCTGATAATCAGCCAGAACCGCATCAAATACGCCCGTTTCCAGCCCCGCCAAACAGCGCCGAAAATCGGGGGCAAGCACAATGTTGGCGCTGGTCGCGGCAATGCCGTTTTTCACCAGCAAATCCGAGGTGTGAAACTGTGGCACACATATGGATTGGCCTTCAAAGCTGGCTGCGGTTTCGGCCATGGCTAGCCGCGAATTGGCCATGGTGAATATCCCGAGGGTGATTTCAAACAGCGGGTCCGAAAATGTATAATTATCGCAAACGTAGACCGACTGGGGCGAGAGCGCGGCAGCATTTCCGCAATCCGGCTTGGCCCATGGGAAAGACAACATAGCATTAGGGGTGGTCGATTCCCGCAATACATCTGAAATACCGGCAGGGCGGATGATGTTTACCGCATTTTGATAGCCTCCCGCCCGCAAAGCCGCCGTAAGAACTTCAGGAATAATGCCTGAATTATCTTGCCGCACAAACGGGGTATCTCCGGATTTCGCCACGAATCGCGGTGCCATATTTTCAGCAGATCGAGACTCTGGTGTGACCAGCGCCAAAAAGGCATTTGGCGCTGGTGTTTGCATATTTTCCCGGCAAGGGATGGCCAGCTCCATACCGATTTCAATCGTGTTAGGGTTTTCACCAATAACACCTGCATTTGCGGCATAAATAATCGGGGACAATTCGCGAACGCCATAGTATTTTTCTGAAATTAACCGCAGGGTATCTCCGGGAACAACCGAATAAGTGCCGCAAATTCCGGCGGCGCGCGCGGCACCACTAACCAGCATTAGGGCGATAAGCCCATAGAAAACCAAACTTTTTAACATGATGCACCAGTAAAAACTTTACAATACAATGTTTATAGCACGTTTTAACAATAACTTCAAATTTAGTTTAAGAAACCTTACCACGCAAGTTTACGCCTTGGGCATCTGTTATCACTACCCACTGGCCTTCTTCGGGCGCAATATCCTCCCAAGTTGTAGGCCACTGCACGCCGTCGATCTCCACTTTTCCCTGCGCGCCGCTCACGCTCAGCACCTTGGCTTCGCGCCCGATCATGCTTTTGCCGCGGGCATTGAGCACGGTTTGTGGCTCGTCTTGTTCGATCCGCGCCATCAAGGCCCGCCCGCCAAACAAGAGCGCTATGGAGAGGGCTGCAAAAACCGCAATCAGGGCTTGCCCCGAAACTCCCGGAACAATCCACGTCAGCAGCGCCATGCTCATGGCCGCCAATCCGGGCCAGATCATCACAAAGCTCGGGGCCAAAATTTCGATCGCGATCAGCAATATGCCAAGCGCCAACCACAGCCACGGGCTGGCATTGGCGACCCAGTCAAAAAGCTCGACCATCTATTTGTCCTTTCCGGTAACCGCCTTGGCTATATCGGCAATGCCGGCAATCGAGCCCAGCAGGCCCGAGGCCTCCAGCGGGATCATCACGGTTTTGCTGTTGGGCGAGGATGCAATATCGCGCAGCGCTTCGGTGTATTTATTGGCGACAAAATAGTTGATCGCCTGAATGTCGCCCTCGGCAATGGCCTTGGAGACCATCTCGGTGGCCCGCGCCTCGGCCTCGGCGGACCGCTCCCGCGCTTCCGCATCGCGAAACGCCGCTTCCTTACGGCCCTCGGCCTCCAGAATTTGTGACTCCCGCTCACCTTCCGCCATCAAAATCGCCGCTTGCTTGGAGCCCTCGGCCTGCAAAATATCGGCACGCTTGGTGCGCTCCGCCTTCATTTGCCGCGCCATGGCCTCGTTAATATCGGGCGGCGGTGCAAGGTCTTTAATCTCTACACGGGTTACTTTCACGCCCCAGCCATGGGAGGCGTCATCAATCACGGTCAGCAGGCGGGTGTTGATGGTATCGCGGTTTGAAAGGCTTTCATCAAGGTCCATAGAGCCGATTACGGCACGGATATTGGTCATCGAAAGATTGCGCAAAGCGCGCTCGAGGTCGCGCACCTCGTATGAGGCCTGCGCGGCTTCCACCACCTGATAAAACGCAATCGCATCGGCCACCACCATTACGTTATCTTTTGTGATCACCTCTTGGGATTGAATATCAAGCACGGTTTCCATCATGTTGACCTTGGCACCGATTTTATCAACGATCGGCACCAGAAAGCGCAAGCCCGGGGCAAGCGTGCGCGTATAGCGGCCAAAGCGCTCCACCGTCCATTCCTCGCCTTGCGGCACGGTTTTTACGGTCATCCATATCAGGATGATGGCGAATATTAAAAAGGCAATGGCGGGGGCACCGGTCGTTGCGAGCAGATCAACAATGTTGTTCATAACATCTCCAAGAGTTGTGAAATATCATCAAGTATACACCACATATAGGCGCGATCATGCCAGATTTGAAGGGTTTCTCAGGTAAAACGGGCGTTATTCACTGGCCAAACCCTGCGCGGGGTGGTGTAATGCACCATTGTTTCGCGTGTTCAGGAGATTAAGCGCCCTATGAAACTAGACATTGAATTCAAGCGCGAACCATCGTTTTCAAGGCCCACCCGACAAGCCATGATCATGATGGTGATACTGGCGCTGGTTATGGTCGGGGCCATTGCCGCGTTTCCCTCCATGTCCGACATCTTCATCGTGTCGCCCTATCTAAACGGCGTGATTATCGCGGTGTTTGTCATCGGGGTTATGGCCTGTTTCTGGCAAATCTTCACGCTTTTGGTGGCGGTACGCTGGATCAAGGGCTTTGTGCTGGATCGTCCGGGCCACGAATTTGTGCGTGCGCCGCGCATTCTGGCCACGCTGGAAGCCCTGCTGCGTGATAGCCGCGCCCGCAAAAGCCTCACCTCCACCTCCAGCCGCTCTATCCTTGATTCGGTGGGCACCCGGCTGGATGAATTGCGCGACATCACCCGCTATATCGCCAGCCTGCTGATTTTCCTTGGTCTCTTGGGCACGTTTTATGGCCTCGCCACCACGGTGCCGGCGGTGGTGGACACCATCAAAAGCCTTGCCCCGCAAGAAGGCCAATCGGCGGCCGATACCTTCAAAAACCTGATGACAGGGCTGGAAGATCAGCTCGGCGGCATGGGCACCGCCTTTGCCTCGTCGCTCTTGGGCCTTGCTGGCTCGCTGGTGGTGGGCTTGCTGGAGCTGTTTGCCTCGCACGGGCAAAACCGCTTTTATATGGAGCTTGAGGAATGGCTGTCCTCTATCACCACGCTCAGCCTTGTGGGCGATGGCGAAGGCGCGGCGGCGGGCAATGATCTGTCAGCGCTTTACGGCTTTATGGAGCAAACGGCGATGCAGATCGAAACCCTGAAAGATGTAACCCTGCGCGGCGAGGAATCCCGCCAACATACCGACGCCACCCTTGGCCAGCTTGCCACAGCGGTAAGTGCGATGGCCGATAAATCAGGTGGCGGCACGATTGACGAAGAGGTATTTGAGCGCATAGCCACCTCGCAAGCCGAGATGACCCGTATTTTGCGCGAGCGCGAAGAAAGCGCCGGCTTGCTTGATAGCGAGGCCCGCTCGCGCCTGCGCAATATTGATGTGCAGCTCTTGCGCGTGCTTGAGGAAATGTCCTCTGGGCGGCAGGAAAGCATTGCCGATTTGCGTGGTGACCTTGCGCAACTGGCGCAAAGCATATTGGCGCTGGCCAACGCGCGGGGCAGCTAAATGGCGCTCGGTCGGCGTGGCAGCGGGCGCGAAGCCCCCAATATCTGGCCCGGATTCGTAGACGCGATGACGGCGCTGCTGCTGGTGCTGTTTTTCGTGATTTCGATCTTTATGATCGTGCAATTCACCCTGTCGGAAACGGTAACCAAGCAAGACGAGGAACTAAGCGCGCTGTCCGAGCAGGTGGCCGGGCTGGCTGATGCTCTGGGGCTGGAGCAAAGCCGCGGGCGGGCGCTCAACACCCGCCTTGGCGAGCTGAACAGCGCCCTGAGCGCGGCCGAAAGCCAGAGCAATGCGCAAGCGGCCCTGATCACCACTCTGACAGCCCAGCGCGATAACCTGCAGGCACAAGCTGAGGAGAGTGCCGGAAAAATCACCGAATTCGAAGCGCAAATCGCCAACCTGCTTTTGCAAAACCAATCGCTTGAAGGCACGGTGGCCGCCACACAGGCCAAGCTCGACGCCGAGGCCGAAGCCGCAAGGCTGGCCGCGGCGCGCACCGAGGCCCTGCGGGCGATGATCGCTGATCTGGAAACCGCGCAGGCCAATAATGCAGAGCAGGTTTCGCAAATGCAGGCCCAGATAGAAAGCGCCACGCAGGCCCTGTTTCTGGCCGAGGCCGCCAAGCGGGCGGCGCAGGCCTCGGCGGCAGAAAGATCAGACGAACTCACCCGCCTGCGTCAGGAGCGCGATGCCGCGCAGGCCACCTTGTCCAGCTTGCAGGGCGAGCTGGACACCGCCACCAGCGCTCTTGGCGAGAACCGTGCCGCCGCCCTGCAAGAGGCCGCCGCCCTGCGTGCCCAAATCGCCGCCCTTACCGAGGCTCGCCGCACCCTGAGCGAGGACCTGAACACCGAGCAAATGGCCCGCATTGCGGTGCTCAAGCAGCTTTCGGATACGCAGGCCGCGCTGGACGAAACCACCGCGCAAACCGAGGCCGAGCGCGCACGGCTGCAATCCTTGCTGGCAGACCGCGAAAACCAGATCACCGCCGCCGAACTGGCCTTGGCCGAGCGCGCCGCCGCCCTTTCTGAGGCCGAAAAGGGCCAGCTTGCCGAAGCCGCTGCCGCCGAGGCCCTGCGCGCCCGTTTGGAAAGCGCAGATGCCGAACTGACAGCCATGACCCTGCAGCTTGAAGCCGAGCGCCAGCGGGCTGAAGATACGCTCACCCAGCTTGCCGCCCTGCGCGCGGCGCAGCGCGAGCTTTCGGGGCAGGATGCGCAAAATCTGGAGGTCATCACCCGCCAGCAAGCCGCCCTGCAAGAGGCCGAGCGCCTGCTCGCGGACGAAAAATCCCGCTCACTGGACTCGCAGCGGCAAGTGGAACTGCTCAACCAGCAAACCGCCGCCCTGCGCCAGGAGCTGAACCAGCTGCAAGGCTTGCTGGATGCCTCGGCACAGGCGGATAACGAGGCGCAAATCCGGATTGAAACCCTCGGCTCGGACCTCAATACCGCGCTGGCCCGTGTGGCCGCCGAGCAACGCGCCCGCGCCGATGCCGAGCGCCGCGAAAACACCCTTTTGGCAGCCGAAGCCGAGCGGCTGGAGGCCGAAGCCAAAGATTTGCGCGCGTTCCGCTCCGAGTTTTTTGGCCGCATGCAAGAGGTGCTCGGCGGGCGTGACGAGCTGCAAGTGGTTGGCGACCGTTTTGTGTTTTCCTCGGAGGTTCTGTTCGAACCGGGATCGGCGACTTTGGGGCATGAGGGCGAAAAACAGCTTTCAGATCTGGCCGGTGTGATCCGCGAGTTGGAAGGTGATATTCCGCCCGAGATCAACTGGATATTGCAGGTCGAGGGCCATACAGACACCACCGGCAGTGCCGCTAGCAACTGGGCGCTCTCGCAAGCGCGCGCGTTATCTGTGGTGACCTATCTGATTGATGTCGAACACCTTACACCGGAGCACCTATCTGCGGCGGGGTTCGGGGAATTCCAGCCGATTGCGGAAGGAAACAGCCCCGAGGCTTTGGCCGCCAACCGCCGGATCGAATTGAAACTGACCGAAAGGTAGGGGCCGGCTGTGCTTGCACAGCCCGCGCCAACGAGGGGGGCTTTAGCTCCCCGAGGCGGCGCGCACCCGGAACTGCCGGACAGCTCCGGGCTTGCTTTTTCTCCCTGGGGGGCAAGCCCCCCGTCGAAAAAGCACAATTTTTGCAAGCAAAAATCGGGCCTGCGGCGGGTTACTCGGTCGTCAGCATTGGCGGCTTTTTCGGTGTTGAAATCCGCAGTTTTTGCGGCTCCAGAACCTCCAGATGGATTTTGCCATCCTTGACCTCGACCCGCACCGACCCACCTTTGGCAAGCTTGCCAAACAGCAGTTCCTCGGCCAGCGGCTTTTTGATGTGCTCCTGAATGGTGCGCCCCAAAGGCCGCGCGCCCATGTTTTCGGAATAACCCTTTTTGGCCAGCCAGTTGGCGGCGGCTTCGGTTAGCTCGATGGTCACATTCCGGTCCATCAGTTGCGCTTCAAGCTGAAGCACAAATTTTTCGACCACTTTAAGAATCACTTCACGCGGTAGGCTACTAAAGCTGATCACAGCGTCCAGACGGTTGCGGAATTCCGGTGTAAACGTGCGCTCGATGGCGGCGGTATCTTCGCCTGTGCGCTTGGTATCTCCAAAGCCCATGGCTGATTTAGCCTGCTCGGCTGCGCCTGCATTACTGGTCATAATCAGCACCACGTTGCGGAAATCAATCGCTTTGCCGTTATGGTCGGTCAGCTTGCCGTGGTCCATCACTTGCAGCAGGATGTTGAACACATCGGGATGGGCTTTTTCGATCTCGTCGAGCAGCAGCACACAGTGCGGGTGTTGGTCCACCCCGTCGGTCAGCAGCCCGCCCTGATCAAAGCCGACATAGCCCGGAGGCGCGCCGATCAGGCGGGAAACCGCGTGTTTTTCCATGTATTCCGACATGTCAAACCGCAGCAGCTCCACGCCCAGCGTATCGGCCAATTGCTTGGCGACCTCGGTTTTGCCCACACCCGTTGGCCCTGCAAACAGGTAATTGCCGATGGGTTTTTCCGGCTCGCGCAGGCCCGCGCGGGCGAGCTTGATGGCGCTGGCCAGCGCTGTAATCGCATCATCCTGCCCGAACACCACCCGCTTGAGGCTTTTTTCGAGGTCGCGCAGCACTTCGCTATCATCCTTGGATACGTTCTTGGGGGGAATACGAGCGATTTTTGCAACCGTGGCCTCGATATCCTTCGCACCGATGGTTTTGCGGCGTTTGCTTTCCGCCACCAGCATTTGCGCTGCGCCGGCTTCGTCGATCACGTCAATGGCGCTGTCGGGCAGCTTGCGGTCATTGATATAGCGCGCGGCTAGATCAACAGCGGTTTTGATGCCATCATTGGTGTAGCGAATGTCGTGGTGCTCTTCAAAATAAGGCTTCAGCCCCATCAGGATTTTAATCGCATCCGGAATGCTCGGCTCTTTTACGTCGATTTTCTGGAAGCGGCGGGCCAGGGCGCGGTCCTTCTCGAAGTGCTGGCGAAACTCTTTATAAGTTGTCGAGCCCATGCAGCGCAGCTTGCCGCCTTGCAGGGCGGGCTTGAGCAGGTTGGAGGCATCCATGGCACCGCCAGAGGTGGCCCCCGCGCCGATCACCGTGTGGATTTCGTCAATGAAAAGCACGGCGTTATCATGGGCTTCCATCTCTTTCATCACGGCTTTGAGTCGTTCCTCAAAATCACCGCGATACCGCGTTCCGGCCAGCAACGCGCCCATGTCGAGCGAGAAAATCGTGGTTTCGGAAAGCACTTTTGGCACCTCTTCATCCACAATTTTGCGGGCCAGCCCTTCGGCTATGGCGGTTTTGCCCACGCCCGGATCCCCGACCAGAATCGGGTTGTTTTTCCGACGGCGGCACAGCACCTGAATGCAGCGGTCCACCTCGTGCTGGCGGCCGATCAGCGGGTCCACCTCGCCGGCGCGGGCTTTAGCGTTCAGGTCGTCACAATATTTCTCCAGCGCGGTTTCTTTTTTCTCGTCCGGGGTTACGTCATCGGCCATATCGCCCGCGCCCTGCAGCGGCACATGCTCGTTAAACTCGGGGTCTTTCGCCACCCCGTGGCTGATGAAATTGACCGCGTCATAGCGGGTCATATCCTGCTGTTGCAGAAAATAGGCCGCATGGCTTTCGCGCTCGGTAAAGATGGCGACCAGCACGTTGGCACCCGTTACTTCGGCATGGCCCGAGCTTTGCACATGAATGGCGGCGCGCTGGATGACGCGCTGAAAGCCGGTGGTCGGCGCGGCTTCGGTGCCTTCAACCTCGGACACCAGCGAATCCAGTTCGTTATCAATAAACCGCGTCAGGCGGCGCTTGAGCTTGTCCATATCAACCGCGCAGGCAACCATAACCTTGCGCGCCTCCGGCTCGTCGACCAGCGCCAGCAGCAGGTGCTCCAGCGTGGCCAGCTCGTGGCGGCGTTCATTGGCGAGGCTCAGCGCTTTGTGGATGGCCTCTTCAAGGGTGGTGGAAAATGATGGCATAGTGCCTCCTTACCCGAAATAAAATGCAACTGCGCGTATCGCAGCCTAATGCTTATCTTTTAATTTCGGGTTTATTTGCTGGGCTTCAAGGGAAAACCGTTCAAATCGGCTAAATAAACTGTGATCGGGCGCTTTGGCCGCGCCAGATCGCCTTTTGGTTGCTCGATGTGGCGGCTACTCTCCGTTACCCATCATCGTTTTACGCATTTTTTTGGCTTTGGAAATCATGGCTGTCAGGGCGCCACCGCCTGCCGCGCCCACCGCAACGGCGGTAATGATTCCGGTTAGGTCACTGCCACTGGCCGCATTGGCCATGCCTGCCAGCGGGGCTGCGCCTTCAGGGGGCATAAACATGGCCAGCGCTTCACCGGCCCCCGCACCGCCAAGGGCACCGGCAAGAGTGTTACCAAGGGGGCCAAGATTGAGCTTTTTAATCACGCCGCCAACCGTGTTGCCGCCCACGGCCCCCGAAATAGCGCTGATGATGATAGATGTGAGCATAGGCCCCTCCAATATTGACGTAGCGCATTTTGCGCGGCGTGCGGATAGTATAGTGTAGAATGATCCGGGCGGCAATTCCTCTGGTTTGCGGATCAGGAGTGTGAAAAGGTGGCGGCACCCAGAGGAGACAAAGGAAACCCCCATGGCTGATGCCCGCCCGCTCGAAGGGCTGAAAATTGTAGAATTTGCAGGCATTGGCCCAGCGCCCTATGCTGGCCAGCTTTTGGCTGATCTTGGGGCGGATGTGGTGGTGGTTGACCGCCCCAAGCGCGGCGAAATCGGCTTGGCGCAAAGCGTGGACAGGCGGGGCAAACGCTCGATCGTGGTGGACCTGAAAGCGGAGGCGGGCAGGGCGGTGGCCCAAGGGCTGGCAGGCTGGGCCGATGTGCTGATTGAGGGCAATCGCCCGGGCGTGATGGAGCGGCTCGGGCTGGGGCCGGACGCGCTGATGGCGGCAAATCCGGCGCTTGTTTACGCGCGCATGACCGGCTGGGGGCAGGATGGACCACGGGCACAGCAGGCGGGGCATGATATCAACTACATCGCCCTTACAGGCGCGCTGCAGGCCATGGGCGACTCTGATCGTCCGCCACCGCCACCGCTAAACCTTGTAGGGGATTTTGGCGGGGGGTCTATGTTTCTTGTCACGGGTATTCTCGCGGCGCTTTATGGTGCGCGCAGCACCGGCAAGGGGCAGGTGATTGATGCGGCGATCGTGGACGGGGTAAATTCCATGATGGGCATGTTTCACGGCTTGCATGCGGCAGGGGGCTGGGCACCGGCGCGGCAAAGCAACTGGCTGGATGGGGGGGTGCCGTATTACCGCTGCTACACTTGCAGCGACGGCCGATTTGTAGCTGTGGGGGCGATTGAGGCCAAGTTTTTCGCTGAAATGCTGGTGCGGCTAAAGGTTGCGCCAGAGGATTTTGGTGCGCAGCATGACGTTGCCTTGCACCCGCAACAAATGGCGCGGCTTGAAGCGGTGTTTGCGCGGAAAACCATGTCCGAGTGGGCGGATGTGTTTGCGGGCAGCGATGCCTGCGTCACCCCCGTTTTGACCTATGAAGAGGTGGCGGATGACCCCCATATGGCCGCGCGACATGCGCTAAACACGGTTAACGGCCTGCGCCACCCCGCCGTGGCACCGCGCATGGGTGCCACGGCTAGCAGGCACATGCCCGAGGATGGGGCGGATACAACAGAAATTCTGGAAATGCTCGGGGTGGCGGCAGAAAGCCTGCTTGCCAATGGCATAGTGAGGCAGGCTTGAAATGACCCTGAAAAACCAAGAGATTAGCATTATCGGTGCCGGTATTGGCGGGCTGGCCGCGGCCACTGCCTTGGCGCAAAAAGGCGCAAAAGTGCGGGTTTTTGAGCAAGCCTCCGGCCTAGGCGAAGTTGGTGCGGGCTTGCAGATAAGCGCTAATGCCGTGGCGGTGCTTGAAGCTTTGGGTCTGTATGATGCCGCCGCAAAGGTCGCCAACACGCCTGAAGCCGTGGTGTTGCGCGATTATCGCGGGGCCGAGGTGGTGCGCCTGCCCATGGGGGCCAGTGCGGTAGCGCGCTATGGCCGCCCTTATTGGCAATTTCACCGCGCTGATTTGCTGGCTGTACTGGAAGGCGGAGCGCAGGACGCTGGGGTGGAACTTGTGTTTAATCATAGGCTTATAGAGGTTTCTCAAAGTTATGGGTGCGTTACGGCCGTGTTTGCCAGTGGCCACGCCGCCAAGGCCGCTTGCTTGATCGGGGCCGACGGCGTGCGCTCGGTTGTGCGCGGGTTGGCGCTGCATGGCCAACCGGCAGAATTTACCGGCCAAGTGGCGTGGCGCGGTTTGGTGCGGGCCGACAAGCTGCCAAAAGGCCTGTTTGAAAACGCCGCACAGGTGTTTATGGGAAAAGGTCGGCACTTCGTGGCTTATCCTTTGCGCGAGGGATCCTTGATTAACTTTGTAGCCGTTGAGGAACGTGCGGGCTGGGCGGAAGAGGGCTGGAATATTCCTGATACTTCTGAAAATTTACGCCACGCTTTCAACGGCTTCGCCGCACCTGTTCAAGCATTGCTTGAGCAGGTTGAAGAAACGTTTCTGTGGGGGCTGTTTAACCATCCGGTATTGCCGAACTGGTCTGATGGCCGCATTGGGCTGGTGGGCGATGCCTGCCACCCGATGCTGCCCTTTTTGGCCCAAGGCGCGGGCATGGGGCTGGAAGATGCCTATGTGCTGGCGCGGGAGATGGATGAAAAAGGCATTGAAAAAGGCCTGCAAGCCTATGAAATCGCGCGCAAACCCCGCGCTACGCGGGTGCAAAAAGGGGCGGCGCGCAATGCGTGGTCTTATCACCTGCGCAACCCGCTTGTGCGGGGGGTGGCTCATAAAGTGTTAGGGATGGTGACACAGAAAACCTTGCTGGGGCAGTTTGATTACCTGTATGGTCATGACGTGACGGAACAACGCTAGAGGCTGCATGCTGAAATATTTGTTATTTGCCATGGGCTTACTGCCAGTAATGGCGCATGCACAAGCCTTCCCGTCGCTTGGCTCGAGCCGCACCAGCTGCGAATCGCTATGGGTCGAGCGCAACCAGATCCTGAATGTCGCCGGATATTGCTTTGATACGGCCCTTGGGCAGGCGGTGTTTGACAATGCAGACTGCACCCCCGGCCAGCCCGCATTGCCGGAGACCGCACTCAACCGGATCGCGCGGCTGCAACAAGTCGAAGAGCGTCGGGCATGTGAGGTAAACACGGGTGTGGGGCAAATTACGGTAAATGGCCGCTATGGCCCGCTGCGCTTTGGCGCGGGCGGCCTCACGCTCGGGCGTTGGCTGGGGGCGCTGCAAAAGCTGGATGTGTTTCCGCGAGATACCGGACGCGCGCGCAGTTGCACGGTCACAGGGCTTTCGGCGGGCGGATTTTTGGCGCTGCGCAGTGGCCCCGATGTGCGCTATCCGCAAATTGGGCAGATGCTGAATGGTGAGCGCGTGGTGTCTTCATCTGCTTGTATGGGCCGCTGGTGCTTTGCCGATACGGTGCAAAACGGCAACCGTGTAGAGCGCCGCAACGGTTGGTTTCATGTGCGCTGGTGCCAGCCCTAGCCCGCCGAGGCCACACGCAATTTCAATTCAAATTGAGCCGCCAGACGGGTCCGGAAACGCGCTAGATGTTAAGCTCAATCCATATCGGCACATGGTCAGACGGCTTTTCGCGCCCGCGCATGTGGCGGTCTATTTCGCAGGCTTTCAGGCGGTCGGCCGCTTGGGGAGAGAGCAGGTGGTGGTCTATTCTTATGCCGTTATTGCGGTTCCATGCGCCGGCTTGAAAATCCCAGAATGTATAGGTGAGCGGAGCGGGATTGAGGGCGCGCAGGGCGTCGGTATAGCCAAGGTTGAGCACCTTGCGAAAGGTCGCGAGGCTCTCGGGGTGGTAGAGCGCATCGCCCTCCCATTGGCTGATGTTATGGGCGTCTTCGGGCTGCGGGATAATGTTGTAATCCCCCGCCAATACCACCATTTCTTCGCTTAAAAGCAGGGCTTTGGCGCGGG
>Ga0256839_1004567_pt1 | contig 13420 bp, 13 predicted proteins | sample 354166metaG_FD_185968 | JGI IMG/M metagenome (GOLD analysis project Ga0256839, IMG submission 185968) | Hydrothermal vent microbial communities from Mid Atlantic Ridge, Atlantic Ocean - 354-166 | ecosystem: Environmental > Aquatic > Marine > Hydrothermal vents | place: Atlantic Ocean: Mid... | reverse complement strand
GCTATGGTGCTTCGCGACCCATTTTCGATTTTTTCGTATCGTCATGCACTTCCATGTGCATGAGCCGTTCCGCGGCCGTCCCTGGCCGCGGGGAAGCTCTGAAAAAAACCGGATTTTTCAGAGCTTCCGGCCAGTATGCCCGGGTGACCTTCGCTGACGGGGCGAGCGCGCTTGCACTGGCTGGTGGGCGGTGTGGCGCCGGGCCCAAAAGGGGCGGGACGCCGGATGCGTCCCTGCGGCGGCCGTCCCTGGCGATCACATCCCGGCGGCGGGTGTCAGGAAACGATCGTTGGTCGGGGTGGCGGGATTTGAACCCACGGCCCCTGCCTCCCGAAAGCAGTGCTCTACCAGGCTGAGCTACACCCCGAAAAGCGGCGGGCGTGTCGTCAATAGGTGCGGTCGACGGCGAACCGGGCGAGCGCCGCGAGCGCCTCGCGGCAGGGCGATCCCGGGAGGGCCTCGAGGGCCGCGATCGCCCCCTCCGCCTCGGCCCGCGCGCGGGCCTCAGTGTACGCAATGGCCCCGGTGGCTTCAATGGCTTCCAGCACGGCCGCGATGTGCTCGCGCCCACCCTCCTCGATGGCCCGGCGCAGGAGCCGGGCCCGCTCCGGGTCGGCCTGGCGCAGGGCATGGATCACGGGGAGCGTGGGCTTGCCTTCGGCCAGGTCGTCGCCCAGGTTCTTGCCGGTCTCCTCGGGCGAGGCTTGGTAGTCGAGCACGTCGTCGATGAGCTGGAAGGCGATGCCGAGCCGCAGCCCGTATTCGGCGAGCGCCTGCTCCTCGGCCTCGGGCCGGTTCGCCAGCACCGCGCCCAGGCGGGCGGCGGCCTCGAACAGCTTGGCGGTCTTGCCCCGGATGACCTCCAGGTAGCGTTCCTCGGTGGTGTCCGGGTCGTGGCAGTTGAGGAGCTGGCGCACCTCGCCCTCGGCGATGGTGTTGGTGGTCTCGGCCATGATGCCCATGACCCGCATGCTGCCGACCTCGACCATCATCTGGAAGGCGCGCGAGTAGAGGAAGTCGCCGACGAGCACGCTCGCCTCGTTGCCCCAGATGCTGTTGGCGGTCTCCTGGCCGCGGCGCAGCTCGGAGGCGTCCACCACGTCGTCGTGAAGGAGGGTGGCGGTGTGGATGAACTCCACCACGGCGGCGAGCTGCACGTGGTGGGGGCCCTCGTAGCCGCAGGCGCGCGCGGCGAGCAGCAGCACCATGGGACGAAGCCGCTTGCCGCCCCCCGCGACGATGTGGTGGCCGAGCTGGCTGATGAGGACCACGTCCGAGGCCAGCCGCCGGCGGATCAGCCCGTCCACCGCGGCGAGGTCGTCGGCGACGTGGGCGCGTATCTGCTCGAGGTCCATGCGGGCCTGGGGTGCGGGCCGGGGCTGCATGTTCGGTGGCGGGGCCGGCGGTGTCAAGGAAGGGGCCGAAGAGCGCGGTGGGGGCGGGCGGCGCACGGGAAGAGGCGAGCGGCACGTGAAAGTAGGGAGCCGGCTGTGCTGGCGGCGGGGGAGGGGCGGGTTCGGGGTGGGGCGGGAGGCGTTTGACGGGCCCGGCGCTCGACCGTAGAATTCCCTCCCTTCCGGCAGGAAACCCCTTTCAGGAGAAAGGCTTCATGTACGCGGTGATCGAGACCGGCGGCAAGCAGTATCGGGTGGCGCCGGGCCAGACGGTCAAGGTGGAGAAGCTCCCGGCGGAGGCCGGCGCCGAGGTCGCCTTCGAGAAGGTGCTCCTCGTGGCCGACGGCGAGGCGGTCAAGGTGGGCGCGCCTTACCTGGAGGGCGGACGCGTGACCGCCCGGGTCAAGGCCCAGGGCCGCCACCGCAAGGTCACGGTGATCAAGTTCAAGCGCCGCAAGGGCTACAAGCGCACCAGGGGTCACCGGCAGCACTACACCGAGGTCGAGATCACGGGCATCGAGGCCTGAGGAGGCGAGGTCGCCATGGCACACAAGAAGGCAGGCGGCAGCACGCGCAACGGGCGCGACTCCCACTCGAAGCGCCTGGGGGTCAAGCGTTTCGGCGGGCAGATCGTGAAGGCGGGCAACGTGCTCGTGCGCCAGCGCGGCACGCGCTTCCACCCCGGCGAGAACGTGGGCGTGGGCCGCGACCACACCCTCTACGCCAAGGCGGACGGGCGCGTGGTGTTCCGCGTGGGCGGGCCGCGCAACCGGACCTACGTGAGCGTGGTCCCCGTCTGAACGGCGCACCGTCCGCGGTCGGCCGGAGGACCCCGCCCTCGTGGCGGGGTTCTCGTTTGAGGCGCGGGCATCCGGCATGAGGTTCGTCGACGAGGCGGAGATCGAGGTCGTCGCAGGCCGCGGCGGCGACGGCTGCGTGCACTTCCGTCGGGAAAAGTACATCCCCCGCGGCGGGCCCGACGGCGGCGACGGCGGCGACGGCGGCAGCGTGTGGCTGGTGGCCGACCCGGGGCTCAACACCCTGGCCGACTTCCGCCACGCGCGCCGCTTCCAGGCCGAGGACGGCCGCCCCGGCGAGGGCGGCAACCGGACCGGGCGCAGCGGCTCGGACCTGGAGATCCGCGTGCCCGTGGGCACGGTCGTGCGCGACGCCGACACCGGCGAGCTCATCGGCGACCTGGCCCTGCCCGGGACGCGGCTGCGCGTCGCCCGCGGCGGGCGGGGGGGCAAGGGCAACACCCGCTTCAAGAGCGCCACCAACCGCGCCCCGCGCCAGTCCACGCCGGGCACGCCCGGCGAGCGCCGCCGGCTCGCGCTCGAGCTGCGCCTGCTGGCCGACGTGGGGCTGGTGGGGCTGCCCAACGCGGGCAAGTCCACCCTCATCCGCGCGGTCTCGGCCGCCCGCCCCCGGGTGGCGGACTATCCCTTCACCACCCTCCATCCCCACCTCGGCGTGGTCGAGCTCGGCATCGGGCGCAGCTTCGTGATGGCGGACGTGCCAGGGCTGATCGAGGGCGCGGCCGAGGGTGCGGGGCTGGGCCACCGGTTCCTGCGCCACCTCGCGCGCACGCGGCTGCTGCTGCACGTGGTGGACCTGGCCCCGCCGGATCCGGAGCAGGCGCCGGAGCAGGCCGTGCGCGCGATCGAGGCCGAGCTCGCCCGCTTCAGCCCGGAGCTGTCCGCCCGCGAGCGCTGGCTGGTCTTCAACAAGGCAGACCTGCTCCCGGACGGGGAGGCCGGGACGCGCGCCCGCGGGATCGTGGCGCGCCTCGGCTGGCGGGGCCCCTGGTTCGTGATCTCGGCGGCGACCGGGCGCGGGACGCGCGCCCTGGCGGAGCGTGTCATGGCGCGGCTGGAGGCCCTGGGGCCGGCGGCCCCGGCCGCGTCCGGGTGCGACGGGGTGAGCGCGGCGGATGCGGCGGCCGCGGCGCCGGAGGAAGGCGATGGAGCGGGCTGAGCTGCAGCGGCGCGCGCGCCGCTGGGTGGTCAAGGTGGGCAGCGCGCTGGTGTCCGGCGACGGGGCGGGCCTCGCCGGGGAGGCGCTGGATGCCTGGACCGCGCAGATCGCGCGCCTCACGGCCGAGGGGCGCGAGGTGGTGGTGGTCTCCTCGGGCGCCGTCGCCGTGGGCATGGCGCGGCTGGGCTGGCGCGAGCGCCCCCGCGCCCTGCACCGGCTGCAGGCGGCCGCGGCGGTGGGGCAGGGCGGGCTCGCCGAGGCCTGGGAGTCGCGCATGCGCCGCCATGGCCGCCACACGGCCCAGGTGCTCCTGACCCACGAGGACCTCGCCGACCGGCGCCGCTACCTCAACGCCCGCAGCACCCTGCGCACACTCCTGGAGCTGGGGGTGGTGCCGGTGGTGAACGAGAACGACACCGTGGCGGTGGACGAGATCCGCTTCGGCGACAACGACACCCTCGCCGCGCTGGTGGCGAACCTGGTCGAGGCGGACCTGCTCGTCATCCTCACGGACCAGGCGGGCCTGCACACAGCCGATCCCCGTCTCGACCCGCGAGCGGCGCTCGTGCCGGAGGCCGAGGCGGGCGATCCCGCCCTGGAACGCATGGCCGGCGCCGGCGCGGGCCGCCTCGGGCGCGGGGGGATGCTCACCAAGGTGCGGGCGGCCGCGCGCGCGGCCCGCTCCGGCACCTCCACGCTGATCGCCGACGGGCGGCTGCCGGAGGTGCTCGGTCGCATCGCCACGGGCGAGCCCCTGGGCACGCTGCTGCACGCGCGCCAGGGGCGGCTGGCCGCGCGCAAGCAGTGGCTCGCGGGCCAGCTGCAGGTGCGGGGGCGCCTGGTCCTGGACGACGGCGCCGTGGAGGCCCTGCGCCGCCACGGCAGGAGCCTGCTGCCGGTGGGGGTGCGGGCGGTGGAGGGGGATTTCGCGCGCGGCGAGCTTGTGGCCTGCGTGGACGGGAACGGTCGCGAGGTGGCGCGCGGGCTGGTGAACTACTCCGCCGAGGAGGCGCGCCGCATCCTGGGGCTGCCCAGCGACCGCATCGAGTCCGTGCTGGGCTACGTGGACGAGCCGGAGCTCATCCACCGCGACGACCTGGTGCTCACCTGATGCCGGCAGGCGAGCCCCTGCCCGCCGCGCGCCTCAGGAGGAGGCGGAGAGACGCTTGATGTGGGCGTTCAGGCGGCTCTTGTGGCGGGCCGCCTTGTTCCTGTGGATGAGGCCCTTGCGGGCGAGGCGGTCGATGACGGGCACCGCCGCGCGGTAGGCCTCCTCCGCGGCCTGGCGGTCGCCGGCCTGGATGGCCTTGTACACCTTCTTGATGAAGGTGCGCATCATGGACCGCTGGGCGCGGTTGCGCAGGCGCCGCTTCTCCGCCTGCCGGGCGCGCTTGCGAGCCGACCTGGTGTTGGCCAAGGCTGTGCTCCTGTGCTCGGATCGCGGTTTCCGGGAAGCCGCGTAGTATGCGGATCGGCCCGGGGGGTGTCAATGCGGCGGTGTGCCCCTTCCCGGCCGTGGCCCGCGGCGGTGTAGGGTAGGCGTTTCGCGGGAGTGGTCGGGAGGCGCGATGGCGCGGGTGAGGCTGCTCAGGGGGACGTTCACCGTGGGGGTGATGACGCTCGCCTCCCGCGTGCTCGGTTTCGCCCGCGACATGGTGATCGCCGGGACCTTCGGCGCGGGGCTCGGGACCGACGCCTTCTTCGTCGCCTTCCGCATCCCCAACTTCCTGCGCCGCCTCTTCGCCGAGGGGGCCTTCGCCCAGGCCTTCGTGCCGGTGCTGGCGGAGTGGCGCGAGCGCCGGGGCACGGGCGCGGTGCGCGAGCTGGTGGCGGCCACCGCCGGCACCCTGGGCGGCGTGCTGCTCGTGGCTTCGGCCCTGGGGGCGCTGGCGGCGCCGCTCCTGATCCACGTCTTCGCCCCGGGCTTCGCCCTGCGGGCCGAGCCCGGCAAGGCGGCGCTCGCAGCCGACATGCTCCGCGTGACCTTTCCCTACCTGCTCTTCATCTCGCTCACGGCGCTCGCCGGCGGGGTGCTGAACACCTTCGGCCGCTTCGCGGTGCCCGCGCTCACGCCCGTGCTGCTCAACCTCTCGCTGATCGCCGCCGCCCTGTGGGCGGCGCCCCGGTTCGAGCGGCCGGTGGAGGCGCTCGCCTGGGGGGTCTTCGCCGCCGGTGCCCTGCAGCTCGCCTTCCAGCTCCCCTTCCTGGCCCGTCTCGGGCTGCTCGGGCGCCCGCGCTGGGGCTGGCGCCACCCGGGCGTGCGCCGCATCCTGCGCCTGATGGGACCGGGCATCGTGGGCTCCTCGGTGGCGCAGGTGAACCTCCTGGTGGACACGGTCATCGCCTCCTTCCTGACGACGGGCTCGATCTCCTGGCTCTACTACGCCGATCGCCTGGTGGAATTCCCCCTCGGGGTCTTCGGCATCGCCCTGGGGACGGTGGCGCTGCCGGCGCTCTCGGCCCGCCATGCCGCAGGCGACGCGGCGGGTTTCGCCGCCATCCTGGATCGGGCCCTGCGCTGGACGGGTCTCATCGCCCTGCCCGCCGCGCTCGGGCTCGCCCTGCTGGCGGGCCCCATCCTGGCGACCCTCTTCGGCTACGGGGCCTTCGGGGAGCGGGACGTGGCCATGTCGGCCCGGGCGCTCGCGGCCTATGCCCTGGGGCTCCCGGCCTACGTGCTCGTCAAGGTGCTCGCCCCGGGCTACTACGCCCGCCAGGACACCCGCACGCCCGTGCGCATCGCCGTGCTCGCCATGGGGGCGAACGTGCTGCTGAACCTGCTCCTGGTGGTGCCGCTGGCGCACGCGGGGCTCGCGCTGGCGAGCGCGCTCTCGGCCTGGCTCAACGCCGGGCTCCTCTACCGGGGCCTGCGGCGCCGCGGCGTGCTGCGCCACGGCCCAGGCTGGGGCCGCCTCGGCCTCCAGCTCGCCCTCGGGCTGGCGGCGCTCGCAGGGGTGCTGGCGCTGGCGGGCGCGCCCCCGGGCGCCTGGGCCGCGGCCCCGTGGCACCTGCGGGCGGCGACCCTGGGGCTGTGGATCGCCGCCGGGGCCGGTGCCTATTTCGCCGTCCTGTGGCTCGCGGGCTGGCGTCCGCGCCCGGTGGGGGGGAAGGCCTAGCTGTCGGCGGGCCGTCGCGCTCCCACCGCCGGGGCGGTGCCGAGCGCCCGGCCGCAGCCGCCTTCCGGCCGCAGCGTGCGGCCGATGGAGCCGTCCGAGCAGCGGCGTTCTGGACCGCGGTCGTGCTATCTTCCCCGGCCATGGAGCTCGTCCGCGGCCTGCACAACCTGCGTCCGCGCCACCGGGGGTGCGTCGCCACCATCGGCAACTTCGACGGGGTTCACCTGGGCCATCAGGCGGTGCTGGGCCAGCTCGCCGAGAAGGCCGGCGAGCTGGGGCTCCCCACCACGGTCGTCACCTTCGAGCCCCACCCCCAGGAGTGGTTCTTCCCGGAGCGGGCGCCGCCGCGCCTGACGCGCCTGCGCGAGAAGCTCCAGGCGCTCAGGCGCTACTCGGTGGACCGTGTGCTGGTGCTGCGGTTCGGCGCCGTCCTGGCCGCGCTGGAGGCCGCTGCCTTCGTGGAGCGCATCCTGGTGCAGGGCCTCGGGGTGCGCCATCTGGTGATCGGCGACGACTTCCGCTTCGGCCGCAACCGCACGGGCGACTTCGCCTTCCTCCGGGCCATGGGGGCGCGCCACGGCTTCGGGGTGGTGGCCATGCACTCCTTCCGCGTCGACGGCGAGCGCGTCTCCAGCACGCGCATCCGCGCCGCGCTCGCCGCCGGCGACATGGACGCCGCCGAGAAGCTGCTGGGCCGCCCCTACCGCATGTGCGGGCGCGTGGCGCACGGCGACCGGCGTGGGCGCACCATGGGCTTCCCCACCGCCAACCTGCACCTGCACCGGCGCGCCTCGCCCGTGCGCGGGGTCTTCGCGGTGGAGGTCTTCGGTGTGCCGGGCGAGCCCGTGCCGGGGGTGGCGAACGTGGGGGTGCGGCCCACCGTGGACGGCACCCGCGCCCTGCTCGAGGTGCACCTGCTGGACTTCGCGGGCGACCTCTACGGCCGCCACCTGCAGGTGGACTTCCTGCACCGCCTGCGCGACGAGCGCCGCTTCCCCAGCTTCGACGCCCTCAGGGCCCAGATCCGGCGCGACGTGGACGCGGCGCGTGCCTGGTTCGCGGCGCGGGACCGCATTGGTGCGGGTCCCGGCCTGGAGTCGGCGCCCTGAGCGCAGACCTGCGTGCTTGAAGGCGCGCTCGGCGCGCCTCTACACTTGGGCGCGCCCCGCGCTACGCGCGGGGCGAAGATTTGTGCTCCGCAGCCTTTTTCCGGAGGGGCCGTCATGCACGTCCCTGTGCATGGGCCGTCCCGCGGCCTTCCATGGCCGCGGGCGGGGGCCGGGCGGGCCCCGGCCCCCGCTTCGGAGCCGGCGCCGGCGCGAAAGGGGGCCACGTGGCCGACTACAAGCACACCATCAACCTGCCCAGGACCGACTTCCCCATGCGCGCCAACCTGCCGCGGCGCGAGCCGGAGATGCTCGCGCGCTGGCAGGCGATGGACCTCTACGGGAAGATCCGGGCCGCCCGCCGCGGGGCACCGCGCTTCGTGCTGCACGACGGCCCGCCCTATGCCAACGGCGCGATCCACATCGGCCATGCCGTCAACAAGATCCTCAAGGACTTCGTGGTCAAGGCGCGCGGGCTCGACGGCATGGATGCGCCCTTCGTCCCGGGCTGGGACTGCCATGGGCTGCCCATCGAGCTCCACGTCGAGCGCGAGGTGGGCAAGCCCGGCCAGGACCTGAGCCCGGCCGAGTTCCGTGCCGCCTGCCGGCGCTACGCCCTGAGCCAGGTGGAGCGCCAGCGCGCCGACTTCGTGCGCCTCGGGGTGCTGGGCGACTGGGAGCGGCCCTACCTCACGATGGACCACCGCTTCGAGGCGGATATCCTGCGCGCGCTGGGGCGCATCTATGCCGCCGGCCACATCGTGCGCGGGCACAAGCCCGTGCACTGGTGCATCGACTGCGGCTCGGCGCTGGCCGAGGCCGAGGTGGAGTACGAGGAGCGCGAATCGCCCGCCATCGACGTGCGCTTCCCCGTGGCGGACGAGGCGGCCCTGCTCGCCCGCTGCGAGCATGCCCCGGGCGGCGCCGGCGAGGGCCCGGTCTCGGTGGTGATCTGGACCACCACGCCCTGGACGCTGCCGGCCAACCGCGCCGTGGCGCTCAACCCGGCGCTGGAGTACGTGCTGGTGCAGGCCGACGTGGGGCAGGGGCCGGAGCGGCTGCTCGTGGCCGATGCCCTGCTGCGCGACCTCGAGGCGCGCTGGGGGCTCGAGGGCCACCGCGTGGTGGCGCGCTGCCGGGGCGAGGCGCTGGAGGGGCTCAAGCTCCGCCATCCCTTCTATGAGCGGGAGGTGCCGGTGGTGCTCGCCGAGCACGTCACCACCGAGGCGGGCACCGGCTGCGTGCACACCGCCCCCGGCCACGGTCTCGAGGATTTCGAGACCGGCGCCCGCTACGGGCTGCCCGTGGACAACCCGGTCGGCTGCGACGGGCGCTTCGTCGAGGGCACGGAGCTCTTCGCCGGCGAGCATGTCTTCCAGGCCAACGACAGGGTGATCGAGGTGCTGAAGGCGCGCGGGATGCTGGTGCAGTCCGCGCGCGTGCGCCACAGCTATCCGCACTGCTGGCGGCACAAGACCCCGGTCATCTTCCGCGCCACGCCCCAATGGTTCATCGCCATGGACGGCAAGGGGCTGCGCGAGACGGCGCTGGCCGAGATCGCGCGCGTGCGCTGGATTCCGGACTGGGGGCGCGCGCGCATCGAGTCCATGGTGGCTACGCGCCCGGACTGGTGCATCTCGCGCCAACGCCACTGGGGCGTGCCCATCGCCTTCTTCGTGGACCGGGAGACCGGCGAGCCGCACCCGGACACCGTGCGCCTGATCGAGGAGGTGGCGCTGCGCGTGGAGCGCCACGGGATCGAGGCCTGGCACGCGCTCGATCCCGCGGAGCTCCTCGGCGAGGAGGCCCCGCGCTACGAGAAGGTGGGCGACACGCTCGACGTGTGGTTCGACTCGGGGGTGACGCATTTCTGCGTGCTCGAGCGCCGTGCCGACCACGGCGTGCCGGCGGACATGTACCTCGAGGGCTCGGACCAGCACCGCGGCTGGTTCCAGTCCTCGCTGCTCACTGCCTGCGCCATGCGCGGGGCGGCGCCCTACCGGCAGGTGCTCACCCACGGCTTCACCGTGGACGAGCAGGGGCGCAAGATGTCCAAGTCCCTGGGCAACGTGGTCGCGCCCCAGCGGGTGGTGGACAGGCTCGGGGCGGACATCCTGCGGCTGTGGGTTGCGGCCACGGACTACCGTGCCGAGATGCGCGTCTCCGACGCCATCCTGGAGCGCATCGCCGACGCCTACCGGCGCATCCGCAACACCGCCCGCTACCTGCTCGGCAACCTGCACGGCTTCGATCCCGCCGCCGACGCGGTGGCGGGCCGCGAGATGCTCGCCCTGGACCGCTGGGCGGTGGCGCGTGCGCGCGCCCTGGATGCGCGCATCCGCGCCGCCTACGGGACTTGCGAGTTCCACCGCATCTACCAGGAGCTGCACAACTTCTGCGTGGTGGACCTGGGCGGCTTCTACCTGGACGTGATCAAGGACCGCCTCTACACCATGCCGCGCACGAGCCACGGCCGGCGCTCGGCCCAGACCGCCATGCAGCATATCCTCGAGGCCATGGTGCGCTGGATGGCGCCCATCCTCAGCTTCACGGCCGAGGAGATCTGGCTGCACATGCCGGGCGCGCGCGAGGCGTCGGTGTTCCTCGGCACCTGGCGCACACCGCCCGAGGTGCCGCTGGATGCCGGCGACGGCCTCGACGCCGGGGCCTGGACGCGGCTGCTCGCCCTGCGCGAGGTGGTGAACAAGGCCCTGGAGTCGCTGCGGGCGGCGGGCGGCATCGGCGGCTCGCTCGACGCCGAGGTGGAGATCTACGCCGGAAGCGAGCTGCACGGGCTGCTCGCGCGCCTCGGCGAGGAGCTGCGCTTCCTGCTGATCGTCTCGGATGTGCGCCTGGCGCGCGAGACCGAGGCCCCGGCGGGCGCGGCGCACCACGAGCTCCCCACCCGCGACGAGCTGTGGCTGGTGGTCCGCCCCTCGGCCCACGAGAAGTGCGTGCGCTGCTGGCACCGTCGCGCGGACGTGGGCTCGCACCCGGACCACCCGGCGCTGTGCGGGCGCTGCGTGACCAACCTCGAGGGCCAGGGCGAGCAGCGGCGCTTCGCATGACGGCATGAGCCGGACGCTCCCATGCTGAGATGGCTGTGGCTGGCGGCGGCGGTGGCGGCGCTGGACCAGGCCGCCAAGCTCGCCGCAGAGTCCTGGATCGCGCCGCGGGCCCCGATCGAGGTCCTCCCCTTCCTGAACCTCGTGCTCACCTACAACACGGGCGCGGCCTTCAGCTTCCTGGCGGGCGCCGGCGGCTGGCAGCGCTGGCTCTTCCTGGCGCTGGCGCTCGGCGTGAGCGCGGGGCTGGCCTGGTGGCTCGCGCGTCTGCCGCGCACGGCCCGGCTGGAAGCGGCCAGCGCAGCCCTGATCGTGGGCGGGGCGCTCGGCAATGCCATCGACCGCATCGCGCGGCCCGGCGTGGCCGACTTCATCGATCTGCACTGCTGCGGCTGGCACTGGCCCGCCTTCAATCTCGCCGACAGCGCCCTCACCCTCGGTGTGGCCGGCCTGCTGTGGGCCACCTGGCGGCGGGGATAGCCCTGCCGCGGACGGGGCTGAAGATACCGGCGGCGGTGCGATAATGGCGGCATGGGCTTCCTGGAGGCCAAGCTGCGGGCCGCCCGCCGGCGGGCGCGGCCCAAGGGCGCCGGGGAGGTGGACGGGCGTGTGCCGCCAGGCCAGCGGGTGGTGCCCCACTTCCCGGTGCTCGACCTCGGGCGCCGGCCGGCGATCGCGCGCACGGCGTGGCGCCTCGAGCTGCGCGGCCTGGTCGAACGCACGCTCACGCTCGATTTCGAGGGGCTGCTCGCCCTCGGGCCCGTGGAGCGCACGCTGGACATACACTGCGTGACGGGCTGGAGCCGGCTGGGGCTGCGCTGGCGCGGCGTGCCCGTCGCCGCCGCGCTGGCGGCGGCCGGGGTGCGGCCCGAGGCACGCCACCTCACGGCCCACGGCGCCGACGGCTACACGACGAACCTCCCCCTCGAGACCGCCATGGCCGACGACGCCCTGCTCGCCTTCGAGGTGGACGGCGCGCCGCTCGCGCGCGAGCACGGCGGGCCGGTGCGGCTGGTGGTGGCGAGCCGCTACTTCTGGAAGAGCGCCAAGTGGCTGGTGGCGCTCGAGCTGCACGCCGAGGACCGCCCCGGCTTCTGGGAGCGGCGCGGCTACCACAACCGCGGCGATCCCTGGCGGGAGGAGCGCTATGGCTGAGGGGGGCGGGGCCGGCATCGGGCCCGGGGCGCGCGTGCGCATGCACTACGAGATCCGGCTCGAGGACGGCACCGTGGCCGACTCCAGCTTCGGCGGCGAGCCGCTGGAGTTCACGGTGGGCGACGGCACCCTCGTCGAGGGGCTCGAGCAGGCCATCGCGGGCCTGCGGGCCGGCGAGCGCCGCACCCTCAGCATCGGGCCGGAGCAGGCCTTCGGGTATCGCGTGGACGACTATATCCACGACCTGCCGCGCAGCGACTTCCCGCCGCAGATGCGGCTCGCGCCCGGGCTCATCGTCTCCTTCGCCACCCCGGGAGGCGAGGAGATCCCGGGCGCCATCCTGGAGGTGGGCGAGGAGACCGTGAAGGTGGACTTCAACCATCCGCTGGCCGGGCATGAGCTCGCCTTCACCGTGGAGGTGCTGGAGGTGTGCCCGCCTGCGGGCGGGGAGGGCTAGGCATGGAGGTGCTGCTCGCCAACCCCCGGGGCTTCTGCGCGGGCGTGGACCGTGCCATCGCCATCGTGGAGCGGGCGCTCGAGCGCTACGGCGCGCCGGTCTACGTGCGCCACGAGGTGGTGCACAACCGCCACGTGGTCGAGGGCCTGCGCCGCCAGGGCGCGGTCTTCGTCGAGGAGCTCGACGCGGTGCCGGACGGCGCGGTGGTGGTCTTCAGCGCCCACGGCGTGCCGCGCCGGGTGCAGGAGGAGGCCGCCCGCCGCGGGCTCACGGTTCTGGACGCCACCTGCCCGCTCGTGACCAAGGTGCACGGCGAGGTCCGGCGCCACGCGCGCGAGGGGCGCGACGTGGTGCTCATCGGCCATGCGGGCCACCCGGAGGTGGAGGGCACGCTCGGCCAGCACGACGGGCGCGGCGGCGGGCGCATCCACCTGGTCGAGGACGAGGACGACGTGGCGGCGCTCGCGCCGCGCGATCCCGCCCGCCTCGCCTACGTCACCCAGACCACCCTCTCGGTGGACGACACGGCGCGCATCGTGGCGGCCCTCCAGCGGCGCTTCCCCGCCGTCCAGGGCCCGCGCAGGGACGACATCTGCTACGCGACGCAGAACCGCCAGGACGCGGTCAAGCGCCTGGCGGCGCTCTGCGGGCTGGTGCTGGTGGTGGGCTCGCCCAACAGCTCCAACTCCAACCGCCTGCGCGAGATCGCCGCCCAGCACGGCGCGCGCGCGCACCTCGTCGACGGCCCGGAGCAGATCGACCCTGCCTGGCTGGAAGGGGTCGGGCGCGTGGGGGTGACCGCCGGCGCCTCGGCGCCGGAGAGCCTGGTGCAGGCGGTGGTGGACTGGCTGCGCGGGCGCGGTGCCACGCGCGTGGCCGAGCTCGACGGCCCCGCCGAGGACGTGCGCTTCAGCCTGCCGCCGGCGCTCCGCGCCTAGCCTGACGCGGCACGCCTGCTACCTTCAGAGCACGCCCATCGGCCCCGGTGCGGATCGAGCTGGCGTCGGGGCGCTTTCCGGCTTGCCCGCTTCTCCGCAGGCGCGGCTTCCAGCGGCGTGCCGGGGCCGGCTGGAAGCCGGCCCCACGGGGTGTGGCCCCACGGGGTGTGGCCCCACGGGGTGTGGCCCCACGGGGTGTGGCCCCACGCAGG
>Ga0256839_1004566_pt1 | contig 13425 bp, 12 predicted proteins | sample 354166metaG_FD_185968 | JGI IMG/M metagenome (GOLD analysis project Ga0256839, IMG submission 185968) | Hydrothermal vent microbial communities from Mid Atlantic Ridge, Atlantic Ocean - 354-166 | ecosystem: Environmental > Aquatic > Marine > Hydrothermal vents | place: Atlantic Ocean: Mid... | reverse complement strand
TCAACGGCAATACCCGGCATATTGATCTGCCCAAAGCCCGTCTCGGCGGGTTTGGCGGCGGGTTTTTTGCCATCTGGGTGCCCTCGGATATGGAAGAAGCGCCCTTGTTCGAGGCGATGCGCGCCGACAGCTATGACATCGACGTGCCACCCAACATTCCACAGCCCGAGGCATTGCAGGCCAGCCTTGCGCAGGCGGCGATATTGTTGCGGTTACAGCGCGCGGGGGCGCTTGAGATTTGCACAGATGTTGCAGAAATCCGCGCCTGCCTGAACAGTGGCAAAATGGCGGCGATATTGCATATGGAGGGGGCCGAGGCGATTGATACCGGCTTTGACAGCCTGCATGTGTTGCACGGGGCGGGGTTACGATCATTGGGGTTGGTCTGGAGCCGCCATAATGATTTTGGTTATGGCGTGCCGTTTTCCTTTCCGAAATCACCCGATACAGGGCCGGGGCTAACGGATGCGGGCAAGGCGCTAGTGCGCGAATGTAATGATTTGAATATTATGCTGGATCTGTCGCATCTGAACGCTGCCGGGTTTTGGGATGTGGCAAAAATCAGCAACGCGCCGCTGGTGGCGACCCATTCCAATGTGCATGCATTATGCGCCAGTTCGCGCAACCTTACCGATGATCAGCTAATGGCCATCAAAGACAGTGACGGTATGGTGGGGGTCAATTTTGCGGTGTCGTTTCTGCGCGATGATGGCCGGATGCAGGCCGATATGTCGCTGGATGTAATGATGCGGCATCTGGATCATCTGATTGAACATCTGGGCGAAGACCGTGTCGGGTTCGGGTCTGATTTTGACGGGGCGATGGTGCCGGCGGGAATCAAGGATGCCAGCGGTTTGGGTGTGCTGCGCGATGCGATGCACGCCCACGGTGTGGACGCAGCGCTGATGGAAAAGCTGTGTAATGGCAATTGGTTGCGGGTTTTGGAAAAGACCTGGGATTAAGGAAATTTATTGATCCTTGGGTAACATCCCAAAGCCTGCGCGGTGGTTTAAGAAATATTCTTGCGGCCGGATTTTTTTCACAAAGCATGTTCCCAATTGGCGCAACTGCGGTTAACCTGCGCGCAATAAAAACCGTGTTTCGATATTCTGGGAGGAAAACAATGAAACTAAGTATCCTTAAAACTACAGCGCTGGCTGCGATTATCGGCAGCTTTGGCGTTGAGGCCATGGCCGTGGAATGGAACGTATCGGTCTGGGGCAAACGCCGCGCATTCACCGAACATGTTGAGCGTCTGGCTGAGCTGGTAGAAGAGCGTTCCGGTGGCGACTTTACCCTGAATATTTCTTATGGCGGCCTGTCAAAGAACAAAGAGAACCTTGACGGTATCTCCATCGGCGCGTTTGAAATGGCGCAGTTCTGTGCCGGTTATCACGCGGATAAAAATCCGTCGATCACCGTTCTTGAATTGCCGTTTCTTGGCGTGACAACGTTGGAACAGGAAATTGCGATTTCGCAAGCAATCTATGCAAATCCGGCAGTTCAGGCCGATCTGGGGCGCTGGAATGCAACCTTGCTGATGCCTTCGCCACTGCCGCAATACAACATTGTCGGTTCCGGAGATGCGCCAAGCACATTGGCCGATTTTGAAGGTATGACGGTTCGCGCAACTGGCGGTATCGGTCGTGCGATGGCTGCTGTTGGTGCGGTTCCGACATCTATGTCAGCAACCGAGGTGCGTCAGGCGATGGATAGCGGTGTTGTAAAAGCCGTGGCATTTGCGCCGCACGCGCATGTGTCTTTTGGCACCGTTGAAAATGCCACATGGTGGACAACAAACCTTAACCCCGGCACGGTAAATTGCCCTGTGGTGGTGAATTCCGATGCGCTGGCCGACCTGAGCGATGAAAATCGTGAAATTCTGCTTGGCTCGGTTGACGAATCGCTGGAACATTATGTTGATTATTACAACAACCAGACCATGGCCGCGTGGGGACCTCTGCTTGAGGAAAAAGGTATTGAGCTGATCACCTATTCCGACGAAGAACTGGCAGCTTTCCGCGAAGCGGTTGCAGGCCCGGCAGCAGCGGCATGGATCGAGGATATGAACGGTCGCGGCCTTCCGGCTCAGGAGTTGTATGATCTTGTGATTTCCACACTGGCAGCCAACTAGGCCGGTTAAAACCAATTGCCCGCTCCGGCTTGGTCGGGGCGGGTTTTTATATGGCGGGGGGGTGAGCAATGGCCGTAAATTCAAACATTCTTGAGGATGACAGCTGGTTAAGCTGGATAGACCGCAAACTTTTCAAGCTGGAAACCCTGTTTGCGCTGATCAGCGGCATCGCGGTGTTTTCGCTGATGATACTGGCCGTGGTTTCTGTGGGCGGGCGGCATATCGCCAATCAACCCTTGTCCGGTTATGTGGACTGGATCGAACAAGCCATGCCGTTGATTGCTTTTGTCGGCATATCCTATACGCAACGTCTGGGTGGGCATATTCGCATGGATATCTTGATCGGGCGCTTGCGCGGGCGGCTGTTATGGTCCGCCGAATTCCTTACTACTCTTGTGATGTTTATGCTAATGGCACTGCTGGTCTGGGGCACATATTCGCATTTTTTGCGCGCCTTTGATTTTAACGCACCAAACTGGAGCCGCGATTCAAGTCTCGATATCGAATTGCCGCTCTGGCCGATGAAATTGATCATTCCAGTGGCATTTTCGGTGCTGTGCTTGCGGTTGTTGCTTCAGCTTTGGGCGTATGGGCGCGCAATACTTACCGGCACAGCCAGCCCGATTGCGGTGCCATTGATTGAATCAGCGGCCGATGCCGCGGCGGCCGAGGCCGCAACTGTTTCAGGTTTTGACGAGGGGGACCGCTAAATGGATTCCATAGATATTGGCCTGATCGTAACAGGCATTATGTTGTTTTTTGTCGTCGTAGGTATGCGGGTGGCCTTTGCTGCTGCGCTGGCCGGTGTATTGGGGCTGGTCTGGATATTCTGGGCCAAAAAGGGTTATGACCCTACAGAATTTACTTGGGCGTTAACCGTGGCGGTGAAAACCGCAGGGCAGGTACCCCATTCAAAAATTGCCTCGCAGGCATTATCGCTGATCCCGACCTTTATTCTGATTGGGTATCTGGCCTATTATGCCGGCCTTACCAAAGCCTTGTTCGAGGCCGCAAAACGCTGGGTTGGCTGGCTACCGGGGGGCTTGGCGGTATCAACGGTGTTTGCCACCGCTGGCTTTGCGGCTGTATCCGGTGCATCTGTGGCCACGTCAGCTGTATTTGCCCGTATTGCGATTCCCGAAATGCTGGCTGAAGGATACGATAAACGTTTCGCGGCAGGGGTTGTCGCGGCGGCGGGCACGTTGGCCTCGCTTATTCCGCCATCGGCCATTCTGGTGATTTATGCGATTATCGTTGAACAAGATGTGGGCGCGCTATTGTTGGCCGGTTTCCTACCGGGGGCTTTTTCAGCGCTTATTTACGGGGGGCTGGTGGTTACGCTGGCGCTGGTTTACAAAAACTTCGGCCCACCGGTAACCGGATTTACATGGAAAGAACGGTTTCAGGCCTTGCCGGGCGCATTCCCGATTTTCTTTGTGGTCGCGATCATTATTTTCTTTATCTACAATCCATTTGGCGGCGATGCATGGGGCACCCCGACCGAGGGCGGGGCCTTGGGTGCTTTTGTGGTATTCCTGATGGCGCTTTATCGCGGCATGCGCTGGAAACAGCTTAAATCGGCATTGCTGGAAACCGCCAAGCTGACAGTGATGATTTTCACCATCATCTGGGGCGTGCTGATCTTTGTGCGTTTTCTTGGTTTTGCCGATCTGCCCGGTGTGTTTGCCGACTGGATCACCACACTTGATCAATCGCCGATGCTGACGCTGATTTATATTTTGCTGGCCTATGCCATTCTGGGCATGTTCATGGACGCAATCGGCATGCTGCTTTTGACATTACCAGTAACTTATCCTGCGATTATCGCGCTGAATGGCGGGCCGGATGTGGCGGCGATTGACAGTGCTTTTGGGCTTTCGGGGGCGACAGTCGGTATCTGGTTTGGTATTATTGTGGTTAAAATGGCAGAACTGGCCCTGATTACCCCGCCCATTGGGTTAAACTGTTTTGTGGTGGCCGGTGTGCGACAGGATATTTCGGTTCAGGATGTTTTTCGCGGGGTCGCGCCCTTTTTCGTGGCCGATGCGCTGACCATTGCCGGTTTGATTGCTTTTCCTGCTATTGTGATGTTCTTGCCGAACCTGCTGCTGGGGGGATAGCGTCAGCCAGTAAAAGTTCGGTTTCCAGAATATTCAACTGTGGCAAAGCAACCGGAATTTCGGGATAAAAAGCCAGATGTGGAAACAGCGCCATCAGTTCCTGACGGGTTTTTTCGCCAAGCGCGTTTAGCCCGTCAGCAACGGGGTGGAAGCTTTCGCTCGGTAGATCATCCCCGAACAGGATCTCGTGCTGGTCAAATAAAATATGATAATATTCAACCGGTTCTGCTTTGTGATCAACAAGAATGCTGTGGTCATTCACAAGATCAATGGCCGCGCATAAAACCGATGGCTGGCCAAAAAGAATTTCGGCACGCCAATCATTCAGGCAAACCCGGTGCTGTTGCGACAGACGGGTATCTTTGGATGGAGATTCAAATCCGAACGCGGATTTTTTGACCAGAACCGGTCGGAATTCCGGCTTTGCTTGCATTTCCTTTGCGGAAACAACCCGTTTTCCAATCCAGCGGATCGGTTGATTGCCGTGTTCTTGTGTGCAGACCAAATCCCCCACCCTCAGGGTTTCAATTTTTGACTTTCCTGTTCCGGTTCTGATTTCAGTGCCTTTGGTAAAGCAATAAATGCCCGGATCAGGCACGCCTGCGCCCTCATAAACCCCGACATCGGTATAGTTCAGGGATTGGCCGGGGCTGGCATCATCAGTATAGGCAACGGATTCTATGTTGGTGCCAAGATCATTATACAGGTTAACCGTATCGCCGCCGCTATTATTCAATGGCCGCCATCCGGCCACGGGAATAAGAACCGTACCGGGGGCCGGGCTGAATGCCGCAATAAATTCTGCTTCGGTAATGTTGTCATTGTAAAATATCGCAACCTCGCCCGCAGCAAGGGTGACATCTGGAAAGGTGCCAACCCCGCCGGTTGCGGTATTGCTGTCATCCAAAGTCCAGCCATTCAGGGATACAGGCCCGGTGCCGGTGTTTACAATTTCAACCCATTCATAGTTGTTATCCGGCAAGGAGTTGTCCGGATCGTACATGATTTCGGTGATGACAATGTCGGTATCGGCCATAATTATTCTCCATTACTGAAATCAAATATATTCCAAATTTTGCATTTATACAAGAGTAGGTGAGTTAAGTGGCAATTCCCCGCCTAATGGTTGTAATAGAAGTAATCTAAAAACCGATCATTTGTTTGTGTAGACTGTTGGTATAGGTAAACATTCCCAAGTAGAATATGGAAACATAAAATAATAAAAATTATATATTTTCCGTACCGATGCAATCTCTCCGGGCTTTGATTGTCTCGACGCAATAAAGTATTTGTACAGAGATAGATCTGCGGCACGTTAACCTGTTGTTAAGCACGCTTGGCACAGGGTGTCAGCATGAAAACCCAGCATGTGATTATTACCGGAGCCTCAAAAGGCATTGGCCTGTGTCTTGCGCAGCTTTTGCAGGGGCAGGGCGCGGTTGTTTCCAACCTGTCGCGAAATGCGGGACCTGTGGGGCAGCATTTTGCCTGTGATATGACCAATGCGCCGGCGCGTGGGTTTCTGGCAGCTATAAATGCCAACGGCCCGCCGGATATTGTGGTGCTGAATGCGGGCATAACCGAGCCGGGTTTGATTTCGACGATTGACCTGCAAAGTTTCCGTAACCAGATGGAGGTCAATTTTTTTGCAGCTGTTGAAATCACCCGTGAAGCGGTAAAAACCATGCAGCCCGGAAGCAGGCTGGTTTTTATGGGTTCGGGCGCGGCTTATGTGGGCATTCAAGGCCATTCGGCCTATTGCGCGTCTAAATTTGCCTTGCGCGGGTTTGCTGAATCCATGCGCGGAGAACTGAAACCCAAAGGGATTTCTGTAAGCATTGCTTATCCGCCCAACACTGATACCCAAATGCTGGTTGATGAACTTGCCAGCCTAAGTTTGGAAACACGGGCCATCACCACCGCAGCCAAAACTTTTTCTGCCAATGATGTTGCGGTTAAACTGTTGCGCGGCATTGACAAAAACCGTTTTGAAATTCCGATTGGTCTGGAAATGCGCTTGCTGGGCCGGTTTCACAGTGTTTTTAAGCCAGTGATTTTCAAAGTCATGGATCGCATGGCCCGCAAGGCCTAAGGCTTTTGCCATTGCTCTTTGAAAATGGCTATGTATGGTTTTTTGGCCGCTTATGGCGGGAAAACCCCTTCGAAAAGCATCACATGAGCCTTTCTGCCGTTTTAATCGTATTATTTGCTGCGTTGCTGCATGCCACTTGGAATGCGCTGATCAAATCAGCCCCGGACCGTTTGGCGGTTTTGGGGTTGTTGAATGTTGGACATGTTGCTTTTGGCATCATGCTAGCGGTGGTTAGCCCGATACCGGATTTGGCCAGCTGGGGGTTTATCGCCGCGTCAACGCTTATTCATTTTGGCTATTATTACCTGTTATATCAATCCTATCGGCTGGGCGATCTTAGCCAAGTTTACCCCATCGCGCGGGGCATGTCGCCGGTTCTGGTGGCATTGGGCGCACAGATTTTTGCCGGAGAAACCTTGCCGGTAATGGCGTGGGTCGGGGTTCTGACAGCCTCGGGCGGTATATTTTTGCTTTCGGGTAATTTGTTTGGTGGCAAAGTCTCGGGCATTGCGGTTTTGGCGGCAATGGGCACTGGCGTGATGATCGCCAGCTACTCGCTGGTAGACGGGCTGGGTGTGCGCCTTGCGGGCAGCGCCACGGCATATATTGGCTGGCTGTTTATCTTTGAGGGGCTGGCCGCAGTGTTTATTTTTGGCCGCATGGGCAGGCGCAGTTTTGCTTTGTCGCGCCGAACGTGGATACTGGGCCTGACGGGCGGTTTGGTTTCGGCATTGGCGTATGGCTTGGTGATCTATGTGAAATCACTGGCACCGCTGGCAATGGTTTCAACCTTGCGGGAAACCTCGGTTGTAATTGCTGCGCTGATTGGCGTTATGTTGCTGGGCGAACGCCCATGGCGGCTGCGGCTGGTTGCCAGCATAATTGTTGCGATCGGCGTTATCATAATGGGCGTCGGGGCGCTTTAGCGCCGCCGACGCCTGCGGCCTGTATCGCCTGAATTGGTGTTAAACGAAACATCGGGCAGGGAGGCGATGGTTTTTAACAATGGAAACGGCGCGGTTGCATGGGGGATGCTGGATGCCTCGACAAAATGTTGCTGGAATTTGGGTTCCACCGCCGTTTCGATTTTTTCAATGTTGCGCACGGTCTGTTCAATTTCTGCGCGTGCCTTCAGGTTTAACAACGCAATGCGCGCGCCCGTTCCCGCCGCATTGCCAGCCGAGGTCACTTTTTCAAGCGGACAATCGGGGATCATACCCAGCACCATGGCATGCAGCGGTGAAATATGCGCCCCGAACGCGCCCGCCAGCACCACACGGTCAACCGTGTCGACACCGAATTTGTCCATCAGCAATCGCGCCCCTGCATAAAGCGCGGCTTTGGCCAGCTGAATGGCGCGGATATCACCATTGGTCACCGTGATTAGCGGGCCGCCATTGGCCGTGCCGTCAAAGATCACATAAGAATTGGTGCGCCCGTCAACAATGCAACGCTCGGTTCCGGTTTGCGCGGCCGAACCAATAAGCCCGCTGGCATCCAGCAGCCCCGCCATGCGCATTTCTGCCACGGCCTCGATAATGCCGGAGCCACAAATGCCGGTAATGCCCGAGGACAGGATGGCAGTGTCAAAACCTTTTTCATCTGACCACAATTCGCTGCCAATCACCCGATAACGCGGTTCTTTGGTTATCGGATCAATCCGCAATTTTTCAATCGCACCGGGCGCGGCGCGCTGGCCGCTGGAGATTTGCGCGCCCTCAAATGCAGGGCCGGTGGGCGAAGAACAGGCCAGAACCCGTTCGCGGTTGCCCAGCAAAATTTCAGCATTGGTGCCCACATCAACAATCAAAACCAGATCATCGGATTTATCGGGTTCTTCAGACAAAGCCACCGCCGCCGCATCAGCCCCGACATGGCCGGCAATGCAGGGCAAAATATAAAAATGCGCTTGCGGATGCATGTTGATTGCAAGATCTACCGCCGGAATGGTCAGGCTATCCGCCGTGGCCAAGGCAAAGGGGGCTTGGCCCAGTTCAACCGGATCAATGCCCAGAAACAGGTGGTGCATGACCGGATTGGCGACCAGAACCGCCTCAAAAATATGCTGCGGGTCGATTTCTGCCTCATCTGCGATTTGCTGAATTAATGTGTTAATCGCCTCGCGCACGGCTTGGGTCATTTCGACATCGCCGCCGGGGTTCATCATCACATAGGAAACGCGGCTCATCAGGTCTTCGCCAAACCGGATTTGCGGGTTCATCAGGCCCGAAGATGCCAATACTTCGCCGCTGTAAATATCACATAGATGCGCAGCAATGGTGGTAGAGCCAAGATCAATGGCCAACCCGTAAAGCGGGCCTTCAAAATATCCCGGCCAGACATGCAGTATTTTGTTGGTGGGTTCATGAATGGCGCAGGTAACCGCCCATTTGCCTTTTCGCAAGGCCGGCTGAATCTGTTGCAAAATGGCTGTGTTGCTAACCAGATTGCTTAGCTGCCATTGATCGGCTAGCGCAGCTTTCAAGCGTTCCAGATCGCCGGATGGCTCGTGCATATCGGGCTGTTCGACCTCGACATAAAACAGCCTTGTGGCGGGGTTTATGGTAATGTCGCGGGCCTCGGCGCGTTTGCGGATAACCTGTTTATGGACCTGCGATTCCGCTGGCACATCAATGATTATATCTTTTTGAATCAATGCCTGACAGCCCAGACGGCGGCCCTTTTTCAACCCGCGAATGCTGTCATAACGTTCTTCAACAGCATTCCAACCCGACAGCGCGTCTTTTGCCACGGTCAGCCCGTGTTTGGGAAATTCGCCAAAGCCGGGGGTGATCTGGCATTTGGAACAAATCCCGCGCCCGCCACAGACCGAATCAAGATCAACGCCCAGTTGCCGCGCGGCGGTTAGCACCGGCGTGCCAGCGGCAAAATTACCGCGTTTGCCAGACGGGGTAAAAATCACCAACGGGTCTTTGGACATGGGAACACTCCGGTTTGATTCTGTTTCTAGTGGATGTTTTCAGGAGACGCCGAAACCGGAATAAAGCTACAGGGTTTCAATATTCTGGTGCCGAAGTTTCAGGTATTTGCCTTGATTTTTGATATCAAGCGGGCCTGAATATCTTCGGGTTCGCTATCAATTGCGCGCAGAATGGTTTTTAATTCGTGGCGCAACCCGTAGACTTGGTCAAGCAATGACAGCATTGTGCCCAGCAGATCCTGGTCAACGCCCAAGTCATCCTGAAGGCTGCAAATCAGGTGCAGGCGTGCCAGATCAATATCGGCATATGCAGGGCCGGAATCCCCGATAGAGGCAATGATCCAGCCTTGGTCTATGCATACTTTCAGGCGCTTTTTTGACAAACCACGCACAAGATCAACAGTTTCTGTTTCGCTATACATCGGCAGTACCTTTCAGATTTGCGCGCGGATCATAGGGGTTCGCGGCCTTCCACTTTTCAAGAAGCTCCCTCACATCCGGATCGATCTTTTCCGGCATTTGCACAACTACCCGCACCAGTTGATCACCCTTGTTGCCATTTTCCGCCTCAATGCCCCGTGCCTTCAGGCGCATTATTTTCCCTGATAAAGAACCTTTGGGCAGGTTCATTGTCACCCTTCCGTGCAGGGTCGGAATGGTTATCCGGTCCCCCAGCGCGGCTTCGTAGGGGGTAACCGGCAGGTCAATCTCTATGTCCAGCCCGTTGCGCCTGAAGGTTTCATGAGGGGTAACCTCTATCTGGATAAGCGCATCACCGGCGGGGCCGCCATTCATGCCGGGGCTTCCTTTGCCCTTCAGGCGGATGGTTTTACCTGTTTCGATTCCTTTGGGGATGGAAACTTTTAAATTGGCACCATCGGCCATCTGCACCTGTTTCTGACAGCCCAAAGCTGCCTCCAGAAAAGAAATGGTCATGTGGTAACGCAGGTCGGTTCCGGAAAATCCCCTTTGTGTGTTTTGCTGGCGTTCCTGAAACATGTTTGAAAACATGTGGTTAAGGTCTCCCATATCTTGATACCCGGCATCGGAGTGATAGGGGTGCGCGCTGTTTGAATCGGCGTATTGGCGATAATACTGTTGGCCAGAATAGTGTTGACGGGCCTGTTCGGTCCCGTCCTGATCTATTTCCCCGCGATCGTATTGGCCACGGGTTTCGGGTGTCCCGATAATGTCATAGGCCGCCGAAACCGCCTTAAAGCGCTCCTCGGCGGATTTATCACCCGGATTCAGGTCCGGATGATATTTTTTGACAAGCTTTCGATACGCTTTCTTGATGTCGTCCTGCGAAGCATCTTTTTTGACCCCCAGAGCCGAATATAGTTTGTCAGGCATGTTGATCCCTTGGTTGTGTCTGTTCTATTTAAGAATGCATAGAGGATAAGCAAGGTTTTGCCAAATTCACCCCCGACGGCGACGGCGGCGCGGGGCTTCGCCCTCGGCGGCGGGTGGGCGGTTGGCTTTGATCCAGGCACCACCATGGGGGTCGTTATTAGTTAACAGATTGGCAGCGCGGATGGCGTCCATTTCAATACTATGGGTCGGGTTCATGATGGCGCTGGTCATGCCCGATGCAATCGCCATAGGTAAAAACGCGGCGTTGACTGCGTGGCGATTGGGCAGACCAAAGCTGACATTGGAGGCCCCGCAGGTGGTATTAACCCCCAGTTCCATGCGCAATTTGCGAACCAGTTCAAAGACTTGCAAACCGGCCGTTGCCATGGCACCGATGGGCATCACCAGCGGGTCAACCACGATATCATGGGCGGGAATGCCAAAATCAGCGGCGCGCTCCACGATTTTTTTGGCAACGGCAAAGCGCACTTCGGGGTCTTCTGAAATGCCGGTATCGTCATTGGAAATCGCCACAACCGGCACATTGTATTTTTTGATCAAGGGCAGGATCAATTCCAGTTTGTCTTCTTCGCCGGTTACGGAATTCACCAATGGTCGGCCTTGGCAAACCTGTAATCCGGCCTCAAGCGCCGCAGAAACAGAGCTGTCGATCACCAGCGGAATGTCAACCAGCCCTTGCACCATCATGATCATTTTTTGCATCAATGGCGGCTCGGTTTCATTGGGGTTGGGGTTGGAATTGTAAACAACACCTGCATTGATATCCAGCATGGTTGCACCGGCGGTTACTTGCGCCAATGCGTCCGATTCAACGGTGGAAAAATCGCCTGCCTCCAGTTCAGCCGCCAGTTTTTTGCGCCCTGTGGGGTTAATGCGTTCGCCGATCACGCAAAAAGGCTGGTCAAAACCGATAATGGCGGTTTTGGTGGCGGATTCAACAATGGTGCGGGTCATTTGCTTGTCCTTAAGCGCGGGCCGCGGCAGGGGCCGCGGCTGTATGTTCGGTAATGAATTCGGTGGTTTTGGTAATGCCACCAAGCGGGAAGAAATGCACGGATTCAATGTTGAACCCGGGGTTAGCGGTTTTATAGGCAGCCAATTCCTGCAAAATACTTTCGGGCGAGAAAGGCATCACCAGTTTGGTCAGGTCTTTGGCACGGCGGGTGAGCACCCGTAAAGATGGCCCAACGCCGCAGGCCATGGCAAATTTGATCATGGTTTGTAACTTGGCAGGGCCGGCAATGCCGATATGAATGGGCAGGGTGATGCCCTCGGCTTGCAACCGGTTGGCCCAATCAATGACAGGTTTGGATTCAAAACAAAACTGGGTGGCAATGGCCATTTTGGCATCGGTCCGGTTCTGAAAATCGTTTTTCCAGCGAATGGCATCCATAACTGCCGCGTCACCGCCCGATGGATCAATATCGCGGTTACCCTCGGGATGGCCAGCGACATGCAGGCGCTTAAACCCGTATTTGTCAAAAATGCCGGTGGAAAGCAGCTGCATCGAATCGTTGAAATCCCCCTCGGGGTTGGTCAGGCCGCCAGCCAAAAGCAGGGCTTGGCTGATGCCGATATCGGCGTATTGCTGCACCCAGTTTTCGAGGGTGTTTTTATCGGCAATAATACGCGCCGGAAAATGTGGCATAACCGCGAACCCCTGATCGGAAATGCGCTTGGCGGTGGCCAGCATTTCAGCAATTGGCGTGCCTGCGATATGGGCAATATACACCCGGGTTCCGCTGGGCAATATGGCGCGGAAATCTTCGATTTTGGCGGCGGTGCGCGGCATGACTTCAATAGAAAAATTCTGCAAAAACGGTGTCAGATCGCCCGTTGCAACGGGTGCATTTCTTTGTGGAAGTTTGAATATCGAAGCCATCATATTTCTCCAGCTGTGCATGGGGCTTAGGGGGTTTCCCAGCCGTCATTGTCAATCAGGGATTTGATCTTGTCTTTGTCATATTCGCCAATCAGCCGTGCTGCTGTTGCATTCGCGATATCTTGATCGTCACCCTCGACGCTTACAGGGGCCGATTTGCGCCATTCTGCCAAATAATCATCATCGCCCTTGGCGCCGATTTTCATCGCGCAACGATCGATGGCCTGTTCGAACCGTTCGGGTAGCTGGATTTTGGCAGCGCGACGGCCTTTGCCAACAATAACTTGCGCCGGAATATCACGCCAGTAAACGATCACTAGATTTGCCATTTTGAACCCTTTCAGTTTGTGCATATCTAGCTTTGAAGCTGGCAAAACCCGATATGCAGGGCGACCTGCTAACACCAATTAGCGACGGATGTAAAACACCCGAAATTGTCGCAATGTCGTTTTTGGGTCTTGATCGGTCGTTCAAACCGTGTAAAAAGGCCTTACAGCAAAACTCATTGACGGTATGGACCGATGCAAACAGACACAAAACAACAGGCCCTTGGCCTGTCTTTCGAATTTTTCCCCCCTCATAATGCAAAAGCAAACCTGCGCCTGTGGCGTTCGGTTGAACGGCTTGCGCCGCTTGCGCCTGACTTTGTGTCAGTGACTTATGGCGCGGGGGGCACCACGCGCGAACGCACCAATGCGGCGATGTTGACAATCCGCGACAGGGCGCGTTTGAACATTGCGGGGCATCTGACCTGTGTTGGCGCCAGCCGCGCCGAAACGCTGGATGTGGCGCGGGGCTATGCCAAACTGGGCGCAACGCGGATTGTGGCATTGCGCGGTGACAAACCCAAGGGCGCTGAGCGGTTTGAACCGCATCCAGACG
>Ga0256839_1004565_pt1 | contig 13426 bp, 22 predicted proteins | sample 354166metaG_FD_185968 | JGI IMG/M metagenome (GOLD analysis project Ga0256839, IMG submission 185968) | Hydrothermal vent microbial communities from Mid Atlantic Ridge, Atlantic Ocean - 354-166 | ecosystem: Environmental > Aquatic > Marine > Hydrothermal vents | place: Atlantic Ocean: Mid... | reverse complement strand
GAAGTCTATCTCCTTGTCCTGGCCTATAACAACCGCATCAACCTCGTGGTCTTCCCTTACCTCAAAGCCGGACTCCCTCAGAAAATCAACCAGCATGGGTGTCCCTATAACGAAAACCTTACCTATACCCCTTTTCCTCAGGTAACCGGGAAGGACAGCCACGGGGGTTATCAGGTCCTCATAGGCAAGGTCAATACCCTTATCCCTCAAAAGGTCCACTATGACCTTCGGGGACCTGGTCGAGTTGTTGGAGACGATCCTGAAGGGTATTCCCCTCTCCTTTAAGTTCCTTATGAAGGCAGGTGCGTAGGGAAAAGGGTTAAACTCCTTATCCCTCGTCAGGACCCCGTCCATATCTATAAGGAGGGTCAGCATGTTGATAATTTTACTAAGGGACCTCTACCTTCCTGAGTATTTCTTTCACCACCTCCTCTCCGCTTGCCCCTTCCCTCACTATTATCCTGTGCGGTATGACGAAGGGGGAAATATCTATTACGTCCTCCGGAACAACGAAGTCCCTGCCCCTGAGATAGGCAAGGGATTTGGAAGCCTGGGTGAGATGGATCGCCCCCCTTGTGGAGAGACCGAGTATGACCGCGGGATGATTCCTCGTTTCCAGGACTATAGACATGACAAAGTCAGCAACCTCTGGTGATACGTACACCCTCTTTACCTCTCCTATGGCCCTCAGGATCTCCTCCCTGCTCATTACCCTCCTGATCTCACCGACCTTCTCAAGGGGGTTCTCCCCGGTTATTATCCGCTTCTCGACGGACGGGTCCGGGTACCCGATGGATATCCTCATCATGAACCTGTCCATCTGGGACTCGGGAAGCGGGTAGGTCCCGTGGTATTCGAGGGGGTTCTGAGTTGCCACAACGAAGAAGGGTGTGGGGAGCCTGTAGGTGATGCCGTCAACGGTTACCTGCCTCTCCGCCATGGCTTCGAGAAGTGCACTCTGGGTCTTCGGAGTTGCCCTGTTTATCTCGTCCGCAAGGACCACGTTGTGGAAGACGGGACCCTCCTTGAAGACGAAATCCCTTTTTGCCTGGTCGAAGATGGAAGACCCCGTTATGTCCGATGGAAGGAGGTCTGAGGTGAACTGGATCCTGGCAAAGGAAAGGTCCAGGGCCTTGGCGAGGGAGAGGGCAAGGGTGGTCTTTCCCACACCGGGGACGTCCTCTATGAGGAGGTGGCCCTCCGCAAGGAGACAGGTGAGGGCGTATGTTATCACCTCCTCCTTACCCTTGAGAACCTTGGAAACCTCCTCAACGACCGCCTTAAAGTCCATAACAGACCAAATGATATACTAAATCCTTCCATGCAAGAAAGGGTCCTGTTTGTAGCTCTTATCCTTATCTCAGCCTACCTGCTGAAGAGGGCCGGTATCTTCAGTGAGAGGGACGCAGATCCCTTCGTGAACTATGTGATCTACCTTTCCCTGCCCGCCCTTGTTTTCAGGGAGGTAAGGGAGGTCGAGATCGGCGGTGAGTCCATCGGCGTTGTGGCGGTGGCCTGGGCCGTGATCCTGGGGTCCCTCGTCATATCCTGGGGTGTGGGGAAGCTGGTTCGTATGGAGGAAAGAACGCTAAGGTCCTTTATGCTCGTCTCCTCCTTTGGAAACACCGCCTTTCTCGGGTATCCCTTCACCTATGCCCTTTTTGGAGAGGAGGGGCTCAGGTTCGCGGTCCTTTACGACCAGATAGGATCCTTTCTTCTTGTGGTGTCCGTGGGTTTTCTCGTTGCAACGGGGAGGCTGTCTTTTAAGGAGGTTCTTACCTTCCCTCCCTTTCTCGCACTCGTTTTGGGTATCCTCTCAAGGAACCTTAGCATTCCTGTCTTTCTGGATACCTTCCTGAAAGTAGTGAGCTGGTCCCTCATACCTTCCGTTCTCTTCGCCATAGGGCTGAAGATCTCCCTCCGTGGTATCATGGGTTCCCTCAGGGACACAGCCCTGTGCCTGACCATAAAGATGGTTCTCTCACCCCTTCTACTGCTCATCGTTCTTAAAGCCCTTTCCCTTAAGACCCTGGGCTTTAAGGTAGCCCTCCTTGAGACCTCCATGCCCCCTATGGTGATGGCGGGAGTTTTGGCACTAAGGTATAACCTGGATGACAGAGTTGCGGTCTCCTCCATAACCCTTGGTCTGCTCCTCAGCTTCCTGACCGTCCCCTTCTGGGTTTCCCTTCTCCGATGAGTAGCGAATAACTTCTATCTCAAACCTGTTTCCTTCCCTGTCAACCCTCATGATGTAAAGGGGAAGGGGAACGTCGGGATGGACGCAGATCCTGAAGACTGCCTTGCCGTCCTTTTCCAGCTCCAGCATCCTGCCCTCAAAATTCAGAAACTTACAGGGGATCACCCTCCTTATGATCCCTCCCTCAAGCTTCTTCTCCCCGAGGGTCCAGTCGGTTTTCGAAGCCCTGAAAGCCCTCACCATACCTTTCAGAAACAGCGTTCTCCCCAGAGGTATCAGCCAGTGGTGGAAGTACATCTTTATCAGGATGTAGTCCGCTATCTTCACAGCGTCCTCAAAGGTCTCCTCGAAGCTTCCCTCCCACCTGTGGTACCTTCCCTCCACATACACCCCGTATCCTGCTTCCGTCTTCTTGACCTTTATGAAAAACTCTCCCTCCCGTCTCTCGCCCCTGAAGGTTTCGGAGTAGGTGTAGAAGTAGTTATCTCCTACTTTCAGGGAGTAGGGCTCCCAAGTGAAGCTGTAAAGGGTAAATGGGATAAGGATGAGTGCGATGAGGAGGACCTTTCTGGTGGGCGCGGGAGGACTCGAACCCCCAACCGGGCGGTTATGAGCCGCCCGCTCTGCCAATTGAGCTACGCGCCCTGCAAGATTTATATTATACCCCTCCGGGTCTCAACCTTCAACCCCTACAGCAGTATCCTGCTGAAAGATCTCCCTGTAGAGGTCCGAGTCTATACGCCTTATCCTGTGCCTGTCTTTTGGAACCTCTTCCAGCTCCACAAAGTAGAGGCAGTTGGTGACACACTTCATAACGCAGGAGGGGAGAAGTCCTCTGTCCACCCTCCTGTAGCAGTAGTCGCACTTCTCCACCTTCTGGGTTGAGGGGTTAAAGGATATGGCCCCGTAGGGGCAGGCTATTATGCAGGCCTTACAGCCTATGCACAGGTTCTCCTCCAGATAAACTATCCCGTCCTTTTCCCTTTTCCTCATGGCGGATGTGGGACAGGCGAGGACACAGGGGGCGGGATCACAGTGGAAGCAGTTCATGGGAAGGAAAAAACCGTCGGGTTTATCGCCCATACCTTCGACCCTTATGACCCTCATCGGCCTTATGTATGTCTGAACGAGCCCCTTCTCCTGGAGACAGGCGACCTCACAGGAGAGGCACCCCACGCACCTGTCAAGGTCTATGAGCATCACGGGTCTCTTCATCTGAGCAGTGCCCTGTCTATGAGTATCAAGATGAATATAAGGATCATCGGGGAAAAGTCTATGCCCCCGACCGCGGGAACCACTCTCCTTATGGGCTCGAGGAGTGGGTCCACCAGCCTGTCTATGTAGTAGTAAAACCTGCTCTCCCTTATCTGGGGTATCCAGGACCCGAGGGCGTGGATGAAAACAAGGAGTATGAGTATCTGGATGATCAAGTGGAGAACTTTGACGACCATCACTCGACCCACTCTAGGATAGCCATCTCCGCCCCGTCCCCCTTTCTCCTCTCGGGTAGCCTTATTACCCTGACGTAACCTCCGGTTCTTCCTTCAAACCTCGGTGCTATCTCCTCAAAGAGCTTCTTAACGACATGCCTGTCAGGAAGAAGCTGGAGGGCCTGCCTCCTAGCGGAGAGGGTTCCCTCCTTACCGAGGTTCACGAGCCTCTCTATAAAGCTCCTTACCGCCTTTGCCCTCTCTGCGGTCGTCTCTATCCTCTCCTCCAGGATGAGAGCCCTGGCCAAGGATCTGTAGAGGGCGAGTCTTTGCTCCTTTGTCCTGTCAAAGTGCTTCTTCTTTACCCTGTGCCTCATGGCAGATCACCTCTTGCTCTCTATGTTAAGACCAAGCTGGAGGCCCATCTGCTTCAGGGCCTCTTTTATCTCCGCGAGGGCTTTACGTCCTATGTTTTTGGTGCTCTTTAGTTCCTCCTCCGTCATCTGGACCAGGTCCCCTATGGTGGTTATTCCCATGCGTTTCAGGGAGTTAAGGGCTCTCTGGGATATGTCCAGCTCCTCTATGGAAAGGGTGAGCTTCTCAGAGAGCTCGTCTACGGGAATAGGCTCCTCGAGGGTAGGGACCTCGTAGGATATGTGCTCAAGGAGTGAGAGGTGTTTCTTGAGGATCTCGACCGCCTCCTTTACCACCTCCTCAGGGGTTCTTGTTCCGTCCGTCTTTATCTCCATTATGAGCTTCTCGTAGTCGGTCTTCTCCCCGACCCTCGTTGGCTCCACCCGGTAGCTGACGAGCTTCACGGGCGAGAAGTCCGCATCCACCAGTATCCATCCGGTCTCACCTATCGCCTCCATCTCCTCCGCGAGAACGTAACCTTTACCTCTCTCTATCTTTATCTCCGCGTTAAACTCCGCTTTGGGATCCGTTATGGTACATATCAGCCTGTCGGGGTTGGCGATCTCCACATTTGGGGGAAGGTTTATGTCGCTCGCCCTGACCTCACCCTCTCCCTTCTTCTTCAGGTAGAGGACCTCCACCTCCGAGTCCTTGAGGTTGAACCTTATTCCCTTTATGTTTGCTATGATCTCAACTACGTCCTCCGCTATACCCTCGAGGGTAGAGAACTCATGGTAAACGCCGTATATCTTTACAGCGGTTACCGCTGTTCCCGATATGGAGGAGAGGAGGACCCTTCTGAGGGCGTTTCCTATAGTTGTCCCGTAGCCCCTCTCGAGGGGCTCGCACACAAAAACTCCCCTGTCCTTCTCTTTAACCTCCCAATAGATCTTGGAAGGGTATACGAACTCGTTCAGCATCTCAAACCTCCGTTTTCAGACCTTTGAGTAGAACTCTATAACGTACTGAAGGTTTACGGGGACCTCAAGATACTCCTGAACGTTCTCAGGGAGCTTCAGCACCTTTCCCCTGAAATTATCCTTGTCTATCTCGAGCCAGTCGGGGACGCTCCTAGGGTCCAGGTTCTCCAGGTTCTCCTTTAAAAAGGGTATGTCCCTGGAGGAGGGTTTTATCTCTATCACGTCTCCGGGTTCCACCAGGTAGCTGGGTATGTTCACCTTCTTTCCGTTTACAAGGACGTGTCCGTGGGCGACGAGCTGGCGTGCCTGTCTTCTGGTCACCGCAAAACCGAGCCTGTAGACGACGTTGTCGAGCCTCCTCTCGAGGATCTGAAGTAGAGCCTCTCCCGTGTTCTCCTTGGACTTGGCAGCCATGTCAAAGTACCTCTTGAACTGCTTTTCCCTCAGTCCTCCATAGAGGAACTTGAGCTTCTGCTTCTCCATAAGACGGAGGCCGTACTCGGTGAGCTTCCGCCTCCTTCCCTTGAGCCTTCCGTGCTGTCCTGGAGGGTAGTTCCTCTTCTGGAGTATCCTGTAGGCGGACTTCTTTCCGGAAACTACTACCCCGAACCTCCTGTCTATCTTGACCCAGGGGCCTATATACCTTCCCATCAGACCCTCCTCCTTGCTGGTGGCCTGCAACCGTTGTGGGGTATCGGTGTGACATCCCTTATGGCGGTTACCTTAAGACCAGAGGTGAGAACAGCCTTCAGGGCTGTTTCCCTTCCAGCCCCGGGACCCTTTATCCAGACCTCAACCTCCTGGAGACCGAACTCGTTCATAGCCCTCCTTATAGCCTTCTGAGCTGCAAGCTGGGCCGCGTAGGGAGTGCTCTTTCTGGTCCCCTTAAAGCCCACGGTCCCTCCGCTCTCCCAGACTATGGTGTTCCCCTGCATGTCGGTTATGTTCACTATTGTGTTGTTGAAGGTAGTGTGGATGTGAACTATGCCCTTGGTTACAGTTCTTTTCTGCTTTTTCTTCTTCGCCATCACAGAACCTCCTCACTTGGCGGACTTGGCCCTTCTCGCAGTTCCGCCAACCGTCTTTCTCTTACCCTTTCTGGTCCTTGCGTTCGTTCTCGTCTGCTGTCCCCTCACGGGGAGACCCCTTGCGTGCCTCTGCCCCCTGTAACAGCCCATGTCGATGAGCTTCTTGATATTGAGCTGGACCTCTCTCCTGAGGTCTCCTTCGACCTTGTAGTGTTCGTCTATGTACTTTCTCAGGATGTTCAGCTCTTCGGATGTCAACTCACCAACCCTTTTCTTGCAGTCTATACCCGTCCCCTCGCATATCTCCCTTGCCCTTGACCAGCCTATACCGTAGATGTAGGTAAGGGCGACCTCAAGCCTCTTGTGGTCCGGAAGGTCTACCCCCGCTATCCTCGCCATATCTTCACCTCCTTATCCCTGCTTCTGCTTGTGCTTAGGGTTTTCGCAGATCACATATACCCTCCCCTTCCTCCTCACTATCTTGCACTTGGCACACCTCTTCCTGACCGACGCTCTTACCTTCATAGGCTACCTCCTCAGAGTCTGTAGACTATCCTTCCCCGGGTGAGGTCGTAGGGCGAGATCTCAACCTTCACCCTGTCCCCGGGGAGTATCCTGATGAAGTTTATCCTCATCTTGCCGGAGATATGGGCAAGGACCTCGTGCCCGCTTTCGAGCCTCACCCTGAACATGCCGTTGGGGAGGGCCTCGGTAACCTCGCCTTCCATGACTATACCCTTCTCCTTCTCATGCTCCTGCTTCCTCTTCTTACCCATGGTCAGATCTCCGTGAGGACTATAGGTCCTTCCTTGGTGATCGCTACAGTGTGCTCGTAGTGGGCGGAGGGGCTCCCGTCCTTTGTCCTTACGGTCCAGCCGTCCCCGTCCTGGACCGTCTCCTCGGTCCCGAGGGCGAACATGGGCTCGATCGCCATCACCATACCCTGCCTGAGCTTTATGTCTTTACTCCCGAGGTCCTTCCTGTTGTTGGGGACAAAGGGCTCCTCGTGGACCCTCTTCCCTATGCCGTGTCCCCCGTATCTGAGGACAGGGTACACCCCGAACTCCTCAGCGGTCGAGTGTATGGTCTCCACTATGTCGCTAAGCCAGTTTCCCGCAACCGCCTTCCTCACAGCCCTCTCAAGAGCCTCCTTGGTAGCCCTCATGAGCCTCTCTTTCGCCTCGTCCACCTTGCCTACCGCAACGGTAAGGGCTGAGTCTCCAGCGTAACCATCTATTATAACACCAAAGTCGAGACTTACCAAATCACCCTCCTCTATGACCCTGTCCTTTTTAGGGAGCCCGTGAACCACTTCGTCGTTTACGGAAACGCAAAGGGCGGCGGGATAACTCTCCCTGTGGAAGGGTGGCTTGTAGTTGAGGAAGGCGGGCTTTGCCCCTCTCTTCTTGGCCTCCTCTCTTGCGATCATCTCAAGGTCCCACGGGGTCACACCCGGCTTCACGTTTTCCGCAAGGATCTGGAGTATCTCCGCAACTATCTGGCAGGCCCTCCTTATCTTCTCTATCTCCTTGAAGGAGTAAAGCTCAATTCCCTTCCTCATGGATAACCCTCTTCAAACGGGAGTAAACATCCTCGATGGAACCTGAGGCGTCCAAGGTTATTAATATACCTTTCTCCCTGTAGTAATCAATGAGCGGGGCGGTCTGGGTCCTGTAGACCCTGAGCCTCTCCCTCACCACATCTTCCCTGTCGTCCTCCCTCTGGATCAGCTTTGAACCGCACCTATCACAGACCTCATCACGTTTTGGTGGGTTGTACTTCATATGGTACACCGCCCCGCATTCCGGACAGCTCCTTCTACCTGAGAGCCTCTCCACTATGACTACGTCCGGAAGGTCGAAGAGGATGGCGAGATCAACCCTCCTGTTCCTGCCCTCGAGCATCCTGTCTAAGGCTTCAGCCTGCGGGATGGTCCTTGGAAAGCCGTCGAAGATAACACCTCCGCTTTCGGGCATCACCTCCTCTATCAGTGCTATTATGAGGTCGTCCGGCACGAGCTCACCCCTTTCCATATACTCTTTTGCTTTTTTTCCAAGGGGTGTCCCCTTCCTTACCGCCTCCCTCAGGAGGTCGCCGGTCGAGATGTGAACGTATCCGAGCTCCTCGGAGAGCCTCTTCGCCTGAGTTCCCTTTCCCGCTCCTGGTGGTCCAAGGAGTACAAGATTCATGGCTATCCTATTATACTACCTGTAGATCTCCTCAAGGACTGAACCTTTGGGCTCTATGTCCCCGTAAAGGTGGAGGTCCACCTCCTCCTTAGCTCCTGTCCTCACTATACCGAGGTGGTGTTCGTTTCTCAAGAAGAAGTGAAACCCTCCCTCGTCATGCTGAGGATGGTCGAAGAGCATCATGGGTATGTATCCGAAGAGACCCGCCTCCTTGAGGAGGGGTCTCAGCTCCTTCAGTCTCCTGAAGGTCCGGACAACCTTCTGGTCCCAGCCCTTCGGGTTGAACTCATCGTCCTGGATCTTACCATCACCGTTTAGGTCGTTCCAGGTTCCGCTCGCCACAGCTATATAGCCGAGGAGAACAGGCTTCCCGTAGAGGTCTTTAAGGAACAGGGTGAAGTTAAGGATCCTTTCAGGGAGGTAGTCTATACCTATCTCCTCCTCCGTGTAGATCTTCGGCTCCGAAGGGTTTGCCGGGTCCTTACTGAACTGGGATACCATCTCCTGGAAGCATAAAAAGTCCAAGCTGTTTACGAGATGGGCGTAGACATTGTCCGCCTTTATCCAGGACCCTATGTCCCCGAGGGCACAGTTCTCAAAACCGCAGGAGGGGTTTGTGTCGTTTGCGTTCCTGTTTCCCGAGTCCATCATGCAGAGGGATATGAGGAGATCAGGGACCTCTGACCTCACCTTTTCTATGGCCCTCTTCATTACCCTCGCAAACTCCTCCCCGGCGACGGGGTCGTCCACTATGGCCGGGACGTTGAACTCGGGCTCGAAGATAAGGATCTTCTTGCCCCTGAGCTTCTTCAAAAATAGGATCACCCTTTCCACGTCCGCCATGAACTCGCTGACCTCCGCATCAGAGGGAACACCGTCCAGGCTGTCCCCAAAATACCAGTACATAAAGACGGGAACGTAGCCGAGGTCCATCAACCTGTTCAGCTGGTCCGTGTCGAACCAGCTCTCCTGCCAGCCCTTTGTGAGCCAAAAGACGAGGAACTTAGAGTTCCTGATATACCCCTGCAGGTTCTTGAAGGCTACAGGGTCGAACCTGTCTATGTTGGCGTAGTTCCTGTCTATGTTCTCATCTAGAAGCAGGTCGTGGACGCTCATCCAGATAACGGAACCCTCTTTGCTATAAAAGTCCCAGAAGAACCTGTCTCCAAAGCCCACACTCAGCTCAGAGAACAGAGGGTCACCCTGGTCTCCTCCATCACCACCTGGACCAGAACAGCTCAAAACCATAAGGAGAAGGGAAAGCAGTAGCTTCCTTCCCCTCACCTCCTCTTCCTTATGAACCCCTTATACTTCTTGGTAAGTAAGTTTGCCTCGACCTGCTTGAGCGTGTCAAGGGCCACACCCACAACTATCAGTGCGGTAGTCCCGCCGAAGTAAAAAGGGACTTTCAGCCAGAGGCTTATAAAGAGGGGTATTATGGCGACGACCGAGAGGAATATAGCCCCGACAAAGACGAGCCTGTTTATTACCGTCTCTAAAAACCTCTGGGTCTCAAGGCCTGGCCTCACACCTGGGACGAAGGCTCCTCCCCTCCTCAGGTTATCCGCAACCTCAACCGGGTTTATGAGGACCGCGGTGTAGAAGTAGGTGAAGAAGACAATTAAGATCACGTAGAGGAAGTTGTAGAGCACGGAGGTTGGGTTGAAGGCATCATGCAGGACCTGGGCTATGGGATGGTTTATGAAGGCGAGGACGCTCGAGGGTATTATCAGTATCGACTGGGCGAAGATTATGGGTATAACTCCAGCGGGGTTTATCTTTATGGGGAGGTATGTGGAACCTCCCCTGAACTCCTGCCTCCCGACTATCCTCCTGGGGTACTGGACAGGGACCCTTCTTTCCGCCTCGTGAATGTAAACTATCCCGATTATGACCGCTATGACCATTATGACCGCCCCCGCGACCGCGAAGGGGGTGAGGTCTCCTGTCCTGAGCCTCTCCACGAGGTTTATGACCGCGTTCGGAAAGCTGGCGACGATCCCGGCAAAAATCAGAAGGGACATACCGTTCCCTATGCCCCTTTCCGTTATCCTCTCACCTATCCAGACGAGGAACATGGTCCCCGAGACGAGGGTGAGGACCGCTGTGGAGATGAAGAGGAAGCCCGCATCGGGAACAACGGGAAAGCCCCTCGGTGAGGTCTGGTTCTGGAGCCAGAAGGCTATGCCGACGGACTGGACGAAGGCGACGAACAGGGTGAGGTACTTTGTGTACTCGTTTATCTTGTACCTTCCGTAGTCCCCCTCCTCCTTGGCGAGTCTGTGTAGCTCCGGGATCGCTACGGTAAGAAGCTGCATCATTATGGAGGCGGAAATGTAGGGCATAACACCGAGGGCAAAGACGGTCATCCTGCTTAGGTTCCCTCCCGAGAATATGTCGTATAGGTTAAAGAGTGTCCCCTGAAAGGATCTGAAGAAGTCCTCGAGGGCCTGTGTGTCTATCCCCGGGATCGGTATGTGGCTCCCGAGCCTGTAGATGGCGAACATAAGGAGCGTATATATAAGCCTCCTTCTCAGGTCCTCGAAGGTAAAGAGGTTCTTGAGGTAATCTATCACCTTCCTATTACCTCACAGGTGCCTCCCGCTCTCTCTATCTTCTCCTTTGCGGCCTTTGAAAAGGCATGAGCCTTAACGGTGAGCCTCTTGTTGATCTCACCGTCCCCTAAGATCTTTACAAGGTCCTTCTTCGAGCAGAGGCCCTTCTCCGCCAGCTTCTCAGGTGTCACCTCCTCACCTTCCTCGAAGAGCTTATCGAGGACACCCACGTTCACAGGTGTGTACTCGACCCTGTTCGGGTTCACAAAACCCCTCTTGGGAACCCTCATGTGGAGGGGGGTCTGACCTCCCTCGAACCAGGGGGGCATCTTCCTGTCGCCCGATCTCGATTTCTGACCTTTGTGTCCCCTTCCGCAAGTTTTACCGTGGCCAGACCCTATACCTCTACCGACACGTTTCCTCTCCTTAGTAGCACCGGGATGGGGCTGGAGCTCATGTAGCTTCATCGCTCACTTCCTCCACCTTAATGAGGTAGTGGGCTTTTTTGATGTTCCCCCTGACCATAGGATTGTCCTCGAGTATCCTGGACTGGCCCGGCTTCCTGAGACCCAGACTTCTCACCGCCTTTATGTGTGCCTCCGGTTTTCCTGCGAGGCCTCTTACCAAGGTCACCTTCAACTTCTTACCCATGGATACCCCTCCAGGGGTAGTAGAGCTTGACCCTTATCTTAGGTTTGGCGTAGAGCCTGTACCTTCTCCTGATCTCCTCGAGGGGGAGCCCTCTCTCCTGGGCAACCTGCTCGGGGGTTTTGAGCTGTAGCAGGGCATCAAAGACAGCCCTTACCACATTGTCCGGGTTAGTGCTACCTATTATCTTCGTCAGGACGTCCGTGTATCCTGCCAGCTCGAATACTGGCTTTGCGGCACCCCCAGCAACGACACCCGTTCCCCTCCTCGCCGGCAGGACTATTATCTTGGTAGGTCCAAAGTGGCCGACGACGTCGTGAGGGACTGTCCCGTTAATTATCGGCACCCTTATTATCTTCTTCTTTGCCTGCTCCACCGCCTTGGCTATGGCCAGAGGGACCTCCTTTGCCTTTCCGTGTCCGAAGCCCACAAAACCCCTCTTGTCACCTACAACCACAAGGGCGCTGAAGGAGAACCTCCTTCCACCCTTTGTAACCCTTGCGGTCCTGTTGGCGTAGATCAGCCTCTCCTCGAGCTGGAGGTCCCCCTCCAGCTCCGCTATACCCGTCTCCCTTCTCCTCTCCTCGATCATCGCATCGATGCTCTTCCCGCCCATCATTTACCTCCTTAAAACTCGAGTCCCAGCTCCCTGCACTTGTCCGCAAAGGCCTTTATCCTTCCGTGGTACTTGAAGCCTCCCCTGTCGAAGACTACCTTCTTTATGCCCCTTTCAAGGGCTCTTCTCACGAGGATCTCAGCCACCACCTTCACAGCCTCTATGGACTTACCTCCCCTCTTGCCGGTTATCTTCTCATATTCGGGGTCAAGGGTGGAGGCGGAGACGAGGGTGTGACCCTTTGTGTCATCTATTATCTGGGCATAGAAGTGCTGGAGGCTCCTGTAGACTGCGAGCCTGGGTCTTTCGGGTGTTCCGAAGACCTTCTTCCTTATCCTCTTGTGTCTCCTTATCCTCCTCTCCTGACGTGTCAGCTTAGCCATACTTCAGCCTCCTCACTTCTTACCCGCCGCCTTTCCAGGCTTTAGCTTAAGAACCTCTCCCTTGTAGCGTATACCCTTACCTTTATAGGGGTCCGGCTTCCTGAAGGTCCTTATCTCCGCGGCGACCTGCCCGACTTTCTGCTTGTCTATACCGTGGATGTGGATCTCATTCTCCTTGACCTCTATCTTTATGTCATCCGGTATCTGGTAGTGGATGGGGTGGGAGTAGCCTAGGTGAAGCTCCAGGACCTTACCCTTTACCGCGGCCCTGTAGCCGAGTCCGTGGATCTCGAGAACCTCTGTGAACCCTTCGGTCACACCCTTTATCATGTTCCTTATGATCGCCGCGGTGGTCCCGTGAAGTGCCCTGTGGAAGGACCTGTCGGTGGGCCTCCTGACCTTCACGTGGTTGTCCTCCACAACCACCTCCATGTCGGGGTGAAAGTTGAAGGTGAGCTTACCCTTTGGCCCCTCCACAGTTATTGTGTTACCGTTCACATTAACCTTCACCTTTTCGGGTATAGGTATCGGTTTTTTCCCTACCCTCGACATCTCCTTCCTCCTACCAGACTATACCTATGATCTCACCGCCCTTCCTCATCTTCCTCGCCTCGTGGTCCGTTACCACCCCCGCGTCCGTTGAGACTATCGCTATGCCGAGCCCGTTCTTCACGTAGGGTATCTTCTTGGCGGGTGCGTAAACCCTCCTTCCTGGCTTTGATATCCTCACTATGTTGGTTATGACGCTCCTTTTCTTCTTCGGGTCCAGGTACTTCAGGTGTATCCTCAGGGTGTACTGGGTCCCCTTCCTGTGCTGGTCGTCGGTCAGCCTCTCCCAGTCCTTTATGAAACCTTCCCTCTTGAGGAGGTCAAGGATCCTCTCCTTGAGCTTCGAGGAGGGAACGTCCACATAGTCCTTCTTCCTCATTATGGCGTTCTTGATGGCGGAGAACATGTCCGCTATGGGATCCATCCTGCCACCTCCTCACCAGCTCGACTTCCTGACTCCGGGCAGATCTCCCCTCAGGGCCCTCTCTCTGAAGCAG
>Ga0256839_1004564_pt1 | contig 13426 bp, 14 predicted proteins | sample 354166metaG_FD_185968 | JGI IMG/M metagenome (GOLD analysis project Ga0256839, IMG submission 185968) | Hydrothermal vent microbial communities from Mid Atlantic Ridge, Atlantic Ocean - 354-166 | ecosystem: Environmental > Aquatic > Marine > Hydrothermal vents | place: Atlantic Ocean: Mid... | reverse complement strand
CTGCCCGACATCCGTGGCCGGGAACAGATCCTCAAGGTCCACCTGCGCAAGGTGCCGACTGCGGACGACGTCGATCCCAAGGTCATCGCCCGCGGAACCCCGGGCTTTTCGGGGGCCGATCTGGCCAATCTGGTGAACGAGGCTTCCCTGTTCGCCGCCCGGGCCAACAAGAAGCTGGTGGACATGAGCGATCTGGAGAAGGCCAAGGACAAGATCCTCATGGGCGTGGAGCGGCGCTCGATGGTGATGAGCGAGGAAGAGAAGCGCATGACCGCCTATCACGAGGCCGGTCACGCCATCGTCGGTCTGTGCGTGCCGGAGCACGATCCGGTCTACAAAGTGAGCATCATGCCCCGCGGCCGGGCGCTGGGGATCACCATGTTCCTGCCGGAGCGGGATCAGTACTCGGCCTCCAAGCGCAAGCTGGAAAGCCAGATCTCCAGTCTGTTCGGCGGCCGCATCGCCGAGGCTCTGATCTTCGGGCCCGAGGCCATCACCACCGGCGCCTCCAACGACATCGAGCGGGCCACCGACATCGCCCGCAACATGGTCACCAAGTGGGGGCTGTCGGAGAAGCTTGGGCCGTTGGCCTATGCCGAGGACGAGGGCGAGGTGTTCCTGGGACGCATGGTGACCCAGCACAAGCACATGTCCGAGGAGACGGCCCGGAAGATCGACGAGGAGATCCGCGCCATCATCGACCGCAATTATCAGCGGGCCGAACAGATCCTCAAGGAGAACATGGACAAACTCCACATGATGGCCGAGGCCCTGATCAAGTACGAAACCATCGACCGGGCCCAGATCGACGCCATCATGCGGGGTGAAACCCCGCCGCCCCCCAAGGACTGGGAAGACAATCCGCCCGCCGAGGGTAAGAAGGCCGCCACTGACGACGACAAGGAAGGCGCCGAACAGCCGAGCGCCGGGGTCAGCCCGCTGGGAGGTCCGGCGGGACAGCATTTCGAGTAAGTTTCGACTCGTTGTACCGGCCCTGCATCCGACGGAGGGATGCAGGGTTTTTTATGCTCTGGTGTCCAAGTTGGGTAGCTTTGTGTTTTATACTTGAGAGTATCCGTTGTCCGATCGCAAAGAACAGGGAGTGCACCCATGAGCAAACGCTATTTTGGCACCGATGGCATTCGTGGCCGTGTCGGGGAGGCGCCGATCACGCCGGATTTCGTCCTCAAGCTAGGTTGGGCCGCGGGGCAGGTATTTCGGGAGCAGGGTCCCGCCCACGTGCTGGTAGGCAAGGACACCCGGATTTCGGGTTATATGTTCGAGTCCGCCCTCGAGGCCGGACTGTCGGCGGCCGGGGTCGACACCCATCTGCTCGGACCGATGCCGACCCCGGCGATCGCCTATCTGACCCGGACCCTGCGGGCCCGCACCGGCATCGTCATCAGCGCTTCCCACAATCCCTATCCCGACAACGGCATCAAGTTTTTTTCCGCCGCCGGCAAAAAGCTGCCCGACGAACGGGAGGCGGCCATCGAGGCGATGCTGGAAAAACCGATGTCCACGGTGGTCTCCGAACAACTGGGCAAGGCCATGCGGATCGCCGACGCGCCGGGCCGGTACATCGAATTCTGCAAAAGCACCGTGCCTTCCTGCATGGATTTGAGCGGACTCGACATCGTCCTCGACTGCGCCAACGGTGCCACCTACCATATCGCCCCCCACGTTTTCAGCGAGGTGGGGGCCCGGGTCAGCGCCATCGGCGTCGATCCGGACGGCTTCAACATCAACCGGGACTGCGGCTCCACCCGGCCGGAGAAGCTGCAGCGGGAGGTGGTCGCCCGGGGCGCCGATTTGGGCATCGCTTTCGACGGTGACGGCGACCGGGTCGTCATGGTGGACCACACCGGCGCCCTGGTGGACGGCGACGAACTGCTCTACATCATCGCCCGTTCCCGGTTGGCGGCGGGAAAAATGCAGGGCCCGGTGGTCGGGACCTTGATGACCAACCTGGGACTGGAACACGCCCTGACCGAACTGGGGCTGGAGCTGAAACGGGCCAAGGTGGGGGACCGCTACGTCATGGAAATGCTGGAATCCTGTGACGGCATCCTGGGGGGAGAAAATTCCGGTCACATCATCTGTCTCGACCGCACCACCACCGGCGACGGTATCGTAGCCGCGTTGCAGGTGCTGGCGGAAATGTGGCGCAGCGGTAAATCCCTTCACGAACTCAAGCAGGGGATGACCAAATATCCTCAGGTGCTGCGCAATGTCCGGGTGCGTCACAAGCCGGACGACCTGACGGCCATCGAACCGGTGCAACGGGCCTGTGTGGCCGTCGAGCGGCGGCTCAACGGAAGCGGACGAATTCTTCTTCGTCCCTCCGGGACCGAACCGGTGATCCGGGTGATGCTGGAAGGGCAGGACGCCGATTTGATCGAGCAGCTGGCCGGTGAACTGGCCGAGGTCGTGGCCCGTTCCCTGGCCTGATTTGCTTTCGTTCCCTGATCCGGCTAGAATTGCCGGAATTTATCAGGGGGGAACTATGCGCCGACCATTGGTTGTTGGAAATTGGAAAATGAATGGCACCCGCGCGAGCGTTCGGCAGCTGGCGCAGGACGTCGCTGCCGGCGTATCGGCCGACATGGCAGTGGAGGTGGGGGTGTGCCCCCCGTACGTCTTCATCCCTCAGGTGTCCGAACAGCTCGACGGAACGCCGGTCCAGGTGGGGGCGCAAAACGTGGCCGACCAGGACGCCGGCGCCTATACCGGCGAGGTCTCCGCGCCCATGCTCCGGGAATTCGGCTGCCGGCTGGCGATCGTGGGACACTCGGAGCGGCGCCTGATCTACGGCGAATCCGACGAGCTGGTGGCCGCCCGCTACCAGAAGGCCATCGAGCACGGCTTGTGTCCCATTCTCTGCATCGGCGAGACCTTGGAACAACGGGAGGCGGGCGAGACCTTCGCCGTGGTGGACCGGCAGTTGCAGGCGGTTCTGGAAAGGGCGGGCGTACAGTCCCTGAACCAGGCGGTCATCGCCTACGAGCCGGTATGGGCGATCGGCACGGGGCGCACCGCGACGCCGGAACAGGCTCAGGAGGTTCACGAGCATATCCGCCGGCAACTGGCCGCTCGGGATCCGGACGTCGTCGGGCGGGTTCGTATCCTCTACGGTGGCAGCGTCAACGCCGACAATGCCGGAGCGCTGTTTTCCATGCCGGACATCGACGGTGGCCTCATCGGTGGCGCTTCGCTGAAGGCGGCTTCCTTTCTGGCAATCGTGCAAGCAGCGGTTGAAACGCAGTAGCAGCCATGTTGTATCAGATTCTCATCGTTTTTCACGTCCTGATCGCCATTGGCATCGTGGTGTTCGTCCTGTTGCAGCAGGGGAAGGGGGCCGACGTCGGCGCCGCGTTCGGCAGCGGTGCCTCCGGGACCGTGTTCGGCGCCCGGGGATCGGCCTCTTTCCTGTCGCGGACCACCGCCATTCTGGCGGCTCTGTTTTTCCTCACCAGCCTGTCGCTGGCTTATTTCACCGACCTGCGCGAGGAGAAGAAGGACGTCATCGAGATGCTGAAGTCGGCGGAGGACATTCCGCCGGTGGAAGAAAAGGCACCGGCCGACACGCCGGTGGTCGTCCCGGCGGAACCCGGCGAGCCTGAGAAGGTCGATAAGCAGTAACCGATCGTCGCCTCGGTGGTGGAACTGGTAGACACGCCGTCTTGAGGGGGCGGTGGCGAAAGCCGTGCCGGTTCGAGTCCGGCCCGAGGCACCATTTGAATCCAGCGAAGGCCGCAATCCCTGAAGAGGGAAGGCGGCCTTTCCTTTTACCGGACAGGGTTGCCGTTTTACGAAGCCGTCAGCCGACGGTGTTTTCGTTTTGGCGTTGCCGATGGAGAGACGAGGGCGGGAGATGTTCGCTGCGCAGGCGGAAGCACCGTTCCCGCCGATCGGAGAAGAAATACTCCAGGGTTCGGCGCACCGTGGAAAAGGCCAGTTCGGACCAGGGGATTTCGGCTTCGGAGAGCAGCCGGGTTTCCAGGCTTTCCGTGCCGGGAGCAAAACGGGGCCGGGTCATGCGGGCGCGGAAGAACAGATGGACCTGGTCCACGTGGGGCAGGCTGAAGACCGTGTACAGTTCGAGAATTTCCACCTGGGCGCGGGCTTCCTCCAGGGTCTCGCGCGCGGCGGCCTGTTCCAGGGTTTCCCCCAGTTCCATGAAGCCGGCCGGCAGGGTCCACAGTCCCTTCCTGGGTTCGATGGCCCGGCGGCACAGCAGAATTTTTCCTTCCCATTCCGGAATGCAGCCGGCGATGATCTTGGGATTCTGATAGTGGATGGTGCCGCAGACGTCGCAGACGTGGCGTTCGCGGTCCTCCCCCGGCGGGATCCTGACCGCCAACGGGGCACCGCACTCGCTGCAGAACTTCATCGGTTCATGGCGTCGATCAGCCGGTCTTCCAGTTCGATGCGGGTGGCCAGCGCTTCCCCCAGCTTGGACAGCTCTCGGCGCAGCACGTCGTGATCGGTGAGCTGGGCGTTTTCGTACTGATCGTTGAACTTGAGGGCTACCTCGGTGGCTTCGGCGATACGGGGATAGAAGCGTTCCGCGGCCTCGATGACGCTGCGGCGGCGCTCGGTTCCCTCGATGATGCGGCGGTAGATGCCGAAATGCCCCAGGGAAATGTAATCGATCAAGACCTGGCAGAACCGGTCCAGAATCTGTTCCAGCGGCTCCTGGTGTCGGTCGAAGGGCTGCAGTTCCGCCACTTCGCAGTAAAGATGCCACATTTGTCGCCGCTCCTGCAGCAGTTCCTCGATCATTCGGCCGGTTTGGACCCGGCGCTCGCTGGAAAAGGCTTTTTCAGTCATGACAACGGGAAAAGGGTGTGATAATTTCGGCCTACTTTATTCGATCTGAACGCCGACGGCAATGTTCAGGGGCAGGATGCTTGCCGTTGGATTGCTGGTGAGGGCGGGAGATTTCTGATGGGAGAACGGTCGATGTGGATACGTTTCGTTTCCGGTTTGGCGATCGCCTTGCTGCTGGTCGCCTGCGCGGTGTCGCCCACCGGGCGCAGCCAGCTGGTGTTGATGCCGGAAGACCAATTGACCCGGATGGGGTTGCAGGCCTTCGAGCAAATCAAAAGGAAGGAGCCGATCGAGGACGATCCCCGGATCAACGCCTACGTGCAGTGCGTGGTGAAGGAGCTGACCCGTGACCTGGGCGGTTCCTGGGAGGTGGTGGTGTTCCGCTCCAAACAGGCCAACGCCTTCGCGCTGCCGGGAGGTAAGATCGGGGTCTACACCGGCTTGTTGAAAGTGGCCCGCAACCAGCATCAGCTGGCGGCGGTCGTCGGCCACGAGATCGGCCACGTGCTGGCCCGCCACAGCAACGAGCGGGTGTCCCAGCAGTTCGCCCTGGAGCAGGGCCTGGCGGTGATCCAGGCCATCGCCGCGCCCCAATCGTCGATGGGGCAGTTGGCGATGGCGGCCTTGGGTCTGGGCGCCCAGTATGGCGTTCTGATGCCCTTCAGCCGCATCCAGGAATCGGAAGCCGACGTCATCGGTCTGGAATTGATGGCGAAGGCCGGTTTCGACCCGCGGGAGGCGATCCAGTTGTGGCGCAACATGGCGCAGCTCAATTCAGCAGGTCCGCCGGAATGGCTGTCCACGCACCCTTCCCACGAGAGCCGTATTCAGGAATTGCAGGCCCACCTGCCCCGGGTGTTGCCTTTGTACCAACGGGCCCGGGCTATGGGGCGGCGGCCGAATTGCCGATCGTGACGGAAGTCAGTCCGGTCGCGCCAGGGCTTCCGCCACCCTGGCCGCCAGCCGGTCGACGGCGAGCCCCATGGCCGTCACGATAGCGCCGTAGTCGTGCCCTGACAGGGGTTGGCGGATTTCCGTGCGGTGCCAGGCATGATCCCGGTCATCCCGGCTCAGACGCCAGTCCACCTGCAGGCGGCAGTGGTCCGGATAGACTTGGAATTCGTGAACCTGGGTCCGGAGCACCCAGTCCGGGTGGGCGCGCGGCGCCGGCAGGGTGATGATGTGGCTTTGCGGCAGGCGGGCGGCGAGCCCGGCGCCCAGCACCCGGGTGAAGCCGGCCCTCAGGGGTTCGGCCCAGCGGTGGAATTCGGCCAGTCCGATTTTGCCGTCCTCGTGCAGGGTGACGATCTGGGGACGCTCCAGGTATTTGGGCAACCGGACCGGCGCGATGGCGATGACCTGCTCCAGCCGGGATAGCGGCCGGATTTCCCGGGGGGATGGGAGGATATAGAACTGGGACGGCGGGCTTTTTCCCGTGATGGTGCACCCGGACAGCCAGAATGCCAGGGACAAGAGCGTTATCCGTAGGGTCATCGGTTATCTCCGTTTGCCTTGTAGCAGGATTTCCGGTCGGGTCTGCAGCGTTTCCGCGAGTACCCGGATCTCCCGGGCCGCTTCTCTGACCGAGTCCAGGGTGTCGTGGAGATCGGTGGTCAGGAGAGACTGGGGGCCGAAATTGTCGCGCAGGGCGGTCAGAGTGCGCTCGCTTTCGTCCAGCGCCCGTTGGGCCTTTTGCAAGGCTTTGGCCGAGTTTTCCAGCAACGTTGGTACGGATTCGTCCATCCGCCGCAGCAGTGCCTGACTCAGAACGAGGTTGTTCTCCAGGCGGCGGGAGAGGGTGGTGAATTCGCGGTCGAGATCGATCAGCAGCCGGTCGAGGTGTCGAATCGAGTGCTGGAATTCCGGCTGGCTGACGGTGGCATCGATGTGGGTGAGGGTGGAGTCCAATTTGGTGAACATTTCCTTCAGGGGCAGCTGGCGGATCTCCCGCACCAGTTCGCTGATGGTGCTTTCGATTTCTTCCTGACTGGAAGGAATGGCGGGGATTTCGGGCAGGCCGCTCTCCAGGGCGTTGACCAGGTGAACTGGTGTGTGGGGATGGAAATTGATGTCAACGTAAAGTTGGCCGGTCACCAGGCTTTGCAGTTTCAGTTGGGCCCTCAGGCCGTTCTGGATCAGGTCCTCCAGATCGGGACGCTGCCACGGCAGGCGGCTTTCTCCGATCATCTGCACATGGCCTCGTTTCACCTCGATGACGACCTGGGTCAGCAAACTGTTGGCCTTGGGGTCGTAGATCACTCGGATGTCGGTCACCTTGCCGATCTGTACGCCGCGCATCTTCACCGGAGCGCCGATGTTGAGACCGTTGACCGATTCGGCGAAGAAGATGACGTAGCGGTCGCGTTCGGTCCACAGTTCTTCGCCGCCGAAAACGAAGACCGCGGCGAAGAACAACGCGATCGCGCCGATGACGAAGGCGCCGATCAGAGTGGGATTGGCCCGTTTGCTCATAAGGTTCCTCCTCGGGTCAGGAATTCGCGGACTTTTGGATCGGCGTGATGGAGTAGTTCCCGGGGCGGCCCCTGGGCGATCATGGTCTTGCGCTCGGCGTCGAGGAACACGGAATTGGTGCCGATGGCCAGGATGCTGGGCAGCTCGTGGGTGACGATCACCACCGTGGCCCCGAGACTGTCGCGCAGTTCCACGATCAGGTCGTCCAGCCGTTTGGCGCTGACGGGATCGAGGCCGGCGGAGGGTTCGTCGAAGAACAGGATCTCCGGGTCCAGGGCGATGGCCCGCGCCAGCCCGGCGCGCTTTTGCATGCCGCCGCTGATTTCGTAGGGATAATAGTTCTCGAAACCCTTCAGACCGACCAGGGCCAGTTTCAGGGAAGCCAGGGCCATGATCTCTGCATCGTCCAGATCGGTGTATTCCCCGAGGGGCAGGCCGACGTTCTCCGCCAGGGTCATGGAACTCCACAGGGCGCCGCTCTGATACAGCACGCCGATACGGCGTAGGAGCGCGGCGCGGGTGGACGGGTCCGCGCTCCAGAAATCCACCCCGTCATAGAGTATCCGTCCCTTCACCGGCCGGATCAGGCCGATCAGGTGGCGCAGCAGGGTGCTCTTGCCGCAGCCGGAGCCCCCCATGATGATGAAGATGTCGCCGCGGTCGATGGTGAAATTCAGGTCGCGCTGGATCACCCGGTCCCCGTAGGCCATGGTCAGGTCGTGGACGACGATGTGCGGTTCGGTCACGTCAAATCCCCAACCGGGTGAACAGGATGGTGAGCAGGGAGTCGGCCACCACGATGGCTACGATGGCGCTGACCACGGCCGATGTGGCCGCTTCGCCCACCGCCTGGGCGCTGCGCCGGCACTGGATGCCCCGGAGGCAGCCGGCGGTCGCGATGAGGATTCCGAAGACCGCCGCCTTGATCAAGCCGACCCCGAGGTCCTGGAGACTGAGGGCGGTGCGGGTCTGGGTGACGTATTCCAGGACGGTCAGGTCGAAGACGCTCACGGCGGCCAGGCCGCCTCCCAGCAGACCGATCAGATCGGCATAGAGGGTCAGCAAAGGAACCATGACGATCAGGGCGATCATCCGCGGCAGCACCAGGAATTCCATGGGCGACAGCCCCAGGGTCTTTAGAGCGTCGATTTCCTCGTTCACCTGCATGGTGCCCAACTGGGCGGCATAGGCGGCGCCGGTGCGTCCCGCCATGATGACCGCCGTCATCATGGCGCCCATTTCCCGCAAGGTGCCCAGCCCCACCAGATTGGCCACGTAGATCTGGGCCCCGAACATCTGCAGTTGAATTGCCCCCACGTAGGCCAGTATCAGTCCCATCAGCAGGGCGATCAAGGTCACGATGGGCAGGGCGTCCGGACCGCATTCCTGCAGCACCAGCCACAGATCCCGGAGGCGGAACCGAGCCCGGCCGCGGATCAAACGCAGGAGACTTAGGGCGGTTTCGCCGATGAAAGCGACGAACGCCTGGGTCTGGTCGAACAGGTTCAGGGTCCGAAGGCCTACCCGTTCCAGCCAGCCCGGCGACCTGGGGGCTCCGGCGGTCGTGGTGGGGGTGACCGCGGCGGCCAGGTGCAACAGGCGACGCACGCCCTCGGGAAGTCCCCGGCAGTCCAGTTCGATGTCGTGCCGGCGGCAGAATTCCCGTAGCTGATCCAGGAACAGCAGCAAGGCGCTGTCCCAGGTCCGGATACCGCCGTCCTCGAGTATCACCTGCTCGAATCGGCTTTCCTCAAGGGCGAGGATCACCTCGCCGACGGTGGGTCGTTGCGGGGTGTCGATACGCCAGTCGCCGCCCAGGCAGACGTGCAGGCGACCTTCCTTCTGGCGCAGCGCCAGCATCGCCGTGGGGGCGGGCTCGGTCATAAATCGGGAACCGGGTGGAAAAATCGTTGTATATTGAAGTGAATCCATCTTACAGGAGGCGACGATGGCCCACAACATGCATGCCATGGTGCTGGAGCGTCCCGGTGAGCCGTTGAAACGGGTCCGGCGTCCGATTCCCCGTCCGGGGCCGGGGCAATTGCTGCTCCGGGTCAAGGCCTGTGGGGTATGCCGTACCGATCTGCACGTGGTGGACGGGGATTTGCCGCAGACCCGGTTGCCCATCGTCCCCGGCCATGAAGTGGTCGGCGAGGTCGTGGAGCTGGGGGAGGGGGTGAGCGGGTTCGAGCCCGGGCAGCGGGTCGGGGTTCCCTGGTTGGGACACACCTGCGGCCAGTGCCGCTACTGCCGCATGGGGTGGGAGAATCTCTGCGATCGTCCCGGCTTCACCGGCTACACCCTGGATGGTGGCTACGCCGATTACGTGGTCGCCGACGCCCGTTATTGTTTCGCCCTGCCGGACGACTACGACGACCTTCACGCCGCCCCCTTGCTGTGCGCCGGTCTGATCGGCTACCGCTCCTACGCCATGGTCGAGGACGCGGAACGGATCGGCCTCTACGGCTTCGGCGCTGCGGCCCACATCATCGCCCAGGTGGCGATTCGCCAGGGAAAGGAGATCTATGCGTTCACCCGTCCCGGGGATACCGAAGCCCAGGCGTTCGCGAGGAAGCTGGGGGCCAGGTGGGCCGGGGACAGTACGGAAAAACCCCCGGTGGAACTGGACGGGGCGATCATCTACGCCCCGGTCGGGGCCTTGGTCCCGGCGGCCCTCAGGGCGGTCCGCAAGGGGGGGCAAGTGATCTGCGCCGGCATCCACATGAGCGACATTCCCTCTTTCCCTTATGCGATTCTGTGGGGGGAACGGAGCCTTCGTTCCGTGGCCAATCTGACCCGCCGTGACGGCGAGGAGTTTCTGGCCATCGCCGCGCGGATACCGATCCATACGGAGGTTCACCCTTATCCCTTGGAGGAGGCCAACCGTGCCCTTGACGATCTGCGCCACGGCCGTTTCCAGGGCGCGGCGGTGTTGGTGCCCTGAACGGCTGCTCGCTGTCCTGCTGTGGGCCTTGGCCCTGCCTTTGTGGGCCGCCGCCAACGATGTCGAAGAGGCCCGTCTGACGGCCGGCTTGCTCGAAGGGGCGCCCGTCGGCCGGGTCTTGCAGTTGCAACGTGACGGAGGCTCGTTTCCGGCGCTGCTCGAGGAAGCCCGCCCGGCATACCGGAAGGGACTGGTGATCCTGCTGCCGGAAGCCGGCCTGCGGGCCGATGCCGGCTTGGCCGGCAGGCTGCAGCGGATCATGCCCGAGTACGGCTGGAGCGCGCTCAGCCTCCAGCTTCCCGTTCTGGAGCCGGAAGCCCGGCCCGACGAATACTGGACTCTGGTGCCGGAGGCGGTCGAACGCCTCAAATTCGCCATCGCCGCCATGAAGGGCGAAGGCCTGCAAAACATCGCTCTGGTGGGGCACGGCTTCGGCGCGGCGGTGGCGCTGAACTATCTCAGCCGCGATCCGGATCCGGCGGTCCGGGCGGTCGTCCTGTTGAGCTCCTGGTGGCCGATGGAGCGGGCGGCCCGACAGCGGGACTGGCTGACCGCGGTGAAAGTGCCGGTTTTGGACGTTTACGGGGAAAGCGACGCCCGGGAGATCCGGCGCACGGCGCGGGAGCGGCATTCGATCCTGAAAGGCCGCAAAGGCTATCGCCAGTGGCGCATCAGCGGGGTGGGGCACCATTATCGGGATCGGGAGGCCTGGTTGGCCAAACGGATCTACGGTTGGTTGGAGCGAGTGGCTCCAGGTGTCGAGGTGACGAGCGATGAGTGACGAAAGCGAACTGTTTCATCAGGCCATGTCCGGGATCCGTCCCCTGGCCACCGACAAGCTTCCCGTCCGACGTGCCGGGGGTACCACGCCGGGACAGGCCTATCGCCGGGAGGCCGCCCGGAGGGCTCTGGACGACGATTCCTTTCTGCCGACCACCTTCATCGAACCCTTGCCACCCCATGCCATTCTGGAATGGCGTCGTCCGGGTGTGCAGACGGGCGTGTTTCGCAAATTGCGCCGGGGGGAGTATCCGGTCGAGGCCGTGCTGGATCTGCACAACATGACCGTGGCCCAGGCGCGCCGCGAGGTGTACCGCTTCGTCCAGAACTGCCTGCGCGAGTCGGTGCGCTGTGCCTTGATCATTCATGGCAAGGGCAGCCGCCAGTCGCCGGGTCTGCTCAAGGGTTGTCTGGCCCGTTGGCTGCCCATGCTTGGCGAGGTGCTGGCTTTCCACAGTGCCTGCAAGTACCATGGCGGCAGCGGGGCGGTCTATGTGCTGCTGAAGAAAAGCGCCCTCGAGAAGGAGCGCAACCGGCGCCGCTTTCAACTGGCGGAACGATGATCCCGTTGCCGGCGATCGTCCGCCGTTTCGCCTTTCCCCGGGGCCGGCTCGCCATCGTCCCCCTGGGGCGGGGGCTGATCAACGACAGTTGGCTGGTGACCGCTTCCCGCGAGCGGGGGGTGCTGCAGCGCATCAACCGCCGGGTGTTTCCCGAACCTGACCGGATCATGGCCAATATCGCCACGGTCGCTCGCCATTTGGCCGCACGGCCCGACCGGTGCCTGCGACTACCAACGTTGATCGCCGCCCGGGCCGGCGGGAACTTCGTCCGGGCCGGCGGTGAATTCTGGCGCCTGTGGCACTATCTGCCCGCCGTCACCCTGGAACGGGTGGACCATCCCGATCTCGCTTTCCGGTTGGGATGGAGCCTCGGCCATCTACACCGGCTGCTGGCGGAGATCGACCCGGCCGATCTGTACGACACCCTGCCGGGATTCCACGTCACTCCCACCTATCTGGATGCCTTCGACCAGGCGCTGGCCGCCCGGCAGGACGCCTTCTCCCCGGCGCTGGAACACGCCTGCGATTTCGTCCAGCGCCGCCGCGAGCGGGCCACGGTGCTGGAACGGGCCGACCTGCCGCTGCGTGTGATCCACGGCGACCCCAAGCTGGACAACGTTCTCTTCGATCCGGAGAGCTTGCGACCGTTGGCCTGGGTGGACCTGGACACCCTCAAGCCGGGCTTGTGGCTTTGGGACATCGGGGACTGTGTTCGCTCCGCCTGCGGTCGTCAAGGGTGTCTGGATCTGTCCCTGACCGCTGCCCTGCTCGAGGGCTGGCTGGCAGAGGCGGGGCGGTGGTTGACCGCGGCCGAGATCGGCCTGCTGCCCGAAGCGCTCTGGCTTCTCCCCTTTGAACTCGGGCTCCGTTTCCTGACCGACCACCTCCAGGGGGATCGGTATTTCAAAGTGGAATTCCCGGGGGAAAACCTGCGTCGCGCTCTGGCACAGTTCGCCCTGACGGAGGACATCGAGCGCCGCTGGGCCGATTTAGTCCGCCTTTGCCCGAGCGGTAGCCGGCTGGTCGGGGTCGGTCGGCGGGTGGCGCAGCATTCGTAACCGGGAGCGGCGTTCTGCGACCGTATCCCGCCGGGAAGTTCAAAGGAGTACCTGGAAGATCAGCGAGCGGGCCTGGGACTGGAGAATCTCCAGTTGGTTGTTGGCACGGCACCGGGCGTTGATTTCGTCGAGATTTTCCAGGGCCAGGCGGATGACTTTCTCGGTGATGCCGGGACAGTGGGCCTCGATCTCCATCAGGTTGGAGAAAGGCAGGGCATAGACCAGGCGGGCGATGTGGTTGGCCAGGATGGCGATGGTGGTGGGATAGATGCGGTTGCCGGTGATCTGCTTCAGGGCCAGCACCGTGGCGGTGTAGGAATCGCCACAGCCGGTGGCGTCCTTGTGACTGATGTCGCAGCCGGACTCCTGGATGATCCGATCGATCCGGTCGCCGGTGGCCTTGTCGATGATGGGGATATAGTACTGCACCTTTTTCCGGATGCCCTCCTTCTTGTCTTCGTATTTGAAGCTGGCGATGGTGGGATTGGAACCGTCGGTGATGAAGACGCTTTCCTTGACCCCGAAGCGGTGGAGGATGTCGGCGCAGCGTTGGGCGACGATCCGGCGTTTGATGGGATCTTCCGGCAGTACCAGCGTCTTTTCCTTCTTCTGCAGTTCGGTCTTGAAGATCCCGAACAGGCGCACGAAACTGACCCGGCCCACGCCGGATTGGGTTTCGCCGTCGTGGTATTCCTCCAGATAGCGCAACAGGACGTCGTCGTCGCGGATGTAGCTGGAGCTGGACTTGCGGATCCAGGCCAGGGCTTCCCCCAGGT
>Ga0256839_1004563_pt1 | contig 13427 bp, 7 predicted proteins | sample 354166metaG_FD_185968 | JGI IMG/M metagenome (GOLD analysis project Ga0256839, IMG submission 185968) | Hydrothermal vent microbial communities from Mid Atlantic Ridge, Atlantic Ocean - 354-166 | ecosystem: Environmental > Aquatic > Marine > Hydrothermal vents | place: Atlantic Ocean: Mid... | reverse complement strand
GGAGGTCAATAATTCAGGCCGACGATCTTGGGTTCGAGCCAGTCGTTGCTCAAGCCGCCAACGGGCCACCGCGTTGTGGTCGCCTCCCACCAGCACCTCCGGGATTTCCATGCCCTCCCAGACCCGTGGTTTGGTGTAGTGGGGGCAATCGAGGAGTTTCACGCCGGCAGGAATTTCGAGCCCTTTGAGGGCTTTGGGGTCGATTGTCGAGCCATCGGGATTGGTGGTGTTGGCGTGTGAGAAGGAATCTTCCAGAGCCGAATTGTCGTGCCCCAGCACCCCAGGGAGGGTTCGGGTGATGGCATCAATGAGGACCATCGCCGCCAGTTCGCCTCCTGAGAGGATGTAGTCGCCGATGGAGATTTCGACGGGATCGAGCCGCTCGATGACCCGTTCGTCGATGCCTTCGTAGTGCCCAGCGATCATCAACAGCCGGGGTTTGGTGGCGAGTGTCTCGACGAGTTCTTGGGTCAGGGGCGTTCCTTGCGGGGTGAGGTGGATGCGGGTCGCTTGCCGTGGATCACTGGCTTCGACGGCTGTGACGGCATCCCAGACCGGCTGGCACATCATGACCATGCCCGGGCCGCCACCATATGGGCGATCGTCGGTTTTTCGATGCTTGTCGGTGGTGTAGTCGCGGATATTGGTCGCACGGAGTTCCAGAAGCCCCATTTTCTGGGCTCTGCCTGGGATCGAGATGCCCATCGCGCCTGGGGTCTGGGTATCGAACATCTCTGGAAAGGTTGTCAGGACATCAATGCGCATGGGAGATGATAGTGGTGGAGTCCAGAAAAGAGCGGAAGATCGTACAGAGAGTGGATTTAGGGTGGACATAGCGGGGTTCCATGCCAACGATTCTCTTCCCAGCGGACGCAGACAGCACCAACGGTTGGCGCAGTCGAGGGATTAAACCGGTTCTGAACTTGCTTGAACATACAGAATTTGGTACCGCTGGGTTTGGACTCCCGTCCTCTTTTGAAGTGGATCGGGCATTGAAAGGATACCACTTATGGTTCGTCTCCGTATGCAGCGCTTTGGCCGCACTCACCGCCCGTTCTACCGCATCAATGCGATCGATCAACGCACCCGCCGAAATGGTCGCGTTCTTGAGAACCTCGGTCACTATGACCCGATGGAAAAAGATCAGGACAAGCAGGTCGTCCTCAAGGTCGAAGAGATCAAGGCGTGGCTTGCCAAGGGTGCCCAGCCATCCGACACCGTCCGCGATATGCTCGGCCACGCCGACATCCTCGAAGGCGACATGAAAGCCAAATGGATTTCCGATCGCGCCACCAACATGAAGCGTGGCGAGTGCAAGAAAGCCCGCAAAGAAGTCGAAGGCATCATTGCTTCGCTCGAAAAAATGGCCGGCGATTCTGAAGCGGACCTGACCCCGTTTGTCAACACCGCCAAGAAGTCGCTCAACATGATCCAGAGCGCGATGTCATTGGCAAAAGATGATGTTGCCGCCAAGTATCTTGCCGATGCCAAGGACGCGATGTCCAAAGCCGAAGCCGCCAAACCAGCCCCGGCTCCAGAACCAGAAGCGGCATCCGAAGAAACCGCCGAGTGATTCGGTTCTGAACCTGAAATTCAAGAATACTGAACTCAAAAAGCCCATTCAATGGGCTTTTTTTATGCGCGGGCAACATGGATGCATCCGGTTGTGGTACGCTCTGATGATTCAGAACTCAAACCCGCATGGAGGTGGATGACAATGGTACAGAACGGATTACTCGCATCGGCTCTGATGGCGGCTTTTGCATCTGGTTTGGCATGTGCCGAGCCGATCACTTATCAAGGCACGCTCAATGTCAATGGAATGCCTGCGACGGGAATATATGACTTGGAGTGTCGAATCTTCGATGCGGCCCTCGACGGGGTTCAGTTGGGAGAGACGGTGATCATTGACGATCTGGCCGTGCCTGCTGGGGTGTTCAGTGTTGAGATGGATTTTGGTGAAGTGTTTGATTCGACTGATGTGTGGCTGGAGATTTCCGTTCGAGACGGAGCCAGCGAGGATGTGCATGACATCCTGATGCCTCGACAAGCAATCACCGCAACACCCAAAGCGATCCACGCGACCAAGGCCGATTCATTGACCGGGCTCGGATGGAATCCAGGTGGGACGGTGTTTGGAGGCGGGCAGATTCTTCATTTCGGCCAAGGTGACGATCGGGTTTTAATCAACCGTCAGGAGATCATCAATCCGCTGGAATACTTTGGAGTCCACATCACGGACTTTGCGACGGGTGGGATCTTCATTTCCAACGCCGATGCGATGCGGAGCACGATCTTTGCCCATGTCACCGGCGGGGAGATCGGGGCTTCGCAAACATTCAATGGAAAGACCCAAGAATGGACCCTGATGCTCGGCACATCGGAAGTACTCAAAGCCGATTCGTCCGGGATTTCGGCCCCTTCATATGGATACACCGCTTCGGTGACTCAGGCGGTGACAATTTCTGGAGATGTGTTTCACAGTGCGCTCGGTACGCCATTTCGGGCATCGTTCTTTGGAGGCGGGGCGTATTTGAGTACGCCAGGTGACAACGCGCCGTTGGTCGCACCAGTCAGTTTGCCCGATGGAGCAAAGGTGACCAGATTCGTCGCTCGGCTTGAGGACAACGCTGTGTCGAATCTTACCGTTTCATTGATGGGGGCCCAATCTGGTGGGGCTTTGGTTTCCATTGCATCAGTCAGTACCGAAGGGATTGCTCCGATGGTCGGTATTCAATCGCTGAGTACGACTGAGATTGATGAGGAAGGCGAATTGGTCAGTGCTTTTTCGACGGGATACTACATCCGTGTGTTCAGCTCGTCTTGGCCAGGCGACAGCAGCTTGCGGATCTGGTCGGTGACGGTTGAGTACACCGTCGATGCGCCGAACTGATGCACCAAGCTTGTTTATCGCCAGTCAATGACGATCTTGCCAAACTGGTCACCGGATTCGAGGCGTTGGTACGCTTTCTGTGCGTCTGCTGGATTGAAAATCTGATCGACGACGGGCTTGAGTGAGCCGGCGTTGAAGAGGGCCGTCACCTCTTTGAACTCATCATTGGTGCCCATGGTGGAGCCCAGGATTTTGAGTTGGTTCCAGAAGATTCGCGCAAGGTCGGTGGTTGCATCCGGGCCTGTGGTGCAGCCAGGGGTGACATAGGTGCCGCCTCGGGCCAGAGATTTGATGCAGTTGAGATGGGCGGCCTTACCCACCGAATCCACGGCCATATCCACGCCCCGTTTGTTGGTCCATGATCGAAGATCACGCGACCAGTCTTGTCCTTCATCGACGATCGTGTGGTCGGCACCAAGCTCTTTGGCGCGATCGAGTTTCCATTGATGCCGAGAGGTGACGGCGACGGAGCATCCCATGTGTTTGGCGATGGCCAACGCAGAGGTTGCCACCCCGCCACCGATGCCGGTGATGAGGACGGATTGACCTGGGCGGAGATTGGCCTTGGTGATCATCATCGAATACGCGGTCAGGGCGCAGAGTCCAAAGGCGGCCGCCTCGATGGGGTCGGCGTCGTCGGCGATGGTTGCCAGATTCTCGACCGGACAAGTAAACAACTCGGCGTGGGCGCCGAAATGGTGCTCGCCGATGAGTTCGTAGTTCGGGCACATGGTCGAAGATGGCGGGTCGTTGGGTCGGCTGTGGTCGGGGACAACGATGGCGGCGTTGTAAATCACACGCTTGCCGATCCACGAATCATCGACTCCATCACCGATTGCCGTGACTTCGCCGCAGCCGTCACAGCCGGAGACTCGTGGGTAGTCAAGCTTGAGTCCAGGCACGCCTCGCCCAACCCAAAGATCCATATGATTGAAGGCCGAGCAGAGGGTCTGGACGATCACCTGCCCCGCAGCGGGCCTGGCAGGATCAGGCCAATCGCTCTTGAGGGTGATGTTCGGGGCGACGGGACTGGCTTGTTTTTCGACGACGATGGCTCTCATGTCAGAGTTTAGGGCTCAAATACGCCCCGAGTGGGGTATAAAGGGCCTTTGGAATCGATTCTGGCTCGACAATCAAGCGGCACCCGCCTACCGTTGCGGTTCCCGTCTGCAAGTGCAGGCGCACCAGAGGATTGACTTATGGACACGCAGAAACTCATCGAATCCGTCAACGCAGAAGCACTCAAAACGGATCTTCCCCGCTTTGATGTCGGCGACAACATCAATGTCCATGTCCGGATCGTTGAAGGCCAAAAAGAACGCATCCAGGTCTTCTCAGGAACGCTGATTTCTCGCAAGGGTGCTGGCATCAACGAGATGATCACCGTCCGTCGCATCGTTGGCGAAGTTGGCGTTGAGCGTACTTGGCCAATGAACTCACCGATGATCTCCAAGATCGAAGTGATCCGCCGTGCCGACGCTCGCCGAGCGAAACTTTACTTCTTGCGTGATCGCGTCGGTAAATCCCGTCGTCTCCGCGATCGTCGCCGTGGCATGAAGCATGTCGAAGGCATGACGACCGTCAACAAATAAACGGCAACAAATAATCAGCACCAAATAATCAGCACCAAGTATGACACACACGCACCCGTCCATGACGGGTGTTTTTTTGTGTATTTTTGACGACCAGATTCAGAATGAGCGGATTTTGATGTCGTTGATGACTGGGAACTGTGTGCGCCACTGTTGAACTTGAACCGGATCGATCTCAACACTCAGCACGGCTTCTTGGTCACCCAACTCGCCAAGGATTTCGCCCTTTGGATCAACAGCGATTGTTCCACCAGCATACGGGAGGTGCGGATCATTTCCCGTGCGGTTGATACCCAGCACGAAGGCCTGGTTTTCGATGGCGCGGGCGATGAGCAACGCTCGCCAATGGTGCTGGCGGGCCGTTGGCCAGTTGGCACCCAGGACAAACATCTGGGCCCCATCGATAAATCCCTTGCGGAAGAGTTCCGGGAATCGGAGGTCATAGCAGATTGTGGGGCAGACTTTGAGATCGTTCCATGTGTAGTGGGCCAATTGGTTGTCAGTTTGGTTGCCAGCTTGGTAGGCCTTGAGTTCGTTGCCCATTGAAAAGGGGTGGATTTTGTGGTATTCACAAATTGGATCGGACGAATCAGGACCAAGCACGGTGGCGCAGTTGAGGGCGAGTGAATGGTTCGGCTGTCGTGTTGTGCGAGACCCATGAATGAGGCAGCCGGTGTCTTTGGCGAGTTGGGCGAGGAATGCGAGGGTCTGGTTGTCGGTGTCGTTGGTGAGGTGGGTATTGAGTGAGAATCCAGAATCAAAGAGTTCGGGCAGGGCGATGAGGTCGCCTGGCTTGATCGGTGCCGAATCGATGAGGGATTGGACGCGCTCATAGTTGGCCAAGGGAGATTCCCATTGAATATCGAGTTGAACAAGATGGGCGTGCATGAATGTCCTTTGGATTTACAGATTCACAAGACCCGGAGCGGCGGTGAAGATGAGGGTGACTTGAATCGCCGATTCATCCAGTCCATACATCGCCGCGACGGCCTGACGATAGGCGTTCATTTGGGGTTGATGTTTGGTTGCCAGTTCAGCGAGTCGGTCGGCATCGAGGCCTTGGGCATCTCGGTCGGTTTTGTAGTCGACGATCTGGGCGTGGACCGTTTGGTTGTTGTTGGAGCCGATGATGAGCCGGTCGATTTGGCCTTGGAGGAGTCGCTCTTGACTCGATTGTTGACCCGGCTTGCCGATGCGAACCGCAAAGGGGCGTTCGTGATACACAGCGACTTCATTGGCACTGGGATGATCGGCCAGCCATTGGGCTTGATTCAAAAGGCGTTGGATGGATTCATTTTCAAGTGCGGCGGTCAGTTCATCAATCGCTTTGCGAGATTCGGATTCGCCATGTCCACGAATGGCAAGCAGTTCGATGAGTTGGGATTCGTTGGGATTGGTGTGGTCGATCCAGTCGATGAATTCGAAGGCCGCGTGGACACACTGGCCGTGATCTCGCGCGGATTGGCCGAAGGATGTGTCTTTGAGGAGTTCGCTTGCGTGGAGTGTTGTTGGCTCATGTTCTGAAGACGGCGCGGCGGACATGAGTTGCCCAGCCCGGAGTTTCTTTGGTGCTCGGATCGCCAGTGTGACAGGTTGGGGTTCCGGCGTGGGTGTGGCTGGAGTGGATTGGATGTCGTCTGCCCAATCTCGATCACTCGATGATTCATACAGCGTCGCTGCCGGCAAAGCGGGCAAATCGGGAGCCAACGCCGCCCGAATGACATGGGCGGGTCTGAGTGAAAATTTTTCAAGGGCTTGGTTCTTGCGTCCAGGCGCATCGGCCGGAACGATCAACTCCAACGCCGATTTGGCGCGGGTCATCGCAACATACAAACAGCAGAGTTCTTCATTGATCTGCCCGAGCATCGCGTGGTCATGGATTGTTTTGAGACCAGGATGGACCGCTTGCATCTGGGCCTTCGGATAGCGCGTGGCACAAGTGATCGGGCCCAAAGGATCATCGCGCATCGACAGAATAGAATCGGAACGCACAGACCATGGTTGACCAAGCAATGGAAGAACCACCATGTCAAACTCCAAACCTTTGGAGCCATGGATGGTCATGACCCGGACTGGGGCGGCCCCGGGCTCGTCGATTTTGCGAGTATTGGCGACCATGGCCAAGATGGCCGGGCCGGTGCGGCCTTGATCGTGGAGTCGTCCTGCCAGTTCGATGAGTTGTTCAAATCGTGTAAATCCTCGTTGATCCATCGACCCGGCACACGCTTTGAGCCAGTCAGTGAGCATCGGGACGCACCCCTGGTTGGCAATCCGCTCCCGAAGATCCGAAGCGACGGCGTTGACAGATTTTGGATTGTTCAGTCCAACGATGTCGCCCAGCGGGGTTGATCGGACATGGTACAACGCCGCGGAGTTGGATGGATGGTCGATCAGTTCAAGCATCGAGACCGCCGCGGCCACACTCGGAGCATCGACCAATGGATTGCCTCGATCTTCACACGCATCGACCCCAAGTTGGGTCAGTTTGGAGAGCAGCGGATAGATGTGTTGGCCCTGCCGAACCAGCACAGCGATTGATGCGTTGGGTTCATGGGCACGGGCATCGGCGACGCGCTGGGCACAGGCCCAGAGGACCTCTTCGGTCGTTTCGAGATTGCTCTCCTCGTCGCCATCGGCAACGCTGAGCCGAACGAACCCAGGAAGATCGGGCTTGGCGGCGATGTGGGTTTCGTACTGCTGATTCCAGTTGACAGCGGCTTGTTGGCCGATGGCCTTGGAGTTGATCGCGTCGTTGTTGGGCAGGTCTCCAAAGACCGCATTGACGAGATCGAGAACGATCGGCGAAGATCGCCAGGACTTGGCCAATGATTCTTGCTCAAATGTGTCCCATCGTTCAGTCATCGCGCCCAAAAGCGCTGGCTCGGCTTGACGCCAGGTGTAGAGCGATTGCTTGATATCCCCGACGACAAAGACGGATCGGCCATCTTCGTTTTGGCTGAGAAGTTCATCGAGGATCGGTTCGAGCAGTTTGAACTGAGGCATCGAAGTGTCTTGAAACTCATCGAGCATCACATGGCGGATCGAGGCATCGAGCCGGTAGTAGAGGTGTTCGAGATCGCCAGTCACTTGCGATTCGTTGAGCAGGCGTGGAGGGTCGTCGAAGCTGAGTTGTCCGCTTGCCATTTTGGCATTTCGGTAGGCGTGGTCAAAGCGGGCCATGAGTTTGAAGACGGCGTGGGTGCGGTTGATGTGGTCGCTGCTCAACACATGCCGAGCGTGCTGGACAATCGGCCAAAGGATTTCAAGAAGTTCGTCGGTGAACTCGATTTTGGAGAAGGTCGGGACATCAACACTGTCCATGCTTTGGACAATGGGTTTTCCAAGGCCACCCTTGACAAACGAATCCCAGTCGCGGTTCTGGATGAATTCAAGACACCTGGACTGGGCTTTGGTCCACTTCTGGTTTGGAGCCCCGGCTTTGGTCAAGGGTATCTGGGCCTGGGCAAGTTGCTCGCAGGCGGCATCCAAATCCGGATCGTCCATCGACTCGCCGACGGGCTGGATCGAGTTCCAAGGCGACGGATCAGCGTTGGTTGCCAGATACATGTTGTAGCCGGCCTTGACCGAACGCATGATCGCGCTGTGGGTCTGCATCTGGATGCGGTCGCCTTGCAAGGATCGGAGCAGTTCGACCATTTCATCACTTGAGCAGGCGTTGATGGCTTCATCGACGCTCAGTTCTTTGAGATGCTCGTCTTCGTCCTCTTCGAGCAGACGGTACTGCATCGGGAGCCCGAGTTCAAAGCTGAATGAACCGGCAAGCCGGGAGAAAAACGAGTCGATGGTCATGATCGACAGGCGATGGAGTTGGTTGGTCAGGTTGGTCAATATCTCGGCGCATTGCTCATGGGTGAGTCGTGGATTATTGATCGCATTGCCAAGATCGTTGAGTGATTGGTCGTTGATGACCGCCGCGCTGAGTCGTCCCAAGACTCGGTGGAGGATTTCACCGGCGGCCGCTCTGGTAAAGGTCGTCGCGAGCATGCCGCTTGGGTCTTCACCGGCAAGAAGCCGCTCGATGAACCGGTTGGTCAGGGTATAGGTCTTTCCTGAACCGGCCGAGGCACGAACGATGGTGTGTGGGGATGGGGGTGGTGGTGGTGGTGGTGGTGGTGGTGTCATGATCCCACCTCCACAGCGGCGTCTTCGGGATCATCACTTGGTTCATGCCCACCCATTTCAAACCGCTGGCCTGTGATGAATCCCAGGATTCCAGCATCGGGCGGGCAATCACCCAACGGAACCTCATCGCCCGGCGATAGATTCCGGATCGAGCGAACCACATCACGGGCCGCCTCATCGGCTTGGTCGAGTTCTTCCTGATCCCAATCGGCAAACGACCAGACCGATTCATGTTCTGAAGCCGGCAATCCAGCGTATCCAAGGGTCACGGATTGGTCTTGAACGATCTCCTGAATCAAGAATCGGTAGAGCGGAAGTTGAAGTTTGATCCATTCGTCTTTGGATTGGTGGGCTCGACGGGCATCGGTGATCTTGCCTGTTTTGTAGTCGATGATCGCCATGTGTCCGTCTGGGTGGATGTCGATCCGGTCGATCTTTCCACGCAGTGCCATGAACTCGTTGTCCACAAGAATCCCAGGGCTGGAAGATTCCTCAGGCGACCACTCCCAATGGGCAATGGTCCACCCCTCCCGTCGACGCTCGGCTTGTTGCTCGGCAAACCATTGAAGGCGATGGTGGAGGAGTCTGGTCTGGACCAGAACCGCCGCCGGTGGTTTGGTGCCGAATTGGGATCGGGATTCCTCATCAAGCAGGTGGAGCAGGGCGTCATGGATTTTCTTGGGTTGATCCAGATCACGCATCGCCGGGTCGTTGCCATAGGCCTCGAGGATTTCGTGGATCAGTGAGCCCAGGTGGGCCGGGGAGAGTTCACGGGTTTGGGTGTCGATTTCGTCGAGGTTCAGGTGCCGTTCAAGATACCACTGGGCCGGGGATCGGAGATAGGCGTCAAAGTCCGTCACCCGCAAGGAGTTTGGCGGAGCATATCCATCAGCGACGCGCAGCGAAGCATGGAATAGATCGGCCGGGCCGGCTTTGGCATGGATCGCCAGGGTGTGGGAGAGGGCGTGGGGTGATGGGGTGTCGGCTGAAGATTCAACGAAGCGTTCGATGCGTCGGGCAAGGTCTTGGCCTTGGGTTCTCAGGAGCAATCGGCTCGGGGTGATGGGGTCGTTTTGATTGCCTCTACGGGCACACATAAAGACGGCATCTCTGGACGCATTGATGGCCGCCATGAGGTAGGTGTCTCGGGCGAGCCGGTCTTCGTTGGAAGGCATATCCAAGGCGTTGCGAAGTGAACCAGGCAGAAGCGGGTCGTGATTGACCGAGCCGGGCACGCACGATTCACTCATGCCGAGAACGACACACACCGGGGATGGGTCGTGCATCAGTTCGAGCCAGCCGAGTGTTTCGATGGCGTCGCGGTTGATGGGCTCGGCGAGCCGGGTTTCGCTGAGTCGATCAAGCACCAGTCCGATCGCCCCGTGTGCGGTGGTTTCGGGCATGGCCTGGCCGAGTTCATGGGCCTGGTTGATTTCATCGAGTACGGCTCGGATTGAGTTGAGGCCTTGGATGGTCGGGTGGTCATGCTCAGATTGAGGGTCAAGTTCAATCTCAGCGTAGATGTGTTCGAGCGATTGAGTCAGCCGAAGGGCCCATTGGTTGAGCGGGGCTGTGGATTGGAGATGATCGAGTATGGGTTTGAGTAGATCGTCGATGGCATCAAGGACAAAGCGGACATCACGAGCGATCCAGTCATGGGCGGCCTGGGGAATGTGTGTGGTGCTGGTGAGGACATGATCCTGGCGAATGCGATCCATGGCATCGAGCCACCACGCGGATGGCCGATGGTCGTCTGGGGCTGTTGTCAAGGATTTGGTGGACAACGCCTGTTCGATTGTCGGGTGTCTGATGAGTTGGGCCAGGGTATCAAACGAGTGTTCTTGGAGGTGTGATTGGATCAACAAGAGCAACCGCCCAGGCGGGGTGTCTTCAGCGTTGAGTCCTCCGGGAGCGTGGAGTGTGATGCCATGTGGGCCGGTCATGCTTGCGTGTTGGCGGAGTGTTCCAATGAGTGTTTCGTCGGCGAGCCCGAGGACTCCCGAAGAAGTCTCGACGATGCCATCGTCGCCTTGGGCTCGGAGGGCCAGTTGGGTCAACGCCTGGGTACACATATTGGCTTGCGTGTCTTCAAAGAGAATTCTGGATTCATCGATTTCGACATGGGCTTGTGTCCATTGATCGGTTCGGACACAGCCAAAGGCATCGAAACGATCGGCCAGTTCCTCTGGAGCAAAGACCAACGAAACCACCTGGGCCTCAGCGCGTTCGATGGATGCCAAGGCCATCGAACCAATTTCAGGCATCCCGATGAGAAGAACGGGCTGAGGAGCGGTGGCGGTGGGGGAGGATGGGGAAGTTGCATCGAGTACTCGGTCGAGCGTGGCGAGTCGATCGTCGATCAATCCAAGGCCGGTCAGATTCCGCTCGTATTGATCCTGAATGTGTCCCAGAACCGTCCATCGGCGTTGTTCTGATTCATCCAGAAATTCACCAGCATGCTCAGCAACCGCGTTCATTCGGAGCCCGGCATCGCAGAGTTCGCTCGACACGCCTGCGATCCATTGACCAAGGCCGATCCAGTGATCAGAGTGATCGGGTTGGTCCGATTCGGGAGGCGACGGGAGGATGGCGTTGAGGGTTTCAGAATCACAGGCGTGCAAGGCCTCGATCCATGCGAGCCGACGAGAAAGCTTTGAAGCATGAACACCAGGCACGCCGAGCAATGCGGCTGGGAGGTCCAGTGGGGTGAGAATATACGGCGGGATCAGTACGATGCCCTGCTGAGTGCAGAGATCAACCAGATTTCCCAAGAGTATCCGTGCGGCGCGTTGGCCTGGGACGACCAGATGGATGGCATCCAGATCAAGGGTGCCCGATGGTTGGCTGTGATGGTCAAGAATCCACTGGGCGGCCAGGTCGAGCGAGGGCTTGTTCCATCCCAAAAAATGTCGCTGAAGCGTGGGGGGCATGATGTCAATAGTAGGGTGTTGTTGGGCACCGCATGTGATTGGATTCGGATTTTGACCGGGCAGAAAAACAATCCAATCCTTGGTCCACCGATAACCGTCAAAGTTCCCGAATTTTCACCAAAACAGGGCCATTCTAAGAAAATTCGTGTGGAACAAGGCGGACAATGACATACCCTATACAAGATCATCGGGCCAGTGCCCTTTTACCAGAACCACAGAGCGGGATACACCACCAGCGGCACCACCGCTGAGTGCTGCGGAGAGTTATTCGTATGAAGCTGTTTTCAACCAATGTGTTTTCAACCAATGTGTTTTCAACCAATGTGTTTTCAACCAAACCATCGAGTCTTGTTTCGTATTCTGTGATCCTGCTGGTCGCTGCAGCGGGCAGTCCAGTGGCGGCAGATCCATACGATCCACCCGCCAACTACTACAGCGGTGCCACCGGCACCGGATCGACACTCAAATCACAATTGACCAGTGCCATGTCGGCCGGTCATATCGAGCGGACTTATGGCGAATTCCGCATCATGTCTCGCTATGTCGACGAAGACCCGGACAATGAAGGCAACATCCTGCTTGTGTACAACGGCGCTTCGGTGTCTGGACAATGGGATCAAGGATCGACTTGGAACCGCGAGCATGTCTGGCCTCAATCACGCCAGCCGGGGAGCGCATCGAACTCTGTTCGTGGGAATCTGGGCGATGCCCACGCCTTGCGTCCATGTAATCCTTCGATCAATTCCTCTCGGAGCAATTTGCCCTTTGGAATGGCTGGGACCACTGGTGGCTTTGGGAGTCTTGGGTCTTACTACTTCCCAGGTGACATGGATAAAGGGGACATCGCTCGGAGTCTGTTCTATTCTGACACTCGTTGGTCATCATTGGGAATTACACTGGTCAATGGCATGCCTTCGGGGAACCAGATGGGTGACCTGAACGCTCTGCTGGCATGGCACTACCTCGATGCACCGGATACCTTTGAACGCCGTCGCAACCATGCAATCTCAGATGCGGCCTACAACCCGTTCTTCTTCACCAACAACCGCAACGCATTCATCGACCATCCAGAATTCGTTTGGTCGGTCTATGTTGACCAGAACAACGATTCAACCCTCTGGGTTGGTGGAGCACCAAACGCCGATGGTTCATCGGCCATGACCATCGAGTTCAATGCTCTGGTTGGCGACTCACTCGGATCCGTTCCCGTCACCATCAACAAAGATGGGAGCGACGGGACTTATTACCGCATTACGCCATCGGCCGGGATTGAAACCTCCGACTGGGGCAATCCCAATGCGTTCCCGATGAATACCCCGAGTGATTCGAGTGTGTTTAATATCTCACTCCCCGCCGGAGCGACCGACTCGGCTTCGATCAGTGTGGAACAGGTCGTCATTGACAATCTCGATGTCACCACCAATGGCGGAACAGGCAACGGCGACAACGATGGCGATGATGTCATCACCGTCGAAATCAATGTCTACAACCCATCGGACGGCTCACTTGATGCAGGGAGCAATCTCCACGAGATCACCATTGATCTGGGCACGATCGCCTTGGGTGATGGCAACGCAACGACGAACATCGAGTTTTTCAACATTGCGGATTTGGCAACCGGGGCTCCGATGGATGTCCAGTTGATCTCTTCGTCTGGCGATACCACAGCCCTGACCACCGATTTCTCAAGCATTCAAGCGGTACCAGCCCAATCGAGCCAGATCATCCAAGCAACGCTCTCTGATGGTGTTGAAGGCACTTTCGCAGCGACCTACACCTTCCGCTCGGTCAATGCTGAATCGCTCTTTGGCCCAGCCGGTGGCGGTGACGATCTGGTCGTGAACCTGACTGGTGAAGTTGGAGGCGGGG
>Ga0256839_1004562_pt1 | contig 13431 bp, 7 predicted proteins | sample 354166metaG_FD_185968 | JGI IMG/M metagenome (GOLD analysis project Ga0256839, IMG submission 185968) | Hydrothermal vent microbial communities from Mid Atlantic Ridge, Atlantic Ocean - 354-166 | ecosystem: Environmental > Aquatic > Marine > Hydrothermal vents | place: Atlantic Ocean: Mid... | reverse complement strand
GAGCACCACCTGAGGGCAATCAACACCATACGTCGCTTAGGCGGCATCGCCGAAGCGGTCCGCCGCGGCGTGCTGAAGTCCGGCATCATGTACGAGTGCGTCCGACACAATGTCCCCTTCGTGCTCGCCGGATCAATCCGTGACGACGGCCCCTTGCCGGAGGTGATCACCGACGTCCTCGCTGCCCAGGAAGCGATGCGGTCGCATATCCGCGAAGCCGGCATGGCACTCATGATCGCCACCGGATTACACGCGATCGCCACGGGCAACCTGTTGCCCGCCGAGGTGACCACCGTCTACGTGGACATCAACCCGGCGATCGTCACCAAGATTGCCGACCGCGGCTCGTTGCAAACCGTCGGCATCGTCACCGACGTCGACGCCTTCCTCCGACAACTTGTGACCGAGCTGGAAGCTAACCAACCGGCGGGTTGACCCTGCCCAAGGCACGACGCCGAGTCCCTGGCCCGAGCATGCCCGAGCAAGCCGGGCGAAGCGGCGTCGGCACCACGGCGATCCTCTATAGTCCGCCTTCTCCGTTACGACAGCCGTTCGCCCCCGGGCGCGAACCAACGGGACGGCACTCGAACGGCAAGGTCCCTCGGCTCGCCGCGGGCAGGCACCGCGGCTCAGCACGGCCGCGCCGCTGATCGGCGCAGTCGCCACCGCTCTCGGAACGCCGTTGCATTCGACGGCGCCGGTCGGACAATTCGACGGAGAATCCGTTTGTCCGCCGCCGAGCGGCGTGAGCTGACTTCTCCCTCTGCTGGCACGCAGGCTGTACGCCTGCTTGGCCAGACGGACCGATGTTGCTCGAACAGGAACCCTCCCGATGCCCGGAGAAGATGCCCAAACGGCCACAAGCAGCAGAACGTCTCCCACCGTTTTGATGTGCCCGCCAAACTACTACGGAGTCGCGTACGAGATCAATCCCTGGATGTCTCGGACCCGCGGGGCTGATCGGAGACGGGCTCAACGACAATGGGAAACCCTGTATGAGCTCGTGCGCGACAGAGGAGCGCAAGTTAAACTGATCGAACCCCAACCGGGACTGCCCGACATGGTCTTCACCGCGAACGCCGGCCTGGTCTGGCAGCAGACGGTGTTTCTGTCCCGCTTCCGCCATGCCGTGAGGGCGCCGGAAGCGGCCCATTTCGAGCGGTGGTTTCGGGCGGAAGGCTTCCAGGTCCGGCGGCTTCCCCCAGGGCTTTACTTCGAAGGCGCAGGCGATGCACTCTACTGTGGCGAAACCCTCTGTGCCGCATACCGGTTCCGCAGCGACGTCCGTAGCCACCACTGGATCGCGGAACAAACCGGCAGCCCGCTGGCCGTCACGGAGCTCATCAACCCCTACTTCTACCACCTGGACACCTGCTTTTGTCCCCTGCGCCCCGGAGCAGCCCTCTGGTACCCGTATGCGTTCGACGAGTACGGCCGGCGGGTGCTGGAACGGGCAGTGAACGAACTGCTCCCCGTCCCCACCGACGAGGCGCACCGCTTCGCTTGTAACTCTGTCGTCATTGGTAGCTCGGTGATTGTCCCGGCCGGCTGCCCAAAGACGCTGTCGTTGTTGAAACGGGTCGGGTTCGATCCGTTCGAGGTGGACCTTTCCGAGTTTCAAAAGGCCGGTGGTAGCGCGAAGTGCCTGACGCTGCGGCTTGATGGCGAAGACGCGGCCGGCTGGAAGAGCGGCAAACAGCCAGACTCGGAGCCGTCGTCTCGTTCGGATGCCAGGTGAAGGCGTAGAATCTGCGGTTACCTGAGCGGAAGGAATGCTGCATGAGAGTTTGGCCTGGACGACCTTTTCCGCTGGGCGCTACCTGGGACGGCTCGGGAGTCAACTTCGCGATCTACTCGGAAAACGCCGAGCGGGTCGAGCTCTGTCTGTTCGACTCGCCCCGAGCAGATCGTGAGTCGGCACGGATTGAGCTCCCCGAGCGCACCCACACGGTGTTCCATGGGTACCTGCCCGACGTACGTCCCGGTCAACTGTACGGGTACCGCGTCTACGGCCCCTATGACCCCAAGAACGGTCATCGCTTCAACCCGAACAAGATCGTGCTCGATCCGTATGCTAAGGCGATCGGTCGCGATCTGAAATGGCACGACGCTCTGTTCGGCTACCGGATCGGCGACCCGGAGGAAGACCTGTCCTTTGACGAACGGGACAGTGCCCCCTGGGCCCCCCTGGCCATGGTCATCGACGACTACTTTCCCTGGGGCAACGACACACGCCCGAAGCATCCCTGGCACAAGACGATCATCTACGAGGCCCACGTCAAGGGGCTGACCAAGCTCATGCCCGAGGTTCCCGAGAAGCTCCGTGGAACGTACGCGGCCCTCGCCTCGGAACCGGTCATTCGGCACCTGAAGCGGCTGGGGGTTACCGCCGTCGAGTTGATGCCGGTCCACCATCACGTGGACGATCGCCACCTCGTCGAACGAGGGCTGTCCAACTATTGGGGCTACAACACGCTCGCGTACTTCGCGCCCGACTCCCGCTACTCGTCTGCCCGGTCGCCTCGCGAGACGGTGCGTCAGTTCAAGAACATGGTGAAAACGCTCCACGCCGCGGGCATCGAAGTGATCCTCGACGTGGTCTACAACCACACCGCCGAAGGCAACCACCTGGGGCCCACCCTGTCGTTCCGGGGAATCGACAACGCGGCCTACTACAGGCTCGTTCCGGACGATCGCCGCTACTACATGGACTTCACCGGCTGCGGCAACACACTGAACATGCAGAATCCGTTCGTGCTCCAGCTCATCATGGACTCGCTCCGCTACTGGGTCCAGGAGATGCACGTGGATGGGTTCCGGTTCGATTTGGCCAGCGCGCTGGCGCGGGAGCTGTACGACGTTGATAAACTTGGCTCTTTCTTCGATATCATCCACCAGGACCCGGTACTGTCGCAGGTGAAGCTCATCGCCGAGCCATGGGACCTGGGCGAAGGGGGCTACCAGGTGGGCAACTTCCCTGTGCTCTGGACGGAATGGAACGGCAAGTACCGGGACTGCGTCCGGCGCTACTGGCGGTGTGATCCCGGGGTGCGGCCGGAGTTCGCCACGAGGCTGGGGGGCAGCAGCGACCTTTATGCCACAAGCGGCCGGCGACCGTACGCAAGCATCAACTTCGTCACCTGCCACGACGGCTTCACGCTCGAAGACCTGGTCAGCTACAACGAGAAGCACAACGAAGCGAACGGCGAAGGCAATCGGGACGGAGCCTGGGACAACTTGAGCTGGAACTGTGGCGTCGAAGGGCCGACGGACGATCCAGAAATCGTAGCGCTCCGTGAGAAGCAGAAGCGCAACTTTATTCTGACCCTGTTCTGCTCGCAGGGGGTCCCGATGCTTCGTGGGGGGGATGAACTGAGCCACACCCAGCAAGGTAACAACAACGCTTACTGCCAGGATAACGAGATAAGCTGGCTCAACTGGGAGCTTGACGAGCGCAAGCGCCGGTTCCTGGAGTTTGTGCAGGCCGCGGTCCGACTGCGCTGGGAACAGCCGGTGCTTCGCCGGCGGAAGTTCCTGCGCGGTACGGTCGTGCCCGGCGTAGGGCGCCCCGACGTTGTCTGGCTCAGCCCGGGCGGCGAGCCGATGAGCGAAGAAGACTGGTCCAACGCAGAGCAAAAGGCGCTCGGGATCCTGCTGGATGGAGACGCGATTGACGATGTGGACGAGCGAGGGGTTCCGATCCGCGGCGACACGATCCTTCTGCTGTGCAACGGCGAACCGAACCCGATCCGCTTCCGGCTCCCGGAAGGAAGCGGCCCCGGCGAGTGGGAATGGCTTCTCGCCAGCATAGACCCCCCGCGAGCACGCCGACGCTGGAAGCCGGGCGAAACCCTGGCCATGGAAGCACGCTCCACGATCGTGCTGCGATGGTGTTCCGAACAAGGAAGGAGAGACGACAGCGGTGCCTGAGACAAAACAGACCGTTCAGTCCATCCCCCTAACCGAACAAAGCACCGATGCGCCGCCTACCCGGGTCGTCATCGAGGATGTGCGACCCCAGGTGAATCACGGCCGCTTCCCGATCAAAAGGGTTGTGGGGGAAGCCGTCGTTGTGGAAGCGGACGTCTTTGCCGACGGGCACGACTGCCTGCGCGCCGTCATGCTCTACCGGCAAGAAGGAGAAACGGACTGGCACGAGGTGGAGATGGAGAACCTGGGCAACGACCGGTGGCGGGCTTCGTTCGTGGTCGAGCAGCTCGGCTACTACGAGTACACCGTGTCGGGCTGGGTCGACCGCTTCGCCACCTGGAGGCATGGCCTGGAAAAGAAGCACGCTGCAGGGGCGGACGTAAGCAGCGAGCTGCTCGAGGGGGCCGTGCTGATTCGCCAGTATGCCGAAAGCGCCGCTCCAGACGCTCAGGCCTGGCTGGAACAACGTGCCCAACTGCTCGAAAGCACGGGGGTGCCGTATGAAGATCGGGTGAGCGCGGCGCTCTCCTCAGAGCTTCTCGCCATGATGCGACGCAACGATCCGCGGCTCAACGCGGCCACATGGAGCCCGCCGCTTCGCGTGCTGGTCGAACGGGTGCGAGCGCGATATGGTTCCTGGTACGAGATGTTCCCCCGCTCCTGCTCGCCAGAGCCCGGCCGACACGGAACTTTCCGGGACTGCGAGGCAAGGCTGCCCTACGTGGCCTACATGGGCTTCGACGTCCTCTATTTCCCCCCGATCCACCCCATCGGCAAAACGAAACGGAAAGGGCGGAACAACGCGCTCGTCGCCGAACCTGGAGATCCGGGCAGCCCCTGGGCCATCGGCTCGGAAGAGGGCGGACACACCGCCGTGCATCCCGAGCTGGGAACGATCGAGGACTTCGATCGGCTCGTTGCCCGGGCACGGGAGTACGGCATCGAGATCGCCCTCGACATCGCCTTCCAATGCTCACCCGATCATCCCTATGTGCGCGAACATCCCGAATGGTTCCGCCACCGGCCCGACGGCTCGATCAAATACGCCGAAAACCCGCCCAAGAAGTACGAGGACATCTACCCGTTCGATTTCGAATCCTCCGCCTGGCGGAGCCTGTGGGAGGAACTAAAGCGGGTTGTGTTGTTTTGGTGTAAGCACGGAGTGCGGATCTTCCGAGTGGACAACCCCCACACGAAGCCGTTCGCCTTCTGGGAATGGCTCCTGGAAGAAGTGCGGAAGCAGTATCCCGACGTCATTTTCCTATCCGAGGCGTTCACACGCCCCAAGGTGCTGAAATACCTGGCCAAATGCACCTTCTCCCAGTCGTACACCTACTTCACCTGGCGGAACACGAAGGCGGAACTCACCGAGTACCTCACGGAGCTGACGCAGACCGAAGTCCGGGAATACCTGCGGCCCAACCTGTTCGCCAACACGCCGGATATCCTGCACGCGTACCTCCAAACCGGTGGTCGGCCCGCCTTCCAGATTCGTGCCACTCTGGCCAGCACGCTTTCCGCAACCTGGGGCATCTACGGCCCGCCGTTTGAGCTTTGTGTGTCCGAGGCTGTCCCCGGCACGGAAGAGTACCTGAACTCGGAGAAATACGAAATCCGCCACTGGAACCTGGATCAGCCCGGCAACATCCGGGACTACATCGCGCGACTTAACCGAATCCGCCGCGAGAACGTGGCGTTGCAGCACAACTGGAACCTGGAATTCATCCCGATCGAAAACGATCGCATGCTCGCCTACATCAAGACCTGGCCCCCTGCATCGAACTACCTTGTCATCCTTGTTAATCTCGACCCCCATAACCGTCAGGGCGGTTGGGTCCACCTACCCATGGAGAAACTCCGCCTCGCTCAGGACGCCACCTTCCACGTGCACGAACTGCTCGGTGATTCCCGCTTCCTATGGCAAGGCGCGCACCACTACTATGAACTCGACCCCCACGTGTGCCCGGCCGCAATCCTCCGAATCGAAAGCCCCGCCCGGACCGAAAAGGACTATGAGTACTTCTAGGCAGTGCATGGGAGCACCCGTGCGACGGTTCAGAAAGGACGGCCAACCGACGCCGGTAGAAGACCGATGCAGCTTGCGGAGTTTCTCAAACAAACGAACGGTCGTGACCTGGTGGAGCCGTTCGCAGACCGGTTGCATACCTTTGTGCATCGCCAACGCTGGTTCGGCGGCAAAGCACGCACCATCCACCATGTTGCCGTGCATGACGCCGCCATCTGGCAGTTCGGGGAAAACGCCCTGCTGTTCGTGCTCTGTCGATACGTCTACGCGGACGGCGTGGAGTACTACAACGTGCCCCTCTTCCTGGGCTGGTGGGACACTCTCGGCAGCACGGTCGAGCAAGCGATTGCCGGCATCGAGGTAGACGGCCGCGAATTGCTTGTCCTGGACGCCCTGGAACTGGTGGAAGGACGCCGCCTGCTCGCCGAGTTCCTCCTCCAAACGGCCACCCAGGATCGTATCCGAGGAAAGCTCACGATGGCCGGGCAATCGATCCGCGAACGTATCCACCCGGACGACTCACGTGTTCTTGAGGTCGAACAAAGCAACTCTTCGGCGGTTTACAAAGCAGCGGACGGCCGCCGCGCTCTGTTGAAACTGTACCGCCGGGTTCCCCCCGGCCCCAACCCTGAACTGGAGATCGGCGAGTTTCTCACCGAACACGCTGCTTTGCCCAACGTGCCGCGGCTGTTCGGCGCGCTGGAGTACCTCCCGGAGGGCGGCGGTGAACCGTGGACACTGGCGGTCCTGCAGGAGTTCGTCGATAACCAAGGGGACGCCTGGTCGCACCTGCTCGAAATCCTCCACCAGGAGCTCGCCGACGGCGGCCCCCCTGTGGGAACCAGCACAATGAGCGGGTTGCGGTGGAGCGCTCTGAGCCGGACCAGCCCCCCGGAGGAGCTGGTGCACCGTCACCGCCGCTCCCTGCAGCTCTCGGCGGAGATAGGTCGCTGCACCGCCGCTCTACACCGAGCCCTGGCAGACGCGACCGAGTGGCCCTCCCTGGCACCGGAACCTGTGGACGCCGCTTACCTCGAACAGCTTGCGCGACGAATCAACCAGCAGGTCGAGCAGGTACTCGGTTACCTGGACGCCGCTGCCCACCTCGTTCCCGAATCCCATCGGAACCTGATCGAAACCGTTCGGACGGGGCTACCGCGAGTGGCCGGTTCTTTCCGCGCACCGGCAGGGGCGGAATCGATCCCCCACGTCCGGCGCATCCGCGTCCATGGGGACTATCACCTGGGCCAGGTACTGATCGACCGCGATGGGGGACTGGTGGTCATCGATTTCGAAGGCGAGCCGGCCCGGTCGCTGCAGGAACGGCGCAGCCGAGAACTGGTGTTTAAAGACGTCGCAGGCATGCTTCGCTCGTTCGATTACGCCGCCCATACCGTGGCCCTCGGTGCACGCCACGGAATAGACGAACCGTGGTCCAGTTGGATCAGGGCGTGGTGCGCCGCGGCCTGCGGTGCATTCCTCAGCGCCTATAACCAGTCCGTGGTGGACGTCGGTCTGGTACCAACGAGCGATCCGTGGTACGACCGGATGCTCAATGCCTTCGTGCTGGAAAAGGCGTGCTACGAAGTCATGTACGAGCTAAACAACCGTCCCGACTGGGTCATCATTCCGTTGAAGGGCATCGAGGCCCTTGTGAAGAGCGAGTGGAGCGAGCCCAGTTGACGATCTAGCTAAATGGGAAACCTGACGCGAGGGAGTGTGGCGATGGCGAGCACCCAGAGTTGGGAAGCACCTGTGCGAGTCGGCCCGGTCGACTACGACGTAACCCTGCTTACGGATCAGGACCTGTACCTTTTCAACGAAGGGACGCATTACAAGCTGTATGACAAGCTGGGAGCCCACCTCCTGAACGATCCCCCCGGTGTGTTCTTTGCGGTGTGGGCGCCCAACGCGGAGTGGGTGTCGGTGATCGGTAGCTTCAACGACTGGAACCGGGAAAGCCACCCACTCCGCCCACGCGGTTCCTCGGGCATCTGGGAGGGCTTCATTCCCGGGGTCCCCAAGGGTAGCCTGTACAAGTTCTTCATCCGATCGCGGTTTGGCGGGTACGTGACCGAGAAGGCGGACCCGTTCGGCTTTCTCCATGAGACGCCCCCTCGTACGGCCTCCGTGGTTTGGGACATCACCTACGAATGGCATGACGAAGAATGGCTGCGGCAGCGCGGGCCGCGGCACAGCCTGAAAGCACCGCTCAGTGTCTACGAAGTGCACCTCGGATCGTGGCGGCGCAAACCCGAAGAGGGGAACCGCTGGCTGACGTATCGCGAGATTGCCCCCCTTCTTGCCGACTACGTGCGTGAAATGGGCTACACGCATGTCGAGTTTCTACCGGTCATGGAACACCCCTTTTATGGATCATGGGGCTACCAGACCACCGGCTACTTCGCCCCTACAAGTCGATACGGAACGCCGCAGGATTTCATGTATCTGATCGACTACCTGCACCGGTGCGGGATTGGCGTGATCCTGGACTGGGTGCCGTCCCACTTCCCCAACGACCCCCATGGCCTTTTCTTCTTCGACGGAACCCACCTATTCGAACATGCTGACTGGCGGAAGGGCTGGCACCCGGACTGGAACAGCGCGATCTTCAACTACGGCCGCCACGAAGTGCGCAGCTTCCTGCTCAGCAGTGCCATGTTCTGGCTGGATAAGTACCACGCCGATGGGCTGCGCGTGGACGCGGTGGCCAGCATGCTTTACCTGGATTACTCGCGCAAAGAGGGGGAATGGATCCCGAACGAATTCGGCGGCCGGGAGAACCTGGAAGCGATCCACTTCCTCCGCCAGTTCAACGAGGTCGTGTTTCGGGAGCATCCGGACGTGATCACGGTAGCGGAGGAATCTACGGCGTGGCCTATGGTGTCGCGTCCAACCTACCTGGGCGGACTGGGCTTCCTGTACAAGTGGGACATGGGCTGGATGCACGATACCCTGCACTACATGTCCTTCGACCCCATTCACCGCAAGTACCACCATAATGAGCTCACCTTCCGCATGCTGTATGCTTTCACCGAGAATTTCGTCCTCCCCCTCTCCCACGACGAAGTCGTGCACGGCAAGGGCAGCCTGCTGAGCAAGATGCCTGGCGACGTGTGGCAGAAGTTCGCCAACTTGCGTCTGCTGTATGGGTACATGTTTACCCAACCCGGCAAGAAGCTCCTCTTCATGGGGGGTGAAATCGGCCAATGGCGGGAATGGGACCACGAGAGCAGCGTCGACTGGCACCTGCTCGACTTCCCCCTGCACCGGGGGCTGCGACGCTGGGTGCGAGACCTGAACACAACGTATCGCGCGTACCCGGAACTGCACGAGCTGGATTGCGAGGATTCCGGGTTCCGCTGGATCGATTGCTCCGATGCGGATAGCAGCGTGCTTTGTTACCTCCGCCAGGGATCTGACCCGGATCGCGCCATGCTGGTGGTGTGTCACTTCACCCCGGTTGTGCGGGAGAACTACCGCGTCGGGGTGCCCTGGGGCGGGTTCTGGAAAGAGGTGCTGAACAGTGACGCGGAACTCTACGGCGGTAGCGGCGTCGGCAATCTGGGCGGGCTGGAGGCCACACCGGTCCGGTGGCACGGCCAGGACTACTCCCTCAACCTGACCCTGCCTCCGCTCGGGATCCTGGTCTTCCACGGAGTCCGCCCGCGAATCGTGTAGGCCGCGGGCGGAACGAGTCGCATAGAGCCCGGACATTCCGACGATGCGCAGCTCCGCTGTAACGACGGACGACATGCTGGCGTCTGCCCCACGAGACGTTGGGAAAAGATGAGAGAAGAACCAAGAGCTGGCCCGATCGGTGTTCTCGGCTTCGTTCGCCGGTGGTCGAAGCCCGCTCGGTGCTCGTGACCCACCGGGCACGGAGACCAGCGGCGGCAGCACGTCGGAGCAAGAGCTAGAATAACGAGTTCGCGAGCGGGATCGAGGACCAGCGGCCGCATGGCACAGGGAACCGTAAGACCTTTTGCAGTAATCGATTGCAGCCTGGCCAGATTCTCGATTGGCAGGTTCTGCACGAGTGTGCGCGAATTGCTGGACGCCATCCGTGAAGTTGATCCCCCCGTAATTGAGCACCACATGATGCGGTGTGCCCTGGAAGACCATTTCGAACTTTACGAATTCCCCAACGATTTTGCCCGCTGGTGCTGGGGCCCCGTGGGGGACCACGTCTTGGGCGAACGGCTGGCTCTTGTCGATCCCTACCGGCACTCCAGCATCGAAAGCCTGCGGAGCGAGCTGGTGAACGTGATCGAGGACCACCTCTGGCAGCTTGACCGCGTCCCGTTCAGCCGCCCAGGCCTGGAGCTGCACCTGGTCGGTTCGCGGCTTGTCTCCTACGACACCGGCGTCCGCCTGGCCACGCCGGTGGCACTGGCCGAGGCGATTCCGCGTCTGCCCAGACGTTCGCTCTTCTTCCACTTTCACGAAGCCCGCCGCCGCACAAACGGCCAGACCGACGACTTCTCTTACTGGCTAGAGCAATACGGAGCGGATCCGGCCCTGGTCCAGCGGATCCGATCGCTCGACTTCTACTTCCTTAACCTCAGCCAACTGCGTAAGGAACTGATTGAGGTCTTTCGGGAGTTCCTGCCCGAAGCGGAGGTGGTACCGCCGGCATGAGCCGTCTGGAAGCTTACGAACAAGTAGTAGGCCATCAGGAGATCGAACGCCTCCGCCAACTGGCGCGCGGACTCGCCGGCAAACGGGTCGTGCATGTGAACTCCACGCGAGTGGGGGGCGGCGTCGCTGAAATCCTTTCCTGGATGGTTCCTCTCATGAAAGAACTGGGTATCGACGCCCACTGGGAGGTGATCCAGGGACCGCCAGAGTTCTATCGGGTCACCAAAGCAATCCACAACAATCTGCAGGGACTCCCGGTGCCCCTCACCGACAAGGACCTCGAACTGCATAAGGCTGTGAACGAGGAGAACGCCGCCCGTCTGGATCTGGAAGCGGACGTTGTGATCGTTCACGACCCGCAACCTGTTTTCCTTCCGGTCTACACGAAGAGCACACGCGTTGGCCGATGGGTGTGGCGGTGTCACGTGGATGCCTCCAGACCAACACGTCGCGTTTGGAAGCACCTGGAGGAAGCGATCAACCAGTACGATGCGGCCATCTTCCACATGGCTGCCTTTACCCGCCCCCTTCGCTGCCCGATGTTCCTTATACCCCCCTCTATCGACCCGCTCTCGGACAAGAATCGGCCCTTGCCCGAGAACGAACGGCTCGAAATCCTGGAGCAGCTTGGGGTCGACCACGACCGACCGCTGCTCGTCCAGGTCTCCCGCTTCGACCGGTTTAAAGACCCGGTGGGCGTGATCCAGGCGTATCGCCTGATCAAGCCCTACTACCCGGACATCCAGCTCGTGCTGGCCGGAGGGCCCGCAGACGATGATCCGGAAGGTCCCGAAGTGCTCCGTCAGGTCATGGACCACGCAGGTGCGGACCGAGACATCCGTGTGCTTATGCTGCCGCCGGACTCACACGTACAGATCAACGCCCTGCAAAGGTCCGCCACAATTGTGCTGCAGAAGTCCATCCGAGAAGGGTTCGGACTGACCGTAACCGAGGCCCTCTGGAAGGGCAAACCGGTTATCGGAGGCGCGTGCGGGGGGATCACCCTCCAGGTTCACGACTACCACACCGGCTTCCTGGTCTACTCCGTCGAAGGGGCCGCCTACCGAATCCGTTACCTACTTCGTTACACCGACAAGCGGCAGCGAATGGGCCGGTTGGGCCACGAATTTGTCCGCGAGCATTTCTTGCTAACGCGGCACTTGCGCGATTACTTAATCATGCTGCTTCTTGTCGAACGTAAGGATGTTGCCCGCCTTCCCAGCGCGTTTGCGGCATGACGGCCAGTCCTCATTCTGCACAGCACAGCGCCCCCCAGCACAAACCGGGTCACCGCTCCGGTGTATCGTCCGGGATGCCTTCTTCCTCCTGCCGCCCACGCATCCACCCCACTCGGCTCCGCCTGATCACCACGATTTGGCCTGGCGCCGGCGCCGGGCTGAGCGGCCGAGGCGGGACCGATCAGGACGGCGCTTATCGAAGTGCGGTGCACCTGTGGGCCGTAACCGCCGATCCTCCCATGCGATACCTTCCCTGGCCACACGGGGCATCGGTTCGCTGCGCCGTATGCGGCCAGGAGGAGGGCGCCCAGAGCAGAAGCAAGCGCAGACAGGAAAGGGATCGATGACCGGGACGACCGCCACGTTTGTTAACAAGCCGGCCGAGCACTGGCCTGCGGTCGGGGCATTCGTGGAGGAGGGACGGACCCTGTTCCGAGTGTGGGCACCGTACGCGAAGCAGGTCTCCGTCTACCTGCCCGATCGGAACCGGGACTATCCCTGTTCGCCCCTGCCGTGTGGTTACTTCCAGGCGGAACTGGACGAGGAGCTCCCGAGCGGCACGCGGTACCAGTACCGACTGGACGGTAGCGACCCCCTTCCCGACCCGGCCTCCCGCTGGCAACCGGACGGCGTGTTCGCCTCTTCCGCCATTTGGCGACCAGATCGGTTCTCCTGGGAAGATCGTGGCTGGCGCGGGGTAAGCCTGGAAGATCTGGTCATCTATGAACTGCACGTGGGGGCGTTTACTCCCGAGGGCACCCTGGACGCCGCCGCGGGACGGTTGGCTGAGCTGCGCGACCTGGGCATCACCGCGGTGGAGCTCATGCCCGTGGCTCAGTTCTCCGGCCCGAGAGGATGGGGATACGACGGGGTCTTCTGGTACGCCGTGCACAACAGCTACGGCGGCCCCGATGCACTCCAGCGGTTCGTCAACGCGGCCCATCGGCATGGCCTGGCTGTAATCCTGGACGTGGTGTACAACCACTTCGGCCCGGAAGGAAACTGGACGTACCGATTCGGCCCGTATGCCTCGGGTAAGCATCGCACCCCCTGGGGCGACGCGATCAACTACGACGGGCCGCAGTCGGACCCCGTGCGAGCGTTCGTGGTACAGAATGCCCTGTACTGGATCGAAACCTTTCACCTCGATGGACTGCGCCTGGACGCAATCCACGCCATCTTCGATGCAAGCCCGACCCACATCCTGGAAGAAATCGCTTCGGCGGTACGCCGACTGCAACGGCGACTCGGACGGAGAGTTCTGGTCATATCGGAAAGCAACTTGAACGACGTCCGCGTGCTGGACTCGCCCGAGCGACGCGGTTACGGCCATGACGCGCAGTGGAACGACGACTTCCACCACTGTGTGCACACCCTGCTCACCGGAGAGCGTGACGGCTACTATCAGGACTTCGGTACCCCAGAGCAGCTCGTCAAGTGCCTGAACCAGAACTTCGTCTATGATGGGATTTACAGTACGTTCAGGCAGCGCCGCCATGGGGCACCGTCGGGCGAATTCGAAGCAAGCTGCTTTGTCTGTTCGATCCAGACACACGATCAGGTCGGAAACCGTGCGCTGGGCGAACGGCTGTCCGT
>Ga0256839_1004561_pt1 | contig 13433 bp, 12 predicted proteins | sample 354166metaG_FD_185968 | JGI IMG/M metagenome (GOLD analysis project Ga0256839, IMG submission 185968) | Hydrothermal vent microbial communities from Mid Atlantic Ridge, Atlantic Ocean - 354-166 | ecosystem: Environmental > Aquatic > Marine > Hydrothermal vents | place: Atlantic Ocean: Mid... | reverse complement strand
ATGGTCATGTGCAGGCTGCCCATGATGCGGGCGCCCTTGAGGGGTTGGGCCGAACCGTATTCCTCGCGCAGGGCCATCAGGCCCGGCATCTCGGTCTCCGCAATGGCGATCTCCTTGCGGCCCCACTCGGCCAGGGAGATGTCGGCGACCTTGTAGTCGGTGAAGGGGGTATCGGTTACAGCGTTCATGGTCATTCTCCTTTCCACGATCTATCAGAACCTGAATCCGTGACTTCAGGTTAGAAGTTTGAATGAGCGCCGTTGAAACAGATTGCTTGCCATTCCCAAGCCTGGCGGATCCTCCGCTGCAGCGCTCCTCGGGAAGGCAAATTTTTCATTGCAGGAGCGGAATCCCGGGCCGCGATTGTTTGTTGGCTCGACGCCGAGACAATCGCGGCCCAAGGGTCCGCTCCTACGGGGAGTGATCAGATGCCCGCGGCGTCGCGCAAGGCCTCTGCCTTGTCGGTCTTCTCCCAGGGAAACCCTTCATCCTCGCGGCCGAAGTGGCCGTAAGCGGCGGTGGGCGTGTAGATGGGCCGCAGCAGGTCGAGCATGGTGATGAGGCCGCGCGGGCGCAGGTCGAAGAATTCGCGCACCAGTTCGATGATGCGCGCGTCGTCAACCTTGCCAGTGCCGAAGGTCTCGACGCTGATGGAGGTGGGCTCGGCCACGCCGATGGCGTAGGAGACCTGGATCTCGCAGCGCTCGGCGAGGCCGGCGGCGACGATGTTCTTGGCCACGTAGCGGCCGGCGTAGGCGGCGGAGCGGTCCACCTTGGAGGGGTCCTTGCCGGAGAAGCAGCCGCCGCCGTGGCGCGCCGAACCGCCGTAGGTGTCGACGATGATCTTGCGCCCGGTGAGGCCGCAATCACCCACGGGACCACCGATGACGAAGCGGCCGGTGGGGTTGATGTGGTACCGGGTGTTGGCGTCCAGCCATTCCGCCGGCAGCACGGGCTTGATGATCTCCTCCATCACCGCCTCTTTCAGGTCGGCGTAGGAGATGTCGGGGGTGTGCTGGGTGGACAGCACCACCGCCTCGATGCCCACGGGGACGTCGTCCTCGTAGCGGAAGGTGACCTGGCTCTTGGCATCGGGACGCAGCCAGGTGAGGACGCCCTTCTTGCGCACCTCGGCCTGGCGCCGCACCAGACGATGGGCATAGGTGATGGGGGCGGGCATGAGCACGGCCGTTTCGTTGCTGGCATAGCCAAACATGAGGCCCTGGTCGCCGGCGCCCTGCTCGTGCTCTTCGGTTTCGTCCACGCCGACGGCGATGTCCGGCGACTGCTTGTCGATGGAGGTGATGACGGCGCAGGACTCCCAGTCGAAGCCCATGTCGGAACTGTTGTAGCCGATCTCGCGGATGCAGCCGCGCACCACCTCGTTCATGTCCACCCAGGCCTCGGTGGTGATCTCGCCGGAGATGACCACCATGCCGGTGTTGACCAGGGTCTCACAGGCCACGCGGGCGGTGGGGTCCTGTTCGAAGATGGCGTCGAGGATGGAATCGGAAATCTGGTCGGCGACCTTGTCCGGATGCCCCTCGGAGACGGACTCAGAGGTAAAGAGATGTGATTTTGCCATGACGTTCCTTTGAATTGGGTAGATGCCGGCGCACAAGCCGACCGATTTTAGCCGCGCAGCCGTCCCCCGGCAATCGCCAATCGAGAAAAAGCCGGGATGGCCGTCACTCGCTGCGGCCGTACTGATCCTCGAAACGGACGATATCGTCTTCGCCCAGATAGCTGCCGGACTGCACCTCGATGATCTCCAGCGGCACCGTGCCGGGATTCTCCAGCCGGTGTTTCTCGCCGATGGGGATGTAGGTGGACTGGTTTTCGGTCAGCAGGAAGGTGTCGTCGCCACAGGTCACGCGCGCCGTGCCCTTGACCACGATCCAGTGCTCCGCGCGATGGTGGTGCATTTGCAGGGACAGGGCCGCGCCCGGCTTGACGATGATGCGCTTGACCTGGAAGCGCTCGCCGGCGTCGACCCCCTCATAGGAACCCCACGGCCGGTAGACCTGCCGGTGCACCAGCGTTTCGGAGCGGCCATCGCGCTTCAGCCGCTCGACGATTTTCTTGACGTCCTGCGCATGTGACTTGTTGGCCACCAGTACGGCATCGGCCGTCTCCACCACCAGCAGGTCATCGAGTCCAACGCTGGCGACCAGGCGGTGCTCCGCGTGAATCAGGCTGTTTCGGGTGTCATGGGTCAGCACGTCGCCCCGGGTCATGTTGCCGCAGTCATCGCGCTCGCAGACCTCCCAGATGGCGGGCCAGGCGCCAAGATCGGACCAGCCGGCATCCAGGGGCACGACCACGCCCTGGGTGGCGCCGTCATCATCCACGCCCAGTTTTTCCATCACCGCATAGTCGATGGATTCGCTGGGGCAGGCCTCGAAGGCGTCGCGGTCCAGGCGGCAAAAGTCGAGATCCTGCACCCTGCCCTGCAGCGCCTTCCGGCAGGCGTCGGCCATCGCCGGTTGATGCCTCTCGATCTGTTTCAGCCACACCGAGGCCTTCATGACGAACATGCCGCTGTTCCACAGGTAGTCGCCGGACGCGACATAGTCATCGGCGGTCTGCTTGTCCGGTTTTTCGACAAACGCGGCGATCTCGGCCGCATCTCCCTGCCCGGCCAGGGGCCGTCCCTTGCGGATATAGCCAAAACCCGTCTCGCCATGGGTCGGCACGATGCCGAAGGTCACCAACGCGCCGGTGCCGGCAAGGCCGACGGCCACATCGATGGCCGCATGAAAAGGCGCGGTCAGACGCACCACATGATCGGCCGGCATAACCAGCAGTATGGCGTCACCGTCCGCTTGCAGCCGGTGCATGGCGGCAAGGGTCAGCGCCGGCGCCGTGTTCCGCCCCACGGGCTCGAGCAAGATCGCCGAGGCCTTGCAGTCGACTTCCAGCAATTGCTCCGCCACCAGAAAGCGGTGATTCTCGTTGCAGACCAGCAGCGGTGCGGCAACATCGGCACTCAGGCCATCGAGGCGGAGAACCGTTTCCTGCAACAGGCTGCCCTCGCCATTGAAGGCGATCAGCTGTTTGGGGTATTGCTCCCGGGACAGGGGCCAGAGGCGGCTCCCCGATCCGCCGGAAAGGATGACGGGCACGATTTTCATGATATTTTTCGGCGTTGGATTTTTCAGGACCAGGCAGGCGGGGCCTATCTTTCCAGCATGGCGCGCCGCCCGAACCCACAAGGCGCCTGATTGTAGCACCCGGCATCACCCGGCGACAGGGAACAGGCAAGGCGGCCAGAAACAACGAGGCGCTGCCCGGGAACACGCCCGGACAGCGCCTTTTCAGCCATCGGTAATTACTTGCCGGAACGCCCCACCGTCAGCCTGGCGCGGTTTTTCTCCACGGTCTTCTTGCCAATCCCCTTGACCATGGCCAGGTCTTCGATGCGTTTGAAATGGCCATGCGTCTCGCGGTAGGCAACGATGGCCTCGGCCTTGGCCTGACCGACGCCGTCCATTACCTGCGCAATGCGCGTGGCGTCCGCGGCATTGATATTCAACGGCCCGGCGAAGGCGGCCCAGGAAGTGAGGAGGAAAAACAGGGCAACGACAATTCGAGTGGTTTTTCGCATGTCTGACTCCTTTCAGATGATTCCATGTGATGTTGCGGGAATAATCCTAGGACAGCCGGTGCGACGAAATCAATGCGGGAGCAGCGGTAATATTGCCTCATTGATGGCCATCAGCGCCGCCAGCGGATCATCGGCCTGGGTGATGGGGCGCCCGATGACGAGATAGCTGGCGCCCATGCGCATCGCATCCTCGGGCGTCGCCACCCGCGTCTGATCATTGAGCGCCGCACCGGCCGGACGCACGCCGGGCGTGATCAGCTGGAAGTCTCCGCCAAGGGTGTTGCGCAGCATGACCACCTCCCGTGGTGAACAGACGACGCCATCCAGCCCCGCCGATGCCGTGAGCCGGGCCAGGCGCCGCACGTTGTCTTCCGGGCTGCCCTGCAGGCCGACCTCGGCCAGGTCGGCGTCGCCCATGCTGGTCAACACCGTGACCGCAATCAGCCGTGGCCGGTGCGCCGCGGCGTCGATCGCCTCGCGCGCCGCCGCCATCATTCTTCGCCCACCCAACGCGTGCACATTGACCATCCACACCCCCAGATCGGCCGCTGCCTTGCAGGCCTTGGCGACGGTGTTGGGGATATCGTGAAACTTGAGGTCGAGAAAAACCTCGAAGCCCTTCTCCTGCAATGCCGCGACCAGCGCCGGACCGCCGCGGGTAAACAATTCCTTGCCCACCTTCAGGCGGCACTGCGCGGGGTCCAGACGCGCCACCAGGGCCTGCGCCTGTGCGGCCTCGGCAAAATCCAGGGCCACGATCACCCGCGGGTCTGTCATCTCAACCATTCATCACTCCCAAAACGTATTCCCGAATCCGTAGACTCAGGGTATTCACAAAACCGGCCATCGGGTCTATTCACCCGACACCCCCTGAACCGGGCGGATGCTGTTCCACTGCTTGCAGCCCGGGCACTGCCAGCACAGGGCCTTTGAGCCAAAACCGCAGTTGCGGCAGCGATAGGGTGTCTTTTCCTGCAGCAGCTTGTCCGCCAGTTCCTTCAGAATAAGCAGGTTTTCCTGCAATTCCCCCTGGCCACTGTGCAGCTGCAGTTCGATCAGTTTGTCCAGCCCCCGCACCGATGGCCGTTTGCGCAGATAGCGGATCACCAGTTCGGCGGCGGCCTGCTCCCCCTGCGCCTGGCGCACCAGATCCGCGACCGCCAGCAAGGGTGTGATGCCGCCATGCTTTCGCAGCAGATGGCGCAGATAATGCTCTCCCTTGTGGCTTTGTCCCAGCGCCTCATAACTGCGCAGCAAAAGCGGCACGGCCTCGGGAATGAAATCGGCATCCTGTTGCTCCACCTGGCTGAGCGTCTTGATGGCCAGCTTGTGGCGCCCCATCTGCTGTTCGATTTCCGCCTTCAGCAGGCTGGCGCGAACCGCATTCCTGTCGGCCGCCAGCGCCTGCTTGAGGCACTTCAGGGCGGGCTTCATATCGCCTTTCTGCTGCCACTGCGCCGCCTGTTCACAATAAAAATGCGCGATCAGAACCCCCCTGCGCTGACCGGCGGTGCGCTCGATGCATCTTGCCGCATCGATGGCCTTGCCCCACTCCTTTTCCTGCTGGTAGATATCGAGCAATCGTTCCAGCGCCTCCTGCTGATACAGCCCTTGGTCCACGAGTTCCAGAAACAGCGCTTCCGCCCGCCCCAGCATGCCGGCACGCAGATAATCCTGCCCCAGCTCCAGCAACGCGCGCGCGCGCTGGTCCTTGCTCAACGTAGGGCGGGCGATGAGATTCTGGTGTATGCGGATGGCGCGATCGACCTCTCCACGGCGGCGAAAAAGGTTTCCCAGCGCAAGGTGGGTCTCCACCGTCTCGCTGTCGACCTCCAGCATCTGGACAAAGACATCGATGGCCTTGTCCTGCTGCTCATTGAGCAGATAATTGAGGCCCTTGAAATAGCCCGAGGAAAAGGCCTCGCTGCGCTTTTCTGGCTGCCTTCTGTTGCGCCTCCCAATCCACCAACCGGACAGGAAGGCCACAGGCAAGAGGAAAAACAGCAGTGTCAGCTCCAGAGTCAATGCTTGTCCTTCAGGGGCAGTGATCGGAGATTTTCCAGCTCTTTCTCCGCAATCTTCATGTTGTGCCGCAGGCGGATGATTTCCCGCTTCAGCCCCAGCGCCATGCCCATGCTGGCCAAAACGCCCAGCAAGGCGCCAACCGCAATGGAAACGGCGACCACGATCGACAGCGGTGCGGTAATGGTGCCGAAATAATAACTGAGCCTGACCATCTCGGCATTCAACAGTGCAAAGCTGAGACCGACGACCAAAACAAGCAAAAACACCACCAGAAAAACGATTCTTTTCATATCACTTACATCCGCTCATGGAAGTATCATCAAGAGCAATACCTGAGACCTCCGGGCAAAAAAAAACGGTATCAGCCTTGTGCGAATACCGTTCCTCAATGCTTGCGACTTGTGCAAGCCAGATACTACTTGCTGTTGTTGCCGTTGTTGGCATTTACCCGTTCGCGCAAATCCTTGCCAGGCTTGAAGTGCGGGACATACTTGCCGGACAGGGCAACTGCTTCACCCGTTTTCGGATTGCGCCCGATGCGGGGTGGCCGAAAATGCAAGGAGAAGCTGCCAAAGCCGCGAATCTCGATGCGTTGTCCCGTCGACAAATTCTGCGCCATCTGTTCGATCAACGTCTTCACCGAAAGCTCGACGTCTTTATACGGCAAATGGGGCTGCTTGCCCGCGATACGTTCAATCAATTCCGATTTTGTCATCTACCCAGCCCTCCTTCATTACATCCAGAATCCAGGATTTTTCGTTCGAGCCTGTTGGACAATTAGAGAACGAGGGGCCGGACAACCGGCCCCTCGTCGATCGCCGTCGGTCCGTTACGACTTCTTGCTTTCCATCTGCTCCTTGAGCAGATCGCCCAGCGTGGTGGCGCCCACGCTCGGCTGGTTGCGGCTGTAGTCCTGAACCGCGGCCACTTCCTCGGCGTCGTCCTTGGCCTTGATGGACAGGTTCAGGGTGCGGTTCTTGCGATCCACGCCGATGAACTTGGCCTCCACCTCCTCGCCTTCCTTGAGGATGGTGCGTGCGTCTTCGACGCGGTCACGGGCCAGTTCGGAGGCGCGCAGGTAACCCTCGATACCCTCGGCCAGCTGCACCACGGCGCCCTTGGCGTCCACCTCGGTGATGGTGCCCTTGACGATGCTGCCCTTGGGGTGATCAGCCAGGTAGTTGCTGAAGGGATCCTGTTCCAGCTGCTTGACGCCCAGCGAAATACGCTCACGCTCAGGGTCGATGGCCAGCACGGTGGTCTCGATCTCGTCACCCTTCTTGAAGTTGCGGATCGCCTCTTCGTCGCTCATGTTCCAGGAGATGTCGGACATGTGCACCAGGCCGTCGATGCCGCCTTCCAGGCCGATGAAGATGCCGAAGTCGGTAATGGACTTGATGGTGCCGACGATCTTGTCGCCCTTGTTGTGCATGGCCGAGAACTCATCCCACGGATTGGGCTTGCACTGCTTCATGCCCAGGGAGATGCGGCGGCGCTCGGGGTCGATATCGAGGACCATGACTTCCACTTCGTCGCCCACCTGGACGATCTTGTTGGGGGCCACGTTCTTGTTGGTCCAGTCCATCTCGGAGACATGCACCAGACCCTCGACGCCCTCTTCGATCTCGACGAAGCAGCCGTAGTCGGTGAGGTTGGTGACCTTGCCGAACAGGCGCGAGCCGACCGGGTAGCGGCGCGCGATGTCTTCCCAGGGATCCTCGCCCATCTGCTTGAGGCCGAGGGAGACGCGGGTGCGCTCGCGGTCGAACTTGAGCACCTTGACGTCGATCTCGTCACCCACTTCGACGATCTCGCTGGGATGCTTGATGCGCTTCCAGGACATGTCGGTGATGTGCAGCAGGCCGTCGATGCCGCCGAGGTCGATGAAGGCGCCATAGTCGGTGAGATTCTTGACGATGCCCTTGAGGGTCTGGCCCTCCTGCAGGCTGGCGATCAGCGCCTCGCGCTCTTCGGAGGACTCGGCCTCGACCACGGCGCGGCGCGATACCACCACGTTGTTGCGCTTCTGGTCCAGCTTGATGACCTTGAATTCCAGTTCCTTGCCTTCCAGGTAGGTGGTGTCGCGCACCGGGCGGACATCCACCAGGGAACCCGGCAGGAAGGCGCGGATCTCGTTCAGCTCCACGGTGAAGCCACCCTTCACCTTGCCGTTGATGACGCCGGTAACGGTCTCGCCGGCCTCGAAGGCCTTCTCCAGCACACGCCAGGAACGGGCACGCAGGGCCTTCTCGCGGGACAGTCGGGTTTCGCCAAAACCGTCCTCGACATATTCCAGGGCGACTTCCACTTCGTCGCCCGGTTTTACTTCGATCTCTCCCTCGTGATTGCGGAACTCATCGACGGGAATGATGCCTTCCGACTTCAGGCCGGCGTTGACCACCACGAAGTCGGGGGTTACGTCGACCACGGTGCCGGTCAGAATGGAACCGGGACGCATCTCGGTACGGGAGAGACTTTCTTCAAATAATTCAGCAAAGCTTTCGCTCGTTGCGCTCATCGCTTTTCTATCCTTGACGCTCCAGGCCCCAGGACCGGGAACGACAGTTTGTGCAAACCATCCCTTCACGCCGCAGACGCAAGACCGCTAACGCAAAAAAGACAGCCGTTTCAGTGAATTTACACCCGCCGTGGCGGGCACCTTTTTGCAGTTACTCGTACTGCTCTTTGCTGTCAAAACATTGCTGTCAAAACAGCAAAACGCAGAACCGCGACATGCGGTTGCTGCGTCTTCCTTGAAACAAGACCGGAAATGTTCGCTGGCCGCCTAACCGAGGCGGGCCTGGCACAGTGACCACAAACGATCCACGACTTCGTCGATGCCAAGTTCGGAGGTGTCCAGTTGAATGGCGTCCTCCGCGGGCACCAGCGGCGAGGCCGACCGCTCGCGATCACGTGCATCGCGTTCGGCAATCTCGTCCAGAAGACCGCGCATGGTAACACCCAAACCCTTGTCTTTCAACTGGTTATAGCGCCTGCGGGCGCGTTCCTCGGCGCTCGCGGTGAGGAAAATCTTCAGCACCGCGTCGGGAAATACCACCGTGCCCATGTCGCGGCCGTCGGCCACCAGCCCCGGCGGCTGGCGGAAGGCGCGCTGGCGTTCCAGCAGGGCCTCGCGCACCGCCGGCACGCTGGCCACCTTTGAGGCATCGTTGCCGCAGGTCTCGGTGCGCAATTCCTGGGTCACGTCCTCCCCTTCCAGCAGGGTGACGACCTCGCCGGCGTCTTCATCGACGACGAATTCCACGTCCAGATGCGCCGCCAGCGTGCGCAGGCTGTCGTCATCGTCGAAGGGGATGCTGTGCTTGCGCGCCGCCAGCGCCACCAGCCGGTAGAGGGCGCCACTGTCGAGGATGTGCCAGCCGAGACGCCGGGCCAGCAGACGGGTGATGGTGCCCTTGCCGGAGGCGGTGGGGCCGTCGATGGTGATCACCGGCGCCGCGGCTGAATGAGAGGATTTTGTTGGGTTTGTGGCATGCATGTTTTTGTCCCGTTGGTTTGCTGCTCGGCGCTTGGCTCCCACTACTCAGCTCTCAATATCTAGGCCGCACTGCCGCGCCAAACCAACGAAATCCGGGAACGAGGTGTTCACGTTGGCGCAGTCGTCGATGACGATGGGGCCGCTGGCGCGCAGGCCGGCCATGGCGAAGGCCATGGCGATGCGGTGGTCGCCGTGGCTGTCCACACGGCCGCTGCCCAGGGGGGCGGCCTCCCCGCCGCGGCCCTGGATGACGATGCCGTCCTCGGTGGGGCGGGCGTCGATGCCGAGGGTCTGCAGGCCGTCGGCCATGGCCTGGATGCGGTCGCTCTCCTTGACGCGCAGCTCGCGGGCGCCGGTGAGCACGGTCTCGCCCTCGGCGCAGGCGGCGGCCACGAACAGGGCCGGGAATTCGTCGATGGCCAGCGGCACCTGGGCCTCGTCGATGCGGATGCCCTTGAGCCTGGCGGCGCGCACGCGGATGTCGGCCACCGGCTCGCCGCCCACTTCCCGTTCGTTGCTCAGGGTCAGATCGGCGCCCATGGCGCGCAGGATGTTGATGACGCCGATGCGCGTGGGATTGACGCCCACGTGGCGCAGGGTCAGGTCCGAGCCCTCGCTGATGCTGGCGCCCACCAGGAAGAAGGCCGCCGAGGAGATGTCCGCCGGCACCTCCACCGCGGTGGCGGTGAGCCGCCCGCCGCCGGTGACGCAGGCGGTGGCGCCGTGGCGCTCCACGGGATAGCCGAAGCCGGCCAGCATGCGTTCGGTATGGTCGCGGGTGGGGGCCGGCTCGGTGACGCAGGTGCGGCCCTTGGCGTACAGACCGGCCAGCAGCAGGCAAGACTTCACCTGCGCGCTGGCCACCGGCATTTCGTAGTCGATGCCGTGCAGCGGCTGATCGCCGCAGATGTCCAGCGGCGCGGTGCCGTTCTCGGTGGTGCCGATGATCGCGCCCATCTGCGCCAGCGGATCGGTGACGCGGCGCATGGGGCGGCCGGACAGGGAGGCATCGCCGGTGAGGTGGGTGTCGAAGGCCTGCCCCGCGAGCAGCCCGGCGAGCAGGCGCATGGAGGTGCCGGAGTTGCCCACGTACAGCGGCCCCTTGGGTGGCTGGAGTCCGTGCAGGCCGACGCCGTGGATGGTCACCTGGCCGTTTTCGGGGCCGTCGATGCGCACCCCCATGTCGCGGAAGGCCTGCAGGGTGGCGAGGGCGTCCTCGCCTTCCAGGAAGCCGCTCACCTCGGTCACGCCCTCGGCCAGGGAGCCGAGCATGATGGAGCGGTGGGAGATGGACTTGTCACCCGGCACGCGCGCCTCGCCAGTCAGCCGGCCACCGGGCTGCACGGTAAATATCACGTTGTCAGTCATACCTTCTCACAATGTTTTGCCACTGGTTTTGCCACTGATCGTGGGAGCGGCTTCAGCCGCGAAGGTTAAACCGGCTTTATTCGCGGCTGAAGCCGCTCCCACACGGGCGTGTTGTTCATTCATTGTCGCAAAAGCGATCCCGCGCCGCCTTGGCGCGGCCGAATACCTTCTGCAGGTAGTCGCCGTCGTCGCTGGCGATGGCCTCGCGCAGATTGCGCAGATCCGCCTCGAAGCGGTCCAGCATGGCCAGCAGGGCCGGCTCGTTGTGTACGCAGATGTCGCGCCACATCTGCGGGTCCGAGGAGGCGATGCGGGTGAAATCGCGGAAACCGCCGGCAGCGTACGCGAAGATCTCCTCCTTTTCATCCATCTTCGCCAGGGTATCGACGAGGCTGAAGGCCAGCAGGTGCGGCAGATGGCTGGTGGCGGCCAGCACCCGGTCGTGGTGCGCCGGGTCCATCTCCGTCACCTCGGCCCCGGCAGCGACCCACATGGCGCGCACGCGTTCCACGGCCTCCGGGCGACTGGCCCCGGTGGGCGTGAGGATCACCCGGCGCCCCCCGTACAGCTCCGCGAAGGAGGCCTCCACGCCGCTGTTCTCGGTGCCGGCGATGGGATGCCCCGGCACGAAGTTGGCCGGCAGCCCGCCGAAGGCGCGGCGCGCCGCCTCGATCACGCTGCCCTTGGTGGAGCCGGCGTCGGTGAGCACCGCCTCCGCCGGCAGGGCCGGCGCGATGGCGCGCATCACCGACTCCATGGCGCCCACCGGCACCGCCAGCAGCACGACCTGCGCGCCGCGCACGGCCTCGGCGGGGTCGGTGGTGTAGCGGTCGATCACGCCCAGTTCGCGGGCGCGGGCCAGGTGCTGCTCGTCCCGCCCGCAGCCGACCACCTCGCCCACCGCCCCCGCCGCGCGCAGGGCGCGGGCCAGGGAACCGCCGATGAGACCGACGCCGATGATGGTGAGTTGCTGGATCATCTGGTTAGTGGCTTTTTCCGGGTTTTCTTTTCAACGCAAAGGCGCAAAGGCGCGAAGAACGCAAAGTTTTTTTATTTGTATCGCGAGGCCGTGCAGGGCGCAGCCTCGCGAGAAACATTCAGTATTTTCTTTCTTTGCGCCCTCGGCGTCTTTGCGTTGGATGTTCATTTCCCCAACACCTTCCGCAGCGCTTTCAGGAAGCGTTCGTTCTCCGCCGGCAGGCCCAGGGTCACGCGCAGGTGGCGCGGCATGCCGTAGTTGGCCAGCGGGCGCACGATGACGCCCTCGTGCAGCAGCGCATCATACACAGGCGCCGCGTCGCCGCCCACATCGATGCTGACGAAATTTCCCACCGAGGGGATGTATTCGAGTCCCAATTCACGCATCCCATCGGTGACCCGTGCCATCTCTTCCACGTTGAGGTGTACCGCGCGGCGCAGATGCTCCTGGTCCGCCAGCGCGGCCCCGGCGGCGGCCAGGGCCAGGCTGTTGACGTTGAAGGGCGGGCGGATGCGGTTGAGCAGGTTGGCGATGTCGGCCTGCGACAGGGCGTAGCCCACGCGCAGGCCGGCCAGTCCAAAGGCCTTGGAGAAGGTGCGTGTCACCACCAGGTTGGGGAATTCGTCCAGCCACAGGCTGGCATCGGGATAGCCGGCGGCGCCCAGGGCGGGGTCGCGGGCATAGTCGAAGTAGGCCTCGTCGACCACCACGATGACGTTCTCCGGCACCGCCGCGACGAAGGCCTTCAGTTCGTCTTCGTGCAACCAGGTACCGGTGGGGTTGTTGGGGTTGGCGATGAAGATCACCCGCGTGCGTTCGCCGATGAGGGCACGCATGGCCTCCAGGTCATGACCCCAGTCGCGCGCCGGGGCCACCACCGCCTGCGCGCTGGCGGCGCGGGTGACGATGGGATACATGGCGAAGGCGTGTTCGGAGAACAGCACCTCGTCGCCCGGCTGCACGAAGGCCCGCACGACGAATTCCAGCGGGTCGCTGGAGCCGTTGCCGAGGGTGATCTGCGCCGGGTCCACGCCGTGGCGCGCGCTCAGCGCCTGCTTGAGGGCGAAGCCGTTGCCGTCGGGGTAGCGCGCCAGTTCCTCGAATTCGCCGGCCAATACCTCGCGCACCCGTGGACTGGGGCCGAGGGGGTTCTCGTTGGAGGCCAGCTTGACGATGTCGCTGACGCCGTACTCGCGCTGCAATTCATCGATGGGCTTGCCGGGCTGGTAGGGCTGCAGGCCGCGCACGCCTGGCGTGGCCCACTGTTCAAAACGATTCATTGTCACTTCTCTATGATGCGGGTTCGCAGGGTGGGTGCTGCCACCTTGCATGATTGCCACCTGAATCCGGAGGTTCATGACGGCGAATCGCACAACTCATTGATACGTCTCGCTATATGAAAAATCTCGGCAATAGTCCCCGCTATTCCCTCGATTTTTCATTACGCGATACGCATCAAGCAGTTGCACGCGTCATCCGCCCTGAACCTCCGGATTCAGGTGTCACCCTGAAAAAATCGCTATCGAAACCTTGTAGGAGCGGCTTCAGCCGCGAAATGCTGTTGGAAACGGCTGTCGCGCCTGAAGGCGCTCCTACAGGTCGCAAGGAGGTGACATCCTGGCGGCCGTGATCGAAACAGGGTGGGGGTGTCCACCCTACAGCACGGCCTTTGGATACGACCCCAGCACCTTGAACATGGGCGAATCCACCCTCAGGGTCTCCAGGGCGCGCGCCACGGCCTCGTCTTGCGCGTGGCCGTTGATGTCGATGAAGAACACATATTCCCAGTTGGCCAGGCGCGAGGGCCGCGACTCGATGCGGTTGAGCGAGATGCCGTTGCGCTCGAAGGGCGACAGCAGGCGGTAGAGGGCGCCGGGACGATTGGCGGTGGACACCAGCAGCGAGGTCTTGTCGTCGCCGCTGGGCGGCACGTCCTGGGTGCCGATGACCAGAAA
>Ga0256839_1004560_pt1 | contig 13434 bp, 11 predicted proteins | sample 354166metaG_FD_185968 | JGI IMG/M metagenome (GOLD analysis project Ga0256839, IMG submission 185968) | Hydrothermal vent microbial communities from Mid Atlantic Ridge, Atlantic Ocean - 354-166 | ecosystem: Environmental > Aquatic > Marine > Hydrothermal vents | place: Atlantic Ocean: Mid... | reverse complement strand
CGCAAGGGCGCCGATCACCCGGTCAAATTCTCCCAGTACACTCGGTGCGTCTATGACGCGGAACTCGGTGTTCTCCTCATCGGCCCGGTCCCGCGGAACTGGAAACTGGATGCTCCTCTGCCCGGGAACTGGAAGCAGTGGCGCGAGTTGCCCAAAGTCGTGCGGACCTATGCTTACGACCCGATTGCAGACACGTGGCGCGACCTGAATCCGGCGGGCGCTGGACAACTGCCGGCCGATCATACCACCGGTATCGGCGTGACCTATGACCCCCAAAGGCGCCTCGTCTACTATTTCATCGCGAATACCGACAGCCGATATGGAGCGCCGCGAAAACCGATGCACGTCGCCGTGTTGGATCTGAAGTCCAACCGCTGGACGCGCGGCAAGGACAGCCCGCCCGTCCGGCGGTTAGTGAAAGGATCGGCCGTCTACGATCCCAAACGCAATGTCGTCTGTCTGGCCTTGGGACGGAACCTCTACCTCTACCGCTGGAAGGGCGGCTGTCCCGATGATGCGTTTTCGCCGTGAACCGCCGACACGCGGGCGACTCGCAGCGAGCCTCTCTGCGACCGCCGGCGGTCGATTCGGTGGTCCATCCGCCGGTCTGTCGCTGCGCCGGCAAGCGTGACTCTCTCACGGCGCAGCGTCGCCGGCCCCCTGCACGGCGCGCAGGTCCCCCGTCTTCTCCCGAAGAACGTCGACCTGCTTCTCCACGGCTTTTTTCGTGTTACAAACTTCCTTGAGGATCTTCTCCGCGTTTTTGAGGATCGTTTCGGCCCATTTTTCGATATCTTCCAGTTTTCCGATCCGCTTCTCGATTTCGAGAATCGCCCGGTCGATCGCCTCGAAGTCGGCCTGGGCGGCACTCGACGCCTTCCCGCGGCGCACGCAGAGCGCCTTGACCAGAGTCATGCCGGCGCGCAGATACAGGTCGCTCGATGCGTCTTCGCTGTCCCACACGACATAGACGTCGTCGCCGATCCGCCGGAGCGGTTCGAGCGTTTCGGGCGCGGTCTTCCGCGAGAAGACGAACAGCCCCACTTGGGCGCCGCGGTTCTTGCGAGCCGTTTCGATTTCTTCGCGGGCGCGGCGCAGGTCGTAGTCTTTCTTCTCTTTCGCTTCCACCACGATCCTCGCTTCGGGCGCGGCGCTCTCCGGCCCCAGTTCCCAGACGACGTCCCCCACCTTGCAGTTGCGGATCTTGCCGGTCGTGTTGCCGGTCGCCGTGGCGATGTCGCCCGCTCCTTGCGCCTCCGCTTCGACCATCTCGTACACCGCCTGCTCGAAGACGAGTCCATGGCGCGTCGAACGGTCGGACTCGGCTCGGCGGGCCTTCATTTCCCGGAGCGCGCCGAGGACTTCTTGCTGGAACTTGCGTGCCTCCTCCTCTTGCGTCTTCAGCAGTTTGGTCAATTCGCTTCGCAGGCGGCTGAGTGCCGAGGCTTCTTCGTCCAGCGAGAACTCGCGCGTGATCGTCTTCTGAGCTCGTTCGACGTTCTGGACGAGCCGGCTGAGTGCGGAAGTATCGTCGTCGAGCGAGAATTCCTTGACCACATCGTCGATCTTCCCGTGCAGGTCTTCCGACAGCTTTCCCTGGCGTTCGGTCAGCTCCCCGATGAACCGCGAAAGGGCACTCTCCTTATGGTCGAGCGAGAACTGTTTGAGGACATGATCGCGCTGCTCGGCGAGCTTGTCTTCGACCAATTTCTGCAGGCTGGCGAGGATACCCTGCGACTGGTCGGGGCTGAGCATTTTCATGAGGGGACTGGTGTCGCCGAAATGGGCGGCGAGCGTCTTGGCGAGTTCCGAGTCGTCGGTGCCGATGTGGCGTTTGAGGACGGCTTCGAGTTCGCCGTCCTGCTTGACCAGCCGCTCGACCCGTTCTTGAAACCGCCCGCTTTGCGGATCGAAATATTCCTTGAGGACTCCCGTCACGCATTGGTTGATCTGTCCAGCGTGGTGCTGGAGCGTGCTTTGCAGGGCGTCGAGCAGCCGCTCGCTTTCGCGGCGGACCCGTTCGGCATCGATTTCGCCGCGGGCTTGGCGCAAGGCGAGCACACCGATCCGCAGCGCCCGCAAGGCGAACTGCTCCCGCGCGGCACCTTCGGGATGCTTGACGAGTTCCGCGATCGTATCTTCGTCCTTCACGACCAGTTCGAGTTGGAGGGAATAGGGGAGTAACGGATCGGCGGCGGCTTCCACCGGATCGCTCGGCGGACCGGCGTTGAGGGATTCAAGATCGGTCGTCGGTTCGTGGGACATGAAGAGAGCTCCTGTGAGGTGTACCAAGGGATTGAAAGCCTGTAACAAAACCCGCCGCACCACTTTCCGGCCTCGGGCATGTTGCTGGCAGCATGGAGTTTTGTGACAGTCTCTTACTTTATTGCATCTACGCGCCGTGCGCGCACCCTGGCACTGGTTTTCAGTTGTCACTCCCCCTACACTCTCCCGCCTCCAGCCTCCAGCCTTGCGGGCACAGCCCGCGCTAGGGAACGGGAACGAAGAGGTGGCCGAATGCGGGTGCCACAGCCGCTCGCTAGTAGCGGGCGACGTCCTCCGGCCCCTGTTCGGGACGCACGACGGACAAACAGTCTTGCGCCGCCAGCGTGAGGAAGCGCAGGTCACTGCCGATCGCGATGAACTGCATCCCCTGCTCGGCTCGCCGCTTGGCATCCTCGGCATCCATCGCGTGGATCCCGGTCGGCGTCCCCGTCTCTTTTCCGATCCGAATCACGCGCTGCACCATCGCCTCGTGTTCTTCGGCCGTCGGAAACGTTCCGTCGGCCTGCCGCATTTGAAACCGCAGGTCATTGGGGCCGATGAAGATGGCGTCGCAACCCGGCAGCGAATAGATCTCGGGGGCGTTTTGCACTCCGAGCGGACTTTCCGTCTGCAGCACCACCAGGATCTCGTCGTTGGCTCGAGCAAAATAGTCGCCGGCGGTGGCGTCGAAGTTCATCGAATGCACTCCGCCACCGACGCTCCGGTTGCCCTCCGGCGGATACTTGGCGGCCGCAATCACGCGCTTCGCCTGCTCGACGGTATTGATCATCGGTGCCACGATGCCCCACGCCCCCGCATCGAGGGCTCGCTTGATGTAGTGGTGATTGCCTTCGGGGACCCGCACCAGCGGAACGCCTCCCGCATCCGCGACGGCGCCGAACACGCGGGCCGCCTGAGCCCAGTCGATCGGCCCGTGCTCCATATCAAGCGTCAGCCAGTCGAATCCCAGCCGTGCCAGGACTCGAGTCGCGTAATAGTCTCCCATCGAGAGCCAAGTGCCGAAGGTGGGTTCGCCTCGGTTGAGCTTCTGTTTGACGGGGTTGCTTCGCATGACGATTCCTTTTCGGTGACGGGGCCCATCGAGGGCAGATGCATTCGGGTGCCAGCACTGCCCCTCAAGTCTTTCAAACCAGCCCCCGCATCGCAAGACGCCGCCCCGTCGTATAATGGAGAACGTTCCGGCCGTCCTTCCATCCAACGGGAACCGATTCCATGACCGCAATGCGATTCGATCTGGGATGGACCATCCTTGGTTTGCTCACGCTGATGACCTCGCGACCCGCCGATTCGGCTCCTCCCGACCCCTACGCCGCCGCTCGCAAGAAGATGGTCGACCGCGCCGTGGTCCGCTCGGGCGTCACCGATCGCCGAGTCATCCGGTCGATGCTGGAAACGCCGCGTCACGAGTTCATTCCTCAAAACCGGCGCCACCTGGCCTATTTCGACATGGGGGTTCCCATTGGCGAGAGCCAAACCATATCGTCCCCCTTCATCGTGGCCTATATGACGCAATCGCTCGAGCCCCAGCCCACCGACAAGGTTCTGGAAATCGGCACCGGCAGCGGCTACCAGGCAGCCGTATTGTCGCCTCTGGTCAGCGAGGTCTACACGATTGAAATCGTGGAGGAACTGGGGCAGCGGGCCCGAGCCACACTCGAGCGACTCGGCTACACCAACATTCACACTCGGATCGGCGATGGCTTCAAAGGTTGGCCGGAAAAGGCTCCCTTCGACAAGATCATCGTCACCTGCTCTCCGGAAAAAGTCCCCGCACCGCTGGTCGAACAATTGGCCGAAGGCGGACTGATGGTGATCCCCGTCGGCGAGCGCTATCAGCAAACGCTCTATCGGTTCCGCAAGGTGAACGGTCGACTGAAGGCTCAGCCTCTGCGCCCGACTCTGTTCGTTCCCATGACCGGTCGAGCCGAGGAGGGACGGCAAGTCCAACCCGACCCCGCGCATCCTCGCATCCTCAACGGTTCCTTCGAAAAACGGCCGGGCAAGGACGGCTTCATTCCGAACTGGTATTACCAGCGGCAGACCGAGTGGATGGAAAGCGAGGACGCTCCCGACGGCCGACATTACGTGCGCTTCCGCAACCGGCAGCCCGGACGAACGGCTCACCTGTTTCAGGGGCTGGCCATCGACGGCCGCAAAGTGACACGCATCATCTTCTCGGCCAAAGTCGCTACCAAGAACGTCCGTACTACGGGCGTGGCGAAAGACGGAGCGGTGGTCGGCATCATCCTCTATGACGAAGATCGGAAGGAAGTGGCTCGAGAAACCCTCAACATACTCTACGGCGATGCTCCCTGGCGGACACTGACGCGCACATTGGCGGTTCCCGTGTCGGTTCGGGAAGCCATCGTCAGCGTCGGGCTGTTCGGCGCAACGGGAGAAATGAAGCTCGACTCCGTGCGATTGGAGATCGCCGGGATGCAGTAACGCCCCTCCCGCAGAGCCTCACTCTGTCGGATCGATCCGCCGTGCGCGCATGTTGCCGAGGCTTTGGGTCGTCACGCTCCCCGTCCTACAGCCTCCGGCCTCCCGCCTGGGATCCTACGGGCGCCGCCCGTGTCAGATCTTCTCGCCCAATCCGCGGGTCAACGTCATGAAGGCGGCTTCCAGATTGACCTCATCTTCGGCGAACTGCCGCAAGCCGTAGCCATGTTCGACCAACAGAGCAGCGAGCGGCGAGTAATCTTCGCTGCCTTCCGTCAACGTCACCATCAGGGTGCCCTGCTGATCGTCGACTTGTTCCACCATCTCGTGCTGGTCCAATAGCTGTGCGGCTCCGTCCACCGCACCAAACACTTCGATCCGCAGAATGGTCCGCGATCGCACTTGCCGCAGCACGTCGGCCACTTCGGCATTCACCGTCATCACGCCGCGATCGATGATGCCGATCTTATTGCAGATATCGGCCAGTTCCGGCAGAATGTGACTCGAGACGATGATCGTCTTGCCCATCTGCCCCAGCCGCCGCAGCAGGTTTCTCATTTCGATCCGGGCTCGCGGATCGAGTCCACTGAGCGGTTCATCGAGCAGCAGAACTTGAGGATCGTGCAGGAGGGTGCGAGCCAATCCCAACCGCTGGGTCTGGCCCCGCGAGAGCGTATTGGCGTACGCATCCCGTTTGAAGTCCAAGTCGACGATTTCCAGTTTCTCGTTGCAGATATCGCGCCGCTGCGACGAGGGAATGCGATAGGCGGCTGCGAAGAACTCGAGGTACTCGATCACGGTCATGTCGTCATAGACACCGAAAAAGTCGGGCATGAAGCCGACCAGCCGCCGGATTTCCCGCGCGTCGGTGTAGATGGACTGTCCGCAAACGTAGGCTTCACCCCACGACGGATTGAGCAGCGTGGCGATGATGCGCATCGTCGTCGTCTTGCCCGCGCCGTTGGGACCGATGAAGCCGAACAGGTCCCCTTCGGCCAACTGCAATTCGATATCACGAATCGCGAACTGCTCGCCGTATTTCTTCGTCAGACCGTGTGTCTCGATCACGTGATGCCTCGCTCGCCGGTTCGACCGGCCAAAGGATCCGCACAATATCGAGCCGCCGGTCGAACCGCGGCGACTCGCTGTCCCCACCAAACTCGAGCGCCTCCGGCGCATCGGCGACTTGCGCCACCAAGATGGCCCGACCAAGCCGCAGATGACCGCTCAAGTCGACAAAATCCTGGTATTCGTGTCTCAGTCGAGTATAACTCTGGCCGCCCGCGGCGTCGTAGAACATCAACATCTCCACGATTCGCGGCAAGTCGTCGATGTCGCTGGGATCCCAGGGAAGGGATACGTCGTGACGCTGGACCACGCGACGACGGGTCAACTGCCATTTCAAGTCGAGCGGCGCGAGTTCTCTCAGATTGACGCGCTGCCCCGGCTCCAGGTCATACGGCACTCGGTAGAGCCACCCCTCGTAAGCAATCATTACCCGCTCGAGCCGCACGGGCAATGGATTGCCGAACTCCCCTTGCAAAAGGCCGTCCCCGGTCGCCTGCAGATCGGCCACTTCGAGGACGTCGCTCTCGGCCCGTCCGCTCCACCGAGCCAACAGGCTCTTGGTCGAACCGACGGTCGCCGGCAACCCCTCGACTCGTCCCCCGCGCCCTCCCACGGCGACGCGATAGGGATCGGCCTGCACGACCATTCCGGTGGGACCGCGCATCCCGCCGATCCGCGTCCCCGGCACGCCATGCCAGCAAAGCGTGCCGTCTCCTACCCGGAGTTCCCCTCCCAAAGTCGCCGGCAGGGTGACGTCGCGCCGCGTGAGCGTCGGGCTGTAGAGGTGCGTCCACAAGGTGCCTCGGACGGTGCCCGTCGAACCATCGATGTCCACGATGTGCACCTGGTTGACGCGAGCCTCTTTCCCCTTCAAGCCTCGCGACAGCACCACGGCCACAGCCGAGAAGGCCAGAATCAACAACGGCAACGTGATCCACGTCCAGTGCGGCCGCCGCAACGCCAACAAGCCGAAATAGTCGGCCGGCCCGATGATCAGGGCATACAACACAATCAAGCCGGCGATCCAGGAGAAGTGAACCAGCACCACATTGGAGAACTGATCGAGTGCTTCCCGCAACTGACCGATGATGTCGCTGTAGCCGGTCGAAGCGATCGGCACGTCGCTCATCCGCCCCCCGGAGCCCGACTCGTCGCGCAGCACGCCCAGCATTCGGGCGACCAGTCGAGGACCCCCCAGCCACTCGGCCAGCGTCCCTTCGTCGATGTCGACCAGCAGCACCACCACGCTTCCCATTCCGTAGGCGCGTTCCACGATCATGGGCCGATCTCCCAGCCCGCCACCGCCCTCGAAGGCCAACACGCGTCCGGCCGGCTCGCGGAGTTCCAAAAAAGGAGACGGAATCCGCGGCGGCAGCGGCTGAGCCGCTCGAGTGTAGTTCGTGAGCCCGGTGGTTTCGAACGAAGGCTGCAGCTCCCCCATCCGTCCGGGCGACCAGATGGCCCACGGCCCCCCGGCACCAAACAACTGCGGCGCGGCCCGGGCCGCCGAGATGACGACGCGACCGCCGCCGGCCACCCATTCCGTCAGCGCTTTCCGCTGCGCCTGCGTCAACCGCACCAGGGGATTATCTGCAGCCGTGGTTACCAGCAGGCCTTCGATCCCGTCGTATCCCAGCGCCCGCTGGGGGAGCAGCTCGAGCCGATCAATCCGACGCGTGACGATTCGCCGCGCCGGATCGCGAACGCCGTACTCCGAGACGCGCTGAAAACCTTCCACCCGCCCCAGTTGCACGTAGTAAGAGACGGTGGCCGGCAGACTGACCACGGTGGTGCGGGATGAGGCGATCACCCGCCTCGACTCGGCGTCCACCAGCCTCACCTCGACCGACGCATCACTGCGCCCCGGCTTGAAATAACGAGTGACCGTCACGGACCGGCCACCGGGCAAAGTGAACTCGGCCTCGCTCGAGGCGTCGTCGTAAATCACCGCCAGCCCTTCTCCATCCACCGTCTCGATCTCGATCCGGCACCGCCGAGGCTCCGTTCCGCCCGTCAGTTCAATCCGCAGTGGCGTCCAATGCCCCAGCTTGCTGACTCCGGCCACGCCCGCCGAGATCTCGCCGATCGAGATTCCCCCATTGGGCAACGGTCCTCGAGCATCGGCGGGCGGCAGTGCAAGTACCAAAGCCACCAAGAGGAAGGGACAGCCGAGTGTGCCGCGACAGTTCGAGTACGGCAACAAGTCGCTTTTCATCAGGGTTTGTCGTTCGTCTGTCAACAAAAGGGTGTCACCACAATCCATGCCGCAAGCAACACACCCGAGGCCGGAAAGTGGCGCGGCGGGTTTGGTTACAGACTCAAAAGGTACCAACGCCGCTTGCCACGCCCGGCGGGCCCCTCCGGTCACCGGTATGTCCACTACGCCGAGTCGCGGACTCCAGTTCGTTTACGGCTTCCCCGCGTCGTCGCACGCACATTCGAACTGCCCGCAGCCGGGACAGCCGCTCCCATACTTGTGGTGCACGGCCTCGGACAAGTCGACGTCCACCACATTGGCGATCGTCACCAGCCAAGCCAATACGTCGGCGAATTCCTCGGCCATCTCTTCCCGGCTGCCGCTCCGCAGAGCCGCGGCCAGTTCTCCCACCTCCTCCATCAGCCACATGAAGGTCCCCTCGGAACCCCGCTCGAGATCCTTGTCGTAGTACATCCGGCGAATCAGCGCCTGAAAATCCCGCAATTTCACGTCGGACGTTTCGCCGGGAGCATTCATGGTTTTCCCATTGGTTCCAAAATGGCGAGTCACTTGGTGACCGTGGCCATGGCGTCGAGCTGCACGAGAGCGCGCCGCTGCTCCTTGGCCAGATAATCGCGGCCGTACTTGATGTGAAGGTGGTCCCACGGCAACCGCTCTTCCAATCCCCACGGACGATGCAAGGCGCACTCGATGTCGATCCCCGCATCGGCCAGCGCCTGCCACCAGCGCTGGGCGTTGAAGTGTTCCCGCCAACTGTCGAGTCGGGCACCTCGGCGCCAAGCCAGTTCGATCGCATCGGCGACACGCCGGTCGCCTCGTGAAATCACGCCCTCCAGCAGACTCGTTTCCACCGGGTGGCATTTGATGGAAACACTGCCGAGTCGCTTGCGAGACCGCAAGTATTGGTGGGCCCAGTGGAAGTACTCGCGGCGTTGCATGGCATTCCACTGGTACGGTGTATGAGGTTTGGGCACGAAGTTCGAGACGCTGGCGGTCACGCGCGCCCAGCGGCCCGTCTCCTCCTTGCCGATCCGACTGATCGTCTCGGCCATCTCCACGATCCCGTCCAAATCGACCGGGCGTTCTCCCGGAAGACCGCACATGAAATAGAGCTTAACGCTGCGGAAGTTGTTGCGAAAAGCCGTGCGGCAACCTTCATACAAATCTTCGTTCTTGATCTTCTTGCGGATCTGCTGGCGCATATCGTCGCGAGCCACTTCGGGAGCCAGCGTGAGGCTCGAGCGGCGGTCGTTCCCAACTAGCTCGGCCAACGTCCGCAGTTGCTCGTTCACTCGCAGACTGGGCACCGAAATGTTGACGCCTCGCGGACCAAACACCTGTTTCAACCGCGTCACCAGCTCTTCAAAGTGAGGATAATCGCTCGTGGACAGCGAAAGAATCGAAATCTCGTTGAAACCGGTCGCGCGGTACGACTCCTCCGCCGCACGGATGATCGTGTCGACGGAGCGAATTCGAAGCGGGCGTTTGATCACCGTGCTCTGACAAAACCGGCATTGCCAGGGGCAGCCTCGCATGATCTCGATGGCGATCCGATCGTGAACGCACTCGACCAGGGGCACGAGCGGCCGAGTCGGAAGCGGAATCGACTCGAGGTCGTCGATGACGCACGGGTAAATCGATTCGGGTGCGTCGGGATGCGTCCGGTTGAGAGCCACGAAGCGACCATCGCGATACTCGGGTTCATAGAAGCGCGGAACGTAGGCGTAGTTGACCGACCGAGCCAACTCCAACAACGCGGCTTCCCGCTGGCGCCGTCCCGCTTCGCCCTCGAGCCAACCCGTTTCCCGCCGCGCCCGCTGACGAATCTCCAACCAACGATCGCAGATCACCGGCAAACTGGGTTCACCGTCGCCCGTGATGAACAGGTCGATAAACGGAGCCAAGGGTTCGGGATTCTGAGCACAAGGACCGCCGGCCACCACCAGCGGATCGGCCAGCGTCCGGTCGTCGGCCCGCAGAGGAATCCCGCCCAGATCGAGCATGGTGAGGACATTGACCGAGCAGATTTCGTATTGGAGCGAAAAGCCGAGGACATCGTAGCGGCACAGCGGCGTGAAGGACTCGAGTCCATACCAGGGAAGTCTCAGAGCACGCATCCGTTGCTCCATGTCGACCGCCGGAGCGAACGAACGCTCGCACACCCAATCCTCTCGCGAGTTCATCAAACCATAGAGCACCTGCAGCCCGTGGTGGCTCATGCCGATCGTGTACAGATCGGGAAAGGCCAGACAAAGCTTCCCCAAAACGCGGTCGTGGTCCTTGCGCACCATGTTGTGTTCGCCCCCCAGGTACTGAGCGGGCGTCTGCACTCCGGCAAGGACTCGAGCCGTCACGATCTGTTTGAGCTGCGATCCGCTGATGGTCTGAGGTTGGTAGGGGCCGGTGGACATGGTGGTTCCTCCCTCGTCATTCGCCGCTTGCACTTCACGCCGCCACGGCTAGAGTGTGACCTGATGAAGGGACGAGTGCAGTCCCTACCGCATCCGGCCTGCCCGAGACCAGGGCGGCGGGACGTGCTGCAGACTCCAAGACTCCATTTTGAAAACGGGTACGCGCCAGCGATAGCCCCCGAGAGCCCTCACGATGACTGATCCGTTTGTCACGGTAGCGAAAGTAACGGATGTTCCGGAATCCCAGGGATTGGCCGTTCCGTTTGAGGACCAAATGGTGGCCATTTTCAAGGTGGGAGACGAGTATCACGCCATCGCCGACTCGTGCCCTCACATGGGAGCCTCGCTGGCATCCGGGCCACTGGAGGGTACGACCGTTACCTGCCCCTGGCATGCCTGGCGATTCTGCGTCACCGACGGCACCTGGTGCGACAATCGACGCATCCGGATCGACACCTTCGAAGTCCGCGTGGTGGGTGACGAGATCCAGTTGCGGAAGATGAAATGAAAAATGAAAAATGAAAAATGAAAAATGGAAAATGGAAAATGGAAAATGGAAAATGGAAAATGGAAAATGGAGAATGGAAAATGGCGAATGGGGAGTGGGGAATCAGGAGGGGCTTCTGGGAGTGGTAGCTCGTAGCGGGTTCTCGGTCTTATTCGCCGCAACACTCGTTCAGAGAAGGTCCTTGAACTCCTCAACCGTCAAGCCGGCTTGACGAATGTCGAACACGCCGTCCCCTTGGCAACTTCCTTATGGTCGGGAACGGTCAGGCGCCGGTGGCGTGGAGAATCGCAGTCTCAATCATGTGACTGCCTCGCTGGCCGTCCAACACTTCCCGCCTGCCCCTCGTCCACTCTCCTTCACCCCTCACACCTCACACCTCACACCTCACACTTCCCACTTTCTTCACTCCCCGCTCGTCGACTGGACCGGACGAATCGTCGTGGTCGCCTCGTTTTTCATCGTGGCGGTGGTCGTCTGGCCGAACAATGTGCGGGTGATCGTGACCTCGTACTTCATCTTCGTCGTATCGGTATAGCCGGCGCCGGCGTCGAAGTAGACCGTCATGGTTCCCTTGCCCTTCACATTCGCTTGCTGCTGGTTGTCACCGCTGGGAACGAATTTGATCTGGGCATCGAAGCGGTCCCTATCTTTGCCTTCGAGTTTTTCCGTTCCCACATATTTGTAGTTCATCTCGAGTTTCATAGCGCCGCCGAGACCTTGCATGCTCATGGTTCGTTCGTCGGTCCATGTCGCGCCGGGGGCGATGTCCTTGTTGGGAAAACGGAGCACGTTGCCCGAGACCATTTCCTTGATGTTGCTCGCAGACGCTCCAGGCAGCAGCCCCGCCACGTCGCTGCCGTCGCGTGACTTGATTTGGGTGTCCAGAATCTTGCCCAGAGGGGACATCTTCTGGGTTACCACGATCTTCTTGACGCGGCCGATCATCGTGCCGAAGGCTTGGGCCGCCGGCGACTTCAGCGTGGCTTCGTCGTTGGAGTCGACCGTGATCTTGCCTTGAGGCGTATCCATCTCCATCTTCATGCGCTCGATGGTCTGTTCCATGGTGATGTTCCCCTGGCTGTCTCTTTCAAGCACTCGCCAGCGACCCACCATCTCCATCTTGGCGGTAATCGACACTTCCCCGCCCGGCGTGGGCACTCCGGTCACCATCGTCTGCTTGGAGACGACCTCGTAGGTCTTCCCCGGCTCCAGCTTCCAAACGAATTCCTTGGCGCCGGCTTCCCCGCCAGCCGCGGAAATCAGTAGGGCCAATCCAACACCTATCCGTACTCGAATCGATTTCATGAAAGCACCTCAAGCGGTTAACAACGGGCAACTGGTGGGGCCGACGGCCGGCGCCGTGGTCACCCAGTATACCCCTGGAGCAGCCGATCTGCGACAGGACTATGGGGAAGTCGGGACGGCCGCCGCCGCTCTCCGTGCGGCCCTCTCGAATGACGGCCAGCACGGTGCGGAGACCGTGACCGCCTCTGCGAAGCCGAATCGCCGTCGGCCCTCGAGCCCGCCCGCATCACAGCTCGAAGGACCCGCCCGGATCCAACACCGTGGGCCGAGATTCCGTCTCCCGCCGGATGCGTTCGGCCCACGCTTCCGCATCCTGGGCAATCGGCTCCCAAGTGTTGTAGTGAGCCGGCAGGACGTGCTCGGCCTTGAGCAATTGCGTGGCGGCCACCGAATCCTGCGGGCCCATTGTAAACAGATCCCCGATCGGCAGGACGGCCGCTGTCAATCCGCCTCGTCCAATCCACTGCATGTCCGAAAAGAGCGACGTGTCACAAGCGAAATAGATTCGCTCCTCGCCGATCGTCAACACGAAGCCGGACGCATGGCCGCCACTGCTTCCGTCGGGAAGTTGCGACGAGTGGAACGCCGGCGTCATCTTCACATGGCCGAAAGGCAAGGCGACGCCACCGCCGAGATTCATTCCGACCGTGTTGGCGACTTGGTGCTTCTCGGCAAACCACGTGGCAATCTCGTAAATCGCCACCACGGTGGCGCCGCAACGTTTGGCAATCGGCGCGACATCCGCCACGTGGTCGAAATGGCCGTGCGAAACCAGAATGAAATCGGCTTCCACCTGATCGGCCTTGCAAGGAGCTGTCGGCTGTTCGTCCAAGAACGGATCCAGCAGAATCTTGGTTCCACCGGCTTCAATCAACCAGGTTCCGTGCCCCAACCATGTCAATCGCGTGCTCATCGTCGAGCCTCCCTAAAGGAAGGGTGAGGGGTGAAGTGTGAGGTGTGAGGGTGGACAAGTTATACGATGTGAAGGGCGAGGGGCGAAGGGCGAAGTGAGTGGGTTGCACGTGCCGGGTCGCAAAGGAAATAGAACGGAACTGAGCGGAACGACGGACAGGCTTTCGAGATGCTCGAAGCCGTCCGCAAGGACACACTCATCCACACCTCACCCCTCACACCTCACCCCTCACACCTCATACCTCACACCTCACACCTCACCCCTCTCACCTCACCCCTCCAAA